>Ga0209378_1000034_pt1 | contig 91408 bp, 74 predicted proteins | sample GraSoiAngelo_156_FD_186170 | JGI IMG/M metagenome (GOLD analysis project Ga0209378, IMG submission 186170) | Grasslands soil microbial communities from the Angelo Coastal Reserve, California, USA - 14_1009_13_40cm (SPAdes) (version 2) | ecosystem: Environmental > Terrestrial > Soil > Grasslands ...
GAAGGATCCATCGCCAGCTTGGGATTCAGATTCTGAATCTTTGCCTGAGGCGGTGTGAACTGCGTGTACTGAAACTTGGGGAGTTTCCCCTTGGAAGTCGGGGTCAAGGTGTGATTGTTTGCACCGCCACCGCCGCCAGCCTTGTCATTACCCGCCGGCAGCTTCGCTATGTAGGGTGAAATGTCCAGCGGCGTCACGTTAACCTGCTTGTTCTTTGCTTCCGTCGAGGCAGGCAGTACATTAGTAAAGATTGGAATCACCAACAGGCCGATCGCCGCAATGTGCAGGACGACAGCGAGCATCTGGCTGGTGCCAAAGTTTTCGTCTTTCGACCAGATGTCTTTCACTTTCACCGGCCGAATCCCAGGCGGCAGAGGCGGCTGCTTCGGAGGCGAAAAAAAATCCCTGACTCGGTCGCCGAACCCGCCGAAATTCGCGCCCCATGCTACTGCTAGCCTGCTGTTCACGCGCCCTCTCGATGCAGGCCGAAGGCGCAAAAATTCCGCCAGGTTGCCAGCTACTCCCGATCCGAAAGTTGTCTGCGTAAAGGGCGCATCCTTGCGCTCGCGCACTTTGACCGGCCGTTCCGTAAGGAACTGCTTCAGGTTCGACCAGAAATTATCCGGGATTAGAATCTCGGGCTTCGTGAACTTCGGCACCGCCGTGGACGGGACCGGAACGGCAGGACCGCGGCCCGCGGATGACACCCTGGGTTTTGTGATTTCAGGCGGCAGCAGATTGATAAATTTGCCCGGCACCGTTTACCTCTTTAGTTTAGACGCAGATTCCCCATATTCGGTGTGCCTGTCCGATATGATTCGCGCTGGCCGGGAAAGGTTGCGCGCTCCATGGCGGCTGACACCGGTTGCCAATCATTGTAACATACGTGGTTACGCTGCTTCCCGATGTTTCCCGCCGTACACCTGTACAAACGGACGGCATAGAAGGGACTTACAATCGCTTCAATTATGGCCCAACCACTCGAACTCAAGAAAACGCTGAACCTGCCGAAAACGGACTTCCCGATGAAAGCCGGCCTGCCGCAAAATGAGCCCAGGCAGCTCGAAGCCTGGCACAACGGAAACATCTACGAAGGTATCCTGGAAGCGCGCAAAGGCAAGCCGCTCTTTGTTCTGCACGACGGCCCGCCGTACCCCACCGGAGAGATCCATCTCGGCACCGGCCTCAACAAAATTCTCAAGGATCTTGTCGTTAAGACCAAAAGCATGGCGGGGCACTATGCGCCCTACGTCCCCGGCTGGGATTGCCACGGCCTGCCGATTGAGACCCAGGTGGAAAAAGAGCTGGGCGGAAAAGGGAAAGTTCCGCCTGCGGAGTTCCGCAAGCTGTGCCGTCAATTCGCGCTCCGTTACGTCGAACAGCACAAAAAAGATTTCAAGCGCCTCGGCATTTTCGGCCGCTGGAACGATCCCTATCTGACGATGAGCCACGAATACGAAGCCACCATTGCCGGCGCGTTCCTGGATTTCATGGAAAAGGGTTATGTCTATCGCGGCCGCAAGCCCGTCTACTGGTGCATCTATGACAGCACCGCGCTCGCGGAAGCCGAAGTCGAATACGAAGACCACACCAGCCCCTCAATCTGGGTGAAATTTGCGGTTGTCGTCGGCCACCGAGGAGATATTGCAGGACTTGGAAGCGACGTCAGCGCGGTCATCTGGACCACCACCCCCTGGACCATTCCGCATAATCGCGCTCTGGCCTTTCATCCCGATTTCGAGTACGCCGTGGTCGACACCGAAAAGGGCGCGCTGCTTCTAGCCTCCGACCGCATCGCCGCTTTGCAAGCCGAATGTGGCATCAAGGAAGCTCGCGTGCGCGCCACCTTCAAGGGCCGCGATTTCGATGGTATGAAATTTCAGCATCCATTTCTTCCGATTCAAGTGCCCGGCATTCTCGCTGATTACGTCACCCTCGATCAGGGCAGCGGCGTCGTTCACACTGCCCCCGGCCACGGCGCCGACGACTTCTATTCCGGCCAAAAGTACGGCTTGGAGATCTATGCGCCGCTCGACGACAAGGGCCTCTACCTCGAAGGTTTGCCCGAATACAAAAGCAAAGACGTATTCACCGCCAATCCCATCATCGTGAAATTGCTCGCTGAGCGCGGCGCTCTTCTTGGCAATAATGAATACAAGCACAGCTATCCGCACTGCTGGCGCTGCCACAATCCGGTAATTTTCCGCGCCACGGAGCAGTGGTTTATTAAAATGGACCAGGCCGCTCACGGAAAAGAAAAATCCCTGCGCCAGGAAGCGCTCGAGGAAATTCACCAGGTGAAGTGGTTCCCCGCCTGGGGCGAAGACCGCATGTACGAAATGATTGAGAAGCGCCCGGACTGGTGCGTCTCACGCCAGCGCTTCTGGGGCGTGCCGATCATCGTTTTTTATTGTGAAGGTTGCGGCACGCGCCTCGAAGATTTCAAAGCCCTGCGCAGTGTCGTCAAGTGGTTCGAAAAGGAAGGCGCCGACGCCTGGTACCAGCATACCTCTGAAGAATTGCTCCCTGCTGGAACAAAGTGTTCTTGTGGCTCCACGAAGTGGCGCAAGGAAAACGACATTCTCGACGTCTGGTTCGATTCAGGTTCTTCGAATCTGTCCGTGCTGAAGGGCGCCGAGTGGCCCGCAGACGTCTATCTCGAAGGCCCCGATCAATATCGCGGCTGGTTCCACAGCTCGCTTCTGGTTGCGACCGGCGTGCGCGACGCTTCGCCCTATCGTGGCGTCGTCACCCACGGCTGGACGCTCGACGAACAGGGCCGCCCGATGTCCAAATCGCTCGGGAACGCCCTCTATCCCATCGAAATCTGCGAAAAGTGGGGTGCGGATTTGCTTCGCCTTTGGGTCGGTTCCGTCGAATACCAAGCCGACGTAAAAATGAGCGAGCGCGTGATGACCCAGCTCAGTGAAGCCTATCGCAAGATTCGTAACACATTCCGCTTTGCTCTCGGCAACCTTGGCGATTTCAATCCCTCGCGCGACGCGCTTTCGAACGATCGGCTCGAGGAAATCGATGGTTGGATGCTCGACCGTACCGCTGAGCTCGTCAAGAAATGCCGCGAATGGTACGCGAATTACGAATTCCATCGCGTCTACCACGCCATCCACGATTATTGCGTTGTGGACCTCAGCGCTTTCTATTTCGACGTGCTGAAGGACCGCCTATACACCAAAGCTCCCAAAAATAAATCGCGTCGCTCCGCACAAACCGCTGTCTGGAAAATCAGCAGCGCTTTGGTCCGTCTGGCCGCGCCCATCCTTGTTTTCACTTCCGAGGAGATTTGGAAGCATTTCCCGAAATCCCAGGGCGAACCGGAAAGCGTCCACATCTCGCTCTTTCCTGAAGCCGCCGCTCTCGCGTGTGGGATCGCCAAAGACGCTGCGGAAAAATGGGAACGGCTCGCACAGGTACGTTCCGCCGTACTCGTGGCTCTCGAGCAAGCCCGCGCCGCAAAGACCATCGGCGGCGGCCTCGAAGCAAAAGTCCATCTCCACGCCGGCCCGGAGGCCGCTGGCTTGCAAAAATTGCTTGAAGAAAAGCAGTCTCTTCTCCCCGCACTCTTCATCGTTTCCCAGGTCGAAGTCCATTCATCGGCGATTCCCGCATCCGTTCCAGCCGAAACTTTGCCCGGTTTGACAGTCAAAATCGAGCGCGCCGAAGGCGCGAAATGCGACCGCTGCTGGAATTATTCAACGCATGTCGGCGAAAACTCTCGTTATCCCACCGTCTGCGAGCGCTGCTCCGATGCCCTTGCCGAAATCGAAAACGACGGTTCAGCCAGCGTCGCCGTAAGCTGACATGATGCTTGCTCTTCAAACGTGCCATCCTCGGAGCGCGCCGCCTCCCCGTCATTCCTTTACCTCCTTCATCTCCTTTACGTTCTTTACTTCATGACTCTTTTCTCCCGCCTCCGTTTCCTCTGGCTCACGCTCGCTGTCGTCTTTCTCGACCGCGCCACAAAGGCTTGGATCGAATCTCGCCCTGCTGATCGCTTCCCCCACGCCGTCATTCAAAATTTTTTCTATCTGGTGGACTCCCGAAACCCCGGCATCGCTTTCAGTTTTCTCGCTGGTCTGTCCTCACCCGCCCTCCGCCTGTTCCTTATCTGCGGTTCCCTCGTCATCATCGCAGTCATCACTTGGTTGCTCGTCGCCGGCCGCGGCATCAGCGCCGCCCATGCCGCCGGCCTCGCGCTTCTCCTTGGCGGCGCTACAGGCAACGTCACCGACCGCATTCTCCATGGCGCCGTCACCGATTTCATCGAGGTTTATCTCCGCTTCCTTCCTTGGCGAACTTTCAATCCTTGGCCTGCCTTCAACGTCGCGGATTCCGCCATCACGGTTGGCGCCATTCTTATCCTGCTCGAGGTATTATTTGGCCGTCGGTCCGAAGGGCCGCACTTGAATTCGCAAACATCGTAGTCGGATTCCGCACGCAGAAGCGCATCATCAAATACTCCGGCGACTGGTGCGCGAAACCTTCCCGGGCAACTTTACCTGGATAACTTGAATGGAATCAGCTGCTTTGATTCGTCCGTCCATTCAGGTTTCTTCCACCTAGTTTTGCAGCATCCACCCGATTGCCTTCACGTCCAGTCTCAAGCATATCTAGAGCGGCTGCAAGCTGCCTCGAAGCTAGCCGAGAGTAAGAAAGGGTGGATGAATAGTCTAGGGCGTGCGAACAAGAACGTAATCGCACTCTAGAGCCAAAACGCTTGGAAAGGCGCAGCACTTTCCGCGTGAATTTTCAGGTGCTCCTCGTCCCTGCCGTTTCCATGACTCTGATGTCAAGAGCACGCTCACCTGTGCGCTTCAGTCATGGGTAGGTTCGTTCTGACAGCGACGGAATTAATCGCCCAGCCGTCATACGGAGGAAAGATGCACAAGCTGAATGCTTTGCTGCTGTTGTGTCTCGCATTGGTTTTTGCCGCGAATGTTCAAGCCCAAAGCAATTCCGGCGTGAACAATGCGGAGTTGAATGGCAATTATGCATTTACGTTCAGCGGGTTCACCGGGAATAGCGGTGGCTCATCTGTTTTTGGGGCCGTGGGAAGATTCACTGCGGATGGTTCCGGCAATATCACTAACGGCGAACTGGACACCAACGGCGTTGGTCCCGGAGCTGCGCTAGCCGCGCAAGCGTTCACCGGAACGTATGCGATCGGTGCCGACAATCGCGGTGTGATGACTCTGAATATTCCCGGCGGTGCAAAACTCGCCTTCGCGATGATGGCCAACGGCAATGCCCAGTTCATCGAGTTCGATGCTACGGGCGGGGTCGGAACGATTGGCTCAGGGACCATGGAAAAAGCGGACACTTCCGCGTACAACACCGCAAACATTTCGGGGGACTACGCATTTGGCGCCGCTGGGTTTGACGACGCCAACAATCGCGCGGCCATTGCCGGGCGTTTTACTTCGAACGGAGCGGGCGCTTTGACCAACGAAGCCGGTGACGTCAACGCCTATGGCACAACCTCTTCGATGACATTTTCTTCGGCGAATTACTCGGTGTCCGATACTTCCACGGGGCGGGGCACACTCAACTTCTCTTTCTCGATCGGGGGATCGCCATTCAGTTTGAATTACGCATTTTACTTCGTGAACGCAGGAAAGCTATTTGTGATGGGGACGGACCCGGTGTCGGCGTCCACGCCGTTGCTGAATGGTGTCGTGTTGCGTCAACAGATTCCGGCAGGAGGTTTCTCCAACGCTGCGCTAAATGGCGGCATGGTGATTTACCTGACGGGATTTACGTTTTGCGGAAACGGATCAGCCCGTTCCTCTGACGCGCTCGCGGGCTTGTCCACAACTGACGGCAACGGCGCCCTCAACATCACCTTCGACGAGAATTGCGGTGGGCTCTCCAATTCCATCAGCGGACTATCCGGGACGTACAGTGTGGCAAGCAATGGCCGCACATCTATGGCCGTCGCAAATGGCGGGGTCGCCTACCTGGTAAGTCCGAATCAAGCCTTCCTCTTCAGCACGGACAGTTCTGTGGTCTCCGGCTTTGGCGAGCCCCAGGCGGCTATGTCGTTCACGAACAGCGCGCTGAATGGAAATTATGCAGGTGTGGCGGCTACGCCAGCGTCGTTTGGCGTTCAAGTATTCTCCGGTGAGTTCGCGGCGGATGGCGCCAGCCCCACCGGCAATATGACCGGCACGGAGGACATCGGAGCGTCCGGCGGACCAGTCTCGGGCGCGGCGTTTCAGGCTGCATACGCCATATCCTCGTCGTCAGCAAATGGACGGGGAACCATGACCGTCGCTTCCGGAGAAGGAGGCAACGCCGTCATTTACATGATCTCCGCCACGGCCTTCGTAGCGGTTTCACTGAACGACCCGAATCCCGCAGTGTTGCTCTTTGAGCAGTCTGCAACTTCTCCTCCGCCGACGCCCACTCTTACTTCGCTGACCCTGAGTCCTGCGACTGTGACTGGCGGAGATTCCTCCACGGGCACGGTAACGCTGAGCGGGCCGGCACCGTCAGGTGGAGCTCAAGTCGCGCTCTCGAGCAGCGACACGTCAGTAGCTACAGTTCCTTCCAGCGTGAAGGTCACGGCTGGAGCCACGAGCGCGACGTTCACGGTCAACACCAGCGCCGTCACGGCGTCAACCACGGTCACCATCTCCGCGGCCTACGCGGGCGTAACCAAGACAGCTTCGCTCACCGTGAATCCCGCGCCTCCCCCACCGCCCACGCTTTCCTCGCTGACGCTGAATCCCAGCACCGTTATCGGCGGCGTGCAATCTTCCACGGGCCAGGTCACGTTAAGCGCGCCCGCACCTGCAGGTGGCGCGACGGTTACCCTCTCCAGCAGCAGCGGCGCAGCCAGCGTGCCTTCCAGCGTGTTTGTTCCGGAAGGAGCTACCAGCGCGACCTTTACCGTGAACACCTCCATCGTTCTCGTTTCGACTTCCGTCACCATTTCAGCTTCGTACAACGGTACGACGCGGATGGCAAGTCTCAACGTGCTCCTGTAACGGGGCTGCATATGCAGGCAGGAAGGGGTGCGGCGCTGAAATCGGGCGCGCCGCACCCCTTCTGAAGGGCACGGCGCGACACTACTGGATCCCCATGGCCTTGCACTGAAATGCATCTTCGTTCCTCCACTACCCCGGTGTTTTTGCAGAAGAGTTCGGATTTGCTTGAAAAGAAGAGAGTTGAGTTTTTGCTGAGTGCAAAGTGAGGTTGGAACAGCGTAAAAGAAAGGGGAGAAGTTCAAACGTAGACTCCACTGGTTGGCCACTCTTTTACAGCAACCAGCGTCAAAATCTCCGGTACGATCTAAGTTCTGAGAGCCATTCCTATGCCGAGAAGGCTGTTTGCAATGGTGGTGGCTGCTGGCTCCGTTCTTGTTCAATCACGGCAATCGTCCACACAAAGAATTCCTGCTGTCCAAGCGCAACCACAGGCCGCCACCGAGCAAAGCGAAGCCCGAACCAAAATCAGCGTTAATTCCGATCTCGTTGTGCTCGCTGCCACGGCCAAAGATCTCCACGGCAATCTCGTTCCTGATCTTCAAAAAGAAGAGTTCCGCATTTTCGATGACAACGTTGAGCAATCCATAGATGTTTTCACTGCCGAAGCCTTTCCGCTCTCGCTGGTCGTCCTCATCGACGACGATCTGAAATCCCAGGACGCGGCACAGATGGCTCCCACTCTGCGCGCCATAACCGGCGGAATCAGCTCAAGCGACGAAGCCATCATTTGCCGTTTTGATCTCTCGTTCTATCCGGGCGATGGATTTAGTGCCGACCTCAACAAGCTCTGGGCCGATTTGAAGGATGCCCAGGATCATAGCGGTCCTTCGACCTCCGGTGCCGTCCCCTTCGTCACGCCACCATCGAGCCATCCACTCGGGGTCGGTGAACCGCCCCTGGCAGCGCCAACTAACCTTGGTTCCCGCCCAACCAAGGCTCTCGACGACGCCGTCCATTCTGCCGCTGAGCTGCTCCATGATCGCGGAGCCAGCCGCCGCAAGATCATCCTTCTCATCTCCGACGGCCTCAACGGGCCGCAATTTAACCATCACACGTACCCCGGCACGCTCGAGGCGCTCCTTCACGACAACATATCCGTATACAGCTTGGCTGTCGGACACTCCTTCAAGCGAAAATTCTCCCGCCTAGTCAATTATGCGAATGACTCCGGCGGCGACATCTATTACGCGGTTCAAAGCGCGACAATGGAAAGGCTCTACTCCCGAATAACCGAAGAGGCTAGGCACGAGTACACTTTGGCCTACGTGCCCCGCGGCAATAACCGCAACGCTAGTTATCATAAGGTAGAGATCCGCGCCACGCGCGAAGGCCTCACCATCAAGACGCGCAAGGGCTACTTCACAGGACCTCTCGCGGTTCCGGCAAAGCAGTAAGGTTGGCACTCCCTAATCGGACGTACCTCTCATCGCAGCCTTGCTACAATCGGCCTGTGCCGCGTGGAGCCCAACCCGAGATGCATGAGCTACTGGCGGTGGATACGGACGCCGGAACGCGGCTGGACCGGTTTGTGGCCGCGCATCGCCCGGAACTGTCGCGGTCGCGCGTACAGGAACTTATCGACGGCGGGCTTATCCTCGTCAATGGCAAGGCAGCGAAATCCTCTCAGAAACTTCACGGCGGGGAACTCATCATTGTTCGGGCGCAGCCGCGGCCCGCGACACGCGCCGAAGCGGAAGCGATTCCGCTGGAGGTGCTTTACGAAGACGACGACGTGATCGCCGTTAACAAAGCCGCGGGGATGACCGTTCACGCCGGGGCGGGAAACGTGTCTGGCACACTGGTCAACGCGCTTCTTGGGCGAGGGCAAGCGCTTTCAAAGGGTAGCGATCCGCTGCGGCCGGGAATCGTGCATCGTCTGGACAAGGAGACTTCGGGCGTGATCCTGGTGGCCAAGAACGACGTGGCGCACGCAAAACTCGGGGACGCGTTTCGCCAGCGCGCCATCAAGAAGACGTATATCGCGCTGGTGCAGGGCGTTCTTACGGAGAAAAGCGGCCGCATTGATCTGGCAATCGGACGCGACCCGATTCATCGAACGCGCATGGCGACGCAGCGCAAATCGTGGCATGGTGCGGCCATCGCCAATCCGCGCGAGGCGCGCACGGATTGGAAAGCGCTCGCAAAGATCGACAACACAACGCTGGTGGAAGTCCAACTCCACACCGGACGCACGCATCAGATTCGAGTGCATTTCGCCGCGCTGAAGCATCCGGTGGTGGGCGACACGCTGTACGGCGCAGCGCGGGAGTTGCGGATAGGCAAGCTCGATTTGCCTCCACTGGGACGCAATTTCTTGCATGCGGTGAAACTTGGCTTTGCGCAGCCGCGGACCGGCGCATGGATCGAAGTTCGCGCTAGATTGCCGGTGGAATTGCGCGATTATTTGAGAAAACTTTGTGACGCTGCCGGAGAAACGCAGAGCCGAATTGACGCCGCGCTGGCGGGATACCTATAATCGATGCAAATGCGACGAATCATTAGTTCGATCTTTTTGGCGCTGGCGCTGCTGTTATTTCCGCTGACAGACCGGGCACAGCAATCGGCACCAGCCACGAAGCCCCAAGCGTCGTCCTCTCCGGACGCTAAGCCGCAAGCACCCCAGCCGACGCAGCCTGCCGCGGCGAAGCAGGAACCTACCCAGCAGAGCGATCAAACCATCAAGTCAGTCGTCAACCTCGTCGATGTGCTCTTCACGGTGCTCAACCGCCGCAACAAGCTTGTACCGGAACTCGAAAAGAGCGATTTCAAGATCTGGGACGACAAATATCCGCAGGAAATCCGCTACTTTAGCAAACAGTCCAATCTGCCTCTGCGCATCGGCATGCTCCTGGACACTTCCAACAGTATCCGCGACCGCATCAAGTTCGAGCAGGATGCCTCGATCAATTTCCTGTTCAGCGTGCTGCGGCGCAATAAGGATGAAGCTTTTGTGATGACGTTCGACGATGAGCCGCAAATCGTCCAGCCCTTCACCGGCGACGCGGGAGCCCTGCGCGACCAGATCACCAAGACCCGCGCGGGCGGCGGCACTGCAATCTACGACGCGATTTACGAAGCGTGCGTGAAGGAATTGAGCCACCCTCCGCGCCCGCCGGGCGATCAGCCGGACGTGGTGCGCCGCGTAATGATTCTCATCAGCGATGGCGAGGATAATCTATCGACGCACACGCGCGCGGACGCCATCGAAATGGCGCAGCGCACGAGCGTGGTCATCTACACCATCAGCACCAGCACACAGTGGGTCTCGCTCTCGCAGACCGATCCGAGCAAACTGGCGGACCGCAAATATCACCTGACAGACGGTGACAAGATTTTGCAGGAACTCGCCGAGGAAACCGGAGGCCGCGCGTTTTTTCCGTATCACGTCGACGATTTGGACCAGTCGTTTCAGGACATCGGCGACGAATTGCGCAACCAATATTCCGTCGCCTACCTTCCCACGAACTACGTTATGGATGGCCGCTACCATAAAATCCGCATCGAGGTGCCCGATCATAAGGGCTACCAGGTGCGCGCGCGCCGCGGCTATTTCGCTCGAGCCGGCAACAACGTGCCGGCGACGGCAAATCCTCCCGGAGGCACAATCCAATGATCCGTTGTTGAAAATGCGCTGCGCGCGGCGCTAATTGAAGTCAATGCGAAATTTTTTAATGGGGAATGTTGCGCAGCAGGATCGCGTCGGAATCGGCGTGGCCCCGTCCAACCGCGAGCCGTGTCCCGTCCTTCGAATACTCGTATCCTCCGATTTTTTCCGAAGTGAAGTGCGTTAGCTGGCGCCGCGCCGATCCATCCAATGGCTGCACCCACAGATTGTCGACCCCTTTTTCCCGCACGGCATAGAGGACCGCCCTACCGGAAGGCATGAACACCAGGCTGGGGAGCGCACGCGGATCGAATTCGAGCGACGATTTTTCCCCATCCTCGACAGAATAAGTAATGAGGATAGTTGCGTGATCCGATTCGCGTGCTTCGAATGTAGCGAAGGTTTTGCCGTCGGGAGAAAGGTCATAGGGTTCGGCGGGGGACTTGATAATTGTTTCGGGCGTGCCGCCGTCGATGGGAATGCGCTTGAGGAAGTGGTTTTCAGCAGCGTCGATGAAGTACAGCCATTTGCCGTCGTAGGAACAGACCGGCACTCGGTCATTGACGCCAAAAGTAAGACGCAAAAGGTTTGTGCCATTTGAATCGACGCGCCAAAGATTAGCCTCGGCGCCACCCGAACGGCCGATGCTTCGAAAGACGATATAGCGCCCCTGGCCGCACGAGGCGACCTGGTCCACCGCGTATTTCGAGTCGGAGAAAATGACACGGTCTCCGCCAGATGGATTCACCATGCGGATGTCAGAGCCCTGGATGAGGAGAACTTGGGCGTCGGCGGTCAAGTCCCAACTCCGAATAGGCAGAGTTGAAGGTAATTTCAATGGTTTGAAGTTCTCGAGTGATCCTACGGGTGCAATCTCCACCTGGTATTTTGCCTGGCTCTGATTGGCAGCGATCGATTGGCCATCCGCAGAGAGGCTCGGATGAAAGTAGTCGTTGGTGTCTGTGGTCAAGAGATGAAAGGCGCCGTCGGGGAAGGAAACGATCCCAATTTGCCTGCGCCTGAATCCAGTTTCCATAGTAGCGGCGGAGACGATGAGGCCGGTCATGTCCGGAAGCCAAACGGGCTCGTTATAGAGGCGATCCTTAGCGATGGCTACCTGCTTCATGGAAGCGCTGGCGACATCCACGGCGAGGAACCCGCCAATATCCTGAGGCGTGGGCTGGACGATGGGAATCACAATCGTCTTGCCATCAGGGGACCAGGCAAGAGTCAGATTATCGGCGTGAAGCTCGACATGATGGAAAAGATCGCGCTCGAGAGTGCCGTCGCGGCGCGCGATCTTGAGGTCAGCCACCTTGGAATCGCCGTGTTGGTGCAAGTAGGCGAAGCGCTGGCCATCTGGTGAAAACGAGATGGGGCTGTCCACATCTTTTATGAGCAGCCGCGGTGTTCCGCCAAGCATGGGGGTGTCATAGAGGGAAGCGATAGCTTGCTCTGAGTCATCGCGGCGGACGAAATAAATGTAATTGCCGTCGGGAGAAAACGTGAGGCCGCTGTATCGCGTGGCGGCAGGCGTTACAACTTGCGTGTTGCTGCCCGTGGGAATGTGCCGCAGCCAAAGGGACTCCAGGCCGTTTTCGTCGAGGACGTAGAGCAAGTATTTCCCGTCGGGAGAGATTCGGGCGAAGAAGACGTGGCCGTTGTTGGTGAGATTTTCAATCGACATTTGTTCGACAGGCAGGACTCTTTTGCGTGGCAGGAAAGAGTACACCCCGAACGCAGCAGCGACGAGTAGCAGAAGGATGGCTCCAAGCACGAGGCCCGTGCCGAACTTGTTCTTGCTAGCGGCGGCGATGAGGATGGAGCTGCTCGAGGGCGCGCGCGGAGGCGCAGTGGGCGTGACGGCCGGCGTGGACGACTGCGTGGGAATGCGCGCTGAAGAAGAGGTTACGGGAGCAATTCTGCCGGAGTCCAGTTCGCGCTGGAGGCGCTTGAGGTCAGCGCGCAGTTCCGCAGCGACCTGGTAGCGGACGTCGCGATCTTTTTCGAGAGCTTTGTTAAGGATGCGCTCCAGCTCAGCCGGGACGCCTGGATTCAAGGCGACAGGAGCGACGGGCGCGCTGTGCAGAATGTTGTCGAAGACAACGGCGCTTGTGGTGCCGGGGAAAGGCAGCTTGCCGGTAATCAATTGGTAGAGCACGCCACCGAGAGAGAAGAGGTCGCTCCGAGCGTCGAGTTCCTCGCCACGCGCTTGTTCGGGAGACATGTAGGAGATGGTGCCGACAGCGGTGCCGGGACTGGTGAGGAGAAGAGTCTCGGGATCGCCGAGAGTCGATCCGTCGAGGCCGGCGTGATGATCGGGGAGAAGCTTGGCGAGGCCAAAATCCAGGATTTTGACGCTGCCGCGGTCGGTAACGAAAATGTTGGCGGGCTTGATGTCGCGATGGATGATGCCCTTTTTGTGGGCGGCGTCGAGAGCGTCGGCGACCTGTGTGCCGAAGTCGATGATGCGTGGAATGGGAAGGGAACCGGTGGGGATCAGCTTGTCGAGAGTTTGGCCTTCGAGCAGCTCCATGGCGATGAAGGTGCGGCCATCCTGCTCTTCGATGGCGTGAATGGTGCAAATGCTGGGATGATTGAGCGCGGAAGCAGCTCGGGCTTCGCGGAGGAAACGTTCGAGAGTTTGTAGATCACGGCGCGTGTCTTCGGGGAGGAATTTCAGGGCGACGCGGCGTCCGAGCTTGGTGTCTTCGGCTTCGTAGACGACGCCCATACCGCCTTTCCCAAGCTGGCGGAGGATGCGGTAATGGGCGATGGTTTCGTTGTGCATCGGCAAGGAATGAAGAAAGGATGGTAGACGGTCGGAAGATTGGGGTCAAATCGCTTCATGTTATACAATGCTCGGCGTTTTCCCCCGCAAAATACTGAGAGGAGACTTTGGCCTCATGTTCCACGATACCAAATGCCGGTCCTTCCAAAACAAAGTTAGTTCCACACGAAACAAACATCGATCCAACCTAAGTTGTTACAGGGCTATCGTGCTCGCCGCGGTTTTGTTGTTGTTGGTCTGCGGGCCTGCGGCTCGTGCGCAAGCGCAGGACGTCACAAGCAAGCTGAGCGGCTTTGACTCCTACATGGAGCAGGTCCTGAAAGATTGGAATACGCCCGGAATCGGCGTGGGCATCATTGTCAACGACAAACTCGTTTTCGCCAAGGGCTACGGCTATCGCGATTACGAGAAGAAGCTGCCCTTCACGCCGTCGACGCTGTGCCAGATCGCCTCGAACTCAAAACTGTTCACCGCCGTTTCCGCGGGCATGCTTGTCGAAGTGGGAAAACTTACTTGGGACAAGCCGGTGCGCGAGTCGGTTCCAACGATTCAGTTTTACAACGACCAGCTCAACAGCAACGTTACGCTTCGCGACATGTTGTCGCACCGCACCGGAGTGACGCGGCACGACTTGATCTGGTTCAGGTCCCCTTTTACAAAGAAGGAACTCTTCGAAAAGCTGAAGTACCTCGAGCCGCAGGAGCCGATGCGGGAGACCTTCCTCTATAACAACCTGATGTATGCGGCCGCAGGGAACATCATCGAACTGAAGTCCGGGAAAACCTGGGAACAGTTCGTGCGCGAGAAAATCTTCACGCCGCTCGACATGAAGACGACCGGCTTCACAATCTCCGATATGACGCAGCAGGCTGACTACGGCGTTCCGTACCGTGAAAAACGCGACTCGTTCGAGCTGTACAAGATTCCTTACTACGAAGACACCGAGGGCGTCGCTCCGGCGGGAGCCATCATTTCCAATATCGACGAGCTGTCCCACTGGCTGATCGCGCTGATGAACGACGGGAAATACAACGGCAAACAAGTTTTGCCGGCGAGTGTGCTGAAAGCCACGCTGCAACCGGCCATTGGTTTGCCAAACACCTTAGGAGAGGCGCTGGGATTTTGGGAGCTGCTTAATCCGGCTTACGGCATGGGACGGCAGACGGCAGCTTACCGGGGGCATCTGCTTACTTATCACGGCGGCGACCTTCCCGGGTTTCATTCGCAAGTTTCCTTCATGCCGAATGACAAGATTGGTGTGATCGTTCTGGTGATCAGCGATCACAGCGCCCCGCTCTACAACATCGTCAGCTACAACGTGTACGAGCGGCTCCTCGGCATGGACCGGACGCCGTGGAGCCAGCGCCAGCTCCAGCAGCGCCTTGCCGGGAAGAAAGCGGGCACGGAAGCGCGTGCGAAAGCCGGCGGCGATCGCGTTCCGAATACCAAGCCATCTCATGCCCTGGCCGACTACGCGGGCGACTATGAGAACGCGGCCTACGGCGTTCTTAAAATTGGGCTCAAGAATGACGCGCTGCAATTCGGTTTTCATGCCTTCGATTTTCCGCTGAGCCACTTTCATTACGACCGCTTTGACACGCTCGATGACGAGCAATACGGCAAGTTCTCCGTGAACTTCCGGACAAATCCGCAAGGCGACATTGATGGCGCGGTGATATCGCTGGATCAGGCGGAAGTTGTATTCACGCGCAAGGCCGAGACGCTGGACCCGGCGCTGCTCGAAAAGCTGGCTGGCGGATACGCGACTCCGACCAAAGTTAAATTTGAAGTACTCTATCAGCCGGGAACCGGTCTTTCTCTTTCTTTCCCGGGCGGACCTCCCATCAAGCTCATTCCCGTCAAGGGGCTCAAGTTCCGGACACCGCAATTCGGGGATATTATTTATGAGTTCGTCATGGAGAATGGCAAAGTGACCGCGCTGAAGCAGCGCAACCCGTCCGGCGAATTCACCTTCCCGCGGCAGTAAGGGCACGGAAAGGCATAGCCACAGAACTACCGCATGGCCAATTGGAGGCCAGGCCCAGCACTCTGTCATCCCAACAATTCAACGCTTACTAATCGCGTCATCCCACATGTGGTGAGACAGCTTCCACTCCCCATCCGCCTGCTTCCGGAGGACGTTTAAGAAGACGCCGGTGTGCGAAGCGCTTGTTGTCTTTCCGTTTTGCGTTGTCGTCCACGCCACTTCGTCCGTCCCCCATGCATAGCGATTTGACCATCGCCGCCGATGCTCTGGGGCGTCACTACGAGTTTTGTGATTTGGGTTGACGGAGCATTAGGCGGGAACCAGTATTCGTTCAATCCCTTTTGACCGATTCGCGGGATGTCTCCATGTGGTGGGAGCAGCACACAGTCATCACTGAAAACAGCGCGCACGCCACCCGCATCTCCCCTGAGCCAAGCTTCCTGGTACAGGGCATGGACGCGCTTTATCTTTGCGATGTCATCCGCGGACAGGCTGTTTCCGCCAGCCATGATCATCGGACAAACCAGCAAAACCGAGATAGGCAGAACGAGTTTGCGCATTTTCGCGAGGCCTCCTTGAGATCGCTGCCCTTTTGGACGCCCTACCTCTAGTTTTGTCATCGCATCCCTTGTGCGGTTCTTGATGTGCCGCAGGCCAATCGGGCGCTACTCCTCGCCATCGCTCAAGACGTCTGGCAAGACGGTGGAGGAGTGGCTAGGGTGTTTACAGGCGGGGGAAAAAATCGCTTGACATATTCCTATATGGGAATGTATTGTGAAGGCATGGCTCGAGCGACGACCACCTCGGATGCATTCAACGCAGTGGCAGAACCTCGGCGCCGGGCCATCTTGAACTACCTCGCGATCGAGGAGCGGCCCGTTGGGGAGATTGTGGATTCGCTGGGCATGGAGCAGCCTTCGGTGTCCAAGCACCTGCGCGTGTTGCGGGAAGTGGGCTTGGTCAACGCGCGCCGCGATGGCCGCCGGATGCTCTACCGAACCAACGCCGAGGCCATCCGGCCACTTCACGAGTGGACGGAAACGTTCGAGCGCTACTGGCGTCATCAATTAAGCCGCATCAAGGAGCGCGCCGAGGCGAACAGCAATCCGTCAAAGGATTCGGGCCCGAATCTCATTCCACGGAGGAAAAATGATTACGACGGGAATAAAAATTGAAGACTTGACGTTGAACGTGACAGAGGAAATCCACGTGCGCGCGACGCTCGAAGCAACGTTCGCCGCTCTCCTGGAACAACTCGGGCCCTTCAACGAAACGGCCGAAGACAAGCCCATGCCCATGAAGATCGAGCCATGGCCGGGCGGCCGCTGGTACCGAGACCTGGGCGATGGCAATGGTCACTTCTGGGGAAGCGTGCAAGCCATCAAGCGGCCCACGCTCTTGGAAATCACCGGGCCGCTGTTCATGTCCTATCCGGTCTCCTCGAATGTGCAATATCGTTTGAGCCAGGTGGATGGCGGGACGCTGATTCAGTTCCGACATTCAGCGCTTGGCTTGATTCAGGAGGATCACCGCAAAGGTGTCACGAAAGGCTGGGGGCACATTAATGCGGGTGTGAAGAAGCGAGCCGAGGCGCCGCGTTCGCGTTCAACAGCGTCCTAGCGCTGAATTTCCAGGTACGAGATGCAATTCATGTGTCCCTTTTGCCTCGCCAGCGCAGCACTGATGGCCGGAAGCGTGGTTTCGACAGGCGGACTGACCGCGCTCTTGGTGAAGATACTCGGAAAGAAGCAAGCCCCCGAAGAATTTGTCGCATGGCATGACTCAAATCCAAAGGAGGAAACATGGGCCAAGTAACGAACGAGCAAGTGAATCTGATGTTGCGCCTGTACGAGGAGCGGCGCGAACCTAAGTTGAGAGAAGCGCGCGACTGGTTCTCGGCAAACTTCCACGTGAAAACCGCCGATGACTTGATGCGCGTTTGTCCCCCGGGCAGCAAGGAAAACACGTACATGCGCATGGTGCTCGGCTACTGGGAGATGGTGGCGAGCATCGTGAACCGCGGGCTGATCGACGAGGAGTTTTTCTTCGAAAGCAACGGGGAACAGTGGGTGGTGTTTGAACAGGTAAAGCCGGTGCTCGGCGCGTGGCGCGCGATGTTCAGCAGCCCCCACTTCCTCGCCAACCTGGAAACCCAGTGCAATCGCCTGGAGGCCTGGAGAGAAAAACGCAGCCCCGGGTCCAACGAAGCCATCCGCAAAGTGCTGGCGCAAATGCAACAGGCGACACAGGCGCAGAAGGCCCAGGCCGCGGCCAGCTAAAATTGAGCTTGCGGTTCACACCATTTTCGGTAAACGGCCGTGGATGCGAGGCTCGTCCGGACCAGGTACGGTCGGGCTTCCGCATTCATGGGGGCAAGGCTGTCTTTCGGTGAGAGTTGAGAAGCCGGAGAGGAGAACTAGATATGGCAACCAGAGCGATGGAACATCCAAAAGTTGTGTCGCCGGCGGAATGGCTGGCCGCGCGCAAGGAGCTGCTAAAGAAGGAGAAGGAGTTTTCGCGTCTTCGCGACCAGTTGAGCAAGCAGCGCCGCGATCTGCCCTGGGAGAAGGTGGAGAAGGTGTACGTGTTCGATGGCCCAAAGGGGAAGGAGACGCTTGCGGATCTCTTCGGAGGCAGAAGCCAGTTGATTGTGTACCACTTCATGCTCGGTCCCGGGTGGGCGGAAGGATGCCCGAGCTGCTCGTTCATCTCAGACCACATTGACGGAAGCGTAGTGCACCTTGCTGCGCGCGACGTAAGGCTGGCGGTGGTCTCGCGGGCGCCGCTGGCGGAGATCGAAGCGTTCAAGAAGCGCATGGGCTGGCGGTTCCATTGGGTATCGTCGCACGGCAGCGACTTCAACTACGACTACCAGGTCTCGATGAAGAAGGAAGAGTTGGGGAAAGGAGAAGTCTATTACAACTATGGCATGCAGCAATTCCCAAGCGAGGAACGGCCCGGCACGAGTGTGTTTTACAAAGGCTCCGCGGGCAATATCTTCCACACCTATTCGAGCTACGCTCGCGGGCTGGACATCCTCATCGGAGCGTACAATTGGCTGGACATCACGCCAAAAGGGCGCGATGAAGAAGGGCTAAAGCACACCATGGCCTGGGTGCGGCACCATGACAAGTACGACGAAGGATACAAGGTTGACTCGAAGGCGGAGTACGTGCAGCCCGCTAAGGCCTCGGACGCCGCGAGCAGTTGCTGCGAACATCATTAATCACGAAACTTTCAGTTTGCATGTAAGCACAACCGGGCGGCCACACGGACGCGTCACTTCTGAAGCAGGAGCCCGCGTTCAGCGTTGCCGCCTAAGAGTTCGGAAAGCTCATCCTTTCGGCGCGTAGTAGCCTCTTCGGGCGAGAACCTTCAATTCCTTGTCGGTCGTTTCCACTTTGATCTTGCGGAATTTTCCATCACGCGCCGCATTCGTCGGGTAGTAGCTGAGCGTGTATTGGTCACGCAACTCCTCGGAGATCTGCTCGAATGCTTCCTGCAAGTGCTTCATCGATCCAACATCAATGACCCGGCCGCCGGTTTCCTCCGCCATTTTCTTGGCGACATCGGGACGCGTGCCGTAACCGGGATCGTGGACCAGCAGGATGTGAATCACTGCGTCCGTGCGCTCCGCGACTTCGATAGCTTCCTTTAGCTCTACTTTGCTTCCTTGATCGTCGGCGTCGGTGATAATCACAAGAGCCTTGCGTCCCGCTTCGGTTGCCAGCTTTTCCGTGCACGCCACCCAGACGGCGTCGTAGAAAGCCGTTCCGCGCAAGCCGCGGGTGCGGGATTCTGGCGGCAACGGCCCTGCGTTGACCATGCTTACATTCGGTGCGTTGATACGCGCGCTGCGGATGGCCCGGTCGAGCTGGGCACGATCATCGGTGAACTCTGACAATAGGTCCACGTCAGTTCCGAACGAAATCACCATGGCTTCATCGCCCTTGCGGAGGACCTGGTCCAGAAATTTTGCTGCTGCCTCCTGTTCAGCGGGTAGGCGATTCTCTTCACTGCGGCTGGTATCGATGAGCAAGCCGAGGGTAATGGGCAGAGCTCTCTCGTTGGCGAAGAAGGCGATCTTCTGCTCCTGGTCGTCTTCGAAGACATGGAAGTCTTCCTTCTTCAGGGTTGGCACGATGTGTTTTTTCTTGTCCCGGACCGTGGCGAAAATGTTTACCAGACTGACTTCGCTCTTGATCACCGGCCCTTGCGCGGCAGGCTCCTGCGATGTGGCGGGAGTGGATAAACTCACCGCAACCGTTGCCGTCACACATTGCATCAAAAGCTTATGCATCGAGTGCATGTATACTTTCCTCAGCGAGAGATGCCCAGCTGTAAAAACCTCGCGGGGTTACTGCCGCCCTGTAGGATGCCGCGAAGCGGTGAGATGGATGTGTAGCTGACGCCGCCCAGGCGGACAATTGCAATCGGAAGTTTGGCTTGAGGACTATGAAAAGTCTACGAAAAACGGTGTGGATGGCTGGAGCGCTGTTCCTCTCAGCGCCCTTTGCCCGTCTTGATGCGCAAACCACAGGACAGGGCGTTCCTCCTGCAACCCGGGAACAGAGCTCTCCGGCGCCTGCCCAACAAGGCGGCCCAACAACGATCCGGATTCCCGTCAACCAGGTCATCGTCCCAGTCACTGTGAAGGACGGAGCGGGCCGGCTCGTGCCGGACCTTCGCCGGGATGAGTTTCGCGTCTTCGAGGATAATGTCGAACAGAAGATCGCTTCCTTTATCGCCGAGCCCATTGCCATTTCCATGGTTGTGCTGATTGATAACGACCTGAATTCCAGGGACGCCAAGCAAGTAGAGCAGAGCCTTCGTGCGATTGTTGCCGGTCTGAGCCTGAATGATGAAGCCTGGGTCTGCCGTTTCGACCAGCGTTTTCACGCGGGCAAGGGCTTCCTAAGCGACCAGGACAAGCTGCTCACGGAATTGAAACGAACCCGCTTGGACGAGGAACCCTCCGCGGGGCCTTCGACCGCAGCCATCGCCAATAGCCCTTCGATTAACGGACACTCCGCCACCGGGGATGCGCCGAATATGGCCGGCCCTAACATAAACATCAAGGGCCAGCCGACCAAGGCGCTGGATGATGCAGTGTACGCCGCGGCCCAGTTGCTGAAGGACCGCGATCCGGAGCGGATGCGCCGGAAGATTATTTTTCTGATTTCCGACGGCGTCAACGGGCCAAAGTTCAATGTGAACAACTACGATACGGTGCTGAAGGAACTGCTTCGTTACAACATCGCGGTCTACGGAATTGGCGTGGGAAGCGCCTTTTTCGAACGACGATTCGAACGGCTCTCCAAATACGCCCACGATACGGGCGGAGACGTCTATTATGGATTAAAGAGCCGGGCGATGGAAGAGCTGTACGCCCGGGTTACGGAAGAGGCTCGCAACCAGTACACGCTGGCCTACGCGCCAAGTGGAACGGACCGTGGATTGGAATATCATTCCATCGAGGTCCGTGTACGACGGCAAGGACTGACCATCCTGACTCGCGAGGGTTACTATGCCGGGGCCACGCCGAGATAGTTCGGTATTTTTTCTTTGCAAATTTCCTTGACTCTTGTACGCATCACTCGTATATGAGGTCGGAGGCGAGTGACTGGCGGCGGCGCTGGTCCTCTACCCACACTGAGGAGGGAATTCGCATGAAGAAAAAGGCCAAGAAGGACGAGAAAAAGGCTCCCAAGAAGGGGAAGTAGGAGTTTTCCAGCAAGATTTCGTAGCCCAGGCGCTCTGACACAGGTTGGAGCGCCTCTTCTCTTTTGCCTCAGTAACTGCGGAAACGACGACTCGTTCAGGTCTTGGTTGCCGCCAATGATTCAACTGTTCCCGGTGATCCTTCCAGCGCGCTTTCGCGAAGATACAGAAACAACGGCAAAGCCAGGCTCACCCCAACCGCGCATAGACCGACAATCGGAAGCCAACGGAACCGCAGGCGGAGCCGTCCTCCTTCGAGGCCCATAAACACCAGGAAGACCACAGAAGAGACCAGGACATCCAGCCCGAAAAACGCGCTGATTCGGTTGGCGAAGAGTTGGTGCACCAACAGCCCGAGCGGCAGACCGTTGTCCATGACCCACGGGACGAATTGTGAATAAGGAAGCGTCACTCCCAGAACGCAAAGGAACAAGTAAATATTTTTGCGATTCACTCGTGTTCTCCAATCGAGATTCCGATCAACAGAAATTAAAAGCCTTTCAAAACGCGATCAAGCGCTCAGGCTTTCCTCATGCGCCGGGCAAATCGGCCTATAGGCGCAATTGCGGCAGACGAAGCCTCGTTTCGCTCGGAATTGTCCCGCGCGAATGTCCGCCGCGGCTTCTTGCACAACTTTCTGCGCTTCATCCAATTGCTTGGCGTCCCGCGTGGTTTCTTGCCGCCGATTGTCTTGCAAATAATGAAACACCAGCCGCACCGGGTTCAGCTCCAAAATTTCTTTAACGGCCAGCGCGTACAAGCTCAGCTGTAAATCTTTCTTGGCGTCAGCATCCTTTTTTGGGCGTCCCGTTTTGTAATCGACGATTTCCACATCCGGCTCGTTCCCCAACGCATTGATCTGATCGATGCGCCCCTTGATGATGACATTGTTGTCGAGGGGCAATTCGAACGCCTTCTCCTGCCCCACCGCTTGCGGGAGTTCCGCGATCATGCCGGTATGGAACGCGCGTAACTGCTCTAGTCCGTCCTTCTTGTATTCCTCTTCCTGATATTGGTCTTCAAATCCCTTCGAATTCCATTCCGTCTCGAAAATTCCTTGCACTTCATCGAATGATAGTTTCACGCCTTTGCGGAGTTGGTCCACGAAACGTTTGATGGTCGTGTGCATCACCGCGCCAAAGGTCATCGCCGCCTTCGGCCCTTCCCGCAGCGACCACAAATACCCGAACAGATAACGTTGCGGGCACGTCCGGTAACCGCTCAGTGCCGAAGGGCTAAGCGTCAGCGGCTCCGGTGACGGCGGGTGAAACTCCTCCGCCCAATCGGCGATGCGTGAAAAAATCTTTGCGGGCTCCGCCGCGGCAGGGAAGAGCTGCACATCCTCCCGATGTTCATCCGGTGCCCGCTGCTCTACTTCCGCGGGCGGCAGTTTCGGCATCATCTGACGCACGTCCAGCCGCTTTATCGCTGGTTCCATCAGGATGTCCTCGATGAACACCGGCACTTTTCCCTTTTTTTCTGTCACCGTGGTGATGGTCAGCCGTTCTTCCGCGCGCGTCAGCGCCACGTAAAATAGCCGGCGCTCTTCCTGGATATGAAACTGCTCTGCGGGAGCGCCCTCTTTCATCAGCTCCACAGGGAATTCAAACACCCGAGGCCTCTCGGTTGCCGGAAAGGCGCGGTTGTTCACGCGCAACAGAAACACCTGGGGAAACTCCAGACCCTTCGCTGCATGGACGGTCATCAACTGCACCGCGTCTGGCGGCGCGTCGTCTTCCAGGCTCACCACCCCGCCGGCCTGAGCGTAATAATCCAGATATTCGATAAACTCCGCCAGGCCGCGCGTTTCGCTTTTCGGTTCCCACTCCTTCATGAATTCCGCCAGCCGCTTGACGTATTTTCGGTCGTGTTCCTTCGCGCGCTGTCGGATTTCCAGCCAGTCCGTCAGAACGCCCAGAATCTCCCGCGCCGTGCAGCGCTTCAGTGTTTTTTTCTGCGAAGAAACAAATTCCACCAGCTGCCCGAGCGCTGCTTGCGAGTGATCGAACGCCAATTGCCCCTGCGGCAATTGCAGGAGGTCATAGATCACCTTTTTCTCTTTTCGCGCCTTCTCTGCCAGACGCACCAAATCCTGCGCTCGCAGTTGCCATGCCGGAGCCGCCAGCACGCGCGCGCAGGCAATGTCGTCGTAAGGCGCGGCGATCAGCCGCAGGTAGGCGAGCGCGTCCCTAACCAGCGGATGCTCCAGAATGGAAAGTCTCGTGATCACAAACGGAATCTTTCGCCGCGACAGCTCTTCGACGAGATGATCCCGGTGCGCGTGCTGGCGATACAGCACCGCAAAATCTTTCCACCGGCGTCCCGCTCCATGAATCCGCTCCAGTTCGCTCGCTACCCATCGCGCTTCTTCTTCGGGAGTCGCCAGCTCGACGATGCGGATCTTTTCACCCGGAGGTTCGTTTGGAGAGAGAATTTTCTTTGGAAAGTCGGCACTAACGGCGTTTTGCCCGATCACCTGCATTGCTACACGCAGGATGTTCGGCGTCGACCGGTAATTCTCCGTCAGCGCCACACGGAACGGCGTAGAGTCCTGGCCTTCCTTCCACCCCGCGAATCGCTCCAGAAATAATTTGAAGCTCGCAAAGGAAGCTCCGCGGAAGCGGTAAATCGCCTGGTCGTTGTCGCCGACCGCGAGGATGTTCCTCGCCGGCCCGGCCAGAAGCTCCAGCAGGCGAAGTTGTGCGATGTTGGTATCTTGAAACTCATCGACCAGGATGTAGCGGTATTTTTTTTGCAGCGCCCCGCGCAGTTGCGCGTCCCGCTCCAGCAGTCCAACCGCTCCGGTGATCAACGAGCCAAACGAAACGCGGTTCTTTTCACGCAGCAGTTCTTCGCTGGCCCGGTAGGCGCGCGCAAGCTCCTGCTGCAGCGCGACCGTCTCCAGGCGTTCCACGAGTGTGTCTTCGTCCAGCGTTTCCCGCTCGGCTTCCATGCGCGCCGCCAGCCCGGCGGCATAGCGCTGATAGTCTTCGGCGGACACTAGTTCGTCCTGGCAACGCGAAAAAAACTCCACGAAATCATTTAGGAATTGCCCGGGGTCGGCTAACCTCCGGTATTTTTCCAGATGCAGCCGCCTTAAGTTGCGCCGCAGCAGGATCCAGTGGTCGAACTCATCCAGCATCACGCGTTGCGGGTCAGCCTCCGCCAGCAGCGTCTCGCAAAAGGAATGAAATGTCGCCAGCGTCACGGCTTTGCCGCGTTCACTCGTGGCCTTCACCACGCGGGCTTTCATTTCGCCGGCGGCCTTTTTCGTGAAGGTCAGCCCGAGGATGTTTTCGCCGGAGAGGTTTTCATCCGATTGCAGGAGGTGCCGGATGCGTTCAGTAATGACGCGCGTTTTTCCGGTTCCTGCGCCGGCAATCACCAGCAGCGGACCTTCGCCGTGCGTGATCGCGCGCCGTTGTGCCTCATTCAGTTTCAGGCCGCTCTCCTCCAGCGGCTCCATATCGAACAGCATGGCCATGATTCAAGAAGGGTATCGGATTGCGGGGCGAAGGGGAAGCGAAGATAAGAAGCGGCAACGACTTTCCTGAGGACTTCCTTCAGTCTTTGCTAGCGCTGCGACCTCTCGCCCGCGGCGACCTGCTTGTTGAACTCGCCCGACTTCCTTTTCGGGATCGTGAGTGTTTGCCACTTGCTACCAGCGAAGTGACGCGCAAGATAAACAATTTGCCCCACATGATAGGAATAATGAGCGACCTGCCGGTTGATCGCTTGCATCACGGAATGTGGCTCCGTTCGAATCGTCACCGTTCGCGACCCGTCCGCATCGGTAAGCGGTTCCAGCGCATCGAACACGTATTTCCATCCCCGTTCCCATAGTTCCATCAATTGCGCGCGCGTCGCGGGCGGTTCTTCAAATTCGGTGTCGCGGTTACGGTCTGGTTTCTCTCCATCTGTAGTCAGAAAATCCGTCCAGCGCGACCCCATATTTCCCGCCATATGTTTCACAATGATAGCGATAGAATTGGATTCGGCATCCAGCGTAGCGAAGAGTGCCGCGTCCGGACACTGGCTCATCGCGCGCTCGCCGAGCTTTTTGTAGTAGCGAAAAAGGTCGATGGAATCTTTCAAGTAGGAGGTCGTAAACTGGTGTGCCATAGCGTCATTCTCAACCGTTGCCGGAACCTGTCAATCCCCGTCCTGTATTCTTGAATGCGTTTGTCAATTTTCATTCATCGCAGGTAACTTATAGCGCCGTTCGCGCAACGAAGTAGAGCAGAAGTTCGCTCGCCCGAAAAAGGGCTTCTGGGTCTTCGAAAGAAGTGCTTGACAATTCGCTTTTTGTTCGCCTAGTATCGGTGCGCTGAAATCTCGAATTTCACCATAGGAGGTTCGTATGACCATTGGACAATCCATGCTGTCTGAATTCGACGAGGAAATGCAGAACACTCGCAAGGTCCTGGAACGTTGTCCGGATGAAAAGTGGAACTGGAAGCCCCATGAAAAGTCCGGAACGCTCGGCTGGCTCGCCGGTCATGTTGGCACCGTCCCCGACTGGATCGCCATGACTATCAAAACGCAGGAGCTCGATTATGCTCCCGTTGGCGGCCCCGCCTTCGAACCGCCCAAAATCACCAACCGCAAGGAACTCCTCGCTGCTTTTGACAAAGCCGCTGCCGAGGCCCGCGCCGCGCTCGCCGGCGTCAGCGACGCTGACCTCATGAAGGACTGGACGCTCCTCGCTGGAGGGCAAAAAATCTTCACGCTGCCGCGCATCGCGTGCATTCGCGGCATGTGCCTCAATCATCTTTTCCATCATCGCGGGCAGCTAACGGTGTACTTCCGGCTAATCGGCGTTCCTGTGCCGGGCCTCTATGGTCCGAGCGCCGACGAAAGCCAGCCTGGCGCAGCCGAAGCTGCGGCACATTAATCTGTGAACCATTTGCCGGGGGCGGAGAATCCTCCGCCCTCGGAGTCATTTCCACCCACGCAGCCTCCTTCATCCCATCGCGCTATAATAGTGCGTGTCACTCCTCTGGAGGCTCGTCATGACCACGGAAACCCCCGTCATTCTCTCCGCTGTGCGAACGCCCATCGGCAAATTCCAAGGAGGCCTTGCGGGATTCTCCGCTCCCGAGCTTGGCGGCAAAGTCGTCGCTGAAGCCATCCGCCGCGCCGGCCTCGATGCGCATCAGATTGACGAAGCGATCCTCGGCAACGTAGTGCAAGCCGGCCTCGGCCAGAATCCCGCGCGGCAGGCAGCGCTCAAGGGCGGCTGCAATCCCCGCGTCGCGGCAATGACCATCAACAAAGTTTGTGGCTCTGGATTGAAGGCCGTTGCGCTTGCGGCTCAGGCTGTGCAGCTCGGTGAATCGGAAATCGTCGTCGCCGGCGGTATGGAGTCCATGTCGAATTGCCCGTATCTGTTGCCGCAAGCCCGGATGGGTTATCGCATCGGCGACGGAAAACTTGTGGATTCGATGATTGCCGATGGCCTCTGGGACGCCTATGAGAATTTCCACATGGGCGTGACCGGCGAACTCGTCGCTGAAAAATACGGCATCACGCGCGAGGAGCAGGACCGCTTTGCCTTCGAAAGCCACCAAAAAGCGGTGCGCGCGCGCAAGTCCTGTTTCTTTGAGGCGCAGATTGTGCCGATCGAAGTGCCGCAAAAAAAAGGCGAGCCAATCGTTATCAAATACGACGAATCGCCGCGTGAAGACACTACAATGGAGGCGCTGGCGAAATTGAAGCCCGCTTTCAAAAAAGATGGGACGGTCACTGCGGGCAATGCGCCCGGAACAAACGACGGCGCGGCCGCATTGATTGTAACGAGCGACCGCAATGCTTCGCGTCTCGGCAAGCAGCCCATCGCGCGAGTCGTCGCTCAAGCCGTCAGCGGCGTCGAGCCCAAGTGGGTGATGATGGCGCCCGTTGACGCCGTCGAAAAGCTCCTCACAAAAACGGGCTGGGACCGCGACAAAGATGTTGATCTAGTTGAACTCAACGAAGCCTTTTCCGTTGCCGCCATCGCCGTGACGCGGCAGCTCAAACTCAATCCCGAAACGGTAAACGTCAATGGCGGGGCCGTCGCGCTCGGCCACCCGATTGGTGCTTCCGGCGCACGCATCCTCGTTACGCTGCTCTACGAATTGCAACGCCGCAACCTGAAGCGCGGCGTCGCCGCACTCTGCCTCGGCGGAGGCAACGCCGTAGCCCTTGCCGTCGAACGTTTCTAAATTTTCGAGATTATTTAATCTACTGGACGAGCGTGCTCTAGCTGGCGACGCATTTCCATTGGTCGTTCTGCTTGCTGCAGGTGTCCGTGAATCGCGCGAGCTGCAAGTACGCTTTGCCCTTGGTCACACCGGTTTCGAAATAGACGCCTACTGCCACCGCCATGCGTATCTTCCCCGCGCCGGATACATACCCTATCGCAATATCCGAGGTACCCATTCTGCGTAAGCTCTGTCGTCAAAAATTATTCGGGTGTTTACCTGTTGAATTTTCATTATGGCAAGAATAGAGTATCGCCGGGTGGGGGAGGGTGGTCTCCTCGCCCAGGTGGGTGTCCGGGAACAGGTCCGTGAACGGGAAATAGCTTTCATTCTTGTCACGATGGGGTGCCGTATGATGAATGCCTTCTCGAAATTTGTGCTCGCAGTGTGCTTTGCTTTGCTGGTTTCGCCGGGGCTTTTCGCGCAGTCAGACCTCGGCAAGATTTCAGGTTTTATCAAGGATCCGTCGGGCGCGACGATTGCCAACGCCAAAGTGACGGTTCGAAATAACACAGGCATCGAGCGCCAAACGACGACAAACGATTCCGGGTATTACGTCGTTACGAATGTGCCGCCTGGCCTCTACACCATGACGGCAGAGGCTCCTGGTTTCCAAAAATACGAAACCCGCGACAACAAGCTAGATCCGGCCGCGGATCTGGTCATCGATGCGATGCTAACCGTCGGTTCATCCAGTCAAACCGTCGAGGTTTCGGCATCGACGGTGCAACTGCAGACGGAATCAGCGGCAGTGCAAAAACTGGTCACACGGGAACAGATTGACTTGCTCGAGTTGAATGGGCGTAACCCGATCGGCCTCGCGGGACTAGTTCCCGGGGCGCGCGGCGGCACGACGGCGAGCCTGACGTTTGCTTTCAGCCAGGGTCCGTCGAATTTCAACGGCTCGCGCAACCCGGAGAATTTGATCACCTACGACGGTGCTCCGGCTACCCGAACGCGCTCCAACGGAACAAGTCTAGGCGCCGCGGACGTGGACTCCACACAGGAAGTCGAGATACTGACCTCGAACTACGCTCCTGAGTATGGGCGCACGTCCGGCGCGCAGATTCGTATCGTCACTAAGACCGGCACGCAGAACTTCCACGGCGCCGCTTACGAATACCTGAGGAATGACGCGTTTAATGCCAACACCTGGACGCGTAATACTAATGCCCTGACAGCGTATGTGGCGCCCATGAAATACAACCAGTTTGGCTACAACCTCGGCGGCCCGTTCTACATCCCCGGGAAATTCAACACCAATAAGAAAAAGGTTTTCTTCTATTGGGGGGAAGAATGGGTCAAGTACCACTTTCTCGAATCAGGCTCATCGGTCGGATCGGCAGGTCTTCTATCGGTTCCGACGGTCAAAATGCGGCAAGGGGATTTCAGCGAATTGCTCACCGCGAATCCTTTCTACTCAACAACCAAGACTATCAACGATCCGAACACGGGCACGCAATTCGTTGCATCAGCGGATCCCGCTGCCCCCAATTACAGTCCCGCCTGCGCGAGTGCGGCTGGCTGTCCCAACGTCATCCCGGTCAACCGACTTAGCCAGAATGGCGTCGGCATCCTGAATGCGTGGCCAATTCCCAACCTCACGACCTTTATCGGTGGCAACGGTAACTGGTTTGCCGCGAAGCTGCACACGTTCGACCAGCGCAAGGATACCGCCGGTGTTGATGTAAACCTCACGGAGAAGCAGCGCCTCCGGTTTCACGCAATGAATTACGCATACCTGGAGTACCAACCTCTTGACGGCAATACCGATCGCACCCCGAAGTTTTTCAATCGCCCGAACAAGACCGGCTCACTCAACCATACGTGGACGCTCAACCCCCGAATGGTGAATGAGGTTCTGATCAGCGCCAGCGAAGACGTCGTGTTGATACCTGTCGACACGGCGAACTTCTTTGATCGAACCAAGGCGTGCGCACAATCAACCGTGCCGTGCAGCCTCAACTATCCCTACATATTTCCGACGGGGAAGCTGCTTCCGAACCGCATCCCGACGGTGAATTTGTCCAACTTCTCGGGACTGAGCGGCGGGCCGTATCCATCGCACTCCGCGGGCCCTATCTATGACATTTCCGACAGCTTCACCTGGATAAAACAAAATCACACGCTGAAATTCGGTGCTCTTTGGGAGCGCTCCGGCGAAAACGACAATGACGAGATAAACGTACAGGCTTGCCCGACTTGCACCAACAACCAGAATGGCCAATTCCTGTTCACCGATGGCCGTGCCGGCGGGACGGGGGTCGCCGCCGCTAACGCCGCTTTGGGCCTGTTCGACAGCTATTCAGAAATCGGGCATCGTGCATACACGATCTTTCGCGCCAACATGTGGGAGTCGTTCGCGCAAGACTCTTGGAAGATGAGGCAGAATTTGACTCTCACCTTCGGCTTCCGCTATTCCGTCATTGTTCCCTACCATGCCCTGTGGGGAAACATGATTGTTTTCGAGCCACGGTTCTATGATCCGGCTAAGGCAGTTACGATCAGCCCGACGACCGGTCTCATTCAAGGCACCGTTGACCCAAAGACAGGTCTTGTTACCGGCACCGGAGCAGACACTTATAACGGCATGGTCATCCCTGGCAGCGGATTCCCAGCTTCCGCAATAAACCACTTTCCGGAAGCCGACCCGAGCCAGTTCGACTTCAGCCGCCTGTTTCGCGGCGTCCCCGACCACTACTCGGACATTCAGTGGGGTGAGATCCAGCCCCGCGTTGGCATCGCTTACCAGTTGAACAAAAAGAACGTGTTCCGCGCTGGCGCGGGGCGTTACACGACCCGTTTGGGCGTGAGCGACTCGATCTTCCTCGGCGGGAATCCGCCGTTCCAACCGAACGCCAGTGTCGCCAACGGCTCGGCAGATAACCCTGGAGCTGGCGGTGGAGCCAACATTACGCGCGTGGTCACGACGCAGAGCAAAGCCTTTAAGCCGCCTGAATCATGGGGTTGGAATGTCACCTACGAGCGCGAGGTGTTCTGGAAGTCGCTCGTGAGTGTAGGATACGTGGCGCGTCGCGGCTTGCATCTGCAGCGCGAGGCCGACATCAACCAGCCGACGACAGCAGTTGTGGCGGCGAATCCTGGCGTCAACATTAACGCGCTGCGACCCTACAAGGGCTTCGGCTCCATTCGACAAACGGATAACGCAGCCAACTCCATGTATAATTCACTCCAGATTTCTTGGAACCGCCGCTACTCGAACGGGCTACTGTTCGGAGCATCCTACACGTTGTCCAAGAGTATGGACAACGGCTCCAATCAGCGCGACGTTGTCCCCGACACTTATGACGTAAGCATGCTGTGGGGGCCGTCGGAATTCGACGCCCGCCACATCCTGGTTTTCAACTATCTCTACGACCTGCCATTCTTCAAAGACCGCTCGAAATTGACCGGGAAGGTTTTGGGAGGGTGGCAAATCAGTGGCGTCACGCAGTTCCAGACCGGCTTGCCCTGTGGCGTTGCCGAAGCTAAAGACTACGCGGGCGTGGGCTTGGACTCGAACTTCGGGTGCGGCACTAACGGGCAGTATTATACCGTGAACGGCACTCCCAAAATCATTGGGACCTTCGGCACGACTGGCCATTGGTTCGACACTTCAGTTTTTGCCAAACCCACTGCCGGAACTTTCAACACACAGCGCGTTCGCGACCTTATCCACCAGCCCGGATACCAGAACTGGAACCTCGGACTGTTCAAGTCCTTCCCGATTACCGAGAAAACTGGGCTGCAATTCCGCGCCGAGGCGTACAACTTCATCAACCACCCAAATTGGGGCGGAGGAAGCGGCGGCGGCGTGAACTTCAATCCGACCAGCTCAAACTTTGGAAGAGTAACAACCAAGGGAGGCGGTGTCGCCGGCGGCGAGCGCAACTTGCAGCTCTCGCTGCGCGCCTATTTCTAGCTGTTGCGAATATAGAGTTGTCAAAAATGTAACCGGAGTCTCTATCCTGCGCAGGGCGCTAAGCTGTGCCTTGCGCAGGAATCTCGGTGGCGCCTATCGTTGATTTCAAATCGTTGCCGCAGTAAGGGCAGAACTTGTCGGATTCCGCGATTTCGCGCTTGCACTGCGGGCACGAAGGATGCAAGTTGCACTTGCAGTTGGGGCAGAAGTTGAACCGCGCTCCCACCGTGTTTCCGCATTGCGGGCAAGGATAGGGAAGCGGCTCGCGCATCAGAAAATAAATCACGAAGCCTATAAAGCCCCACGCGGGCAGAAGAATAAGCACCAGGATTGTCCACAGGGCGGCGCTCATTCCGCGGCGTGAAGCATCGCGATTGACGTACGCAACCAAAAAGATGATCACCGCCATGCTTAGGCTGGCTGCGGTGACGATTCCTGCCAGAGCTAACGACGCCAGCGCCGGGTTGTCCCGCAGTTCCGGCGGAAACATATCGTTTCCGTTCGGATTGTGCGCATTCGCCAGGTTGACCGTAGTGGCGATCACCAGCGCGATTACATAGAGAAGGGCAACGAGCACTACTAGCCAGCGGGGAATAATTCCAAACTCTTGCCAGAAGCGCAGATTCTCTTTCCGCCGTCGAAGACGAATCAGCCGCTTTCTCTCGTTGAATGAATCGGTCACGCGTTGTTGGTAGTCAGACATTCTTTTTCTCTCTCCAATTGTCCCGCTCAACTTCCCTGATTGATCCAATCGGCCTGCTCGCCCTTGCGCGAACTTTCCATCAAAAGCACCGCCACGGCAAACAGCGCCGGAATTGACCACCACAGACCAAAACCAACTTCCCAGACCAGCTTGGGAACTCCGGTGCGCTGGCCGAGCCATTGAAACAAGCTCCACACGTACGGCGCGCTCGCGACGCCGAAAATCCACGACATGCCGCAAGCCAGCCATAGTGCGCGGCGCTTCGGTTCCCGCTCGCGCAATTCCTGCGCGCGCAGCCGCACGCGGAACTGTGTGCGGCCGGCAAGCCCGGCCGGCACGGGAATGGCCGCGGTGCGCAACAGCCGCAAAGCGCGATCGGTCTGGCGCGCATGCTCGGCGCAGAAGTCACAATCTTCCAGGTGTGCACGCAGCCAGGTACGATCGGTCTCCGGCATTCCTTCAACGCGTGCCTGAGCAATCAATTGCAAGGCGCGTTGGTGCGTATTTTCGTTCATGATGCGGCGCCTCCCTGAAGCGCTCCGCGAAGCGCTTCGAGGCCGCGATACAACCGCGACTTCACGGTGGAAAGGGGAATGCTGAGAACGCCCGCCATTTCGTCGATTTGTAATTCTTCCTGGAAGCGCAAGACCAGCACTTCGCGATAAATGGCGGGAATTTTCTGCAGCGATGCTTGAACGTTTTCTTCCGTCTCTTGGCTAAGGACCTGGCGCAGCGGCGAAGGATCATTTTCGTCCGCAAATTGCAGAGGATGTTCCTGCTCGGGATCCGTCAGCGTGTCCAGACTTTGCGCTTTCTTGGAGCGCTGCCAGTCAATCACCAGGTTCCGCGCAATCGCGAAAAGCCAGGCTTCAAACTTCGATTTGCCATTGTATTGATGGCCGCGTTCGAGGACGCGAATCCAGGTTTCCTGAAAGAAATCTTCGGCGCGTGCCTTGTTTCCGGTGATGTAGACGAGGTAGCGGAACAGCCGGTATTGATACTGCTCGATCAGGCGGTCGAGAAGATCGGGGTCGCGGCGCTGCAGGCCGCGCGCGATGGTCTTTGTTTCATCGGCCATCAGTGTGGAGAAGAACAGCGTTGGACCGGACATTGCCGGGGTACCGATTGAACTGGACCGCTGGAGAGTCGGACATGAGATGTTGGCGCTCATTCTAACTGGTATACGGGATGGCGCGCCAAAAAGACGCAGGTCCCCCCTCCCCACTCGGCCTTTCTTCATTAAGTGTTCATTCTAAATGGAGTTAAAGCGTTTGTTTTGATACAGTTTTGGAAGTTTTGATTCTAAAGGAGTTTAGATTGCACTAGAATTGTGCAACTGCCTTGTTTGCTCAAAACCGGGGGTAGATGCTTGGTCCAGGATACAGGATTAACTGCACGTATAACTGACACATAAACTACCAGAAAAAGAGCAGTTTGTCAAGAAAAAGGTAGCGGAATAAATATTGGTCCATGTGAAAAGCGGAGAGGTTTCTACCCGGGTCGTTGCGATTTGGAATTCGGGATGTAGTAGACTCGGCGCTATGTATTGTCCGCAGTGCAAAGCGGAGTACCGGCAGGGGTTTACGCGGTGCGCGGATTGCGACGTGGAATTGGTACATGAACTGCCCACAGGGGCACAAGGTTGGGGCGCGACCGGTGAGTCGAGTTCGCACGCCGAAGATGCAGAAGACCCATTCTGTTCTTTCTGGCGGGGAGACGACCCGCGAATTCATGCAGAGCTCTGCGAGTTGCTCAACGAGGAGGGTATTCCGCACAGGACACTTCGGCGCGAAGATCATCTCTTCAATCTAAACACCAAGAGCGGGTTTGAAATCGGGATCCCGTTTTCGCAATTCGAGAAGGCCGAGACGGCGGTAAAAGATGCATATGGAACTGAGGAAGGAAACGAGGACCCGGCGCGGCTTTTGCCCTTTAGTTAAAACTATACTTGGAGCCATGAACGCGTATTTCCCTGGAAGCCTTTGGCGAAGGGTTATGTTACGAGGCTATTGAGCGGGAGCGAGGCAACTGAAAAGGAGGATGTTCCTGATGTAAAGGAACAGCATGCGGATTTGGAATCGGAAAAAATCCGCAGGGGCTGGGATCCATCAGGTTGGAGTCCGGAAGAGGCGACGCAGCAGGTTTGGTCCGGCGTCGAGTCTTATTCCGGAGAGATCATCGAGATGAGGCACGAGCGCGGGAAATTGTGCGGGAAGTGGTGGAAGGGGCGCCGCCTGAATGAATGGGATGGCTATGCGCCCGGCCTGACGGGGACGGGCCAGAGTGCCTGTCCTACCCGGATGCCGGTGAATCCGGGGAAGTATTAGACTCAGGACGCGGTTGCGCTGAGGTATGAGGCGCGCGGGAGGAAATCATGTCATCGAAGCCGTTGCCGCAAGGTTCGTTGGTGTTGCTATGGGCAGGAGAGAATCCCGCCGAGCATGCGGCGCTGCTTGAAGAATTGGAAGCCGTGGGAATTCCATTTTTTGACAAGACGCTTGGCGATGATGAAGTGGCGCCGACAGCTGATCCGCTGCCAATTGATTGGAAGCCGCGGTTCGGATTTGAAGTGGCGGTGCTTTCCACGGATCTGGCCGCTGCGAAAGAATTGCTTGAAAAGTTGTTGGAGGAAGAGCCAGCGGATTTAGAAATTCCTGTGCGGGACGACGCAGCCATAGGGGAACCGCCTCTCGTGGTGGCTACCGAAACGCATCCAGAGGTGGAAATCTGGAATGGGAATGACGACCGCATCGCGCAATTTCTGACCGCCGCGATGCAGGAAAACGAAATTCCGATCCATCTGGAAAATCCTGGTGGGCAGACGCAAATTTTTGTTTCCGCAGCTACTGAGAAGCGGGCGAGGGAGATCGTGCGGGAAGTTGTAGAGGGCGCGCCGCCGGAATAGGTCTTCGCATTGGCTCCATCGAGACAAGCGGTGGTGGGGTTTCGCGCGCACTCCGGGTGGGCCGCGGTTGTAGCGGTGTCGCTCGAAAAAGGCGAGCCCGTCGTGCTGGTGCGGCAGCGCGTCCACCTCGTTGAAACGTTCAGCTACGAATTCCGGCAGCCTTATCACACAGCGGAGAAAATGCTGGCGGGGCAGGGGCGAGAGTTCATTCAACGGATCCGCGATGAGGCGACGCGGCTAGCTTACCGCGCGATCCGGGAGCTTGAATCTAAAACGCAAGAACAAGGAGTGAAACTCACGCGATGCGGGTTGCTGCTTGCTTCTGGCCGACCGCTTCCCGCGTTGGAAAAGATCCTCGCGTCGCATGCGTTGATTCATACAGCGGACGGTGAACTTTTCCGCGAAGCCCTTCTCCATGCAAGCAATCGCTGTGGTCTCCGGGATTTCCGGATCAAAGAGAAAGAACTTCTGGACCGTGCCGGGCAGGTTCTGCGTCTCAAGGGCAACGCCTTGATGCGCCGGGTTACGGAACTTGGCCGACCTCTTGGCTCACCCTGGTCCCAAGACGAAAAGTTCGCGACGATTGCCGCATGGCTGGCCTTGGCGGCTCCCGCGAAAAATAATTCCAAAGAGCACGAAAAGTCCGCTGCGTCTTGACGTGCCTAGTTGTCCTGTGATTCTGTTGCCGCTGGCATTTTCTCCGGAGGCTTCTTGAACCTTGCCGATATCAAGACTATCGCCGTGATGGGCGCGGGGACGATGGGGAATGGCATTGCGCACGTGTTTGCGCGGGCCGGCTACAAGGTGATTCTGCGAGACGTGGAGCAGCGATTTCTGGACCGTGGCATGGAGACGATCGCGAAGAATCTGGACCGAGAAATTAAGAAGGGGAAGATTGCGGAGGCGGAAAAGGGAAGCGTGCTTCGTCGGCTGCAGCCTGTGACGGAAATGACTGCGATTGCGGCAGCTGATTTTGTTGTCGAGGCTGTGCCAGAGAAACTGGAGATCAAGCGGGTGGTGCTCGGGGAGGTCGACGGAATTTTACGGCCGGAGGTTATTATTGCCAGCAACACTTCGTCGATTTCGATGACCGCGCTGGCGGCGCTGACGAAACGGCCGGACCGATTTGTGGGGATGCACTTCATGAACCCGGTGCCGGTCATGGCGCTGGTGGAAGTGATTCGCGCACTGCAGACGAGCGACGCCACGTTTGAGACCACCATGAAGCTGGCGGAGAAGCTGGAGAAGAAGCCGGTCGCCGTGAACGATGCGCCGGGTTTTGTTTCGAATCGCGTGCTGATGCCGCTGATCAACGAGGCGGCTTACTGCGTCATGGAAGGCGTGGCTACGGCGGAAGCCGTCGACTCGGTGATGAAGATGGGAATGAATCATCCGATGGGGCCGCTGCAGCTGGCGGATTTTATTGGGCTGGATGTTTGTGTGGACATTATGGACGTGCTCCAGGAAGGACTGGGCGACCCGAAGTATCGAGCTTGCCCTTTGCTGAAGAAATATGTTGCTGCTGGCTGGCTGGGCCGCAAATCCGGCCGCGGCTTCTATAGTTATTCTTGAAGGCTGGTCCGACCTCGGGATTGTATTGAGGCCATAGCAAAGAAATTAGATATCGTGCTGCACAGTGATTATCCGCCTACGACTAGTATCGCAAGACTGGCGGGACAGATTGACCTTGATGAGCGAACTTTGTTCTCGTTCTCCGGCTACAAAGGTAAGAAGCCAATCCTCGGTCGCATCGCGGGTAACGAGTTCCGTTTGCACAAACGACGTTACTGGCGTAACAGTTTTGGTCCGGTCCTGTTCGGGCAAATGATAGCTGATGGATGAGGCACTCTGGTTGAAGCGTATTGGGAAGTGTGGAAGGCAGTTCGCATTTTCATTCGGATCTGGCTCTGTCTCGTGGTCTTGTTTAGCGCGCCTCTTTTTCCAAGCTCGTTGAGGTGTGCGATGGGTGGCAGATGCACAATCCAGGGAGATTACTGGGTTGGCCTAATTGTTCCGCCAGCGATGTTTTTGTTCGGCATCTTGCTCCCGCGCATCGGCTCGGCTTTATGCTTCTATGAGAGAGCACATTATTGGGTTGCTAGAACGGAGTCTTGTGGCTGGGTCGGCTGTTGCACAGAAGCAAGAGCGGAATTGGGAGTCGTCTCTAGATAGCTCTCGGCTTTGGGTGTAAAGGCGAACATAAGGCGAAAATAGTATTTGCTTTTTGTTCGCCTTAGTGTTATTTTGCTCCTCGCAGTTTTCAACAGGTGCACCATGCGCGGTTTTTCGAGCAGTGTTCTAAGCTGTCTGGAACGTGAGAGACTCGAAGAGGAGTTCTCCGAGGCTCGTACGCGAGGCCGGAACCTCTCGCGATTGAGGCAACTGACCCACCGGGAACGGATGGCGTTGGATGAGCGCGAGCAGACGGCGCAGGCGCGGCTCAGGGACCACGACGCGGAGCACGGTTGTCAACGGTGACATGGCATTTAAGGCGGTTCGGGGCTGCTTTTAAAAGGGATGGCGAAAAGATGAATCGAGTGGTAAGCTCCACACTTCGTTATATCCAGGGACAAAGGCGATGCGCTTTCCCGGCGTAGAACCCAAGTCATCGGCCCCGCAGGCCAAGTTTCCTACTTTCCTCCACCGAGGTGTGAAATGGCAGACGACAGAGAAAGATTGCTGGCAGCGGCGATATCGCAGATTGAAAAAGACCACGGTAAGGGCGCGATCATGCGCCTGGGCAGCCGGGATGTTCTGGTGCCCGTCAGTGTAATTCCCAGCGGATGTCTCTCGATTGACGCGGCGCTAGGCGTGGGCGGTTTCCCGCGTGGGCGCGTGATCGAGATTTACGGCCCGGAATCCGGCGGCAAGACCACCATGACGCTGCACGTTATCGCCGAGGCGCAGAAACTGGGCGGGCAGGCGGCGTTCATTGACGCAGAGCATGCGCTCGATCCGGTCTATGCGCGGAAGCTGGGCGTGGACGTGGACAACCTGCTGGTGTCGCAGCCGGATAACGGCGAGCAGGCGCTGGAGATCGCGGAAACGCTCATTCGCTCGGGCGGCGTGGATATTGTTGTCGTGGACTCCGTGGCGGCGCTGGTTCCCAAGGCCGAACTCGAAGGCGACATGGGCGATCCGCAAATGGGTTTGCAAGCGCGGTTGATGTCGCAGGCGCTGCGCAAGCTGACCGGCATTGTCTCGAAGTCGCGCACGTGCTTGATTTTTATCAACCAGATTCGCGAGAAAATTGGAGTGATGTTCGGCAACCCAGAGACGACTACGGGTGGCCGCGCGCTGAAGTTTTACGCCTCGATGCGTGTGGACATCCGGCGCATTCAGGCCATTAAGGAAGGCGACAAGGTGGTCGGTTCGCGGACCCGCGCAAAAGTGGTGAAGAATAAAGTGGCCGCGCCGTTCCGCGAAGCCGAATTCGACATCGTCTACGGCGAAGGGATTTCGCGCGAGGGCGACCTGATCGACCTGGGTGTGGATAAGGGCGTGCTCGAGAAGAGCGGCACGTGGATCAGCTTCGGCGGCGAACGCATGGGCCAGGGCCGCGAAAATGCGCGCGTCTTCCTGAAAGAAAACAAGGACATTCGTGACAAGCTGGAAAACGCGCTGCGCAAGAAGCTCGAAATCCCGGTGCCAGGCAATTCGAGCGCGGCTGCACCTGGACCGAATGGACACGCCGCGACTGCAACACCGGAGAAACCGCCGATGAAGACTTCGGCGGCGACTGCCGGTGCAGAGGCTTCCAAAGCCCGTCCGACGCGCTAAACGAAAACGTACGATAATTTGAGGCCGGACCTTCTGCCGACAGGTGGAAGGCCGGCTTTTTTGAGGCCACTGGGAGAACTGCTTCCGCGTGGAAGAGCCATACTGGCCGGACGAAGGTTCAGGTTCCTGCCCCGACGGTCAGCTATTCAAAATAAAGCACATAGCTCGTACTAGCGCTAGCAGACTATTGTGCGAGCAGGGCACAAAACTCTAAAATATGTCTCAATCTGAGAGAAAGTGTTTCTCTTGGATGCTGAGACTATTGGTCGCGCCGAAGTTAAGTCGCATCAAATCAATGATGCCCTTGAATGGCGGGCGGGATGCAATGAGTCTCAACGGCGTGTCGACCGGCAGTAGCGAGCCGGTAGCAGCAACGAACATTTTTGTGAATGCTTGTTGACGCTATGGACCGCGTCAGGTAAAACTCTGACCCCAGTGATTTTAGCGTGGGGCAGAACGGGGCGAGTTGACCGGTTCGCGGTCATTCGGAAGAGGCGGGAACGGTGAAGCAGTTCGGAAAAGCAACTATTTCGATATTAATGGCGGCATTCACTGCGATGCCCTTGCCAGCAGCGCCCGGTGCGGGGTCAGCCGTGAGGCGCACGCACAAGTACGTGGCGCGTTATCGGGGCGTCCCTACGTTCGCGGATTCCACCAGCACGGACGACGGCGCCTATGATGACCCCATCGTTCGCGAAGCCGCGGTTTCCGCGCTTGGCCGTTACAACGGAGCGGTGGTGGCCGTTGATCCGAACACCGGCCGCATTCTGACGGTCGTGAATCAAAAGATTGCTTTCGGCGACGGCTACATTCCTTGCTCGACCATCAAGCCCACCATTGCGCTCGCCGCCCTGGAGGAAAATGTCATCACCCGCGACACGATGCTGAAGGTGGGGCGCCGCAAGTACATGAACTTGACGGAAGCGATGGCCCACTCGAACAACGTGTTTTTCGAACAACTCGGGTCGCGCATGGGATTTGAGACGGTTTCCAAATACGGCCGCCTGCTCGGCCTGGGAGAACTTGCCGGATACAACCTGCCTGACGAGCATCCGGGGTCGTTTCCGACCACGCCGCCCGCTTACGGCGGAGTCGCGCGAATGTCCAGCTTTGGCGAAGGAATTCAGGTTACCCCACTGCAACTCGCGGCGCTCTCCGCGGCGTTCGCGAATGGCGGAACTCTTTATTATTTGCAGTATCCGCATAGCCAGGAAGAAGTTGAGAATTTCACTCCGCGCGTGAAGCGCGAATTGAACATCGGGCCGATTCTGCCGGAGATCCGCGAAGGCTTGCTGGCCGCAGTCCTTTATGGCACGGGCAAATCCAGTTTTGACCGGGGCGGGGACGAGATGCCGCTGGGCAAAACGGGCACTTGTGACGATCACACGACGCCTTCGAAAATCGGCTGGTTCCTTACTTACGCCGACGACGCACACCCGAAAATCGCGCTCGCCGTCCTGCTGCGCGGTAACACGCGCAGAGTGAAGGGCCCTACAGCCGCCGTTGTTGCAGGGCGAATCTACCGCAAGCTCCGCGAGCAGAATTATTTTGCCAATGCCGGGCACGCCGTGGCCATCAATACTGGCAATTAACTCAACAGATTGGGTTTCCTACGCTGCGGAAGGCCTCCGCAGCGTTTCTTTTTGCTTCCATCAAGATTTCTTGCTTGCATCAATAGATGATCGGCAGTTTCGAGAAGTCCGAAGCGGTTTCGTCGGTTACGCGAAGGACGACCAGAGTGCGATCGTCGTGCGGCGTGGAATCAACGCCGCTGTGGTTGTCGGTTTCTTCGAGAATACGATCCGCAATCGCGCGGGCGGAATCTTCCGGAGAAATCGCGCTGAGAAGAGCAGACAAGCGCTGCAAGCCGAACTCTTCATCCGTGGCGTTTGCTGATTCGAGGATGCCGTCGGAAGCAAAGAGGATCACGTCGCCGGGCTGCAGATCGATTGTGGATTCATCATATTGGGTGCCGGGGAGCAGGCCGAGCGGCACACCTTCCAAGCGAATGGAAATCACATGGCCATCGCGGACGAGGAGCGGATACGGTCCACCGGCGTTCGACAGTGTAAGCCGCCGCGTGGATGCGTCGTAAATCGCGAACAGCATGGCAATAAACCGCGAATCCAGCCGCGCGGCGTGGAGCCGTTGATTCAGAAGAGCCAGCATGCATGCCGGTTCACAAGCGCGGTCGACAACGATTTCGCGAACGGTGCCGATGGCCAGGGAGCCGTACAAGGCGGCGGCGGTACCTTTGCCTGAAACATCGCCCAGAGCCAGAGCCAAGCGGCCCTCACCGTAAGGCAGGAAGTCGTAAAAGTCTCCGCCCAACTCCCGGGCGGGCACATACCCGGCCGCCAAATCGAGGCCAGGGACTTCGCGCGCACCGGTGGGCAGGAGCTGCCGCTGGATCTCCCTCGCGGTGTCCAATTCGCTGCGGAGCCGGCGCTCGCTTTCCCGGGCCTCCTGGTAGAGCCGGGCGTTTTCCAGCGCGATTGCCACGTAAGAGCCTAGCGTTGACAGCATGCGCTCGTGCTCCAGGGTGAAGGCGTGAGGCTCCGAGCTTTCGAGATCGAGGACTCCAATGAGCCGGTCGCACAACAAGAGAGGCACCACGAGTTCCGAGCGCGCCACAACGCCGCTATCACAGTGGAGGTAACGCGGATCTTCCGTGACGTCATTGATCCGCAGGACGCGCCGCTCGCCTGCGGCCGTTCCGGTGAGTCCTTTGTGGAGAGGCACGCGCATACGCGCAGGAAGGGAATCACCGCAGCGCATGGTGAAAACGCTTTCCAGATGCTCGCTCTGTTCGTTCCAGAGCATGACGCTGAAGATGTCGTACCTCACGATTTTCTTGATGCGCTCCGCGACGCGGCGGAGAAGTTCTTCGCGGTCGAGGATGGAGGTGACTTCGCGGCTGACTTCATAAAGGAGAGCAAGGGTATTGGCCTGATCCGGATGGGAAAGGAACAAGCTCTGGGGGACGGGGTCCGCATCGCCCAACAGTGCAAAAGAGCCGATTTTTGAAAGGTCTTCCATGGAGCGTTCGAAGGCTAGCCTTTATTGGATGTAGCAAATCCCTGGAGGTTTCACAATTGAATTCTTAAGGAGGGCCTGGATGACTGAAAGAATGGCGCCCGTTAGTGAACATTCTGGCGAGGCATGCCTTGGCGTAGCGTGTTCATCTGATTGAACATCTGGCGATTTGTGTTTTGCGAAACTGTCCTGCTTCCAATTTCCTTGTGAAACAGTGCCTTGCTGCAGCCGCGCAATGACACGAGCTCCGATTCGTCCAATCCATAGCGCTCGATGGCCGACTGATAGCCTTGCCAGTTGAACGCGCGGTGCCGCTTGGCCAGGGTCCGGAAGCAGCGGTCAAAAATGTAGAACCCGATGCCGAAGTTCGTGTCCATGAAGCCTTTGCTGTTGACGCTCCGGTGATGGATGTCGTGCAGCCTTCTGGCTTTCAGGAACCACGACCTAAGCAGAGGAACGCGCGTCATCCAGAAGTTCTCGGTGTGCATCCTGTCGTGCAGGTAGCTGAACATGAGGATGGGCCAGCCGAGCAAAGTACACAGCGAGAGTGCTTGGTACACGGGTAGTACACTAAGTAACCCCATCGCTGCCCAGCAAAACAGCAGAATAATCGCAGACGGCGCGAGCCATTCGATCCCCACATTGTCGAGGGAGAAGCGATGATCGGTCGCGTCGTGGTACTCGCCGGCGCGCATGGGCTGAGTGGGCCCGTAGACCAGGAAATGATGGATCAGGTGGCCGCGGCTGAGGGCCGGGAATTTGTCACTGTGCAGAAGCCGGTGAAGGCAGTAGCCGGCAAATTCCGCCACCACGACCGAGTCCACCAGCGTCGCGATGACTCCCACAAAGGTGACGTGCAGGCGCGCGTAAAACATGGGTGCTTCTCCTTCCACTTCTCGCTGCGGTTTCCAAAGCAAAAAGGAAAGCCGCCGCTGAGTTCACACTACGAGGTGTCCAGGAGGTCTTCAAGCGACAAGGAACGCCAAGCAGCTCCGGAACAGAGGATGTCGCACGATGTCGTACTCGGGAGTACTTACTCGGTTGAAAGCAAAGGGCTTGCAGAAAGAGAGACGGGCTGAGTGTACGCGTTGGAGGGCGACTTACAGCCCAGGCGCCGTATGGATAACTACAAAACAATGAAGCGCCGCGACTGAGGTGGGCGCGACGCTTTGGGATCATTGCTGTCGAGTTCTAAGTTTTCGAAGGAGCGCTGGTCACTTTACTTCCCACGTGTCCCCAGCGCGCAGAAGCTTGCCGAGGTCGCCGGGGCCCCGTTTGGCGATGACGTCCTTGATTTGCTGGTTCATCACGTCTTCGTAGCGCGGGAGATCATCCCAGGCACGGAAAACGCCAATGGGCGTCGGGAAGCCGGGCCGGTGCTCCATATGCGAAAGCAGGAAGGCGTAAGAAGGACGCGGGTGGTGCGCGTCGTGGACGACGAGATCGCTCTCCGTAATGCCGTTGCCGAATTGGACGACTTCGATGTCGCCGTCCGGTTTCCGGCGGATGCCCTTATCGCGATTCTTGCCGAATACGAGCGGCTTACCGTGCTCAAGCTGGATCACGTGCTCGCTGCGTGCGTCGCGTTCAGTGAGGGAGAACCACGCGCCATCGTTGAAAATATTGCAGTTTTGAAGAATCTCCACAAAAGCGGAACCCCGGTGAGCTGCGGCATGCTTCAATGTTTCCTTCAGGTGCCCCTGGAAGACGTCGACGGAGCGAGCCACGAAAGTCGCCTCCGAACCAATTGCCAGTGAGATCGGATTGAAGGGGCGGTCTAATGACCCGAACGGTGTTGATTTCGTCTTCTTGTTGTACTCCGAAGTCGGCGAATACTGGCCCTTGGTCAAACCGTAGATTTTATTGTTGAAAAGCAGGACCTTGATGCCGACATTGCGCCGCAGCATGTGAATCGTGTGATTCCCGCCGATGGACAGCGCGTCGCCGTCGCCGGTGGCTACCCAAACTTCCAAGTCCGGGCGAATGGCCTTAATGCCGGTGGCTACGGCCGGGGCGCGGCCGTGGATGGTGTGGAAGCCAAAGGTGTTCATGTAATAGGGAAAGCGGCTGGAGCAGCCGATGCCGGAAACGACCACGAAGTTTTCGCGCTTGATGCCTAGCTCCGGAAAGACGGACTGCACCGCGGAGAGAATCGCGTAGTCTCCGCAGCCGGGGCACCAGCGTACTTCCTGGTCGGTTTGAAAGTCTTTCTTGGTAAGAGGCGGCGGCAGAGTCGCTGTTCCCATGATCGAATCTCCTAGAGTCCCAACATCTCTTCGATTTTTTGGTCCAATTCGGCCTGCTTGAAGGGCCGGCCTTGGATCTTGTTGAGGCCGACTGCATCTACGAGAAACTTGGCGCGCAACACCCACAAGAGCTGGCCCATGTTCAATTCCGGGACAAGCACCTTCTTATAGCGTTTGAGTACTTCGCCCAGATTAGAGGGGAGCGGATTGAGATGCCGCAGATGGAGGTGGCCGATCCTGCGTCCCTTGGCGCGCTGTGCTTTCAAGGCGGCCGTAATCGAGCCGCAAGTTGAACCCCACGCCACGATCAACAGGTCGCCTTCCGGATCCCCCGCAGGAAGCACATTGGGAATGTCCTGCGCGACCGCGGCGACTTTGGCGGCGCGGACACGAACCATATTCTCGTGGTTCAACGGCTCGTAATTGATATTTCCCGTGGGGTCCTGTTTCTCAAGGCCGCCGATGCGATGTTCGAGGCCGGGAGTACCCGGCACAGCCCACGGGCGCGCCAGAGTGTGCGGATCGCGTTTGTATGGCAGGAAGCTGACTGGGTCGGACGCAAATTTCACCGGGAAGTCCGGGATATCTTTCAGCTCGGGTATTCGCCACGGCTCGGCACCGTTTGCAAGGTAACCGTCCGAGAGAATAATTACCGGCACCATGTACTTGACAGCGATGCGGCAGGCTTCAATGGCCACCCAGAAGCAGTCTGCTGGTGTTGCTGCAGCCAGCACCGGAATGGGCGCCTCGGAGTTGCGGCCGAAGAGCGCCTGCAACAGGTCCGCTTGCTCAGTTTTGGTCGGAAGGCCGGTTGAGGGGCCGCCGCGCTGGATGTCGCAAATGACCAGCGGGATCTCGACCGCGACCGCAAGACCTAACGCTTCTGTCTTCAGGGCCATACCTGGGCCGGACGTTGTGGTGATGGCCAGCGCCCCGGCGTATGCCGCTCCGATCGCCGACGTGATGGCGGCAATTTCGTCTTCCGCCTGAAAGGTCATCACGCCAAAGTCTTTGTACTGAGAGAGCTCGTGCAGAATGTCGGAAGCTGGGGTAATCGGGTAACTGCCTTGAAAAAGCCTCAGCCCCGATTTCTGAGATGCGGTAACAAAACCCAGCGCGAGCGCCTGATTGCCGCTCATGCTTCGGTAAAGCCCGGGAGTGAGCTGCGCCGGCGGGATTTCATAACTGATTTGAAACGCTTCCGTCGCTTCGCAGTAGGAATAGCCGCCCTTCAAAGCGAGCTTGTTCGCTTCCACGAGCAGCGGCTTGTTCTTGAACTTGTCTTCAATCCACCGGACCGTCGGGTCCATCGAACGGTTATAAAGCCAGTAGCACATGCCCAGCGCGAAGAAGTTCTTGCAGCGGTCCATGGACTTGGCATCGAGTCCCAGATGCTCAAGCGAACGCCGCGTCAGCCGTTCGAGTTCCACCGAAAACAGCCGGAACTTATCGAGGGAATGATCCTCCAGCGGATTCGAGGTCATCTGCGCCTTGCGCAGGTCGCCCTCTTTGAAACTGTCACTGTTGACGATCAGGATTCCGTTGGCTTTGAGGTCGGCAACATTCACTTTTAGCGCCGCCGGATTCATGGCGATCAGCACGTCGATAGCATCGCCGGGGGTGTAGACCTCATTGGAGGAGAAGTGCAACTGAAAACCGCTCACACCGGGAATCGTGCCGGCAGGGGCGCGAATTTCGGCCGGGTAATCCGGAAACGTGGCAATATCATTGCCGTAGAGCGCGGCGGTATTGGTGAACTGGCTGCCGGTGATCTGCATGCCGTCACCGGAATCTCCCGCGAAGCGGATGACCGCCTGATCCAGCACTTCGCGCTTGTTTTTTACTGGTGGAACTTCCGCGAGCGTAGACATTCTTGTCCGAACCTCCGGCACTTCGCTTCGACGAACTCCCTGTCTCCGGGAGTGTGGCTCAATCATAAGGACGAGGCGCTGCGGTGAAAGGATGGTTTCTAAGGCAGCCCGCCGGGAGCCGACACCTTACAGGATATCACACCGGCCCGCGAGTGGCGGATAGAGTGCCTGCCGCAATGGGCTGTGCCTTATCCGGAAACGAGCTTCGCTGGGGTGACTCCACCCAGTTCCTCACACCCAGTTCCTCAGTTGTTCGCCTGGTCCATCAGTGCTTTGGCTTCTTCCAGGCCACTTTGCAAATCGGCGGTAGTTTTGATGGTGAGTAACTCGGCGCCAATTCCGACCAATGTATCCGCGATGCCCAGCGAAATGCCGGCAAGGATGACGAATGCCCCAAGGAGCCGGACCGCTTCGACCGTGCGCAACAAACCATCGGCGGTTTCCGGGTCGATCTTCGGCACCCCCGTTAAGTCAATCACGACAGCCTTGGCACGTTGCGCGCGGATGTCATTGAGCAGTTGGGTGCGCAATTGCGCCGCGCGCCTTGCGTCCACCAAGCCGATCAACGGCACAACCAGCAGCCCTTCCTGAGCTTGCAGAACGGGTGTTGACAATTCTTCGACGGCCGCTTCCAGTCTGCGGCTCTCGGTAATGTCCATGAGGGTTGCGAACAGGCAACGATTGCCGGCGAACTCGATCAAGTCGGCAGAGAGCTGGACTGTCCGCATCTGGCCCGACTTGGTCCGCAACGTGGTTTCCAATTCCCGGACTGGATGCCCGGCGGATAATTCCGAGACGACGCGCGTACGCATGTCCGGTTCCACCCAAATCCCCAGATCGTTCGACCTTTGACCGATTAGTTCTTTGGCGCTGTATCTCGTCAGCTTGCAAAACGATTCGTTCACTTCAAGGTAGCGCCCATCTTCCAGCGTGCTGAGCATAATCGGGTAAGGGTTGACACGAAATAACTTCTCGAACGTGGAACCCATGGCCCATTTGCGCTCCGTCAAATCGCGCGTGACTTTTCCATAGCCGCAGAGCCGTCCCTGCTCATTCCTAATCGCAGTAATGATCACGTTGGCCCAAAAACGCGTTCCGTCCTTCCGCACACGCCAGCCTTCAGCTTCGAACCGGCCTTCGCAACTCCTGCGCGGGCTTTCCCTCTTCCATTTCCTCGGGAGTGTAAAAAATCGAGAAATGGCGGCCACGGACTTCGTCGGCCTTGTACCCCTTTATGAGTTCAGCTCCCTGATTCCATGTCGCGACATTCCCTTCGGGATCGAGCATGAAAATCGCGTAGTCCTTCACGCTTTCCACCAGCAGTTGGAGCTGGTCTTCGATTCTCCACGAACGTTGAGCTCCCTGATTCAAGGTATCCGTAACCTCGTCGCAGAATAAGAATTCTTGAAAACGGAGGCCGATCGATTGGCCTCCAAGCAGCGCTCGGCGGAAGCCTCTCAAGTGAGAGCGAGCAAGCAAGCAGAGTTCGAGCACCGACGATGCGTGGCTGGGGTAACTACAAAAGGTAAGCAGCTCCGTATTCTATCAAACCCTTGCCAGCGCCCTTGCGCGAACTGACGATCCTGGCAGGCGTGTAGATATTCGGGGCTCTGGAAGTGTAGGGTACTGCCATTTCCACCTGCGATCCTTCGGGATAATTGCTGGCGCTAAAGAAGCTGAGTCCCCCACGCGCCAAATTCCTAACGAGTACAACCTCGTTTCCAAGAGTGGGGTGCCGAATACACCCAACCGCTTCCACTTGAACACGCTCGTGGGAACGTTGATTCTGCGTTCCAGGGGCTAAGAGGTGGCGTGACGCCGGGTGAAGACCGTGTTGTTCATCGGGAGTCTCGGCCTTTGGGGAAGTTTGGTGGTACGGCCGGGTCCAGGTAGTCCAGCCGCCACAATCCAGGCAAATGCGGGAGATACAGTGATGGTGGAGGAAAAGATCAGTTTCAAATTCGCTGAGGTAGGACACCGCCAGCTGCCCGCAAGCGATACATCGGAGCAAGGCCCGGAGCACCGCCGTCTCCGCATCAGCCAGTGAGGGAAAGGAAATGTCCCACAGATTTACTTCGGGATCGAGCAAAACCAGCCCGAACAGATTCCCCCCCGAACCGCCTGGAATGCGGCCTACGACACGGGCCATCGCCTCTTTGCCAACTCCAACTCGCTGGATCTTTACAGCCTGGCCAATGGAAAGCTCTCCTCCCACCATGACCGCGGCGCCTTGGCGGCTAATGTCTACAGTTTGGCCTTCCTCCAGGAAATCAGCGCCTTGTTTTCCGACGCCAGAGAGGCGAACCGGTAGGTTCAGAAAAATACGTTCGCTAAGACGTTGATTCTTGTCCAGAGCAGGAAAAATGGCGTGACCCTTCGCAACAGCGCTCGCGCCGGATTCGTTGCCGAGATGGTTCGCCATGTGGCACCACCGCCGATGGGAGAACTCGACACGCTTCTTAATCTCCGCGGAACTTGGGCTTCTTCCAAAGCCACGGAGCACTGCAACGCAGACTGAACTTTCGGCTACAGTTTCTTCGGCACGCATGCGAATGACAATCAGGTGAAGGAAGGATTTCGGAGAGGGTAATTCCACCTACACAGGAGGCAAAGCCAGTCCAATCGGCAAAGCCAAATTTTAGCTTGACGTTCGCTTTCCTTTCGCCTAAAGTGCCTGTGGAAAACATCTGCAAGCGGAGGCGCGCACATGGCTCTGACCAAACGGCAAAAAGAAGTTCTCGACTACCTTGTAGCGTTTGAGACCAAGCACGGCTACGCGCCAAGCTTTGAAGAAATCGGCAAGGGCCTGAAACTCACTTCCCTGGCCACCGTGCACAAGCACATCACTACGCTCGAGAAGAAGGGCTTCATTCGCCGCGGTTACAATCAGAGCCGCTCCATCGAGATCGTCCAATTGCCTAAGTCGGTCAAGGAACAGGTCATCGACCGCAAGATGCAGGAGCTTCCGCTGGTAGGAAGAATCGCGGCGGGACGTCCGCTGGAGGCCGTGGAAGAGCGCGAAACGATTTCGTTGGGCGATTTCGCGCGCGGCGGCAATTCTTTTGTCTTGCAGGTCAAGGGCACTTCCATGATTGAAGATCACATCATGGATGGCGATTTCGTTGTCTGCGAGCAGACGCAGGTCGCCAATGCCGGTGACATCGTTGTGGCCCTAATCGGCGGTGAGGAAGCGACTCTCAAGCGCTTCTATCGCGAAGGCCCGGGCAAGATACGCCTCCAGCCGGCAAATTCGGAGATGGCTCCCATCATGGTGGCGGCGAACGAGGTCAAGATTCAAGGGCGTGTGATCGGCGTCCTTCGCAAATATTAGCATCGCTATCTGGAGGGCTCTACCCTCGAACCATAGGCAACCCTTCCTTTGTGAATTTCGGCCCCTCCATAAGAGACCTTCGTGGATGCTCCCTCAGCTTTTCGCTGGTGAATTGTTTGTGTCAGAATCCCGTTGCGTGCATCAGAAGAGTGTCACCTGTTATTCTCACGGAGCCCCTTTTAAACAATGTGGCAGGGAAGATGAAGCTGAACCAAGACACGCCGAAGCATTCTTAACCCTTGAGGTCGCTGACTTGTCCTCGAAACGCCAAAGTATTTTGATCGTTGATCCCGATGCGGCCTCGCGCCAACTGCTTGAAGAGCTCGTGCGTTCAGCCGGCTACGACGTCGCCGTATCCTCCTCCCAGGCGCAAGGATTCCAGTTTGTTCAAGAGGCCAGCATCGACCTTTTGATTCTGTCCGCGGACCTTGCCGACATCCAGTGCTGCGACGCGCTCGCCGAGGTCAAAGGCAATGCCGCCACCTCTGGGACACGCGTGATCCTTCTCACGAAGGGAGGGGGAGCGGAACGTGCTCGCGGGCTCGATCTCGGTGCGGACGAAGTGCTTACTTCGCCGTGGGCGGCGGCGGAATTGCTCGCCCGGGTTCGCGTTCAGTTGCGCGATAAACATGCGTTCGACGAACTGCGGGAAAAGACGCGCATCGCCGACGAGGGCCGCGAGGTGGCGCAGACTGCCTTTCAGGCGCTCGCCGTAACGGAGAAGATGACTCGCGATGCGTTTTCCTTGGGGCGAGCGTTGAAGATTGGCGTCTCCGCCCTATTTGCCATTGCCCTGGTGATCGCTGGAATTTTCGTTGTTTTTTCACGACGGGCCAGCAAGGAAGCGAACCGCGCTTATGCGGTGATCGCTCAGATGGAGCGCGGCGCCCACCGCCAGGAGCAATTGATGGCGGATGCTCGCAGCGCGCGCGCCGATCTTAAGCAATCCGATGTTCTCGAGCAAAAGCAGCAGCTCAAGCAACATACAGATGAGCTGCGGCAGAAAATCTCGGACGCCCAACCCGGCGACGTGACCGCGCTTCGCAAGGAGCTCGAGGATACCACTACTCGCCTAAAACGCGTGGAGAGCGAATCGCAATCCGCGGAAGAGGTGATTCGTGCTTACGCGCCAAGCGTGTGCCTCATCCACGTGTCCGTGGCCTTCGTGGACCGGGCCTCGGGACGCCCCCTGCGGTACGGCGGGATCAATCCGGATGGCGAGCCTCTTCACGACAGTGATGGTAACCCCGTCTATACGTTGGAAGGTCGCGCGCCGGAAGTTCGCGCTGATTTCTTCGGCACCGGATTCATGGCCGGAGAAGGCCGCATTCTTACGAATCATCATGTGGCGCAACCTTGGTGGAAAAATGACGAACTCACCGCGGTCACCAGCCAGGGCCTTAGTCCCACTATTGCGGATCTGACGGCCTATTTTCCCGATACCACGGCCGGTGTTCCCGTCAGTGTTTCCGAAATTTCCGACGTGGCGGACCTCGCGGTGCTAAAAGGCGATTTGTCCGGCTTGAAAAAGCCTGTTCTGAAAATGGATGCGCGCAAGGAAGCGGCCGTCAGCGGCCAGCCGTTGCTTTCGCTTGGTTACGCTACCGGTATCAGCGCCATTCTTGCGCGCGCCGGAGAGGACGTCGTGGACGAAATCGCCAAGAGCACCGGTGGCAAGCCGAAAGAAGTTGTCAACGAACTTCTCCGGCGCAAACTCATTCGTCCCCTTGTCACTCAGGGCCATATCGGCGATGTTCTTCCGGACAAAATTGTCTACGATGCGCAGACCACTTCCGGCGGCTCAGGCGGGCCGCTCATCAATCGTGATGGAGAAGTGATTGGCGTGACGTTTGCCGTGGTCAAAGGTTTTGGCGGGTCAAATTTTGGCGTTCCCATTCGCTTCGCTCAGCCGCTGCTTAAGCCATGATGGACCGGTCCGTCCTATCTCCTGGCGCGGAGCCGAAACGGCATCCTCTGTCGCGAGTTCGCGGCATAAAGCGGCTGCCCAGTCTCCTTCGCCTGATTCTAGTTTTCCCGATCGCCGTTCTGCTGGCCGTGCCGGCTCCCGTTTACGCTTACGCCGTTCTGTCGCATGAAGCCATCATCGATGCTGCCTGGGAAACACACATCAAGCCGCTCCTTCTGAAACGATTTCCGCAAGCAACCGAGGAAGATTTGAGCAGGGCGCAAGCCTACGCTTATGGCGGGGCCATTATTCAAGACATGGGCTATTACCCGTACGGCAGCCCCTTTTTCAGTGATCTAACGCATTACGTCCGCAGCGGCGATTTCATCCAGGCTCTGCTGCGCGACGCCCAGGATCTCAACCAGTACGCTTTCGCCGTTGGCTCGCTTTCGCACTATGCCGCGGACAACGCTGGGCACCGCCTTGGCACCAACCGGGCCGTTCCTGTTCTGTATCCGGGTCTCCGTAAGAAATTTGGCGACAGCGTTGCCTTTGAGGATAACCGGCTGGCGCACGTGAAAACCGAATTTGGCTTTGACGTTCTCCAAATCGCGCGGGAACGCTACGCGCCAGACAGCTATCACGATTTCATCGGCTTCGAAGTTTCGCGCCCGGTACTTGAGCGAGCCTTCCTGGAAACCTATGGCCTCGAGCTGAAGGATGTGCTCGTGAGCGAAGAGAAGGTTCTCAACTCTTACCGCCGCGACGTAAGCAAGCTGATTCCCAAGGCCACTCGCATCGCCTGGCACCTCAAGAAAGACGAAATTAAGGATGACATCCCGGACGCAACGAAGAAAAGGTTTCTGTTCAACCTATCTCGTACAAATTACGAACGCGAGTGGGGAAAGGATTATCGCAAACCCAGTCCTGGCGAGCGTTTTCTGGCGTTCCTCTTCAAGCTGATTCCCAAGTTCGGGCCCCTCAAGATTCTGCAGTTCCGGACGCCGACGCCGCAGACCGAGCAGATGTTTGAAGCCAGTTTCAACGCCACGCTCGATCGCTACCGTGAGTTATTGACGGAGGTTCGCGAAGGCAGACTGGACTTGCCCAATAATAATTTCGACATCGGCGATAAAACTGGTCCCGGAAAATACCGCTTGAATGATGAAGCCCATGCGGAGTTACTGGATAAGCTGTCGGAAAACAAGTTCGTGGACGCCACTTCGGAAGTCAAGGCGGAGCTTTTGCGCTTTTTTGCGGAACCGGATGCGCCGTACGCGATGAAGCGCAACGCCAAAGCCTGGACAAAAGTTCAAACGCAGTTGCAACAGCTGAAATCAGCACAGGTCACGGCTACTCCTGCCAATTCTGCGCAACTGACGACGGCCGAGGGTCCCAATCCGTAGATTAGGTGAGCCCCGCGGCACGGCTGCCTCTCTCGGCGCACAAAAATAATTGCTTCTCTAAATTGAAAAAACTGCACCTGAGTCCCATCGCCAGCGTGAAACAATGTAGAATTTCGCGCGACGCTTTGTTCGCCCCTGACATGAAGAAAGCCAAAGAAGCCAAACCGATCCGCAAACTGCTCGCCGCCAATCGCAGCGAAATCGCCATACGCATCTTTCGCGCCGCCAATGAGCTCGGCCTGCGCACCGTGGCCATCTATTCGCAGGAAGATCGGCTGTCGCTGCACCGCTTCAAAGCTGACGAGGCCTATCAGGTTGGCGCTGGCAAGGGTCCTGTCGAAGCCTACCTGGACATTGCAGGAATCGTCGCGGTGGCGAAGGAGAAGGGCGTCGACGCTATTCACCCAGGTTATGGCTTTCTTTCTGAAAACCCTGCGTTTGCGCGCGCCTGCGAAAAAGCCGGCATCACTTTCGTTGGACCTCCGCCGAACCTTTTAGAGTTGCTTGGGGACAAGACCGCCGCTCGAAGGCTTGCTACTTCGGCGGGCGTCCCCGTGCTCCCGGGGACCGATAATCCTGTCAAGTCGCCGGCGGAGGCGCAGAAAATTGCTCGGGAGATCGGCTATCCCGTTATTGTGAAAGCCGCGATGGGCGGCGGTGGTCGCGGCATGCGCGTCGTTCATGATGCCGCGCGGCTCGACGCTCTCCTCGAAGAAGCCCAAGGGGAAGCGCGCTCTGCCTTTGGCGACGCCTCCACTTTCCTGGAAAAATATTTGCCCCGCGCGCGGCACCTCGAAGTCCAAATCCTCGCCGACCATCACGGCAATTTGTTGCATCTTTACGAGCGCGATTGCTCGGTCCAGCGGCGCCACCAAAAAGTCGTCGAAGTTGCTCCGGCTGCGAATCTCCCCACGAGTATTCGTGGCGAACTTTGCGACGCCGCGGTGCAGCTCGCGCGGAAGGCCGGCTATCGCAATGCGGGAACAGTCGAATTTCTCTACGACGTGGATTCGCGGAAATGGTATTTCATCGAAGTCAATCCGCGCATTCAAGTGGAACACACGGTCACCGAAATGGTGACGGGCATCGATCTCGTGCGTTCGCAGATTCTTGTCGCGCAGGGTCACCAGCTGCACGAGCCGCCGATGTCCTTGCCAAGTCAGGAGAACATTCCGCTCAATGGCACGGCTCTCCAGTGCCGCGTGACCACTGAGGACCCTGAGAAAAACTTCGCCCCAGACTATGGGAAGCTTTCCACGTACCGTTCTCCCGCGGGGTTTGGCATTCGTCTTGATGGCGGCACCGCTTATGCCGGAGCGACGCTCGCCGCCTACTACGATTCGCTCCTCGTCAAAGTGACCGCTTGGGGCTCGAATCTTCCCGAAGGTTGCCAGCGAATGGACCGCGCCCTTCGCGAATTCCGAATCCGCGGCGTGAAGACGAATATTCCCTTCGTCGAAAACGTCGTCAATCATCCGAAGTTTCGCGCCGGAGAGGTTACAACGTCTTTCCTTGACGAGTCGCCCGAGCTTTTTCGCTTTCCAAGTCGCGGCGACCGCGCCACCAAGCTGCTCTCCTATCTCGGCGACGTCGTCCTCAACGGCAACCCCGAAGTGAAGGGTAAGCAGATCCCCAAAGAAATTGAAGCAGCGGTGATCCCCGCATCGCCCACCGGCAAGCCGCCGGCCGGCACACACCAGCTCCTACAACGGCTCGGGCCCGCAAAATTCGCCGCTTGGGCGCGAAAGGAAAAACGCCTGCTCATTACGGACACGACTTTCCGCGACGCTCATCAGTCTCTGATGGCTACGCGCGTTCGTACATTTGACCTGCTGGCCACGGCCACGGCCGTCGCGCATCGCCTCCCCAATCTTTTCAGTCTCGAGATGTGGGGCGGCGCGACGTTTGACACTTCATTGCGTTTTCTGCACGAAGATCCCTGGCAACGGTTGCGTGAGTTGCGCGAGGGCATTCCCAACATCTGTTTCCAGATGCTTCTCCGCGGCGCCAACGCCGTCGGCTACACGTCCTATCCCGACAATCTCATCACTGAATTTGTTCGCGAAGCCCATGCCCAGGGCGTCGACATTTTCCGCATCTTTGATTCGCTCAATTCCATTGAGAACATGCGCGTTTCGATTGACGCTGCCCTTGAAGCCGGCGCCGTTTGCGAAGCCGCCATTTGCTACACCGGCGACATTCTCGACAAAAGCCGCCCGAAATATTCGCTCAAGTATTACGTCGCCATGGCCAAGCAACTGGAGAAACTGGGCACGCATTTCCTGGCCATTAAAGACATGGCCGGGCTCTGCAAACCTTATGCCGCATTCGATTTGGTGAAGGCCCTCCGCGATGAAGTTGGCATTCCGATCCACTTTCACACGCATGACACCAGCGGCATCAACTCCGCCTCCGTGCTGAAAGCTGCCGACGCCGGTGTCGACGTCGCCGATGGTGCCATCGCGTCCATGAGCGGCGGCACCAGCCAGCCAAATCTCAATTCCATCGTCGCAGCGCTCCGCCACACGCCGCGCGACACGCAGCTCGACATCGACACGCTCAACGAATGCTCCGACTATTGGGAAACGGCTCGCACCTACTATCTTCCCTTCGATTCCGGCCCCAAGGCCGGCTCGGCGCGTTTGTACCAGCATGAAATTCCCGGCGGCCAGTACACTAATCTGCGCGAACAGGCCGCCGCCATGGGACTTGGCCATCGTTGGCGTGAGGTCGAAAAGATGTACGCCCAGGTCAACCAACTTTTCGGCGACATCGTCAAAGTCACGCCATCCAGCAAAGTCGTCGGTGACATGACCCTTTTTCTGATGGCCAAGGAGATGGAGCCGGCTGACGTTCTCAAGCTCGGCGAAAATCACGACGTGTCATTTCCAAATTCCGTCGTCGAAATGCTTTCCGGTGTTCTCGGCGTGCCCCCCGGCGGTTGGCCAAAGAAACTGCAAAAAATCACCCTGCGCGGCCAGACTCCCCTTCGCGGCCGCCCAAGCGCGAACCTGGAGGCAATTAAATGGGAAGAGGAGCACGAGTCTCTTGAGAAAAAGATCGGTCACGCCATCCGCCGCGACGGCCTGCTGAGCTATCTGCTCTATCCCGACGTTTTCACTAAGTACGACAAATTTCGCCAGACTTATTCCGATGTCAGCGTTTTGCCCACTCCCGCATTTTTCTACGGCCTAAAGTCCGGCGAAGAAATCACTGTCGAGATCGAATCTGGCAAGTCTCTCATCATCAAGTTTCTGACCATCAGCGAAGCGCATCCCGATGGCACTCGCACGCTCTTTTTTGAATTGAACGGCCAGCCTCGCGAAGTGAATATTCGCGATCGTTCGCTGCGGGTGGTCGAGCGCGCTCATCCGAAGGCCGACCCTGCTGATCCGGGCCAGGTCGCCGCTCCCACTGCCGGCGTCATCAGCGGCATCGCCGTACAAACCAATCACACGGTGGAACGCGGCGCAAAACTTCTCACTCTCGAAGCCATGAAAATGCAGTCCAATATCTATGCGCCCATTTCAGGACGCATCGTGAAAATTCTTGTGACCTCCGGGCAGCATGTCGAAGCGAAAGATCTTCTCGTGATGATCGCGCCGTGAGTTCCGGACAGCTCCGCAAACACGAAAAATTCCGCTCGCGCTTTCTCCGCAACCAGCGCGACCTCATTGTCTACACGCCGCCCGGATACGCCGATCAGCCCGCCCGCCATTTCCCCGTTCTCTATCTTCACGACGGCCAGAATCTTTTCGATGGCACCACTTCCTTCATTCCCGGCCAAGACTGGCACGTTGGCCAGACCGCCGATCATTGCATTCAGTCGGGCTCGGTCGCTCCTCTCATCATCGTCGGCATGTACAACACGAAAGCGCGCATTCGCGAATATACTCCCACTCACGTGCCTAAACTCGGCGGTGGCCGCGCCGATCGCTACGCAAAATTCCTCATCGAAGAGGTGAAGCCCTTGGTCGACCGCGAATATCGCACGCTCTCCGGCTCGCAGCATACCGGCATCGGCGGCTCATCTCTGGGCGGCCTCGTCTCCCTTTATGTAGGGCTCAAGCATTCGCGCAGTTTTGGGAAAATCGCCGCCCTCTCGCCGTCCGTCTGGTGGAACCAGCACGTGATTCATCGTTTTGCGCACGGGGCAATCGTTGAGCCTCGCCCGCGCATCTGGCTGGACATCGGCACGCGCGAAGGCCCGCGCATCGTGCACGAAGTCGAAAAATTCCGCGACGTGCTCCTCGAAAAAGGCTGGAAGCTCGAGCACGACTTGCACTATGTGCGTGTGGAAGGCGCCGAGCACAACGAGGCGGCCTGGGCGCAGCGCGTCGCGCCGTTTCTGCAATTTCTGTATCCCGCACGCGAGGCCGCTGTATAATCCGCGCTCGATTCATTTGGCTTCCTGGGGGCGTCGCATGTCGGAAGGCCAGCCTCTCACCATTCTCTGCGTCAGTTCCTACGAAAAGGGCCAGGAATTTATCCGCACTTGCAAAGTGCTCGGCTGCCGCGTCTTCCTCCTGACCGTCGAAAAACTTCGCCACGCCGCGTGGCCATTCGAATGCATCGATGAAGTCTTCACCATGCCAGAAGAGCTTCCGCTGCAGGGCCTGATTTACGCCGTCAGCTACGCGGCCCGGTCGCGGAACATCGATCGCATCGTCGCGCTGGATGAATTTGACATGGAAAATGTCTCCGCCCTCCGCGAGCATCTCCGCATTCCAGGCATGGGCCTCACCACGGTCCGCTACTTTCGCGACAAGCTGGCTATGCGCGCCCGCGCCCGCGAAGCCGGCATCCTCGTCCCTGAATTCGTCCACGTCCTCAACTATGACCATCTTCGCGAATTCATGTCCCGCGTTCCCAACCCCTGGCTGCTCAAGCCTCGTTCGCAAGCCTCCGGCATAGGCATGAAGAAAATTCACTACCCCGATCAGTTGTGGCAATGGCTCGACCAGCTCGGTGATCAGCAATCCTTTTATTTGCTGGAGCAATTCGTCCCCGGCTCCGTGTATCACGTGGACAGCGTGGTTTCCGAGCGCACTGTTGTCTGTGCCGAAGCTCACACCTATGGCACTCCGCCCCTCGATACCTCTCACCAAGGCGGCGTATTCACTACGCGCACTCTTCCCCGTGAAGCCGAAGAAACCAAATCCCTCCTCCGGATCAATCGCAATTTGCTCGAGGGATTCGGCCTAATGCGCGGAGTCACGCATGCCGAGTTCCTGCGGTCCCATGCCGACGGTAAGTTTTATTTCATCGAAGTCGCTGCCCGCGTCGGCGGCGCCTACATTTCCGATGTCATCGAAACCGCCACGGGAATCAACCTCTGGCGAGAGTGGGCCCGCTTGGAAGTTGGGGCAGGGAACCAGTCCTACCAGCTTCCGCCGTCGCGCCGCGACTACGCTGCCGTGATTCTTTCACTTGCGCGCCAGGAACATCCCGACACTTCTGCCTACACCGATCCGGAAATCACGCACCGCATCACCAAGTATCATCACGTCGGCTTCATTTTGAAGTCCCAAAACCCCGAACGCATCCAGCACTTGCTCGATTCTTACGCTACGCGATTTCAATCTGATTTCGTCGCCACCCAGCCGGTTCCAGAAAAACCAACTTCTTAGCATCATTTCCCGCTACGTTTCCTCAGTGATTTCCAATTAAACGGGGATAAGCAAGTTCGCTTCCCTTCGTCCCAAATGAACCCATCCCGTTACACCCCTGACCACATTTGGTTCCCATTTTGATTTCTGGACGGTCTGTTCGATATTGATTATTTATAGTAAATATGGTATAATTATAAACGGAGATTCATGAAGCGGCCTCGCTGGACTCTGCAAAACGCTCTGCCCCTTCGTGGAGTCGCTATTTCATGAGGCCCAGCGCCGGTTGCTCGGAGGAGCGAACACATGCCAATCAATACGCAAACAATTGGATACCGTGATGGCGATACGGAACTCACCGGCCTGCTGGCCTGGGATGCTTCCCGGGATTACCAGCGCCCGGGTATTTTGGTGGTCCATGGGGGCGCTGGCCTCGACGACCACGCCAAGGGGCGAGCAAGGCGGCTGGCGGAATTCGGCTTTGTCGTATTTGCTTGCGACATGTATGGCAACGGGGTCGCCGGCAACCGTGAACGAGTGATGGCCCGAATTATGGAACTGCGGAATGATCCCGCCAAATTGTGCCAGCGGGCGCGCGCAGGGATAGACGCATTGGCATCGCAACCACAAGTCGATGGACGCATCGCGGCGGTGGGTTACTGTTTCGGTGGAATGACTGTGCTGGAACTGGCGAGGGGCGGCATAGATCTCGCGGGAGTAATTAGCGTCCACGGGAGCCTGGGCACCTCACGGCCAGCTCAGCCGGGGTTGGTTAAGGCGAAGATACTCGTCTGCCATGGTGCATTGGATCCTCATGTCCCTATGACGCACGTGAGCGCGTTTGTGGAAGAAATGAACCGCGCTGGCGCCGACTGGCAACTCATTGTTTACGGCGGTGCAGTGCACGGCTTTACTCATGAGGCCGGGCCATTTGTCCCCGGGGTTGCTTATCATGCCCAGTCGGACGCCCGCTCCGCGGCTGCGATGCAGAGTTTCGTGGTTGAACTTTTTGGCTGGAATGCAAACGCCGGTTAAACTGACCGACCATCGGTCCAACACTCCGCTTTACATTTACCGCCAATTCCTTCACTATTCCCGCGGCCTGCCTCCCAGTCTCGGCACGCCTGTCCCAAAGTCCAGTTACTGTCTGGAACAGCGGCTTCACACATTGTTTGCCGCGCACCCTTCCGAGGAATACAGTTTGCAGTACCCCGGCCGGAGTTCTGCGTGGGGTGGTGCTGTCCCTTTGGGAGGTCCGATGTGGGGCAATAAGAAACCGGATGCAGCGCAAGCAGGGCAACCGGAACAAAAAAACTTACAAACGAATCAGTCGCCGAAGCCTGCTTCGGCGGCTTGGGAGGATAAACCCGCGATGAGTACAGATGCGATGCGTCCATTAGGTGCAACCGCGGACCGCGCCACGGCGCGGCTCGGGGCCAGTCTGCACGTGAAAGGTGAGATCTCCGGCAACGAAGATCTGTTGATCGATGGATCGGTCGAAGGACTGATTCAGCTCGATGAGCGGAAACTGACTGTCGGGCCCTCAGCAAAAGTAACCGCTGATATCATTGCCCGCGAGGTGGTGGTGTACGGCAACGTGAAGGGCAACCTTCGCGCGAAAGATCGAATTGAAATCAAGAAGGATGGTTCAGTCAACGGCGACCTGACCACTTCCCGAATCATGATCGAAGACGGTGCCTACTTCAAAGGTTCCATCGAGATCGACAAGAGCCCCGAAAAGGAATCTGGTTCGAACGCGTTTGCTCGCTCCTCTTCGCACGCGGCCGCGCCGGCAGCCAAGACCATTTAACTTTTTTCTCCCTCACTCTATTTCAACCACGGCGTCCCGGCATTACCGGGGCGCCGTTTCATTTGGTGTGCCGAGCATTCTTTTGCCTCAACAACTCATGACCGATGTCGACGGTCTGCACAGCAGCTTTCTGACCACCGATGAAAATGGTCAGCGCCTTTTCGCCATCACTTCTTCGGGTGGCACGCCACAAAACGCCGCCTTGACCCTCGTTCAACTCGCCGCCGTCCCCCTGGGAATCCGCACGGTCGCCCCCGCAACCGTTTCCGCAATGGCAGGCGCGACTCTTACCATCCGCGGCAGCGGTTTCCAGAGCGGTACCATCGTCACCATCAACGGGAAATCTGCCGCCGTTACATTCAAGGTTCCAACACTCTTTCTCGTCGTCATTCCCAGCCTGACTCCCGGTTCTCAGCAAATCGTCATTACAAATCCCGACGGCGAATCCGTTTCACTGGACGCCGCGTTCTTCGCGAACTAAACCGGCTCTCTCATTCGAATGTAGGGTCCGCCTTACTAGGCGGGCCGCTCTCTGCTCTCGCCCCTGCACCGGCTCTAACCTTTTCCTCGTATCTTCATCCAACTTGAAGAAGATAAAATAGTGAAATTCGCCGCCAGGGAAGTTTGCCTCGCACGGCTCGTGGAGAGGATTCGAATGGAAACGCGAAAACTGGGAAACTCCGATATCAAAATTACGCGTGTGGGCTTTGGCGCTTGGGCTCTCGGTGGCGGCGGCTGGGAATTCGCCTGGGGGCCGCAGGACGACGCCGACTCCATCGCCGCGATTCACCGCGCGCTGCAGCTGGGCGTCAACTGGATTGATACCGCCGCGGTTTACGGCCTGGGCCACTCCGAAGAAATTGTTGCTCGCGCATTGAAAGAATGGCGCGGCCCACGCCCATACGTTTTTACGAAATGCGTTTTGCGCTGGAATGAGAAGGGAAAAATCTGGAAAGAATTCAGTCCCGTTTCCATTCGCCGCGAATGCGAGGACAGCCTCCGCCGCCTGCAGGTCGATACCATCGACCTTTACCAAATGCACTGGCCGCCCGAGGAAGGCAAACCCGGCATCGAAGAAGCCTGGCAAACTCTCGCAGCGCTGAAGGCCGAAGGCAAAGTCCGCCGGATCGGCGTTTCGAATTTCAACGTCGCGCAAATCAAGCGCGCCGAGAAAATCGCTCCGGTCACTTCTTTGCAGCCGCCCTACTCACTCATTCGGAGGCAAATTGAAGCCGAGATTCTTCCGTATTGCCAAAAGCAGGGAATCGGCGTGATCAACTACGCTCCCATGGCTTCCGGACTTCTCACCGGCGCCATGACTCGCGAACGTGCCGCCTCCTTGCCTGCGGATGATTTTCGCAGCCGCAATCCGGAATTCCGCGAGCCGCGCCTCTCAAAAAATCTTGAACTGGTTGAACGCCTTCGCCAGGTCGGCGCGCGTCACAGCCGCACTCCCGGGGAAGTGGCCATTGCCTGGACGCTGCGTCACCCCGCGATTACGGCCGCAATCGTTGGCGCGCGTAATGCCAAGCAAGCCGAAGGCGTGATGCACGCCGGCGAACTGAAACTCACCGCCGAAGAAATCGCAGAAATCGAAGGCGCTGCCGCCCTAGCCACTGCCCGCTAGGATTAATCAAGCAGGCAGAGCCGAGACGCAGGCGCCGGCCCCGCGTCGCTCACGCAATCTTTGAGGACCGCGAAGAGCTAGGCGCGCTGATAGTCGGGCCTCCAGCACTTGATCAGTTGCTTGATGGCTTTGCGCTCGGTCAGTTTCTCGTCCAGGACTTTTCTCGCCAGCAATGGCAGTTCCGCGTCGCTCGCGAAACGCAGCGCAACAACCTGGTCGATCGTCATCTCAGCGCACCTCGTCTGCAAATCCGCGGGCAGCACCTGCGCGTATCTCAGCCGCTCCTCGAGACGAATGACGCGGTCCTGCACGGCCAGCGCAAACAGCCGGGCCTGAAATGCGAGGATCACCAAGGCCGCGGCCAGAATCACTCCAAAGATTCCCGCAAAAGAAAAACCTAGGTGCCACAGCCGGACCAGCGACCAAACAAAATTAATCACGAAAACGGGCACTGCGAAAAAATGATACGAAGGAACAAACTTTCCATGATTCGCAAAATTCTGCTCTTCCATTTCTTCTTCCTCCATTTTTACGGTGGATCGCAGTAAACCTGGTTGCGTAACGCTCAAGGCTCACCCAACCCCGGGTTACCTGTTTCGATGTGCAGTGTTCATTTCGGTTGCAGATTTCTGAACCCATCCTGCCGCCCTGTGCATCCAATGGTGTGGATAAGTTGCCTGTCCGGCGACATCCTTTTACCGCAGGAATCCTTCTGCGCGGGAGACGCAGAAAATGGCCAAAGCAGCGTGGGGCGGAAAAATCATCGCGGAAAGCGACGCCACTGTGATTGTCGAAGGCAACCAGTATTTCCCGCCGGAAGCCGTTAAGAAAGAAAACCTAAAGCCGAGCAACCACACCACAATTTGCCCGTGGAAGGGCACGGCCCACTACTACCACGTTGAAGTGAACGGCATGCGTAATGACAATGCCGCCTGGTATTACCCCGAACCGAAACCGGCAGCCGCTGAAATCAAGAATCGCATAGCGTTCTGGAAGGGTGTCCGCGTCGACGTCTAACAGGTCATGGAGTAGAACCGGTCTGAAGACCGGCCACCACAACCCCGGGACGGCCCGTCTTATTTTGCAATCTCGTTCTTGAAGATCGTTCCGTCGTGCATGACAAAGCGCACGTGCTCGAGCTCTCCGATTTCTTTCAGTGGATCTCCTGACACCGCGACTACTTCCGCAAAGGCTCCGGGTGCGATCGCTCCGATTTCGCCTTTCATGTCCAGCATCTCCCCCGCGCGAGAAGTAGCCGATTGAATCGCGTCCATCGGCGCCATCCCCAGTCCTACCATGCGCTTGAACTCCTGCGCGATAGGCTCGGTCCACGGCATTCCGCCCATGTCCGTTCCAAAAACAATTTTCAAATGTGCCTGGAGCGCCTTCTTGAACGTGATTTCGTGCACCGCCGCCCGCGCGCGGTCGCGTTTTCCCGCCGGAGTGTCCGCCTGTGCCCAATCGTAGTAATACGGAGAAAGTGTGGGGCAATACCACGTCCCCTGACGCAGCATCTGGGTGATCTGCGCGTCGGTCATTTCCAAACCGTGCTCGATGGAATCGCATCCGCCATCCAGGGCCCGCTGCAGACCGATTCCGTTGTAGGCATGGCAGGCAACTTTCTTCTGCCATCCATGGGCTTCGTCCACGACGGCTTTCAACTCTTCCACGGTCAGCGTCGGCTGCGAAATAAGGTTGCCCTGCTTGTCGACCCACGAGCGGTGCGTCATGTACACCTTTAGCCAGTCGGCTCCGTGCTCGAGTTGCTGCCGCGCAGCCTTCCGGGCTTCCACCGGGCCGTCGACAAGCTGCGCGCCCTTGGGCATTTCGAGTTCGGGCGCGTAGCCTTCCAAGTTGTATCCGCCGGTCGTGGAGATTGCTCGCGTGGCGCCAAAAATTCTCGGGCCGGGAATCGTTCCTTCTTCAATGGCTTGCTTGATTTCGATGTCGCCGTAGCCCGCGCCTTCCGTCTCCACGTCCCGAATCGTGGTAAAGCCCTGCTCCAGGGCACGCCGCGCCGCATAAGTAGCGCGTGCGGCCCGCAGTGCGATTCCTGCCTTCAAAATATTCTCGTCGTAGCCGCCCTTTTTGGGGTCCTCGCCCCACAGGAAAATATGTGTGTGCGAATCGATTAGTCCCGGCAGCACGGTCGCCGCAGAAAGGTCAATCACTTTTGCGCCGTCAGGAATCTTCGTTGAAGCGTCCGCCACCTTTTCAATGCGCTGGCCGCGCACAAAGATGAGCTGACCTTTACGCGGCGATTCGCTCACCCCGTCAATCAGCGTGCCTGCGCGGATGACAGTCAGTGGCGCCTGAGGCGAGGACTGACTGCGTGCGGAAACAGGGCACAAAGCCACCGCGAGCGCGAAGCAAGAAAGAGAAAGACGCATGGTGAGCTCCTCAACCGCGTCCGGTAGCTTGCCGCAAAGTGAGAGGCGATTGCAACCATTCCGCACCGCGCCAGCACTCCAGTACGTATGACGGTTTCTTGCTGGGGTCAGGCTCCGGGATGGAGGGATCCCAAGCATTGGCGGAGCCGGAGCGTGCCGCTGCTTCTGGTTCTGCCTGCGTCTCCATCTTCCCCTTCGTTTCCATTCCTTCCGCCGCGCCGGAATCCGATCCGGAGCCGAGAACAGAATCCTGGACCGTGCCAGCGTTTTCGTCTGGGACGGGGACATTTATGGGCACAGGTTTTGCGCGGTAGACGATACCGGCGGCGGTGTCGGTGTCAATTTGGGGGAGGGTGCGCAGAAGCAGGCTGGTGATATAGGAGAGAACGGCGGCACGGTGAGGGGAGATACGGTTCTGGGCCAGGAGTTCGTAAAGGTGCTCAGGGAATAGTTGATGCCCTGAGCGGTTTGGAAGCCTTCGAAATTTCGGACCAGCTGGGGGAAGTGATCGGCGGCCTGCTCCTGAATTTGTTCGGCGCGAACTTTCATCCATGTAAGAGGCAATCAAAGCGTAATAGCTTTCTTGATGGCGCTAAAAACTAGTATCTTGCGCCAGCTGCTCAAAAAACCAAACTTATAGTCTTCTTTCCTTGGCACGTCTTGCGCACGCCGACCCTTCGCAAGAGCGAAGGGAAAAAGGAGTCAGACTGCTCCACTGGGAAGTACGGGGGCCGCCAAGACGTTTCGAGTGTACAATCTCGGCTACTCGGTAACCCCAATCCAAGACTCGGTGGACAAGATGCACGCAACGACTGCAAAGGGCCAGACACCGCCTGCCCACGTTGGCATGTTTCAATTATTGAATGGCGTCTACATTACCGGCGCCATTTCCTGCCTCGCCCGACTCGGCGTGCCCGATCTCGTCGAACACGGCCCGAAGTCGGCTTACGAGCTGGCAACCGCGGTCGGAGCTGACCCGCGCGCACTCTATCGGCTCATGCGCGCCACTGCCAGCGTGGGAGTGCTTTCCGAAGGCCCCGATGGTAAGTTTTCAGAAACGCCGTTGTCCGCCGTGCTGAGGAGCAATGCGAATCCCACCCTACGAGGCTTCGCGATCATGCACAGCAGAGACTGGCACGGACTCGGCTGGTCCCATCTCGATTATTGCGTGCGCACAGGAAAGCAAGCCCTCGATAAAATTTACGGCACACCCATTTTTCAATTTTTTGAGCAGCATCCCGAGGAGGCGCAACTCTTCAATCAATCGATGACCGATTTATCCACCATCGATGGTCCGGCGGTGGCAGACGCCTATTCCTTCGACGGAATTCGTTCCATCGTGGACGTGGGCGGCGGGCACGGGCTGCTCCTGGCGACCATCCTGGCGAGGAATCCACAGATGAAAGGCACACTCCACGAGGTAGCGCATGTCGTGGCGGGCGCCAAGGACGGACCGCTCAAGCCCATGATGGATCGCTGCACGCTGGCGTCCGGCGATATGTTTTCTGCAGTTCCCGCGGCCGCCGACGCGTACATCATGAAGCACATCATTCACGACTGGCCGGATGAAGTGTGCATCAAAATCCTGAAAGCCTGCCGAAAGGGCGTGAATCCCGGCGGCAAGCTGCTGGTGGTGGATAACGTGATTCAGCCGGGCAACGATTTCGCTCCGGGGAAATTCCTCGACCTTCAAATGCTGATTTTCCCTGGAGGGTGCGAACGCACTGAAAAACAATTCCGCGAGCTGTTCGGAGCCGCGGGCTGGCAGTTGAGCCGCGTTATTCCCACGGCCGTTCCCGAGTCCATCGTTGAGGGCGTTCCGGCCTGACGCCAAAGACCGATTCTTGCGCTACGGTTTTCCTTTTTTTTCTTTCTCCGCAGCTTCGATGATTTTGCGGAATTCCGCAACTGCAGGCACGTCTGGCGAACGCAGTCCGTTTTTGGCCATATAGTGCCAGACCGGAGTCCCATCGGGACGCGGCCCCCGGCTGCCGTCATACACAACAAACACGTCTTCGGGTGGCGCTGCTTCCATCCCGGGGCGTGGTCTTGTGTCTTGCGTTGTGCTTTGCGGGGCACCCACGGGATGCCCTTGCTGCGCGCCAATCCGAATGCTGTTGTCGGTTTGCTGAACAATGATGGGACGATCGTTGGTAGGCTCACCGCCAATCGTGGGTTGCACTAGTTTTTCAGAGCTCTTGCGAACGGTAATGACTAAATCCGCGGGTTGGCCTTCCAAGACTGGCGTCAACCGGCCCCATTTCATCAATGCCTTCTCGACATCCTCTTGAGCAGTCTTGTTCGCTAGAGGAGAGGTCATAGAGGTACCCGCGTCGGGATCGATAAGAACCAAAACCGTGCGGGCCTTGAGAACGTAAGCCGGAAGCACAATCTTTTTTTTGTCGCCGGCGATTCCCAGCGAACTAAATACGAGTATCAGCAAGGACAAGACGCGCATGCGAACAAGCATTGCAGCCTCCATGCGGCAAACACGCTTGAGCATTGTAGACCGGTGCGATGGAGATGGATAGTCGCCTCAAGTCCCAAGGAGGTTCGGCTGCAACCGAGAATAGCCGTGTTCGTGCGCCCAGAGGGTGAGGGGGATGGCGGCGAGGTCATCAACCAGGGGGATGGCGTTACCGTCTTTGGTGAGGTCCACGCCGGGGAGGAAAAACTTGCAGGTGTCGCAGGCTTCGACGCGGATGTGGGGCAACTGCTCGGCAACGTAGACCGGCAGTTTGCTTTCCTCTTCTTCGCCGCATGTGGAGCAGAAGATTCGCCGGAACTCCCATTCCTGGGAGCAAAAGGAACAGAGCAGGAAGCGTTTTCCGCCGTCGCCTTCGGGGCGCAATACACCGAGCAGCGGGCGAGCGCCGCACAAGGGACAAACGCGCATGGTTGCCACAATGGGAGGCTTCGGCGTCATAGCCGCGCGAAATTCGGCATAGGGTTGAAGGAACGCTCGCGCCAGGAACTGCGCGAACGCACCGATTTGCTGATCGAACTTGCCGGCGTGTTTCCAGTAGGCTTCGAGGCTTGCGATCCAGGAATCCGAGGGCAGCAGGGACAGCTGCTGCGCGGCTTGCGCCAGCGCAGGTGGAGCGTGTTGTTCGATGGTCGAGAGGAAGGCGCGAAAGTGGGGAAGAAGTACGGTGAGGTCTAGCGGAGCGCGTAGCTCAGCGATGGGCGTGCTGCTGGATTTTGTTCCACTCGAAGATGCGATGTTGGCGCGGAATGTTTTTTGAAAGGCAGCGATGTGTTTGTAGAAATTCAGAAACTCAGAGGCAAATGAGTATTCCGAGGATAAGCGTTCGGCGCGGCGGATGCGCGCGTCGTACGCGGTCCCAACGGTTTGTGCTGTGGTCATTTGCGCGGCGTGGACGATTCGCCGACGATTTCTTTATACCAGCCGGGATGGTAGCGCTTGGCGAAGGCGATGGAAACGTCACCGCGAATGACCGAGCCAAACGCGCCGCGCTCCGCGAACACGCCCATGTACACGTGAATCAGGAAAAGGCCAATGGTGAACAGCGCCGCCGCGGGATGAATAAGAATGGAAATGTAGCGCAAGAAGCGAAGGTTCCACGGAATGTACTCCGGGAACCACAGTACGACGCCGCTGGCGAGCAAGGCCACGGCGCTCCAAAAAAATCCCCAGAAGAGGAATTTTTGTCCCGCGTTGTAGCGTCCCGCGGGCGGCATCTTGTCGTCCTGATTGGTGCTGTAGTAGCGGACGGCTTTCCACCAGGCCTTGTCCACGTCGGTGTGCTTCATCTGCGGCGCCCACATCACGTACATGTACCAGACCGCGGCGAAGAAAATCAGCCCAGCCCACGGATGCAGCATGCGCGAAACCGGCGCTCCGCCAAAAATCACGGCGACCCAGAAGAGCCACGGCGACCAAAATGCCAATCCGGTCATCAGGAGATAAATGTACGCGCCCGCGGCTACCCAGTGCGTCAGTCGCTCCTTGAGTGCGTACCGGAGGAGGTGCCCGTGAGGAAGTATTTGTTCAGACTTATTCACGGTTTTCCTCCACTCGGATTGATGTCTTCTTCTTCGCGCGCCTTGGGGCCGAATCTTAGATAGTGAACGAAGAGGCCGATCAATCCGCCGACCATGGCCACGTTGCCAAGCCACTTCAGCGGCCCTTTCCACAGCTTTACTGTCCACGGGACGTGGGGATCACTTGGAAGGCCGCCGTAGATTTCCGGCTTCGTCGCGTCATGCAGCACGTAAATCACGCCGGTGCCGCCAACGCCAGGAGGATCGTACACACCAGCATGCGGGAAATTGGAATGCTCGCGAAGCTGCTTGGCGCGCTTGCCGGCAAGGTCCAGCATGTCATCCTTGCTGCCGAAGTGCAGACAGCCCGTCGGGCAGGACTTGATGCACGCGGGCTCCAGCCCTTCGCTAACGCGATCCGTGCAAAGAGTGCACTTGAAAACGCGATGCGTCTTCGGGTTCATTTTCGGAATGTCAAAGGGGCATCCGGTGATGCAGTAGCCGCAGCCGATGCAATTGGCTTGCTGGAAATCAACGATGCCGTTGGTGTACTGCACGATGGCACCGTCCGCGGGACACGCCGCCAGGCATCCGGGCTCCGCGCAATGCATGCACTGGTTCTTGCGCATCAGCCACATCAACGAGCCGTCTTCTTCGCGAACGTGTTCGTTGAAGAGGATCAGGTTCCAGTAATTCCACCGCGTTTCCGGCATGGTCTGGTATGTGTTGTCGAAAACCGTTTCGCCGAATGGAAGGTCGTTCCACTCCATGCAGGCGACTTCGCAGGCTTTGCAGCCGATGCAGGTCGTTGTGTCAATGAGTTTGCAGACGGTGTATTCGCGCTGGGTGCCCTCGCCGGGAACGCTACCGGCGTGGCCGGAGATTTTTTGAACGCGTAGTATGGCTTGGCTCATGGCATCCTCTACGCTCTCTCGAGCTTCACCAGGAAGCCCTTGAATTCCGGCGTGTAGGCGTTGGGATCAAAGACCGTCGGCGTGAGAAGATTCACCAGCGTCCTCGCATCTTTGCCTTCGTCCTCCTTGATGCCGCGATAACCCTGGTGAATGGGGATGCCGATCTGGTAGACCTTCTTGCCGTCGATCATCATGGACTTGATGCGCTTCGTGACCATCGCTTTCGCGATGTACTCGCCGCGGATGCTGGAGACCTTTACTTTTTCTCCGCCCTTGATCCCCATCTCGTCCGCCATCTGGGCGGAAATTTCCACGAACGGCTCGGGCACCAGCTGCACGTTCATCGGATTGTTCTTTGTCCAATAGTGATAAAGCTCTGTCAAGCGATAAGTCGTGCAGACGACGGTATAACCGTCCTTCGGCGTGGCATACTTGTCGTCTGGCGTTTTGAACCGTTTCACCACGGGATTGTGCGTTTGTGCCGGATGAAGCGGGTTGTCAATCGGACTTTCGATGGGTTCGTAGTGTTCCGGGAAAGGTCCATCGGCGAAGGCTCCAAGCGGCGCAAAGATCCGCCCGACGCCTTCCGGATTCATAATGAACGGGCCCATGTGATCCTTGGGCTTGGAATCGACCTTGAAGTCCGGCACGTCGTTGCCGACCCATTTTTGCGTAGTTTCGTTCCACCAGACTTGCTTTCGCGTTGGATCCCAGGGCTTGCCGTCGGCGTCGCACGACGCGCGATTGTAAAGCACGCGGCGATTCGCCGGCCAGGACCATCCCCATCCCGGATGCAGACCCAGATTCGAAGGATCCGAGGGATCGCGCCGTGCCGTCTGATTGCCGGCTTCGGTGAATGAGCCACAGTAAATCCAGTTCCCGCAGGACGTCGTACCATCGTCCTTCAGCCAGGCAAATCCAGGAAGTTGCTGGCCGGCTTTGATTTGCTGCTTCGTCGCTGGATCCTCAAGATCTGCCAGCGCCTTGCCGTTGACTTCCTTCAACACCTCAGTGAGGGACGGACTCGTTGGGACAGTGTAGTTCCACGTCAGGTTCAAGATGGGATCGGGGAACTTGCCGCCGTCCTTTTTGTACAGCTCGCGGACCTTCAAGAAAATTTGCGCCACGATGGCCTGGTCCAGCCGGGCGTCTCCAGGTGTCGGCAAGGCCGTATTCTTCCAGAGCAGCCAGCGCGCGGAATTGGTGAACGAACCGTCCTTCTCGGCAAAACCAGCGCACGGCAGACGGTACACCGTGGTTTGAATCTGCTTCATTTCGCCCTGGGTGATGCCAGGTGATTTCCAGAATTCGCTGGTTTCGTCCGGATAGATTTCTCCGACTACGAGCCAGTCCGCCTTCTTCAGAGCATCGATGTTTTTTTGCGAGTCTGGTCCGATGGCCACGCCGTTCATCCCGAAGGCCAGCATGCCCTTGACGACGCCGTTGTACATGTCGTCCCACAACTGCACCCAGGAATAGTTGCGATCCACTTTCGGCAAATAGTCGAACGCAAAGCCGTTTTGTTTCGTGGCTGCGTCTCCGAAGAGAGCTTTCAGATAGCTGGCTGCGAATTTCGGCGTGTTGCCCCAGTAGTTGAACGAATCCCACGGAGCGGGCTTTGAAGATGTCGGCGTAATGCGTTTTATCCATGCGTCGAACGAAGTATCTGCGGGAGTGGGCACTTTCAGATAGCCGGGCAAATTGTCGAAAATGCCGGCCATGTCCGTGGCGCCCTGAATGTTGGAATGGCCGCGGAGAGCATTTACGCCGCCGCCGGCGCGGCCCACGTTGCCGAGCAACAGTTGCAGCATCGCGGCGGTTCGAATGATCTGGGTGCCAAAGGTGTGTTGCGTCCATCCGACGGCGTAAATAATCGTGCCGGCCTTCTTCATGTCGCCGTCTTTGCGAATCGATGTAAAGAGATCTGCGGCCTTGAGGAATTGCTCCCTGGGAATGCCGGTGATGCGCTCGACCATCTCTGGCGTATACCGCGAGTAATGTTTCCTCAGCAGTTGGAACACACAATTGGGGTTCTGCAGAGTTAGATCAAACTCGACTTTTTCCGGCAGCTTGGGAGCGGGCGGAGCGCTTCCGCTGGCTGCGTGCGCCGCGTCTCCGCCGGCTGTCCCTGCATAGTTCCATGTGGACTTATCGTAGCTCTGCGACTTGGCGTCAAAACCAGAAAACACGCCGTCCGTGTCGGCGGGCAGCTTGAAATCGCCTTTGACGATGAATGCCGCGTTCGTGTAGTTGACCAGGTAATCTTTTGCGATGCGGTTGTTCTCGATAGCATAGCGGACGACGCCGCCGAGAAAAGCGATGTCCGTGCCGGCGCGAATCTGACAGAAGAGATCAGCGACCGCGGATGTGCGCGTGAAGCGCGGGTCGACCGAGATGATCTTGGCATTGCGCGTGCGTTTCGCTTCGACCGGCCACTTGAATCCGCAGGGATGATTCTCGGCAGGATTACCGCCCATGATGAGCATCATGTCGGTATTCTTCATGTCGACCCAGCCATTGGTCATCGCGCCCCGGCCGAACGTTGGTCCCAAACTTGAGACCGTGGGGCCGTGTCAAACCCTGGCCTGGTTTTCTAAATGCACGACCCCCAGGGCGCGCATCGATTTCACGACCAGATAGTTAAACTCATTGGTGTCTGTGCAGCCGCCGATCCATGCGACCGATTCCAGCCGGTTGACGGTATGGCCCGCGGCATCTTTTTCGATAAAGGTTTCGTCGCGTGTCTTCTTCACTTTCGCAGCGATTTCGTTGATGGCGTCGTCCCAGGAAATCTCCTGCCATTCAGTACCGCCAGGACGGCGCACCAGCGGTTTCAGCAGGCGCCGGTCGTTCATAATCTCTTGCTGCAGCGAGGAACCCTTCGGGCACAGCGTGCCGCGGTTGGTCGGATGATCGGGGTCGCCCTCAACGTGGACGACTTGCGCGGTCACATTCTTCGCGCGGTCGCCAATCGTGTAGATGATCGTGCCGCAACCAACAGCACAGTACGGACACGTCGAGCGCGTCTCGCTGGCGCGCGCGATCTTCAGCGTGCGGAGCTGCGCAAACGCGGGCTTCAAATCGAAGCCAAACACGGCGGCTGCAGCTCCGCCCACGGTCGTTATCTTCAGGAAATCACGGCGGGTAGGGTTCATGCCGGGCCCCCACCTGCGGGAGATTAAGGTAGGGCACGTTCCCGCAGAACCTCCTTAATAAGACTTGCCAGCCGGTGTGTCAAGGATGATTTTGAAAAAAAAACAACGTCGCCGTGAATGCAAAATTGTTAGTACCCAGAGACATGCAAATCGCATCTAAAAGTAATTGATTGACTTTGCGCGATTCGCTAAATTGCTTGCGGAAATTCAGATGAGCAAATGCTCATCAGCAACTTAGCACGCCGCTCGGTCGATTTCCCTCTCATGTTAATAGAGCTGCACTCTGTCACGATGCGTTCCGCATCCATCCGCGTGTCCCGACAGTGGCCTGAGCGTGACCGTCAGACGAATAAGTCAAATCTTGCCAACACCTAAGCACGGCACAAAAAAATACGGAGCCTTGTCGATTTCGCGTCCCCTCGTTCGACGTACAGATGGAAGGAAATGCGAGAATGAGGCGATGAGGGGACTTCCGGAGGCCGGCTTGACTCACGCAAAACCCGCCGTCCGAGATAGAATGAATGTGACCCAAGTCTGCCTCCGGCATCTGTTATTTTTAGACGGTGGAATCCGTAGGTAAGGGTGAAATGTTCCCAACCAGGAGGGAACGGGCCGCTGATGGCTAGTCCAGAAATTTCGGCAAAACCCGACCTTGGCTCGCTGCGCATCCACGATGGCCAGCGGAGCCAGTCGAGGATAGGCAAACGGATCTTCTATGCCTCGATCCCTGTCCTCATTTTTGCGGGCATCGTTGCCGCTGCTTATGCGTTTCGCAACCAGAAGCCTGTGGTGGAAGTCGCAGCAGCCGCGAAACCGGATGCGGGTGGCCCGCAGGCGTTGCTGAATGCCAGCGGCTACGTAACGCCGCGGCGGCGCGCCACCATCGCCGCCAAGATTACGGGCCGCGTTACGGGCGTTTTCTTTGATGAAGGCACGCGCGTTGCTGAAGGCCAGCTGCTTGCCACGCTGGATGATTCGGACGTTAAGCGTGCGCTCGATTCGGCGAAGGCCGACCGGGATGCAGCCGCGGCGGCCATAGCCGACTACGAGGTCCAGCTCAGGAATGCCAAAATTACGCTACACCGCGCCGAGCAGCTCCAAAAGGCTGGCGTTCAGACGCAAGAAGCACTGGACAACGCCACGACCAACGCCGACAGCCTGAAAGCCAAAATCGAGCTCGCCAAGCAACAGGTGGCGGCCGCCGAATCCCGTATTGCGGTCGCGCAGCAGGCGGTCGACAACTGCACGATCCGGGCGCCCTTTGCCGGCATTGTGGTCTCCAAAGACGCGCAGGTTGGCGAGATGGTTTCGCCCATCTCTGCCGGTGGAGGCTTCACACGCACCGGCATCGCTACCATCGTGGACATGAAGTCCAACGAAATTGAAGTCGATGTCAACGAGTCGTACATCGCCCGCGTCGTTCCGCACCAGAAAGTAAAAGCGACACTTGATGCCTATCCCGACAAGCAACTGGACGCCAAGGTCCGGACGGTTATCCCAACCGCTGACCGCCAGAAGGCTACCGTCAAAGTTCGCATCACCTTTGACAAGCTGGAAGATTTCATCCTGCCTGATATGGGTGTCAAAGTTGCTTTCCTGGAAGATGAACCACGTCCGTCGACGGACAGATCGAAAGACAAAGGGCCGCAGGCGGTAGCTTTCATTCCCAAGGGGGCGGTGCGCTCCGATTCCAATACGTCTTTTGTTTTCCTGGTCCGCGATGGAAAGGTCGAACGACGCGCGGTCAGCGTCGGCATTGACCGGGGGACGGACGTGGCGATTTTGGCGGGAGTGACTCCGGGCGATTCACTGGTTGTGAAAGGCCCGGAGAATTTGCGTGACGGGGATAAAGTCGAAATCCGGCAATAGGGAGCGAAGCATGATTCGAGTTGATGGACGAGACGATTCATCCAGCCTCATCCGTGTTCGCGGTTTGAACAAGACCTACAGCCGCGGCGGCGAGAAGATTCAGGTGCTGCAAGGGCTGAATCTGGACGTGGACAAGGGCGACTTTGTGGCGTTCATGGGGCCTAGCGGTTCGGGCAAGACGACGCTACTCAATCTGCTTGGCGGCCTCGACGTTCCCTCGGCCGGCAGCATCACCGTAGACGGCGACGAAATCACGCACATGTCGGGGAGCAAGCTTACGCAGTGGCGTGCTCGGCATGTTGGTTTTATTTTCCAAATGTATAACCTTATTCCTGTGCTCACCGCCTATCAAAACGTGGAACTGCCGCTGCTGCTGACCAAGCTCTCGAAATCGGAACGCCGCAAGCATGTTGAAACCGCTCTCGCAGTGGTCGGCCTAAGCGACCGCATGCACCACTACCCGCGGCAGCTTTCCGGAGGACAAGAACAGCGGGTTACCATCGCTCGTGCGATTGTTTCGGACCCCACATTTCTGCTGTGCGACGAGCCCACCGGCGATCTCGACCGCAAGAGCGCGGACGAAATCATGGCGCTCATTGATGAGCTGGTTGGCAAGTACAACAAGACTATCCTGATGGTTACGCACGACCCGGTTGTCGCCGCGCGCGCACACACGACACTGCATCTAGAGAAGGGCGTGCTCATCGAAGGCGGAAAATCCAAGCAACCAGTGATGGCCGGCGGTGCAGCATGAAATTCAGCCGCTTGATCCTCGCCAATTTGTTCCGCAAGAAGATTCGCCTCATGCTTACGGTCGGCTCTTTTGCAGTCGCTCTGGTTCTGTTCACGTTTCTTGCCGTGGTGAAGAGCGCCTTCAGCCGCGGCACGGAAATCGCGGGCGCGGACCGCCTTATCGTCGTCAGCCGCATCGGTCTAATGCAATTACTGCCGATCTCCGACCGAGACAAAATCCTTGCCATTCCCGGAGTCAAAGCCGTCACGCACAATCACTGGTTCGGCGGTGTCTATCAGGAGGAAAAGAACTTCTTTCCACAGTTTGTCATCGACCCTGAAAATCAACGCAAGGTGATGACTGAGCTTGTGGTACCTGACGACCAGTGGAACAATTTCCTGAAAGACCGCCAGGGCGCTATTGCGGGCGCTCGCACGGCCGAGCGCTTCCATTGGAAAATCGGCGATCGCATCCCCATCAAGACAACGCTGTACGGCGGCGGCTCTTCGGAGTTCAATCTCGATGGCATTTATCACAGCGACCGCCCGGGCGGTGATGAGAGCCAGTTCTGGCTGCAGTGGAAATACTTTGACGAGAACGCACCCGCTCCCGTCAAGAGCACGGCCGGATGGTATGTGGTCAAGCTCGATAGCCCGGATGACGCCGTGCGAGTCGCCAAGGCCATTGACGAAAAGTTTGCCAACTCATCGTTTGAGACCAAGACGGAGACGGAATCCGCCTTCGCCGCGTATTTCGTCAAGCAGTTCGGAAACATCGAGCTCTTAATCCTCACTATTGGCAGCGTGGTCTTCTTTACGCTGCTTTTGGTCACCGGCAACACCATGGCTATCTCTGTGCGCGAGCGTACGTCTGAGCTGGCCGTGCTGAAAGCCATTGGCTTTTCCGGGCGCGCTGTTCTTTTCTTTGTTCTGGCGGAATCTGTCTTCATCGCCCTCGCCGGTGGTTTCCTAGGTTTGACTCTCGCCTACTTGGCCATCCCTGTTATCGGTGTGGCCCTCACCGGCCTTCTGCCCCCTCTTATCCTTTCCAAGTCGCTTCTGACACTTGGTCTTGGTTTCGCCCTCTTTGTTGGCGCTGCCAGCGGACTGCTGCCGGGGATCGGCGCCATGCGTATGCGCGTGGTTAACGCGTTGAGGAGAGCCTGAAATGGCCATTCCGGTCGTTTACAACGTGCGAAGTGTCAAAGCTCGCTGGACCTCCACAATCGTTGCCGTGGTGGGGATTGCCGGAACCGTGGGTGTCTTCGTTGCCATGTTGTCGCTCGCGCGCGGATTCAAGGCCACGCTTGTTTCCTCCGGCTCCGCGGACAATGCGCTCATTACCCGCGCCGGGGCGACATCCGAAATGACCAGTGGAGTTTCTATCGATTCAGTCAAGATTATCCAGGACGCTCCGGGGATCGCGCGGGGGGCCGACGGCCCTTTGCTGACACCGGAGGCTGTCTTGATGGCGCCCATTCCGTTGCGCTCCACCGGCACCGATGCCAACGTTGAGCTTCGTGGCGTCTCGCCTAACGTCCTTGCGATTCGCAGCAATATCAAAATCGTCGAAGGGCGCATGTTTCGGCACGGCCTGTCCGAACTCGTCGTCGGCAAAAACGCCAAGGCGACCTATTCGGGCCTGACTCTGGGAAGCACCATTTGGCTTGGTAGCGCACAATGGCACGTGGTGGGCATCTTTGACGCAGGCGGTAGCGCGTTCGATTCTGAAGTTTGGGGCGACGCGCACCTCCTAAACGGTGCCTATAAGCGTCCGGACACTTTTTCTCAGTCCGTTACAGTGCACCTCGCCTCTCCTGCCGCCCTTCAACAATTGAGGGATGCGCTGACCGCCGATCCGCGTCTGAATGTAGACGTAACCCGCGAAATCGACTATTACGCCAAGCAGTCCACGCGCATGACCCAGCTCATCACGATTCTGGGCGGGTTCGTGGCTGCAATCATGGCCATCGGCGCTGTTTTTGGCGCCCTCAACACCATGTACTCTGCCGTTGCCGAACGTGGCCGCGAAATTGCCACGATGCGCGCTCTCGGTTTCAATCCTGGGAGCGTCGTCCTCTCCTTTCTCTTTGAAGCCCTGCTGATTTCTTTTGTTGGCGGCGTCCTTGGCTGCCTAGCCGTTCTGCCCCTCAACGGGCTCACCACCAGCACCATGAATTTTCAGACCTTTTCCAACCTGGCCTTCGCCTTCAAGATCACCTTTGATCTACTTTGGATGGGCGTTGTCTTCGCTCTGATCATGGGGGTTCTCGGCGGAATGCCCCCGGCCATTCGCGCTGCGGGCCGCCCCGTCGCCTCAGCACTGCGCGAACTCTAGTAAGCAGGCTTCCGCCCCCTGCTGAATGCTCTTGCTCTTGGAGGCAAGCTCCAAGCCGTGCCTTCTCGCGTGCCTTAAGAAGGCTCTAGTCTGCTTTTGGAAGTCTTATCGAACTGTTTAGCCTCATTTTCGAAGCAGGGATTTACTCTTCCGTACGGCGTCCCTTGACGATTCCATGGCCGCGAACCTAGCCTAGGGAGAGAGGTGTGGGAAGCCGTATGGGTGCAATAGCAAGGCCGATCGCGGATAAGCGCCGCTGTGTGTTTTGCGGCAAGCACATTGCTGCTCATCTGACGCAGTGCCCCTTTTGCCGCGAGGCGGTTCCGCAGGTGCAACTCTCTCGCCGCACGGGACCGGACGGCCGCCGTCAGATTCGTCGCGGGCTCCTGTATATGCTTCTCGCCGGCGTTATTCATTATTTTGCCGCCGGCTACGCCGATCCCATCAAGATTCCTCTCCCGGCCCCAGTCCTTCCGCTCCTAACCCAATACGGCACGCCGCTGCTCTTCCTTGGTGGCCTGGGCTTGGCGTTTTACGGCGTCCTTCTTCGAATTAGACACTGACACGCCGCAGATCGATTGGCCGGACCTGCCCTCCAATACCGAAGGCGAAACTCCGATCAAACAAGGCGACCTGTTCGAACGGCCAGCTTGACTGATTGGAGTAGTACGACCCCATCAAAACAAGATCTTGTGCACTGCTGTGGCCTACTGGGAGGAGAGACCGCTTCCCCCAGCTTTGTCTGGAGATCTTCCACTGAGGAGTTCACTATGAAAAGATCGATCTTGGTTGTGGCAGTCCTGGTTCTAAGTGTCTCGCTTTTCTCGACCGTAGGCGCTGAGCGCGCTGGAGCGCAAGGCCCTGCGGGCGCGGGCGCGTCCTCGGCGGCGCAGGGAAGTTCCAAGTCGTCGGATTCTAAAGGTGGGCATTCGCTCAACCCCATCAAGTGGGTCAAGAAGGATAAGGGTTCAAAAAGCTCTGCCGATTCGAACGGCAGCCGGAGCGATACCGAAAAGAAGCTGACGCCGAAACTGCAGGCTCAGGGTGTTCTGCCGGCAAATGCCAACGCCACCGACGCATGCGCACCATTCACCGCGCTCAATGAATGTCTTGCCACTCTCCACGCCAGCCACAATCTGGGAATAGAGTTCAAGTGCTTGCGCGCCAGCGTGACCGCCGTACTCACAAACGCCGATCTCTCCGGATGCAAGGCTGCTGGCGGCGACAAGGCTTTGAGCCTTTCGAAAGCAATTCGTGCGCAGAGTCCTGAAGCGGATGCCAAGGGAGCCACAAAGAACGCCGAGCAACAGGCTAAGGACGATTTGAAGGATCTCGGCGCGTAGGGCAGAAGCCGGAGAAAAGTCTCGACGCGGCTAGATCGGCTTTCGACGGAGGCCGAAGAGAATCCGCGAGATCGAAATGGGGCGAAGGCCAATGAGTATGGCTTTCGCCCCATTTTTTTTGAATTCGCAAGCCGCTCGAGAAAATCCTTCGCTGCGAGTGTCACAATTATGTTTAAGCGGATGCCGCGGAAGCGGGGCGACCGGAGACAGGCGGTGATGCGGAGGCAGCCGCGGCGGACGAGGAGGACGAAGCCGACACCGGGACGTCGGTGTCCGTGGTGGCAGCGGCGGCCGTGGCGCGGTAGCGGACGATGAGAAGCGTAAGGTCGTCGGCCTGATGAGCGCCGCGGGCGAAATTCTCAACGGCTTCAAGGACGCATTTCTGGAGCTGCTCGAGGGGGCACTCGAGCTGGCCGGTGAGGAGTTCCTTGAGTCGCGCGATCCCGAACATCTGTTCATCGGGATCCATAGCTTCGGTAACCCCGTCACTGAAGAGCACGAGCGTGTCCCCCGGCTCGAGCTTCAGGCACACGGCGGTGTACTCGGCTTCGGGAACAAGTCCGACGGGATAAGAGCCCTCGGTGAAGGCTTCTTCGGCGGCGCCGCGGCGAATGAGGATGGGCGAAGGATGGCCGGCGTTGATGAATTCCAGATGTCCTTCTTGGTCGAGAGTGCCGAAGAACATGGTAGCGTAGCGGCCAACCTCGGAGTGATCGCAAAGAAATCGATTTACGTGATTGAAAACGCTCGCCGGATCAATCCCGAGAGTCATTCCCGAGAGCGCGCCCTGAAGCATGGTGGTGAGAATCGCGGCGCCTAGCCCCTTACCGGAAACATCAGCGATGAGAAACGCGGTCCGGCCGTCGCTGAGCGGAAAGACATCGAAGTAATCTCCGCCGACCGCCAGGCAGGGGAGATTGAATCCGGTCACCGCCAGGTGCGGGTATTCGCGGAAGTCGCGCGGGAGAAGGGCTTGCTGAATGTCGCGGGCGATGTTGATTTCCTGCTCGAGGCGCTGGCGTTCACGCTCGCGTTCAACGAGGCGCGCGTTGTCCAAGATGCTGGCGGCGTCGCCAGCCAGGACATCCAGGATCTGGCGATCAAGCTTGGAGAAAGCGGCGGGGCGGCGCGAATCCATGTACAGAACGCCGAGGAAATCTCCGCGCTTGATGTTGACCATGGATTCCTGGGTTTTCGCGCGAGACACGGCAAAGAGTGGAATCACGACAACGGCGCGGAGCCGCTGTGCGACAACGCTCTGCGCGGCCTGCAAATCCACATCGGCTTGCGCGAGATCCTCGGTAATGACCGGAGATTGCTGCTTCAACGCGAGTTGGATGGCCGTCTGGCTTGGTGTCAGGCTTTCGGGAGGAAGACGAAGTCCGCCGCTGCGCCGGGCAAGTTTCACTTTAAGAGCGCCGCTGGCGTCGGCTTCCAGGAGCAGGCCGCGGTCGGCGTCAGTGACCGAGATCGCATGATCCAGCATATGGCCCAGCACGATGTCGAGAGGAAGCTGAGAGTGGAGCAGCGAGGTGGCTTCCAGGAGGCGCTTGAGTTTGATTAGGCCGCCGCCTGATGGCTCGGAGCTGGTGATGTGCTCCATCCGCGTGAGCAGTTGGGGAAGAGAATCGCTATCCGCACCTTTCGCGGAGCGAAAGATAATCTCGTAGGAGTCGTCCAGGCCAAAGGTGATCGAGTCGCCATCCTGCAATTCGCGGCTATCGACTTTTTCCCCGTTAACGAATAGGCCGCGGCGCTGGCCGCGATCCTCGATATAAAAGCGATTGGCTTCAATGACCACGGCGGCGCAATTGCGGGAGATGCGGCGATCAGTGAGCTGCAGGTGGTTGCCGGTTTCTGCGCCGCGGCCGATCATGAACGGCGTTTGCGTGATGCGGGCGTAGCGGCGCGCGCCGTCTGGAGAGACGACCTCGAGAACGGCTTCACCGGCAAGAGGTACAGTGTCGGGCATGGGTGAGTCCCAATGCGGGAATTGTAGCATGCGCGCCGAGGCAAGGAGGCGGGGAGGCCACGGTAGCAGAGCAACTTTGGAGGCCGGATACTCAGCCATGACCGGTGTTAAGGAGTACGGATTTGGGCGGTGGTCTCTGGGGCCAGCGCGTGATAATGCTTCAGATTCCAGGTATAGATAGTCCGTGCCCCAACCTTCGCGGCGCAGGCCAAGAGCAGTGCGTCGTATACGCGCCCGCTACTAAAGCCGCGTGCGGCAGTTCTTTGGATGGTGGCGAAGTACTCTTCGCTAGTCAGTGAAACCAAAGTCAGGCGGTTTCGAACTTCCTCGACAAAGAGCAGCGCTTGCTCAGGCGGAATCAGGGGTTTGACCGGGAGCGCGGTCATCACGGCATAAACTTCAGCCAAGGAATGAATTCCGCACGCCGACTGCTTCTTGCTAGCCGCGCCCAATCGGGCGACGCTGGCCTGATGATGCACGTGGCCGCCCCAAAAGGAAGCGACTAGCACTGAGGTGTCGAAGAACTCCTTCATCCCCGGAAGTCGCGCGAGCGCCTCTCACGTTCGAGGTCCAGCAGATCCGGGATGGAAGCATCTGTTGCTTCCCCCTGGTAAACCCAAACACCGCATTCCTTCTTGAGCGTGGCTTTTGGACGCACAGGGCGCAAAGTGATGCATTCCCCCTCCGCTTCGAGCTGCAGAGTATCGCCGGGAACGAGCTGCATTTGGTCGCGCAAGGGCTTGGGCAGCACCACGCGGCCGGCCTTGTCCAGAGTGATCTTGGTACTCATGATGGCATTATACAATGGGTGGACCCATCTGTAAATGGCATTCACTGAAACACGGCGACGTCAGACGGTGGATTTTGCCGGCGTGGGGATTCTGGGCTTAGCAGGATCGAGGTTGGGGAGAAAGGCTGTGAGGATGCCAATGGCCGGGAGAAACGAGCACACGTGATAAACGAAGTTGAGGTCGGTCAAATCCGCCAGCTTGCCGAGGAGGGCCGCACCGACTCCACCCAACCCAAAAGCAAAGCCGAAAAAAAGGCCGGAGACGGCTCCTACCCTTCCGGGCATTAGCTCCTGCGCATAGACCAGAATTGCGGAAAATGCCGATGCCAGAATGAACCCAATCACCACGCTAAGGATGGTAGTCCAGAGCAGGTTGGCGTACGGCAAAACCAACGTGAATGGAAGGACGCCCAGGATGGAACACCAGATGACAAACTTGCGGCCAATCTTATCGCCCACGGGGCCACCGATGAAGGTTCCGGCCGCGACGGCGCCAAGAAATAGCGAGAGGTGGAGCTGGGCATCATGCACGGAGAGATGAAATCGGTTCATCAGGTAAAAGGTGTAGTAACTGATCAAGCTGGCCAGATAGAAGAATTTTGAAAACATGAGAGCCACAAGGATTGCCAGGCAGAAGGCAACCTTTCTCGCGGAAAAAGTTTGGTGCGGATGAGCAGACTCCTGCGATGCCAGACGCGCGGGATCATTCGGGAATGATTTCACCCGATACGACCGGTGCTGGCTCAACCAGGTGCCAATGTTTGTGAGCAATACCATGCCCAGGAGGGCGACTAGCGAATACCACGCGATACTGGATTGGCCCTTGGGAAGAGCAAGTGCCGCAAGCGACGGACCCAAAGCGGTGCCGGCGTTGCCGCCCACCTGGAAAAGCGATTGGGCCATGCCGTGTTGTCCACCGGAAGCCATGCGCGCGACGCGCGACGACTCCGGGTGAAACACTGCGGAGCCGATTCCGACGAGTGCCGCCGCCACGAGAATGGTGCCGAAACTGGGAGCCATCGAGAAGGCCAGCAAACCAATTAGCGTGATTCCCATGCCGACGGCGAGGGAATAGGGCTGTGGGCGGCGGTCAGTGTAAAGGCCGACGAGCGGCTGAAGAAGAGAAGCCGTCACCTGAGAAGTGAGTGCGATCAAACCGATTTGCCCAAGATTCAGATGAAAAGAGGTTCGCAGAATCGGATAGATGGCGGGGATCAGCGATTGGACCGTGTCGTTCAATAAGTGGCAAAAGCTGATCGCCAGGAGAATCTTGAAGACTGTTTTCCCGCCGGTATTTGCGGGAGCGGCTGCCTGAATTGCGGTCAAGTTTGTATCGCTAGCCATTTAGAGCTGCAGTTCCGGACGCATCGGTGAGGGGGGCACTTTGCGGCAACTACCTTGCCGCCGAAGCGAGCCGCCGCGAGACGTAGTCGGCGACGTAGGCATCGAAAATTTCGTTGAGGCGGTCGCAGACGATCCCGCGGGTGGGGATTACGTTGCCCGCGATTTCGCACACTTTGATGAGATTGCGGTTCGTGGACGAGATAAAGACTTCGTCAGCGGAGTACAGGTCTTCAGGGCGGAGCGACTGCTCGACGACGGAAACTCCGGCCTCTGGAGCGATCTCCATGAGGATGCCGCGCGTTACGCCTTCTAGGCATCCGGAGTTTAGAGGGGGCGTGAAAACCTTTTCGCCCTTGACGACGAAAATATTCGCGGAAGTGCATTCGGCCACTTCGCCGCGTTCGTTCAGCATGACGACTTCGTCGAATCCTTCCTTGGCACCTTCGGCCACGGCCCACACATTGTTGAGCCAGGAGATGCTCTTTACACCGGACATGGGGGATGCTGCATGGCGGCCGTGTTGGCGAAGGGCAAGACGCGCGACTTCGCGATGTTCGGGCAGGCCGGCGGTATAAATAATGAGGTCCACCTGGGGATGCTTTTCGTTGCTCTGCCAGAAACCAATGGTGTTGTAGACAAGATAGATGCGCGCGCAACCTTCGGTGACTTTGTTGGCGCGAATCACTTCGTGGAGATGCACCCGCACTTTGGCCGCCGAGTAGGGCATGGGCAGACGGGTAATGCCGGCATCTTTTTCCAGGCGGCGCCAGTGACGCTCGTAGGCGAAGGCCTCGCCACGGGAGATGCGCAGCGTGGTGAAGATGCCCCAGCCGCAGATGAGACCAGCCTGGCCGGGAGAAAGGCGCACCTTCTCGATAGGCAGCAGCGCGTCGTTATGAAAGACGTTCGGGTGAATCACCAAGTCCTCGCGAAAAGAGGCTAAGACTCCCTCTATTGTATCCGAAATCCGTATTCTGGGCCGGGCCGGAGGAGTTGCCACCTGCGCTGAACCGTGGGGAAAACAAAAAGGGCGCGCCGAAGCCCGCCCCCTTTGCAACTGATTTTCCTTTAAAGCTAGAACAGCAGCTTCAAAGCAAACTGAATCTGCCGAGCCGAGCCGAAGTCGCCGGTCGGGAAGCGCGTGCTGGTGATCTTGCCGAAGGTTGTACTGGTTGGGGTGAAGGTGAGCCCCGGGTTCCCAAAATTAGGATGATTGAAGATGTCGAACATCTCTCCTCGGAATTGCACATTCAGCTTCTCGGTCAGCTTGGTGTTCTTTATGACGGAAAAGTCTGTATTGACAAAACCTGGTCCGGTGATTGCGTCGCGACTGAGGCTGCCGGGATGGCAAGTCGTCCCCACGCAGGGAGTTGCGAATGCTGCTGCGAACTGGGTGCTGGTTCCAAACCATCTGGCAGGATCTCCCGTCACTTGAATTGGTCCGATCACATCTGGACGAACCGTGAGACTGACCCCGGGGTTGATCGCCACCGTGGGATTCAGAGGATTGCCCGTCTGTACCTGGAAGACCGTGCCCACTTCCCATCCATCGACGAGACGGTTCCCCTTGAACGGTAGCTGGAAAAAACCGCTCAGAACGAAGCGGTGCCGGACGTCGAACTCTGACGGACCGTAATCCCCGCGGGGGTTATAGGCATTTTGCAGGATGTAGGTTTCGCCCGTGGACAGGGAATTGTAGTCCAGCGATTTGGAGAAGGTGTAGGAGCTCAGGAATTGCAGCCCGTGAGAGAAGTGCTTGTCGAGCGTTACCCAAAGAGCGTTGTAGTTCGAGTTTCCGTTGCTGTTCACCTGGTTGATGTTGCCAAGGGAACAAGCAGGGTGTGGTGCCGTGCACTGCGACGGTAATACAGGACTCGTGGCGGGAAGGGTCGGGAAAGGCCGCGTAGAACCAAAAATGCCGTTCGTAACCAGCGGCTGATTGATGTTCTGATTCAGTTGGAGATGCGTGGCCTTCATTCCAACGTACGCCATGCTCAAACCTACGCTGGAAGTTAGTTGGCGCTCGACGGTGAGGTTCCAGTCCTGTGAATACATATCGTTAAAGTTCTGATTGATTGCGGCTGGGCCGAGGCTCGTTGCACCAAGCGAGTTTCCAGGATTCTCGACAGCAATAGCCCCCGAACTAATCGAAATAGGGATGGCGAAGGGCGGGTTGCCGCTCAAACCCACTACGACGTTTGTTGTGGGGTCCTGAGTGAGAATGGCGTACGACGCCCGCACCGAGGTCTTGCCGTTCTTGAAGGGATCCCATGCGAAGCCAACGCGAGGCTGGAAGTTCTTGTTGTTCGTATGATAAGGCTGGCTCGCTGGAACTAGAGTGCCGGTTGTGGGATCAAATTGCGTGAACCGGCCCGCGGCTTCGGACGGTGAAGAGTTCCAGGCATACCTCAATCCAACGTTGACTGTGAAGTTTGGTTTCCACCTAAAGCTGTCCTGGGCAAAAACGTCATAGGACGGCTGCAGAATCTTGTCGTTCCCGGAACCGAGCTGCACTGTAAATGCAGAAGCCGAGTCGTTTAAAAAGTTTTGCATCGCAGTCTGAAGAGTGGCTCCCGAGCCTGTCTGGTTGAACGTGAAGCTTCCGATGTTGAGGGCGATATTGTTGTTGTAGGCCCGCCGGATTTCTCCGCCGAAGGCGAACGTATGGCGCCCCCTCAACCAGCTCAAAGTGTCGTTCAGCACGGCCGTGGTATCACCGCGACCCTGTGGTTCGCCTGTCGGGCCAGCAAAGCCCAGTGCCCCGCCGATGTTGATAAATGGCAAGCCCGTTGCCGCGGGAGCGCCCGCAGGCATGGTGATGCCAAAAGCTGCTGGGTCCAGCAGGGCATTCGGAGTAAAGGTCAGGTGGATCCGGTTAAAGCCGAGCCGAACGGTGTTGGTGAGCGAGGGGCCAAAAAAATGGTCCTCACTCAAAGTCGCCAAGTGCCGGAAGCCATCGCGGGTATCTCCGAATCCCGGAAGATTCGTATTGATCGCGCCCCCTGCCGTCGGTTCTTGTCGGAGATCCTTTTGCACAACGTAGTAACCGTGGATGCGATCTTTGCTGGATAGCTCTACGTCAAGATCGGCCGACCCCTGGTTGAGAGACACGTTGGCCAAAGCGCCGCCCGTGAACGCGTTAAAAGTGGCTGGATCGGTTGGCGTGCCGCTTCCGACGAGGTTGGCCGCAGGAATAATGGCGATAATCTTCTGGATAGCTGGCGACGTTACTCCCGCCCTCTCATTCTGGCTGGGAACGCGGTTGGAGGTGACGGTAAGGCTCTGATGCTGGCGGAGTCCTTCGTACGCGAGAAAGAAGAAAACTTTATTCTTCTTGATGGGTCCGCCAAAGCTGGCGCCAAAATCGTTGCGTTTGAAAGCCGCCTGTGGATTGGGAGCGCCTGTAGAGGTAAGAACGGGGTTGAAGAAGTTCCTCGCGTCCAGATCGTTGTTGCGGAAAAACTCAAACAGTTCTCCGTGATATTCACTCGTGCCGGAACGCGTGGCGAGGTTCACAATGGCGCCCGAATTCCGGCCGTACTCCGCTGGGAAGGACGAGTTGTCGATCTTGTATTCCGCCAGCGTGTCAATCGGCGGTTGAAACGTGATTTGGTTCTGCACGTTGTCATTGAGGTTGATACCGTTAACCAGCCAGTTGGTGGTGTCTTCGCGCTGGCCCGCCGTGTTGATTCCGAACGAGCCTTGCCCGCGCAGCGGCGCGGAGAGAAAACCATTTGCGGGCGGTGTGACTGTTCCAGGAGTGAGCAGACTGAGGTCCGTGAAGTGTCTCCCGTTCAGCGGAATCTCCTGCACCGTCTTGTCGTTGATCACCTGGCTCATGCTTGTTGTCGTGGTATCAACAAGCGCGGTGTCGGCGGTAATCTCGACTGTTTCCGCGGCTTGGCCGATGCGCAGTTGTATGTTTTGCACTACGGCCGTCGCGACTTCGAGCTTGAGGTTTGAAATGATTGCCGACTGGAAACCAGGAGCCGTTGCTTGAACGCGATAAATTCCGATCGGCAAAGAGGGAAAAAGATAAGCGCCGGCAGTGTCCGTCTGCGTGGCCGATTCAACTCCCGTTCCTTGCTTGGTTGCAACAACTTTCGCGTTTACAACCACAGCTCCAGTCGCATCGCTTACCGTGCCGCTGAGAGACGCGGTGGATTGCGCAAGCGCGCTGGTCCCCAAGACGGCCGAAAGAGCGGCCAAAAGGACGGCTCGAAGGAATAAATTGCGGGAGCCCACAAATTGCACTGCTGCCACTTCCATAAATTTGCTCCTCCTGATGCAAGAACGCGCTTGGATTGTTCGACCTGGTCGCTAATCATAGCGCAATCGCTGTGCCAGAATAGGAGCATCTCCGGCCATCTTCAAAATAAGCCGTATCAATGGCTTATAGGTTTACCCGAATGTGTTTGCTTAGGAATTACCAGGCTGGCTTCCAAAAACAGAAGGCCTTCCCGAATATCGAAGATATTTACATCGAATTTAGAGGCTGGCAGGCACTACTACAGAACCGCGGAAATTATGGCTTGCAGGCGGCGGGAACGAGGAGCACTTGGCCTTCGAAGATCAAGTTCGCGTCGCGGATGGCTGGATTCGCCTGAGCGATGCAGGACCAATAGGAAGCATGTCCAAACTGGGCATGAGCGATGGACGTTAGCGTATCGCCCTTTTTCACGGTGATCTTCGTCGCAGTCCGCATTGAAGAAACCGCAGGCAGGAAAATTTGTGAACCAGCTTTGATCTGGTTCGCGTCACGAATCGCCGGATTGACGGAGAGCAGTTCTTGCCAGCGGGTTCCCTTACCCAAATTTTGTTCTGCAATTTTCCAGAGCGAGTCACCGGGCCGCGCAATCACTGCATTGAATTTTGCCGCGCCGCTTGGCGCAACACGAAGAATAGGTGTCGCTGGCGCGACCGGAGCCGGAGCTACCGGCTGCAGCGGAACAATGCGTGCCGCCGGAGGACGCGAGAGCGGAAGGGTCGGCGGTGCAACAAAGACGCGCGGACGTTCGAACGGCGACCGCCTCACAGGCGGCTGATAGGGAACGAATCTCGGCGGAGCAGGATTGGAAGCCGGCGGACGCAGCGGCATCACCGGAGGTTTGGGCGACGCGAGCGCAGGAGCATCCACGAATGGCAGATGGAACTCCGCGGAGCGCTGAAGCTTTTGCGACTCTTTTTGTTTGCGGAATCGGCGCGCCACGTCACCGAGTGGAGCGTCGCCGGGAAGTGACTGTGCGTCAACAGCTTCTCCCGATTTTTCTGTGGGCGACGGAACAGTCTGGTTTTTCTTTGCCTCCACTTGAGCGCGATCTTCCGGCGTGAGAATCGGAGTGCGCTTTAAATCCTGCTCGGTGTAGACGTGCTTGGACTTTTTCTGCTTGCTTTCTTTTTGGCCTCGTTCCTGGCGAGCCGCTTTGGCGACATCTTGAGCAGAGCACTGCGAGGCAAAAATGGAGCAAGAAGCAATCAGAATTGCAGGGAAGAACAGGCCGCGCACAAACCGGGAACGCCTCACTGGAAGCGAGAGGGCGGTCAAGGCTGGAATCTCGAGATCAGTTCGTATCATGCAAACCGACCACGGGGGGACACCGCTCAGGGATATATATACCAAATCCCGGGACCTTTGGGAATAGGTATTTTTCGGCCAGAGCCGGCGCGGCGCCCCGCATGCCTTCAGCAGAGGTTTGACGGACGCCAGTTGCGTTATGATTTGTGTTCTGGAGACTCCGCGCCACAAGGAGTGACTATGAGCAAGACAGAGAATTTTTCCCGGAGACAATTCGTGTCCTCGGCGGTCACTGCCGCCACGATTTCTTGCTTGCAGCCAGGACGAGAACTTTTCGCGGCTCTCTCCGCTGTCGAGCGCGGAAAGAGTGAACTTGCTCACCAATCCCAAGTCACACTAACGACGACGCCACCTTGGCGCGACCAGGGCATCCTCAATCTCGCAAAATCGCCGTACGCCAAACTGAGGAACGTACCGGTTCACGCCGTCACGATCGAAAACGGTTTCTGGGCGCAGCGCCGCGAGGTCAACGTCAACAAAAGTATTCCTTCGATGGAAAAATTGCTGGAAGCCAACGGCCGCATGGATAATTTCCGCCGCCTCATCGGGAAGAGCACCGCGGCGCAGCGCGGCCCGGTGTATTCCGATTCCGACGTTTACAAGTGGACCGAAGCTGTCGGCTTTGCTCTGCAATCCGGCGAGCGCCCCGAGCTTCGTGATGCCGTCGAGAAAATCGCGAAGGACGTCATCGCCGCGCAGCAGCCGGATGGATATTTGAACACCTATTACGTTGGCGAGCGCGCCTCGCAGCGCATGGATCCGAAAGTTCAGCAGTGGGGCCACGAGCTTTACAACATGGGCCACTTTCTGCAAGGCGCCATCGCCTACTACCGCGCTACCGGTGATGGCACGTTGCTGGACGCGGGCGTCCGTTTTGTAAATGATTTTCTTCTACCCAACTTCGGTCCTGGCCAGGATAAGAAACCTTTGTTCTCCGGCCATCCAGAAATGGAGCTGGCCCTCGTCGAGCTCTACAGAATCACGGGTGACAAACGCCAGCTTGACCTCGCCGGCTATCTCCTCGCCGGTGACTCGCGGATTCAAGTGAAGCCTTGGGATTACGTTTATCATTTCTGCGGGACTCCCTTTACTTCGCGAACACATCTCGAAGGTCACGCTGTGCGCGCCATGTACGGTTGCTGCGGCGCAACCGACTATTACCTGGAAACTGGTGACCCCGCGTATTGGAAGACGCTGAATGTTTTGTGGAAAGATCTCGTCTCGGCGCAGATGTACGTTACCGGCGGAGTGGGCGCGCGCAGCTCCGGCGAAGCTTTCGGTGATCCTTATGAATTGCCCAACGCCCGGGCCTACGGCGAAAGTTGCGCGGCTATCGGCAACATGATGTGGAATTGGCGCATGCTCGCCGCGACCGGCGAGTCTAAATACGCGGACGTAATGGAACGCGCGCTTTACAACGGCATCAATTCCGGGATGTCTCTGGATGGCACGCTCTACTGCTACCGCAATCCGCTGGCTTTCGATCCGTCGCATGGCGACAAGATTCGCAACGAGTGGTACGACACGACTTGCTGCCCGCCGAACCTGGAGCGCACTTTCGCTTCGTTGCCGGGATATTTCTATAGCACCAGCAGTGACGGCATCTATCTCCACTTCTTCGACAACTCGCAACTCGACTGGCATCTCGAGAGCGGTGTCGGCCTGAAAGTCCGCCAGAAGACAAATTATCCGTGGGACGGCGCCGTCGAAATTTCCGTCGCTCCCACCGAGTCTGCGGAGTTCACATTCTTCCTGCGAATCCCCGGCTGGACGGACAGTGCCCAAGTGAGCGTCAACGGAAAGCCAGTCGCAGGCGCCACTCCGGGCCAGTATCTTCCGGTTCGCCGCCGCTGGGCCGCCGGGGACGTCATCCGTCTGCAACTCAATATGAAACCGCAGCTCCTCGAAGCCAACGCACAGGTCACCGAAGATAATGGCCGTGTCGCCGTGCAGCGCGGACCGCTGGTGTATTGTTTGGAGCAAATCGACCAGCCGGAAGGCCTGCCCCTGAAAGATGTAGCGCTGAATTTGAGCTCGAAGTCGAGCGCGCAATTTCAGGAAGAATTTCAGAAGGACCTCCTCGGGGGAGTTCTCCTGTTGCGCCATGCCGGCGCGGCCTATGGTGAATCCGCGGAGCAGAGCCGCCTCTACTTCCGTTACTCCGCCGAGCCTCGAAAATCAAGGCCTGTCTCTTTAACATTTATTCCGTATTACGCGTGGGCCAACCGCACGGCGACCCCCATGCAGGTCTGGACTCCCATATCGCAAGCCATTTCTGGATAAATGGTGCGCGGTTCGTGGTATAACTCCACGCCATGACGGACAAATGGGGAAGGCGCCTGTTCAAGGCCGGCACAGTGGCGCTGTTGATCCTGGGGTTGGTGCACTCGCTTTCGCTGATTCGGGACCTCGTTCCTGCCAATGAAACCGAGCGGCAGTTGATAGGCCTGATGTCCAGCTACAAATTTAACTTGATGGGATCAATGCGCAGCATGGCTGATATGCTTCGTGGGTTCAGTGTGTCCTTCATGCTGGGAGCACTCGGCTTTGCCCTGTTCGATCTGTTGCTGTTCCGCGAACGGGCAGGACTGCTGAAGCGCGCGGCACTCGCCAATATCGTCTGGCTGGCCGCCATGACCGCCGTTTCTCTTCGTTATTTTTTCATTATCCCAGTTTCGTTTCTGGCCGTCACGCTGCTGATCTTTGTTCTCGCCTGGGTGAAGCTGCCAGCCGAAGCGTCGACTTAGGGCGGCCCGAACGACGCGGGGCTACTTTCTGGTGACACACCGCACTCTCGGGTTGCCGCGAGACCGTACTTTCAAGTTGACGCAACGAGAGACTAATCCTACAATAAGTGATTGTCTTTACAGGGAAAGGTGTGACTGAGCGCAATGAGGACGTACGTAGCCAAGGGTGAAGAGGCCGAAGCGCTAAAAACGGGTGCGAACTGGTTCGTGGTGGATGCGACGAACGTGGTGCTGGGACGCCTGGCGACCAAGGTCGCGCGCATGCTGATCGGCAAAGACAAGCCGAGTTTTACGCCGTACCTGGATTCGGGCGACCACGTGGTGGTGATCAATGCGGACAAAGTCCGCATGACCGGAAACAAGGTCGAGCAAAAGGTTTACTTTTCGCACAGTGGGTATCCAGGCGGACTGAAGGAAGTGCCTGCGAAGCGGTTGCGCGAGGCCAAGGCCGACTGGATGATCCGGGAAGCGGTTCTCGGTATGCTGCCGAAGAACAAGCTGCGCGCGCGGCGCGCGAAGAAGTTGCGCGTGTACCGAGACGCAGCGGGCTTGGCGCGGCACGCCGGGCAGAAGCCGCAGGCCGTTTCGCTGTAAGTGAGATTGTTTTTTTCCGCACGTAGCTGTTCCTTCTAAGTGGTGCCTTAGCGGGGAATAAGCAGGCGTGAAGTTTGAGATGGATCCGCAAGCAACGGAAGGGATATTTGCCGCTGCACGGACTGGTATCGAGATG
>Ga0209378_1000035_pt1 | contig 88135 bp, 60 predicted proteins | sample GraSoiAngelo_156_FD_186170 | JGI IMG/M metagenome (GOLD analysis project Ga0209378, IMG submission 186170) | Grasslands soil microbial communities from the Angelo Coastal Reserve, California, USA - 14_1009_13_40cm (SPAdes) (version 2) | ecosystem: Environmental > Terrestrial > Soil > Grasslands ...
GGGCAAGCTTCCTCTCCTCACGTGGAAAACACTGCCACCCGCGCCGCTGCCGGTACGCCGCACATAGCTGGCGCCGGCCAGCAGCTCTTTGGCGCTATCCCCCTCTCCACGCGTTCCGTGGAAGCTCGTCGCCTGCTCGAGCAAGCTGTCGACAATTATGAGAATGCCATCTACCGCGGCTCCGCGGTTCTGGCGCGCCGTGCCGCCGAAGCGGATCCGCAGTCCGCCCTCGCCTACGCCATGCTCTCGTTCGCGTCCCGCCGAATCATGCCGGATGCCGCCGCCCTCGCCAAAGCCAAGTCGCTTCTCCCCGCCGCAACCCCCGATGAGCAACTCCTTGTCCGCTGGATGACCAGCATCCAGGACCGCGACCTGCTCCCCGCGATCTCCAGCATGAATGATCTCTTGCAGCGCTACCCGCGCGACAAGCACATTCTCTACATGACCGCCGAGTGGCTCTACCTCCAGGAAGATGACGACCGCGCCCGCTTCATGATGGAGGCGGCATTGCAAATCGATCCCAACTTCCCCGCTGTCCTGAACCGCCTCGGCTACGTCTACATCAGCGGTAGCGGCACGCCCGACCCCGCAAAAGCCATCACTTCTCTGAAGCGTTATGCCGAAGTCGAGCCCGCCTCTCCCAATCCTCAGGATTCTCTTGGTGAAGTCTCCCGCATGGCCAGTGATGATTCCGCTTCCCTGGAACATTACACCGCCGCCCTCAAGATTGACCCCAAGTATCTGCCTTCCCAGGAAGGTCTTGGCGGCACACGCATGCTCATGGGCGATTTCACCAACGCGCGAAAAGAATATGACCGCGCCATTCAGCTCGCGGAGAATCCGTTCGACGAACTCGATGCAAAGTACACACAAGCTTTGATCTATTTTTGGGAAGGCCGTCCTGCCGAAGGCCGAAAAGCCCTTTCAACTCTGGCCGCAGAAGCCGCCAGCAAGAAAGAGCCCAACGCGCAATTCGAAATTCTTCTGGGCGCCGCCATGCTCGCCGCCGATTCTCGCGACGAGCTCACTCGCCTCAACGCCCTTTCGGCTTTTCTCGAAAAGCCTCTGACGGGCATGAGCGAAGCTGATCGCGATATCAATCGCGCCACCGTTCTCCGCGAACGCGCCCGCATCGCCTCTGCCAACGGCCGTGTCGACAATGCATCCGAGGCTGTATCGCAGCTCAAGGATCTCGCCACTGTTTCTCGCGACCAAGTCGTCGTTAATGCCTACGAATCGGCCCGTGGCTTTCTGCTCTTCCAGCAACGGGATCTTTCCGGTGCCACCGATGCGCTTGCCGCCGATCCTCATTCGCCGCTTGTTGTTTTGCAGCTGGCCCTTGCCCAGGAAAAGGCTGGCAATTATGTCATCGCAAAAGAAACGCGGAACCGCTTGAAGTATCAGCGCGCTCCAACCGTCGAATGGTTTCTGGTGACGCACCCGGGCACAGGGGCTTCCCACTAGCTAATCTGCAAGCGAAAACGCGTTACTCCGGCCCCTGTCGGAGCAACGCGTTTTTTTGTGCTCGTCAGATTCTTCTACGCCTTTTTCAGCTTTCGCGCGATCCACACCAGAATCACCGCACCAACAAACGCAACGATAATCTGTCCGATCGTTCCCCCGGCGTGGAGCCCCAGCAAGCCGAACACAAAGCCTCCAACAATCCCGCCGAGAATTCCCAGAACGATGTCCACAACGACGCCATATCCGCCGCCCTTCATGACTTGCCCCGCAAGCCAGCCCGCAATCAGCCCGACCAAGATCCAGTAGATTAATCCTCCCACGATCGCCTCCTTCTCTTTCTATTTGCGCGGATGGTCTGCATGCCGCGCATATTTTTCGTAACACGCCTTGCCGAATGTCAACCGCGCAGCTTACACTGACTGCAAAGAAAATCACATAGCCGTAACGGAGCGTTGATGCTTTCTCGCATTCGTTTGCTCTTTCTGTCGCTGTTTGTGCTCGCCCTGGCTGCCGCGGCCTGCTCGAAGTCTCCTTCGCAGGGTGACCCGCCCTCGCCCGGAAAATCCGGCGCGCGGCCCATCATCGTCTTCATGACCGACTTTGGCACCGCCAACGACGCCGTGGCCATCTGCAAAGCGGTAATACTTAGCATCGCGCCAGACGCCCGCGTCATGGACATCACTCATCGCGTGACTCCGTACTCCATAGAAGAGGGCGCGCGTTTCCTGGAAGGCGTATCTCCCTACTATCCCGCTGGAACGATCTTCGTGACGGTCGTCGACCCCGGAGTCGGCACCTCGCGCAAAGCCGTCATCGTCAAAACTAAGAAGGACCAGTATTTTGTTTTGCCCGATAATGGCCTGATCACGCCGGTGATCGATCGCGACGGCCTGGCTTCCGCGCGCGAGATTACCAATCCCAACTGGATTATTCAGGCTCCAATTTCTTCTACCTTCCATGGCCGCGACATTTTTTCTCCCGCGGGCGCGCACCTCGCCGCCGGATGGGAATTCAACCTTGTAGGCCCCGAAGTTCCGCAACTCGTCCGCCTCACGCCGAAAACATCCGCCACCACCGACAAAGGCATCGCCGGTGACGTTATCGCGCTCGATGATCCCTTCGGTTCTCTGATCACGGATATTCCAGGCGATGAATTCAAGAAGCTGGCTTACAACTTCGGCGATCCGGTAAAGCTCGAGGTCAACAAGAAACCTGTGGTGTTGCCCTACGTGAAAACTTTTATGGATGTCCCCGTCGGCGATCCCCTTCTGTTCATCGATTCTCGCAACCGCGTCAGCATCGCCGTCAACCAGGGCGATTACTCTAAGAAGTTCGGCGTCGCTCCTCCGGCTACAATCTTCATTCCGCGCAAAGGCGCATTCCTCAAAGCTAAGTAGACCTCCAATCTCAGCCGCCTTCGCCAAAATTCCAGGGAACTTCTCCCGCTTCCCGACGTATCACTCTGTTGGGCAGCGAAATAAAGTGTCCTCAAAGAGCAAGCACTCGCGGAGAGATAGGCTATGGAGTCCTTCAAAAACGAGCTCAAACAAGTTCTACGGAGGCTCGGCCGTGCCCCCATGTTCACGGCCATTACGCTTATCACCTTGGCTGCCGGCGTGGGGGCCAACACCGTCGTGTTCAGCGTCCTCGAAGGCGTCCTCCTTAAGCCCTTGCCTTATCCCAAACCCGACGAGCTTATCGGGGTTTGGCTTACCGCGCCCGGGATCCAGCTCAAAGAATTCGAGCTCTCCCCCTCCGACTACTTCATCTTCCGCGAACAAAACCGCACCCTCCAGGACATCGGCCTTTACGCGGGCGACTCTGTGAGCGTGACCGGCGTCGCTGAGCCCGAACAAGTCACTGCCCTGCGCGTTACGGACGGCACTCTACCGCTTCTCGGCACGCTTCCCGTTCTGGGCCGCACCTTCACCAAGCAAGATGACTCGCCGGGCGCTCCCGAAACCGCCATGCTTACCTACGGCTATTGGCGCCGCAAATTTGGCGGCGATGCTTCCGTCGTCGGCCGCAATATCCTTGTGGACGGCAAATCCCGCCAGATCATTGGCGTCTTGCCTCAGCGATTTCACTTCTTGGACCGGGAAGACCCCGCCCTAATCATGCCGTTTCAGTTTGACCGCAACAAAACGCATCTTGGCAACTTCAGCTATGAGAGCCTCGCCAGGCTCAAGCCCGGCGCCACTATCGACCAGGTCAACGCCGACGTCGCTCGCATGCTCCCTGTCGTTATGAGTTCCTTCCCCACTCCGCCGGGTTTCAGCATCAAGCTCTTCGAAGATGCTCACATCGGCCCAAACGTCCGTCCGCTCAAGCGCGATGTCGTAGGTGACGTTGGCAGCGTCCTCTGGGTCCTCATGGGCTCGATCGGTATGGTCCTATTAATTGCCTGCGCCAACGTCGCTAATTTGCTGCTCGTCCGTGTCGAAGGCCGCCGCCAGGAACTCGCCGTGCGCGGCGCTCTGGGCGCCAGCCGCGGACGCATCGCCGCCGATCTCCTGCTCGAGAGCGTCATTCTGGGATTGCTCGGCAGCGCAGTCGGACTGGGCCTTGCTTACGCCGCATTGCGCGTTCTTGCGACCATGGCTCCCGCGGGCCTTCCTCGCGTTCGTGAAATCGGCATCGATGGGCGCGTCCTGCTCTTCACACTTTTGATTTCACTTCTCGCCAGCATCCTGTTTGGTTCCATTCCCATCTTCAAGTATGCCGGAGTACGTCTCAGCACCGGCATCCGCGAGGGCGGCCGGGCCCTCAGCCAAAGCAAGGAGCAGCATCGCGCGCGCAGCGTCCTTGTCGTTGTTCAAGTCGCTCTCGCGCTCGTCCTGCTGATCTGCTCCGGCCTGATGATTCGCACTTTCCGCGCCCTCACCAACGTCAATCCCGGATTTTCCGCGCCGGCTTCGTTGCAAACTTTCCGCATCTCGATTCCCAGCACCATGGTGAAAGAGAATGAGCAGGTCGTCCGCACGGAAGAGGAAATCTTGCACAGGCTCGCTGCGATTCCGGGCGTCGGATCCGTGGGAATCATCTCCAACGTCCCCATGACCTTCGGAGGCTGGCATGATCCCATCTTTGTTGAGCACCAAACCTATGCCGAGGGCCAACTTCCCCCGCTCCGCACCTTTCGATTCGTTTCGCCCGAATACTTGGACACTGTCGGCACGCCGCTAGTGGCTGGCCGCAAAATCACGTGGAACGATACTTACAAGAAAATCCCCGTCGCCATGGTCTCTGAAAATGTAGCTCGCGAACTTTGGCATGATCACGCCGCCGCGCTCGGCAAGCGCATCCGCGTCAGCACCAAAGACGACTGGCGGGAAATTATCGGCGTCGTCGGCGACGTTTACGATGAGGGCGTCAGCAAACCGGCCACCACCATCGTTTATTGGCCCCTCTTGATGGATCACTTTGAAAGCGATGACACCATGTCCATGCGCGAAGTCGCGTTCGCCATGCGCAGTTCTCGTACCGGCTCGCAAAGTTTCCTGAACGAGGTTCGCCAGGCGGTCTGGTCACTGAATCCGAATCTTCCCCTCGCCGACGTTCACGCACTGGACTTTTTCTACAAGCGCTCCATGGCTCGTACTTCCTTCACGCTCATCATGCTTGGCGTTGCCGGCAGCATGGCGCTGTTACTCGGTGTGGTCGGCATCTATGGTGTCATCGCCTATTCTGTTTCCCAGCGCACCCGCGAGATCGGCATTCGCATGGCTCTGGGCGCGCAGCACCAAACGCTCACGGGCATGTTCGTTCGCCACGGACTCTCGCTCACTGCCATCGGCGTGGCGTGCGGACTCGTCGTCGCCATCATCGTCATGCGCTTGATGTCATCGCTCCTGTTCAAAGTGAGCCCCGTCGATCCGGTCGCTTACGGTGCAGCTTCTCTCGGCCTCGTCGCTACGGCGTTCCTCGCAAGCTATTTGCCTTCGCGCCGCGCCTCCGCCGTCGATCCCGTCGAGGCCCTCCGCGCCGAATAATCTGCTTGTGGGTGCCCACGGGTCAGGGTCACTCTAGTGAGCTATAACGGTGGCATTCTCCCGTGGTGCTTGAGCAAAGAAGGAAAAATGGTGCCCGCGCAGTGACGTCTGGCCCACCCGCCGATCCGACGACGAGCTACTAATTGCGCGCCATGAGGGTCGAGGGCATGGAGTGTCTGCGTTAATCGACTGTCAATCTTCTCCGTGCCTCTCTTCCGCCAGTCAGGAATCGCGAGTCGTCACCCATTTGCTTTTTCCCCTCGCCCGTCCAACAATGAACACTGCATCCCATCCTGCGAGGTCCCGCCATGCCTGAAGCCGTCATCGTCTCCGCTATCCGCACTCCCGTTGGCCGCGCCTACAAAGGCTCACTGCGCGCCACGCGCCCCGACGATCTTGCCGCTCTCGCCATCAAGGAAGCGCTCGCCCGCGTCCCTGGGCTCGACGCCAAGGAGATTGATGACGTGATCCTCGGTTGCGCCATGCCCGAAGGCGAACAAGGAATGAACGTCGCGCGCATCGCCGCTCTCCGTGCCGGCCTCCCCGTGGAAACCAGCGCCATGACTATCAACCGCTTTTGTTCCTCCGGCCTGCAAGCTATCGCCCTCGCTGCCGAGCGCATCCGCTCCGGATCCGCCCAGGTCATCGTCGCCGGGGGCACCGAGTCCATGTCCATGGTTCCCATGGGCGGTAACAAAATTTCTCCCAATCCCTGGCTGGTGGACAATTATCCCGATGCTTACATCAATATGGGCCTGGGCACGGAAAACATCGCACGCAAATTCGGCATCACCCGCGAGCAGGCCGACCAGTTCTCCGCCGATTCCCACAAAAAGGCTCTCGCCGCCATCGCCGCCGAATATTTCAAGGACGAAACCATTCCCGTCGAAGTAAAAATCACTTCCCTGCCCAATGGCAATGGCGCATCCTCCAAACCGAAGCCGGGGCCGGTGAAACCTACAACGCAAACATTTACGTTTTCCACCGACGAAATTCCCCGCGCCGATACGAATCCGGACGTTCTCGCCAAACTCAAGCCCGCGTTCCACGCCAAGGGCACCGTGACTGCCGGAAATAGTTCGCCGATGAGCGATGGCGCTGCCGCAAGCGTACTTATGAGTGACGCGCGGGCAAAATCGCTGGGTCTCAAGCCGCTCGCGCGCTTCGTCGCCTACGCTACCGCCGGTGTTCTCCCTGAGGAATTCGGCATCGGCCCGGTGCAAGCAGTTCCGAAAGCACTGAAGCTCGCGGGTCTTTCTCTAAACGACATCGCCGTGATCGAACTCAACGAAGCCTTCGCCGCGCAATCGCTTGCCGTCATTCAGCAGGCCGGCCTGGACGCTTCGCGTGTCAATCCCAACGGTGGTGCTATCGCGCTCGGCCACCCGCTTGGCTGCACCGGCGCAAAACTGACCGCCACAATTATTCGTGAATTGCAGCGCCGCAACGCGCGCTACGGCATGGTCACCATGTGTATCGGTGGCGGCATGGGCGCCGCCGGCATCTTCGAGGGTCTATGATGGAGGCTCTCCTGAATGCTCACTTTTTTGCCTTCCACAGACCGACGGTGTTGCCTTCGGGATCCTGCATCCATGCAAATGTGCCCGTGGGAATTTCCACCGGCGGGACAAGCGTTTTCCCGCCGAGCGCTTTTGCTCTTTCCAGATACGCCACGACGTCATCTACGTCGACGTAGAACATCGTGTAGTGATTTGGCTCATGCCCCAGCGCCGTTATGTGCCCGCCGATGCCGCCGGACTCCGCCGCGATCATCGCCGCCGGTCCCATCGTTTCGATCTTCCAATCGAAGAGTTTCTCGTAGAATTCCTGCGTTTTTGCGCTGTTTTGGCATCCAATTTCAAAATGCACGACGGCTCTTCCCATTTGCGGCCTCCTCGGATCGAGTGTTGAAATTTGATCGGCCGCGTAGCGGCGGAAGAACGAGTCAGGCTTCCAGTGCGGGCGTTCAGGAGTATTGGCCGTCTCGAGCAGGAGTCGCCGCGTAAACTCCTCGTAGCCCGCGGCGGCTTTGAAATCGACGGGCTGGTTCACGTCGTCGCTCGGCGCGTGGTAGCGGTTGGTGAGCCAGTCCTTGAAAATGTTCTGCTCCGGCGTGCCGAGTTCGAAACCCACATCTACTTTGACGGCGGGAACGCCTTTCTTGATGAAGCTGTACTGATCGCTGCGAATGAACGCGTTGCGTAGCGGCTCGGGATCAGGAATCGGTTTGATACCCATGGACTGCGCAATCGCGGCAGCGCGCGTGCCAAGGTCGGATTCGTCAATGCCTTCGATCTTGAGAATTTTCAGCGGAACGATGGGAAGAAACATGTCCACATTCACATCGGCGACGATGGATTTCGCCGCGACTGTAGGATGCGCGGCGAAATATTTGGAGCCGAGAAGACCTTTCTCTTCGGCCGTGACAAGAAGAAACAGAATCGAGCGTTGAATTTTCTCCGGATGCGTTTTCAGACTCGAGGCAATGTCCATCACCAGCGCGCTGCCGGAGCCATCGTCCATCGCGCCGTTGTAAATGCGGTCGCCGTTGATGGGCGCGCCGATGCCGACGTGGTCGATGTGCGCGGAGAGAACGACGAATTCATTTTTGAGAGCAGGATCGGAGCCGGGGAGCTTGGCAACAAGGTTGGCGGATTCGAGAGCTTTAGTGAGTATGACGGCGTTCGCTTTGAGCGAGGCGGCCAAAGGAAAATGTGGAAGAGGCTTGCGGTCTTTGCCCAAAGCGGCGATTTCCGCGAAAGTATGGCCCGAGCCAGCGAACAGTTTTTCCGCTGAAGCGGGGTTAAAGGTCACGGCGAGTTGCTGGCCCGGAGTTTCATTGAACTCCGCATCGGCGAGATCCATCGAAGGATGATTGCGATTGACGGAAATGCGCGACCACGGAATGTCCATGGACGCGGGATTCATAATGGTGATGGTGCCGACGACCCCCGCAGCGCGCAATGATTTCCATCGCTCCCCGGCGGTTTGATAATGCGAAGCGAGCGCGGTGGGAATATCCGAAGGAGAACCTACCAGATACACAACGATTTTCCCTTTGAGGTCCAAACCGGCAAGCTCATCGAGATTTTTTTCCGAAATTTGCAAGCCGTAGCCAACAAAAACCAAAGGCGCGGAAAGCGATACAGAGGCATGCGTAGCGCGAGTGCCGATGAAGGCGTCGTCGGCAAAGGAGAGCGCTTTCGCCTGGCCGTTGGTGACGAGCGCGAGCGAGGATTTGGTTTCGTCGACTTCATGCTGGTTGAAACGGACAGGTTGGTAGAAGCCATTCGAACCCGCGGGTTCGAGGCCAGCTTTCTGGAGCTGCTCGACAGCATAGGCTTGCGCCTTGCGAAGACCCTCGCTGCCGGTGTCGCGCCCTTCGAGAGAATCATCCGCAAGGAATTTGACGTGCGCCCACCAGGAATTGCCGTCGAAGTGTGAATCCGCGGATGTTTGCTGCGCCGCAGAAACTGCGGCGGCACAAGCGGAGAGAAGGATCACTAAACAAAGTTTGCGCATGATATCCACTCCTAAGTCGAATTGAGAGGCTGTCAGGATAGCAAGGACGAAGCAAAAGAGTCACGCGCGGACGCGGTGGACGCGCTCGACTCCCGTAACGAAACCTTAAGGTGCAGTGACCAACGGCAACTCGATAAAAGTTCCCTGGCCGGGGGCGTGGTAGATGCGCTGCGTGGCTTTGCGATAGTCGCCGGGCTTGGCCCAGAAAATATTGGGAACAAAAGTTTGTGGATTGCGATCGTAGAGCGGGAACCAACTGGATTGAATTTGCACCATGATGCGATGCCCGGGCAGAAACACGTGATTCGCCGTGGGTAGCGCGAAGCGATAGAGCAGCGGTTTATCCGGCGCGATGGCCTTGGGCGTTTCAAGACTCTCGCGGTAACGCCCGCGGAAAATATCGGCAGCAACCATAAGTTGATAGCCACCCATTTCCGGTTGCGCGCCCACTTCGTCGGGATAGAGATCGATCAACTTCACGACCCAGTCGGAGTCCGTGCCGCTGGTGGAGGCGACCAGGTTGGCCATCGGCTGTCCGCTGATTTTCACCGGTGCGTTCAGGATATCGGAGACGAAGACCGCAACATCCGGGCGGCCGGACGCTTCGCGCTGATCGTCCACCAGCCACTGCGACCAGGTCATGCCGCTGGAGTAGCCAACAGCTTGAATGGGTCGCGCACGGTACGGAACGGGCTTGGCAGGGTCGGACACGTATTCATCGAACGAGGTTTCGCCCGCGGCTGGCGCCGTGAAGCTGAGCTTTGACCCCGCAGTGAGATAAAGCGGCCTAGGCTTCAGCGTACAGCCGCTGACACAGCCAGAGGGCCATGCAGGCAAACGCCGCCAGGCGTTCGTGCCAGTTTCAAATGCTGATACCGGGGCCACGTCGCTCTTCGGTGCGCCGTCTTTCAAATATTGGGCCAGGAAGGGCGCAAGAATCTCTCTGCGAAAATAAAGCCCGGTATCCATTCCGAATTTCAGCGCGCCAAGCCGACTGGCGTCATCAATCTCCTGCCCGTGATGCCAGGGGCCCATCACCAGAAATACTTTGTCGTTGCCAGCGTCCTTCGGCTTGATCGCTTTGTAGACCGCTGTCGCGCCGTAAATATCTTCCTGATCCCACAGGCTGTCGACCAGCATCGTTGGAACCTTCAGCGGCTGCGCGGCAAGAATCTTGTCCATCGCTTGCAGCTGCCAGAAGGCGTCGTAGGCCGGATGATCGAGAATCTTTCTCCAGAAGCCGACCTGCTCAAGCCCGTGTTGGCGGCCAAGTGCGCCGGCCGAGCCCGCTTGCATATACATGTCGTAATCGTCGTAGTGGCTGGTCCACCAGTGCTCGTCGTTTTTTCGTGTGGCTTCCTGTTCGTAGATGTAGGGCATGTTCTGTTGGCGGAACGCGCCGTAGTGGAACCAGTCGTCGCCCATCCAACCGTCGACCATGGGGTTCATCGGGACGGAAACTTTTAGTGCGGGATGCGGATTGACCAGTGCCATCAGCGGCAAGAATCCGTCGTAAGAAATTCCGAGGATGCCGACTTTGCCGTTGCTCTCTGGAATATTTTTCACGAGCCATTCGATGGTGTCGTACGTGTCGGTCGAGTGATCGACCGCAGTGGGATTGAGCGGACCGCGCAGAGGGCGCGTCATTACATAGTCGCCCTCGGAGCCGTACTTGCCGCGTATGTCCTGGACGACGCGGATGTAACCACCTTCGAGGATGACTTCGAGCGCGTTGTCATAGCCATGAAGGTTGCGTCCGAAATGGGAGCTGTGCGCGTGCGTGGTGAGATCGTTAGCATCGTAGGGCGTGCGCGTCAGGAGAATGGGCGCGTTCTTTGCGCCTTTAGGAACGAGAATAACGGTGTGCAACTTCACGCCGTCGCGCATGGGAATCATCACTTCACGCCGGGCGTAATCGAAGCTATCGGTGACGGGCGTGAACTGCGCTGGCGTTTCGCTGGGCAGCGTAGAAACGGGCGGAGCTTGTGCCGCAACGAGATCGGCGAGGAAGAGGGTGCCGAACATCAGTACGAGCAGAGCAAGCGTGCGTGCGCAGTAGAGCGATTTCATCCGGATCCTCAGTAATGCTTGGAATGAGCGTGGATTATACCGCGAATTCCTTAGCCTGCCAGATTCACCACCGATGGCACGTAATTATTCGCACCGCAGAACAATCAGCGGATCCACACGAGTGGCGCGGCGCAGAGGAACCAAAGTGGCCAGCAGAACTGCAACGCCTAGCACCGCCACAGAGATGGCGTAAACGTCCAAGGTGTTTGTGGTCACGCCAAACACATTGTTCATCAGCAAGCGTGCAATTACCCAGGCTCCCAGTAATCCCGCGGAAATTCCCGTCAACATCAGTTTGAAGCTACCTGTAAGCACCAGCCAAAGAATACTTCGACGCTCGGCGCCACACGCTATGCGAATACCGATTTCTCGCGCGCGGCTTTCGACCAAATATGCCATCACGCCGTAGATACCGATGGCGGCGAGGAACAACGCCAGCAGCGCAAAATAGACGGAGAACTGCGTGATGTTGCGAACCGGCGCTACCTGATTGCTGATGCGCGTCTCGAGAGTCTGCACGCCGGAGAGGGGCTGTTCCTTATCCAGGGTCCACACGGCGCTCTGCACGGCCGGGGCGAGTGCCATGGGATCCGTGGTAGTGTGCAGGACCAGATGCATCACTGGACTCGGCGCCTGCGCAAAAGCAATGTAACTTTCGTTCATGGGGTTATCGCCCGGCCAGTAGAACTTAACGTCTTTGACGATACCAACGATGGTGTACCAGGCCGCATCGTCGCGACCTAAACGAATCTTGTGACCCAGAGCTTCTTCCTGAGCAAAAAATCGCCCGGCCAGGGTTTGATTGATCACCACGGCGGGAAGCGTACTTGAACCGTCCTGCTCGGTGACAAATCGTCCGCGGAGAAGGGAAAGTCCAATTGCAGCTGAGTATCCCGGAGTGGCCGCCGTAATCAGGGTTGAGGGTACTTCCCCAGGCGCAGGCTCCGGGCGGCCCTTAATCCGGAACTCCAGCCAACTTGAACTATGGCCGAACGGAATGTGCTGGCTCGCTCCCACTGATTCCACTTGCGGGAGGCTTCGCAGGCGCTCGAGCAGTTGATTGTAGAAAGCCAGGCGCTGCGCGTTCTTTGCGTATTTGACAGCTGGCAAGCTCATTTGCGCGGTCAGCACGTGGTCCGCGCGAAAGCCGAGATCGGCCTGCAGGATGATGGAGAGGGACTTCGACGTCAAGCCCGCGGGAACCAGCACCATCGGCGCGAGGACGATCTGACAAATGACCAGAAGCTTCCGCAAACGCTGGCCCCCCGCCGCTGAAGTCGAGCTGCCCGATTCTTTGAGGGCGCCGGTCAGGTTGAGCCGATATCCCTCAAGCACCGGTGATATCGAAAAAAGCAGTACGCTCAGGACAGCGACAGCGATGGCATAGAGCACCATGGTGGTGTCCACAGTAATGCGGCCATAGTTTGGCAAGTAGCCGCGGTTCTCAAAAGGAATTGAATTCGTAGTCCATTTTCCGCCGAGATTGGCGATGACCAGGCCCAGTCCAATGGCGGCAGGCATCAACAGCGCGTTTTCTGACAAAAGCTGCCGCGCCAGGCGGCTTTTCTTCGCTCCAAGAGCCAGTCGCACGGCCATTTCCCTCCGACGGGTCCATGCGCGGGCAAGATAAATGCCCGCAAGATTGGAACAGGCGATCAGCGCGATGCAAATCCCCACGATGAATGCCGTGTAAATCGCCTGATCCCCGACGTGCTTTCCAATTTCCTTGGCAAGGCTGTTGATCAGGACTCCTGCGTTGGTGTTGGTATCCGGATGTTCCTTTTCGATGTCGCGAGCGATCGTGCTCATGGCCTGGGCGACGGTTGCTTCCGCGAATTCCGGCTTGCGCCTGCCGATGATATTGAGCCAGCCGGTGCCACGATCGGAGCGCCGTTTGTCCGTGAAGACGAGCGGGACCCAGATATTGGCACGGCCCATCAATGGGAAATGGAAGTCCTCCGGCACAACGCCGACGATCGTGTAAGTTTCGCCGTCCAACTTGATAGTTTGGTTCAATTCCGATTTGAACCGCTCACGCCACAATCCGTAACTGACGATAGCTACATGAGCCGCTCCGAGCTGGTCCTCGCCGTTGAAGAAGTCGCGGCCGGCCGCCGGTTGCACGCGGAGCATGCGGAAAAAGTCGGCCGTGACGCGAGCGCCTTCCATGCGCTCCGGGATTGTGCCGCCCGTGAGGTTGAATTCGTCCGAGATCCAAGCCGATAGATTCTCAAGAACATGATTTTGCGCGCGCCAATCGAGAAAGTCCGGCGTGGAAATGGGCCATTCCAGCCCTTCTTCGTGTCCAGTCTCCAAAGCACCTCCAAGCGTTCTGGATGGGGGAACGATACGGCCTCAATCACCCACTGCCGCAGCATACTGAACAGCCAACTGCTGGCGCCCACGCCCAGCGAGAGGGTCAGTACGGCCACGAGCATCAATCCAGGGCCTTTCCGCAGACCACGCAGGCCGTAGCGCAAATCTTGCGCGAGATCCTCAAACCAATTCACGCGGCGCGTTTCTCGGACACAGTCCTGATAAGCTTCGGTGCTGCCGAACTCAATCTGTGCGCGGCGCCGTGCTTCTTTGCGCGGAAAGCCGGAGCGAACCAGGTCTTCCATTCGCGCTTCGAGATGGAATCGCATCTCATCGTCCAAATCGCGCTCGAATCGAGAACGGTTCCAGATCGTCTGCCAAAATGAACGCAGCCTCGGAAACATGTTCAATCCTCCTGCGGTTTGGCGCTTAATGCGGCGCCGATCGCAACTGCCAAGCGGTTCCAGCTTGCTGTTTCTTCCCGAAATCTTTTTCGCCCGGCGGCGGTCAGCCGATAAAACTTGGCGCGACGATTGTTCTGGGAAGTGCCCCATTCCGATTCGAGCAGCCCCTGATGTTCGAGGCGATTGAGCGCGGGATACAACGCACCCTGCTCGGCGAGCAGAGCGCCGCGGGTGATCTGCTCGATACGCAACAACACGCCATAGCCATGCAAGGGACCGAGCGACACAGCTTTCAGGATCAGCAGGTCGAGCGTGCCTGGCAGGAGTTGGGCTTGTTCGGACACATCACTCTCCTAAGTAGATTAGGAAGGGTACCACAACTCTCCTAAGTTGTATAGGAGTGTGGTGCGCGGACGGCGGTTGGTGGACAAGCTTGCCACAATCGGCGCTTGTTAAGACCCATCGAACTTAACGGTGTTTACCGTAAATCAGGGTGCATGGGGGATGCGCTTCGTGGCCTTGCGAGGTAAAATGAATTGATTGTTTGTTGCGGCAAACGGCCGTTTCCCGGAGACCAGCGAGAGAGACGTGGCAAAGAGCCGTGATACCATTTCCGCTGGATGTCTCTTCAATTTGAATGGGATGCCGGAACAGCGAAATCAAATGAGGCAAAGCACGGCGTTTCTTTTGAAGAGGCAACTATGGTATTCGCTGACCCTCTCGCCAGAATTTTGGGGATGAATCGCATTCAGAGAGTGAGCGACGCGAGATTATAATTGGCCACTCAGGCTGGCGAAACCTTATTTTAGTGAGCTTTGTAGAACTCGGCGACGGAGTTCGGTTAATCACTGCTCGCAAAGCAACCCGTACGGAGCGCGAAGACTATGAAGAAAACGTCAGCTCGTAAGAACGGACAGACAGAGCAGAAACAGTTGGCTTCCGAATATCGGTTCGACTACAGCAAGTCGAAACCCAATAGGTTCGCTGCTGCCATGTCCGGCGGCACAATTGCCGTTGTGCTAGAGCCTGATGTCGCGGCTGTCTTCAAGTCATCAAAGACGGTGAATGCGCTGTTGCGTTCGGTGATCTCCAAACGCAAAGGATCTCGCTAACCTGGCTCAATTGCGGCAGTCGAGACCAAGACTCATCCAGCACAAACAATTGAACGGTGTTTACTGCGAATCGCTGCGGGAGTAAAATGGGGTGAATTGATTGTGTTGTGTGCCACAGACAGCCGTTCGATCAAGAACCAGTTACAAAGACTTCCCGCTAGGAGCGCCCGACATGGCCACTGCTACCCTCACCAAGCCTGCGGCAAAGGGAGGAAGCTTTCTCCTGGAAACGCCGCAGCCAAGTGATGTATTCACGCCTGCCGATCTCACCGATGATCAAAAGCTGATCGGGCAAACGGCGGAAGAATTTGTGGTGCAAGAAGTGTTGCCCGTGGTGAAGGAGCTCGAGAACAAGAAGCCCGGTCTGATGCCGGAGTTGGTGAAAAAGGGCGGCGAAGTCGGCCTGATGGGCGGAGGCGTGCCGGAAGAATTCGGCGGCGCGGGCCTGGACAAAATTTCCACTACGGTCCTTACGGAAAAGCTTTCGATCTACGGCGGATTCGCGGTGACGCACGGGGCGCACGCGGGCATCGGAACGCTGCCGATCGTTTATTTCGGGACGGAAGCGCAGAAGAAGAAATATTTGCCGAAGCTCGCCACCGGTGAGTGGATTGGGGCCTATTGCCTTTCGGAACCGCAAGCAGGTTCGGACGCGCAGAACTCTCTGACGCGCGCGGAACTCAACAACGAAGGCACGCACTATATCCTCAATGGGCAGAAAATGTGGATTACCAACGGCGGCTTCGCGGACGTTTACATCGTTTTTGCGAAAGTGGACGGCGAAAAGTTTAGCGCCTTTATCGTCGAGCGTACTTTCCCTGGCTTCAAGCCCGGCAACGAAGAGCACAAAATGGGCATCCACGGAAGCTCGACGACCCCCATTTTCCTGGAAAATTGCAAGGTGCCCAAGGAAAACCTGCTGCACGAAATCGGCCGCGGGCATATCGTGGCGTTCAACATTCTGAATGCCGGGCGATTCACGCTAGGCGCTTCGTGCGTGGGCGGCTCGAAGCACGTACTGATGACCGCTTCGAGATACGCGAAGGAGCGCAAAGCGTTCGGAAAACAGATTGGCGATTTCGGCTTGATGAAGGAAAAGCTGGCGGAGATGGCCATCCAGATTTTCGCCGTGGAATCGATGGTCTACCGTTCGGCGGGAAACATCGAGACAGCGATGACGGCAGCCTCCGGCTCCGGCGACAAAATCTGGATGGCCATCTCCGTTCTCGAGGAGTACGCGATCGAGAGCTCCATCGCCAAGGTTTATGGCAGCGAAATGCTGGATTTTGTCGTGGACGAAGCCGTGCAAATCTTCGGCGGCTACGGCTTCCACGAAGAATATCCCGTGTGCCGCGCCTACCGCGATTCACGCATCAACCGCATCTTTGAAGGCACCAACGAAATTAACCGCATGCTCATCATCCAGATGCTGATGAAGCGCGCCATGGGCGGGCAACTGGCGCTCATCCCCGCCGCCATGAAGCTGGCTGATGAAATCCTCGCCGGGCCTTCCTTCGAGGAAGCGCCGGAAGGCGTGCTCGCCGCGGAATCCCGCGTGGTCGCCAACTCCAAGAAAATGTTCCTGCAGGCTGCCGGCGGCGCCGTCCAAAAATTCCGCGAAAAGCTCGCCGACGAACAGGAACTGATCGGCGCGCTCTCGAATATCGTCATGGAAATCTACGCGATGGAATCCAGCCTCTTGCGCGCACAAAAAGCCGCCGCAGCCAAGGGCGAATCCGCATCGCAGACCATGATCGATGCCGCGCGCGTTTTTATCAACGACGCCTCCGAGCGTGCCGAGCACGAAGCCAAGCGCGCCATTGCGGCTATCCACGAAGGCGACATGCTCACCACGCAGATGGCCGTGCTCAAGCGTTTCGCCAAGCGCGCGCCCGTGGACACCATCTCCTTGCGCCGCCGCGTTGCCGCCGCCGTGCAGTCGCAGGACCGCTACCCCCTCGAAGGCCGCTAGCTGACTGCGCCTTTTGGCAATGCGGTTCTGCAAACAGTCACTCTCCAATGCCGTCACAGGCTCGCTGGGGGCATTTTCCATTTTGGAACGCCTGCACGTAAGTCTTGGCTGCACTCCTTGGAGCTTGCAATACACTAATGAATAGCAGCGGTCGGTGGACCAGCGGAGGAGCCCCTAAGGATGCCTCGCAAGATCCTGGCATTGGCGTGCGTGGTCGTCGGTCTTCATATTATTGAAGCGCTGACGCTTGGCACATCCACGCTCGGGTCCTTTCTCGCAAACGGGCTGCAAATCTTCGCATGTGGTCTTGCCGTGGCCATGGCTTTTGGGGCATGCCGCCGCGGACGCGGCTTGAGCCGCCCGTTCTGGCTGATTCTCGGCGCGGGCGTCGCCCTGTGGGGCGTAGCGAACCTGGGCTGGATGTATTACGAAGTAGTGCTGCACAGTGAGCCGCCCTCAACCTCGGTAGTGCGCTTTCTATTTGGCCTGGAAAACGTGCTGCTGGCGATGGTCCTGTTCCTGGACCAGGATAAGGACTCTCCGCGGATTGACGCGGAATCCGCACTCGACTTCATCCAGATCGGAATCGTCTTTTTCTTTATTTATGTCGAGTTTTATTACCTTGCGGCTCGCCGCCTTGACCACTACTCCGCCTTTCTGCGGGAAATGCGCATTGAGAACGTGGAAGACGCGGTGCTCACCTTGCTGGCTGCATTGCAGGTGTTGCGTTCGCGGAAGCAGCATATTCGGAAACTCTATGGAGGTCTCGCTCTCTTCCTTCTGATCCTGACGGTGTGCGCGGCAGTGGCCCAGTACTTGCAAGTTGTCAAACCGGCACCGACTGGGACTCTGCGAGATATCCTTTGGACCTTGCCGTTTCTGGCTGGCGCAATGTTGGCGGCGCAGTGGCAACCGAGATCGGCCGCCGAAACTGGTTCACGAATCCGGCAAAAGACCGTCGGCGACTTAATGCTGACCAATGCCACATTTGCGCTGGCGCCGTTGATCATTCTCTGGCAAGTCGCGCAACTGGAAGCAGAGTGGCGGCTCCTTCGCTTCTCCCTTCTCGGAGTTTCGATCTTGTGTTATGCCGCGCGGCTGAGTATCAGCCAGTTTCGCGAGACAAAAAGCGCCAACGCCGTGCAGACGCACACCCTAGCCATGGATTCGGCAATCAATGGCATGGCCATCCTGGATGCGGTGGGAAAATACACGTATGTGAATCCGGCATACGCGCGAATGATCGCCAACGCCAGTCCGGAAGCAGTGCTGGGAAAATCATGGCGTGAGATCACTCAGGCGCGAAACGTTGACACCGTGGAAGAGGACATCCGGAGAGGTCTACAACAACATGGCAGGTGGTACGGACCCATCACCGTGCGCCGTCGCGATGGAACCGCAGTCCCCACGGAAATGGCCATAACCACCTTGCCTGATGGCGGCACCATCTGCGTGAGCCGGGACATCACGGAAAGGGTTAGCGCGCAACGGGCTCGCGCCGAAGCCGAAATCAAGTACCGCATGCTCGTCGAACAGGTCGCGGCCATCAGCTATATCGCGGAACTCGGCGCTCAAGGCCAATGGCTCTACGTCAGCCCGCAGATCGAAACGATGTTCGGCTACTCGGCGGACGAATGGCTCTCGACATCCAAAGACTGGATTCGCCACATTCCTGTCGAAGATCATCCCATCGTGAAGGCCGCGGAGGAAGCCAGTTCGTGCGGCGGACCTTTCCAGGCTGAGTATCGCGTTACTCGCAAGGACGGGCAGACGATTTGGGTCAGCGACACCGCCGTCGTCGTCCGCGGCAGCGACAGCCATCCCGTCATGGAGGGCCTGATCGTCGATATCACCGAGCGTAAATTGCTCGAAAATCAGCTCGTGCAGGCACGCAAAATGGAGGCCGTGGGCAGGCTGGCAGGGGGCGTCGCCCACGATTTCAATAACCTGCTGACGATCATCAAGGGTTACATTGAGATCACCCTGCAGCGCTGCTTGAATCAGCCTGCGCTACACAGCGACATCCGGCGCATCGAAGACGCCGCCGATCGCGCCGTTACGCTGGTACGGCAGTTGCTCGCCTTCAGTCGCAAGCAGGTTCTGCGGCCAAGAATCATCGATCTCAACTCCATCGTTGTGAATCTCGACCACCTCCTTCGCCGGCTGATGAGTGCGAACATCGAGATGAAAACATTTGTGTCCAAGGACGTCGCAACGATCAAGGCGGATCCGGGTCAAATCGAGCAGGTCATCATGAATCTGGTCGTGAATGCGCGCGACGCCCTGCCCGAGGGCGGACGCATCGTCGTTGAAACCAGCAACGTCGATCTGGACTCCGCGTACACGCTCGATCACGCCGTGGTTCGTCCCGGACCCTATGTCCTACTGGCCGTTTCGGACACCGGCATCGGTATGAGCGCCGAAACGGTCGCCCACATTTTCGAGCCCTTCTACACGACAAAGGAAAGCGGCCGGGGCACGGGACTTGGTCTATCGACGGTGTATGGCATCGTGAAACAGAGCGGCGGCTACGTCTGGGTGTATAGCGAATTGGGAAAAGGCACGACCTTCAAGGTTTATCTGCCGCGCGTCAAGGATGCAGTCCAGGAGTTACAGGCACCGGAAACGCTCCCTTCCGCGGCGCGCAAGGCCCACGAAACCATCCTGCTCGTTGAAGACGAGCCTGCAGTGCGCGAACTTGCTCAGATGGTTCTTTCCGAGCACGGGTACAAGGTGATCGAAGCGCATACTCCCGAAGAGGCGGAGCGCCTGGCCGGAAACAACGGCGCGGAAATCCATCTACTCTTGACGGATGTGGTGATGCCGGGTTCCAGCGGACGCGAGCTCGCTAAGCGGTTGACCGGGCGTTATCCCAATCTGCGCGTGCTGTATATGTCGGGCTACACGTACAACGTGATCGCGCAAGACGGGACGCTGGAGGAAGGAATCTCTTTCCTGCAAAAACCGTTTACGCCGCAAGTTCTCTCAGAAAAAGTTCGCGAAGTGCTGGATCGCTCCGTTTCCGCAAAATAAGAATCGTGCACTGCACGCTTTACCGGCTCCCTGCCAGAGAAATCGTCTTGCCCGTGGCCGCAGACTGTCTGGCAGCATCGAGAATTTCCGTAACGATCACATTCGTCCCAAGCGATGACAATCCTTCCGGTTTCAAGCCTCCTAAGAGCACCGCTCGCAGATAGGAGACGGAATCTTCTTTCGTTTTCTCCAATGGCTTGGTTTCGGTGGACGTCTCTTCTTTCTCAGGCAGCCGCACACGCAGTTGATCCCGCCCAACCGTGATGGCGTAGCCTTTCTGCCCGTACACTTCCATGTCCTTTCTGGAAAACGGCCAGTTCCAGGAAGCCTGAATAATCGCCTGCGCACGGGGATACGTCAGGACGATAGTCGCTTCATCATCCACTCGCGGATAGACATCCGGCTTGATTTGCTGCGTAACGGCTGTCACCGAATCCGGCCGGCGGCCATCCATCAGCCAGGTCGCCAGATCGGCGCCGTAACAGCCAAAGTCAAAGAGCGCGCCTCCGCCATTTAATTTGGCATCGGTCAGCCAGGCAAGAAACTCTGGCCCAACATTGATTTCCTTCGGGCCACGATGGCCGTCGTGCACAACAATTTTCCGGATTTCCCCGATGGCGTCCTCGTGCGTCAAATCGTAAGCCGCCTGATTGCTGCGATACCAGGTCGTCTCGTAATTCACCAAGACCTGAATCTTCGCCTCGTTCGCCGCCCGCGCGATGGCGCGCGCATCTTCGAGGCTGACTGCCAGTGGCTTTTCCATCATCACCGGAACGCCGTGCCGCGCGCAGATTTCCACCACGCGGCGATGATCATAGGTATTTGTGTACGCGAGCACCGCTTGAGGATGGGTTTTCTTCAGCATCTCCTCCAGGTCGGAAAAGAAAATCCCCGGCTGCAAACCGAATCTTTTTGCAAATTGTCCCCTTAGTTGCGGATCGGCTTCGGCGATTCCCACGACCTGCATGTCCGTCCTGCGTTGAAACTGATCGAAGAATCCAAAGGCATGACCATGCACGAGGCCGGCAAGCGCGACGCGCAGCGGCCCTTCTGGCTTCTCCTGCGCGCGTAAATCAGCGCTCGCGCCAAGCAGCAGCGCCACAATCATCAAGAAAAAGTTGGGAAAGCTATTTCGTCGCATATTCCTCCCTCACCTTCGCTTTGTTCGTTCAGGAAACGGCTGCCAGGCTTTGCCCTCGGCGGCTGGTACGCAAACGAATCAGAAGATAGATCGAACCTGCGAAAAGCAGCGGCGATGAATAAAAACCCGGCGCGGGACGCGCGAAGTGAATGGTCGAGACGGTTTGTCCGAAAATCGTTGCCAACGTATGCCCCGTTCCATTCAGCAAGTGAACGCCAGCGTGCACATATGCCAGCGGACGCAGCCACTGCGCATTTCGAAACGCCAACGGCGTCAGCAGCAAGAGAACAATATTTGCAACGATGAGCCCCGTCAACCATTCGCGAAATTCGAATGTCGGCATTGGAAACCAGTTGTATTGGCTGCGCATCGCCAGAACTGTGGCATTGTAAATAGGAAGAAAGCCCGTCAGCGCTTCGTCCGCCACGTGCGCGCAAAACGCCAAACAGAGAAAGACCCAGGCACTCCCGAAATTCTCTTCCCAGCCGGATTCACTCCACGAGTTCATTCGCCGGATTGTACCTCAGACTATCTGCCGCGAGTCACGCTGACTCGTGTTGCCTTCACTGGGGCTTTGTCGGGGGATCGGCGGGCGCATCGGTCGCTCCCTTGGGCTTGGCGATGGTAGAGAGGGTCTCCACGTTGAATTTCTTGTAGTCCCAATACCGCGTCACGATACTGGCCTTGATTCCTTTCACGAGCAGGAAGCGCACTCCAACGTGAGCCTCCATGCAGGTCGGCAGCCACACTTCGTTATTCACAAACGATTGCTCGAAAACGAAGCTGGTGCCCTTCTGAAGATTCGCCAGCAAGCCGCCGCCGATTTTCATGTCGCCGGTGAAATAGGCTTCTAGCCGCGCCACGTCGTGCGCCTTCTCGTCCACCCAAACGACTCCGGCAAGTTTCTGCACCACTTTTTCCGCCAGCTTGTGCGGCTTGAATTCGGGATTCGGCTCGAAATCGAAAACCAATACGTCTTGTCCGCGAAAGCGCTCGCGGCGCGGATTTACAAACTGGCACGCGCGCAGGAAAATCTCAATCCCCGGCTCATCTTTTTCGTCGCTCTTCCCTTCTTCCTTGGCTTTCTCTTCCTTGGCTTCTTTTTTGGCGGCGCGCTTTTGGTGTTCCTCGATGCGTTTCTGCGTCTTGTCGTTTTCCTTTTTCTGTTCCGCGTCGCCTAGCAGCTTGCCGTCTTTCTTCACCAGAGTAGTGATCTCATCCCCGTTGAGATAGAAAAACGTGTACTCGCTGATCTCGTGTTTTTTCACGCGCCCATCGCCCTCGAATTCGGTTTCTTCCTCGGATTGCGACCCCGCGTAGTTCTCTTTGAGCTTGTCGATGGCCTTCTGATTTTCATCAATCTCTTTGAACAACGCTTTCAGGTCCGGCAGCTTGACTTGCGATTTGATGGGGAAATCGAACACGCGCTCGCCCACGGCTCCATTGATTACGGCGCGTGTCACGCTGATGTCGTATTTGTCGTTTCCTCGGTGCAGCTCAATTTTGTGCGGCAATTCCACTCCATTCACCGCTCGGTAGTCGTCGTAGAGGATCTCTTCGTCGATGCCGCCGACGGTTGCCGCTTCCTTCACAATAAGGTGGGTCTGTGGATCGAAGAATACTTGCCGCTTCACTCCGGTCGCCGTGGTGACCGCGAGTTGCAGTGTGTCTTTTCCTCGCACTTGCGTGTGTCCCGCAAATGCCATAGTGATTTTGTTTTTCTTGAGATTCAGCAGCCGGGAGTTGTAAAACTGCGCGGCCGCTTCCAATTGCATCCCTTCGGGGCCCACCAGCGTGCCAAGCTCGCCGGCATGATTCTGATGCCACGCTGACTTGCCGTTATACGCCTCGATCAGGTTCTTTTCGCCAAGCAGCAATTCCGAGTAGTAGCGGTTCGGCAGCTTGGTATCCAGCGTGTACGTCCCTGCCTTCCCGTCTTCGCTCAGGAAAGCCCCTTCAATGATTAAGGTTTGAATCCTGCCCAGCGCCTTGCTGCCTCCTGCAGCCCTTACGTACTGCTCGACGATTTTCCCCGGCTCCTCTTGCGCGCGGACAGGGCGCATCTGCGCTGTTAGGGTAACCACGATGAAGGCCACGAGCAGACGTGTTCGCATGGGGTTCAACTATAGGAACGCAACTTTGGGCAAAAAGTTTCTCGGAAGTTAGCTTTGGGCGAAGTTTTACTCCGCGGGGAAGCGAAAGAGTGTCATTCCCCCCTCCTTCGCAAAAGTCCGGCTAAGTTACTGCGCTTTCGGCCGCTTTGAGTACTTCTCGTAAAGGCGCAGGTGCCGGTTTTCCATGGACGTGAGTTGTCCTCTGATGAAGAGGTACTTCACGTCGGTGGTCAGTTCCAGCGGGTCGCCGTTGGTGACAATGAGGTTGGCGAGCTTGCCCGGCTCGATGGTTCCGATCTGATCACCGAGGCCGAAAATCTGCGCTGGATAAATCGTCACGGCCCTAAGCGCCTCGTCATACGGCAGGCCGTGCGCGACGGCGTTGGCTGCGTTTTGTCCCAATCGCCGGGCAAAAGAATTGTCAAAGCTGGCGATGGCGAACTTCACGCCGGCAGCAGCCAGCTCCGCGGGCTGCGAGAGCAATCGATCGTAAGGATCATCCTCATCGGGCGGAAGCGTCAGCATGGGGCGCAAGATAACGGGCACGCCTTTCGAGCGGAGAAGGTCCTTAACCTTGTAGGCCTCGGCTCCGCCGGCGAGGATCATCCTCAGCTCCTGCTTGTCGCAGAACTCAACCGCGTTGCGAATCTCTCGCGCGCGATCGGCAAACACCAGGACGGGCAGCTCGCGGCGAACAACCGGCGCAAGCGCTTCGAGCTTCACGTCGCGATCGTATTTCGCAGGCGAACTTTTTTCCATAACCTGGGCGTAGTGGCGGGCGCGCTCCAGCCAGTCGGTGATTTCATTCACCTGCTTGTCGTACTCCTGCTTGGCCTCACTATATGGTTTTTCCTTGCGCGAGAAAGTCGCGAAATCGAACGTTTGCGTCTCAATCTCTGGCCACCGGAGTACCATCGCCGCGCTCTTTTTGATGAGCATTTCATCGATGACCCACCCGGCCAGGTGGATCGCGGAGGCCTGGCCGCCGATAATGCCGTTCGATCCGCCGGAATCAAATCCGCCGCTGCCGGGAACGGCCAGAACTTCCGTGATGCCCGCCGCGCGCGTGACGGGAATGTGTTCGCTGGAGGGAGATACGGCCGTGGCCGCAATAACGTCCGGATTGTAGCTTCCCGTCTCCGTCGAATCGACAGTGGCGCTGACGGCGCCAATCTCCCGCAGTCCCATCTGAGTGATCGAGTCGAACATCCCCGGATAGACCTGCAATCCCTTTGCGTCCTTGACCTGCGCGCCCGCTGGGATGTCAATGCCTGCACCAACGGCTATGATTTTTCCCTCGCGAAAGACAACCGTGCCGTCTTCGATGGGGTTTCCCGCAAGCGTGAAGATTTTCGCGTGAGTGATCGCATAGGTGTTGGAGGGTTGGGCTTGCGCGCTTGCGATAGCAGGCACTGCGGAAGTGATGACGAGAATTAGTGCGATTCGAAAAGCGAGGGCGGCGGTCCTCACAGCGCACCCCCGAGAGTAACGGCCGAGCCAGCGTCCGTGCCGCCCGATTGAGGCGGCCTGGGCTTTTCTTCCGGCTTCTTTACTTCCGGTTTTTTCTCTTCGGGTTTCTTCTCGCCGGGTTTTTGACTGGCGGCATCGGGCTTTTTCTCTTCCGGCTTCTTCTCCGCTGCTTTCTTGAATTTGTCGATCAGCGCTTTCTTCTCTTTTTCGCGCTCTGCGCGTTCCGCGATGTCGCGCTGAAGGTCGAAGTAAATGCGCCCATCGATCAACGTTTTCTGCACCACAGCGTAAGCGCTTAGCGGATCGCGATTGTAAATCGCGAGGTCGGCATCTTTCCCGACGTCAATCGTGCCAACCCGCTTGTCAATGCCAAGCTGCATGGCGGGATTCAGCGTGACCATTTTCAGCGCTTCGTCGTGCGAAAGCCCGCCGTACTTCATGCTCTTGGCGGCTTCCTGATTCAGGTGCGTGGCTTCTTCGGCGTCGTCGGAATTGATGGAGACGATCACGCCGCGCTGTGTCATCAGCGCCGCGTTATACGGAATCGCATCGTAGGCCTCGACTTTATACGCCCACCAATCCGAAAAAGTGGAAGCACCGACGCCCGCAGCAGCCAGCTCATCCGCGACTTTGTAGCCTTCGAGAACGTGCTGGAAGGTCCGAACTCTGAAGCCGAACTCCTTCGCGACGCGAAGCAGCATCAGGATTTCATCTTCGCGGTAGCAGTGCGAGTGTACGTAGCGCTTGCCTTCCAGCACTTCGACAAGCGGCTCAAGCCGCAGATCGTGCCGCGGCGCGATGAGATTTTTTTCGCCGGCACCGATGCGCTTGTTGTATTCGTCCCACGCTTTCTTGTAATCGCGAGCTTCGCTAAACGCGCCGCGAATGGTCTCTTCGACGCCCATGCGTGTCGCGGGATACCGCCGGGGTTGGCCTGGGACACTGAAATTCGAGCGCTTCGGGTTTTCTCCCAGCGCGAACTTGATGCCGGGAAGTGCGCCTTCAAATGGCAGCTTCGCCGCAGGCTGGCCCCAACGCAGCTTGATAACCAGGGTCTGTCCGCCGATGGCGTTAGCGGAGCCGTGAAGAATATTCGCCGACGTGACTCCCCCGGCCAGATCGCGATAAATATCGATGTCCTCGGGATTCAAGATTTCCGCCATGTTCACCATCGAGGATACGGAAACGCTGCCCTCGTTGATGCTTTCCGCGGCGATGTGCGAATGGCAATCGATAATGCCGGGAATAACGAACTGCCCCGCAGCATCAATCACCTGAGCGTCTTTCGGCGCGCTAACGGACTGGCCGACTTCGGCGATTTTCCCATCCTTAATAAGGATCGAGCCGTGCTCGATGTTTCCATGCGAGACAGTGAGGATGGTGGCGTTTCGAATCACAATGACGCTGGGCGCGTCCGGCGGCGCAGCAGACGCCGCCAGCGGGAGGCAAAGGAAAAAAAGGAGGTTGCGAAATCGGAGGTCCTTTGCGTGGATGAAAAATCCAGTTGAGCCCTTCACCGGGCACCCCCATACGCTGCCGCTGCACGGGTAGCGTTCGTGGGTTTAACACCGGTGAACTCCAGCGAAAAATCTTGCACGCGGATGGTGCCCTTCAAGGATGTCCCATCGAACGTGCCGGAGAAAATGACGTCCGCGGGAGATCCCTCAATCGGGATGTTGATGGTGAAGCTGAATTTGTCCACGCTCAGGTAGCCGCTGATAATCGAGGCCGTGCCACGGTGGCTAGTGATGGTGCCGGAGATCGTGCCGTCTTTCTCCATCGTGAGATCAGCGGTAGATTCCTCGGGCCCCCCGTCGGGCGTGGAATAGGAGAGCTTCCATTTTCCAGTGATGTCGCCTTTCGGCGGCTCTTTCGGTTTTTCTGGCTCGCGAATTTCAAATCTCCGGCCGTCAACGAAGACCATTTTGATTTTCGTTTTTTCCTCGAAGAGGTCGCCATCGGTGACCACAAGGTTGGCGATTTTCCCGTTTTCGACGGAGCCCAGGCGGTCGGAAACGCCGAAGATTTCCGCCGCGGAAAGCGTCAGCGCGCGAAGGGCAGTATCCGGCGCGAGGCCTACGTCGATCGATTTTTTCACGGCTTTGAGGATGTCCTTCGGCGCCGTGATGCCGCCGGAATAGAACGCAAACTTGACGCCCGCTTTGGCAAGCGCCGCTGGCGAAGACGGTGCGCGATCGCGGAACCGCAGCATCCGCAGCGAAGGCTTGTCCTCGGGATCGGCGTCTTTCTCCGCTTCCGGCCACTTCAGGTTCACCAGCACGGGAAGCTTTTTCGCGGCAATTTCCGAAGCAACTTCATAGCCCATCTGGCCGCCGTAAATGGCGTAAGTTGCCCCCTTCACACTCCAGCGGTCCACCAGTTCGAGCGCGCGGCGGAGTTGTATGGAATTGTTCGCGGGAATCAAAATCAGCGCGTGATCTTCCAGCGCTTCGGCAAGCGCGGCCTCGGTGCGGTCATAACGCGGCCTCGCGACGCTGCGCGGATTTTTTTCATACGTAGCCTGCGCTTTGACGCTCCACTCCGTGTCCAGCCAGACCTGATGAATGTACGCCAGCGTGCCCATGATCGAGCTCGGAAATCCGCCGCCAAATCCACCCGAAGTCTGGAATGTGACCGGAATCGCCACCGGCGATTTCACCACCAGATCCCCCGCACGTTCACCCGCCAGATTCAGTACCGCCGCCTGCCCTTGGAAAATTCCTCCTTTCGGCGAGGAAACAACCGTGGTGAATCCTCCGCTGCGCCAGGTTTCGATGCGCTTGTCGCTTAGGCTGGCTTCGTCCGCCCCGCTTCGCCACGGAGTGGAGTACGGCCGGTCCTCAGGACCGTGCGCACCCTCTTGTGGGCGACGCGGACCGCCTTCGCCGCTCGCTGGTGGCGCGGCTGGAAGCCCTACATCGGTAAAAGAATCAATCAGCCCCGGGTAAACGGTAAGCCCCTTCCCTTCGACGACCCAAGCCTCGGGCGGAATGGCGACGTCCTTTCCGAGTGCCGTGATGAGGCCGCGAGAGACAACAATCGTCGCGTTCTCCATCGGCGGCCCGGAAACGGGAACGACTTTGGCGCCGCGAATGGCGAAGTATTGCGGCTCGCCTCCTTGCGCCTGAACAGGCGGCGTAGCACAGGAGAGCGCCGATAGCGCCGTGAAACAGACCGCTGACACACCCCTGAGAATCAGGTTTGAACGCATGCAAGACTCCTCGTGAAGGCTTTGAAAGGACAACCATCCCCCGGCAACCGTAAAGGTAGACGGATGAGGCTAGTGGGAAGTTTCGGAAGAGTCAAGAAGGGAGGAGCCCAAGAAAATTTGAAACACCCGGAAACAAAATGCCGGGGTCTTTCGTTTCTTCTATTGCATTCCCATAGGACCTGTAGCATATAGATATGGGCACCCCATAGGAGCTACAGGAGGAACGATGGGCGAACGAGCGGACGTCTGGCAGGGAACGCTGGCTTTGATGGTGCTGAAAACGCTGCAGGCCCTGGGGCCGTTGCACGGGTACGGCATCGCGCGCCGCATCGAGCAGACCAGCGGCGATCTGCTGGCCGTGAACTATGGAACGCTGTACCCCGCTCTGCTAAAGCTGGAGCAGGAAGGCTACATTTCCTCCGAATGGGGTACATCGGATAACAATCGCAAAGCCAAGTACTACAAGCTGACGCGCGCCGGTCGCAAGCAACTCGAGAGGGAAGCGCGAGAATGGGAGCAGACCACGGAAATCCTGGCGCGCTTCCTGTCTCCTGGAAAGGAATCCGCATGAGGCAACTGCGCGCGTTCTTCTTCCGACTCGCCGGCCTCTTTCGCAAAGACCGGCGTGATCGCGATCTCTCCGCGGAGATGGAAACCCATCTCACGATGCACCTCGAAGACAACCTGCGCGCCGGCATGAGTCTCGCAGAAGCACGTCGGCAAGCGCTGATCAAGCTCGGTGGCATCGAACAAACCAAGGAAATCTGTCGCGAGCGGCGCGGACTTCCTCTTCTCGAAACATTCTTCCAGGACCTGCGCTTCGCCTTCCGCATGCTGCGAAAAAATCCTGGCTTCACCGCCGTCGCTGCCCTCACGCTGGCCCTCGGCATCGGCGCGAACACCGCCATTTTCAGCATCGTGAATGCCGTGGTGCTGCGCCCGCTTCCGTACAAAGATTCATCGCGCATCGTCACCTTTCACACCAAAACAGCCATGTTCCCCAACTTTACGCTCCCGCTGACCTGGCCGGCTTTCCAGGAAGTTCGCGGGCAATCCACTCTCTTGGAGGAGACCGCGGCGTACTGGGCGACAGACAGGACGTTGACCGGTGTGGACCAGCCGGAAGTACTTCGCGTGACGGGCGTATCCAACGGATTCTTCGAAGAACTTGGAGGAACCGCGGAGCAAGGGCGCCTGCTTTCGGAACAGGATCACAAGCCCGGACAAGATCGCCTGGCGGTCATCAGTGATGCATTCTGGCGCACTCGTTTTGCAACAGATTCAAGCGTGATTGGGCGAAAACTGATTCTGGACAAAGAGGTCTACACCATCATTGGAGTTGCGGCGCAAGGATTTGCGTTTCCGGAAAGATCCGAAGTCTGGTTGCCGCTCTCGCTCACGCCGGAAATCGAGCAGAATCAAAAGTTCTTCAGATTTCAAGTGCTCGGCAAGTTGCGAAAAGGAGAAAAACTCGAAACGCTGCAAGCGGGACTGGGCGCAATCGGGCAGCGTATTGCGAAATTAGACCCTGCTCTTGGCAAGGGATATAAGCTCTCCGCGGAGCCGCTCCTCGAGAGCCGCGTGCACGATGCGCAGCAAAGTTACCTAGTCTTGCTGGCGGCGGCCACCTTCGTGCTGCTTATCGCTTGTGCAAACCTGACGAGTCTGCTGATGGCGCGCGGCTGGGGCAGAAACCGTGAAATGGCCGTTCGCGCCGCGCTGGGTGCATCGCCGGGAAGATTGCAGCGGCAAGGCCTGGTCGAAAGCTGCCTCCTGGCATTGCTCGGCGGCACAGTAGGAATTGCCCTGGCTGCCGGCATAGTGGGGGTTTTTCGCGCGATTGCGCCAAGCGGCACGCCGCGGCTCGCCGAAATAACGCCGGATTGGACTTTACTGTGGTTCGCACTGGCGAGTTCTCTGGTATCAGGCGTTGTCTTCGGTCTCGCTCCGGCGCGTCGTGCCGCGCGCATGGCTCCGAGCGAAGCCCTGAAAGAAGGGACCGCGGGAAGTGTCAGCGGCACTTCACGATTTGGCAGCGCGCTCGTTGTCGTGGAAGTGGCCCTCGCTTTCATTCTGCTGATTGCCTCGACCCTCATGATGCAAACGCTGGCCCATTTGCTGCACCAGAATCCAGGCTTCCGCACCGACCATCTTCTCACCTTTGACTTGCCGCAGCCGCCGCAGTGGAACCAGAAAGATTCGGAGTCGAGCGCCACCGGCCAGATCGTGCGTTTGAAAGATATGCTTGCGCAGGTTCGCCGCCTGCCGGGAGTGGAAGAGGTTGTAGCTTCCGATCACGGCATCTTGAATGGAATGATGTACGAGCACTCCGGTTTGCAACTGGAAGGCGCGCTCCCCGAACAATCGGCGGTTACGGAGAGCGTCATCGCGCGATATATCTCGCCGGACTACTTTCACATGCTAGGCATTTCTCTCGTGCGAGGCCGTGAGTTCGACGAGCAGGACCAGCAAGGCGCGCAAAAAGTCGTCATGGTGAATGAAGCGATGGCCCGAAAATATTGGAGCACGCTGGACATCGTTGGAAAACGGTTGAGCGTGTCCACGGACGGCAAGGGAACTCCGCAATGGAATGAAATTGTCGGCGTCGTCGCGAATGCCCGGGATGTTGGAATACAGGATGAGGCCAGTCCGGAATTCTACCTTGCTCTTTTCCAGAGGGGCGTTGGATCGCATCATCTGATCGTCCGCACGCAAGCAAATCCCGATGCCCTGGCGGGCACGATTTCGCGGCAAATCTGGGCCAGCTATCCCGACCAACCTGTTCGGCATGTGATGACCTTGACGGAGACGATTGCGGAATCCGTCGGCGATCAGCGCATGCACACGGCGCTGCTTGGCGTATTTGCGGGTGTGGGCCTGACGTTGGCTCTGCTGGGAGTTTATGGCGTCGTTTCCTATTCCGTGGCGCGCCGCACGCAGGAAATCGGCGTGCGCATGGCGTTGGGCGCAGCGCGCGCCGACGTGCTGCGCATGGTCCTGCGTCAGGGATTGACTCTCGTGGCGTGCGGAGCCGCCATCGGTGCCGCTGGAGCGTTCGGCGCGGTTCGCGTCATCGCCAGCGAGTTGTACGGCGTAAAGTCCAGCGATCCTTGGACATTTGCCGGAGGCGCCGCGTTGATTCTAATCGTGGGTTGCCTGGCTTGTTGGGTCCCCGCTCGTCGCGCAATGCGCGTCGATCCCATCGTGGCTCTGCGCTATGAATGATTTTCTTATGTTGAAGAAAGTTGGTGGGTGAAGTCGCGAGTGGCAGAGGGCGTCATGAATAAACTTCGCGCATGGCTGTTGCGATTCGGCGGACTCTTCCGCAAACAGCGCCGAGACCGGGATTTCTCTGCGGAGATGGACAGCCATCTCCAAATGCATATCGAAGACAATCTCCGCGCCGGCATGAGCCCCGCAGAAGCCCGCCGCCAGGCCCTCATCAAACTCGGCGGCATCGAACAAACCAAAGAATCTGTTCGCGACGGCCGCAGCCTGCCCATTTTGGAGATGCTCCTGCAAGACACCCGCTACGGCGTTCGCATGCTGCGCAAGAATCCCGGCTTCACCGCTGTTGTCGTTCTCACTCTTGCTCTCGGCGTGGGAGCGAACGCTGCCATCTTCTCTGTGGTTCATGCCGTGCTCCTCAAACCGCTGCCTTATCCCGAATCGCACCGCCTGGTGATGGTATGGGAAAAAGTCTTCTTGCCAAATTATCAGAATGATGAGAACAATCCATCACCTGGCAATTTTTCTGACTGGAAAAATCAAAATACCGTTTTCGAGAATATCGGGGCCTACCGCAACCGCAGTTTTAATCTTACTGGCTCGGGCGAGCCGGTACGCGTCGAAGGCGAGCAAGTTTCCGCAAGCCTGTTCTCCGTTTTGCAGTTGAATGCCGCCATTGGCCGCGTCTTTACAGCAGAGGACGACCAGCCCGCTGGCCAGCATGTCGTGGTGATGAGCGACGGTTTGTGGAAGAGCCGCTTTGGCTCGGATGCGCAAATTCTGGGCACAACCATTCTGCTCGATGGCGAGAGCTATGCCGTCGTCGGCGTCATGCCGCCGGCTTTTCATTTCCCTGATCCAGACGACCAGCTTTGGGTGCCTATCGCCCTGACTCCCCAGGACCTCGCCAATCATGGGAGCCACAATCTGCTCGTCACCGCGCGGCTCAAACAGCTTGTGACGGCTGCGCAAGCGCAAGGCGAATTAAATCGGATCGCGCAGCATCTCACGGAGCTCTATCCGGACACCAATACCGGCGTCAAGGCGAATGTGGTCCCGCTCTTCGAAGAAATCGCCGGCCCAGTGCGTCCGGTATTGGTTACTCTTTTTGGTGCGGTAGGATTCGTCTTGCTGATGGTTTGCGCCAACGTCGCCAGCCTGCTACTGGGGCGCGCATCGGCACGCCATCGTGAAATCGGGATTCGAATCGCCCTGGGGGCAGGCAGGACGAGAATTCTTCGCCAGCTATTGACGGAAAGCGCGCTGCTCGCCGTATTGGGCTGCGTGCTCGGTCTAGTGTTTGCCCGATGGGGAATCCTCGCGCTCAAACTGCTGAGCCCGCCGCACATCCCACGCCTGGACGAAATCCAGGTAGACGCTTCGGTTTTTGTCTTCAGCCTGGCGATTTCTCTTCTTGCGGGCTTTATTTTCGGCGTGCTGCCCGCGCTTCATGCTGCGCGCGGCAACGTCAATGATTCTTTGAAGGAAGGTACGCGCGAGTCTGCAGGCGGCGCGCGCTTGCGAACGCGCAATCTGCTCGTAATTCTCGAGACCGCGCTCGGCGTCGTCGTGGTGATCGGTGCCGGGCTCCTCCTTCGCAGTTTCCTAATCCTGGAGAGCGTGCCGCTCGGTTTCCAGCCACGCGGTGTCCTTACGTTTCGTGTGATTCCTCGCGGAGAAAAATATTCGCAGTTGGCGGGGCGCACGGCGTTTTACCAGCAAGCCATCAAGCACATCCAAGCACTGCCTGGAGTGAAGTCCGCCGCGGCCGTAAGTTTCATTCCGCTGACTAATTCTCGTGGCAGCAAAGGCTTTTCCATCGAGGGCCGCATCCCGCCGTCTGCCGGACAAATCCCGATGGCCGGTTACGACGCTGTGACTCCAGGATATTTCGCATCCCTCCAGATTCCTCTGCGCAGCGGAAGAGATTTTCCCTGGCAAGACACCCCGCAAGCCCAGCGCGTCGTCATCATTAACGAAGCCATGGCCCGAACCTATTGGCCCGGCGAAGATCCGCTCAGAAAGCGCATCAAACTTGGCACCGCCGACGATCCATATCCATGGTGGACCATTGCAGGAGTCGTCGGCGATATTCGCGAATTCGATGTACTTACGCCGCCGCGGCCGACTATGTACCTCCCCATTTCGCAAGCCGACGATTCGAATTACCTGCTCCGCGACTGGGTGGTGCGCGCGAATGGAGATGCTATGAATATTGCTTCTTCAATTCGTGCCGCGATGCGCGAAGTGGATCCGAATCTGCCCGTGTCGCGGCTGCGCAGCTTGGAGCAGGTGCGCAGCATTTCCGTGGCGCCACAGCGGTTCAACTTATCGCTGTTTGGTTTATTCGCCGCGCTCGCGCTGCTGCTGGCGGCGGTAGGAATTTATGGCGTTATGGCGTACAGCGTGGCACAACGAACACGCGAAATCGGTATCCGCGTCGCCCTGGGTGCGCAGCGTGGGGAAGTTGTGCGCCTGCTGCTGGGCCAAGGCGTGGGGTACGCGGCACTCGGTGTGATACTCGGAGTCGCAGGGGCCTTTGCGCTGACGCGGCTCATGACCAGCTTGCTTTACGGCGTACAGCCCGCCGACCCGCTTACTTTTGTGTGCGTCACTTTGCTTCTTGGTTGTGTTGCGCTGCTGGCTTGCTACTTCCCCGCGCGGCGGGCTATGCGCGTCGATCCCATCGTGGCGCTGCGCTCTGAATGATTTTCTTATGTTGGAGAAAGAAAGTTGGTAGGTGAAGTCGCGAGTGGCAGAGGGCGATATGAATAGATTTCGTGCATGGCTGTTCCGGCTCGGCGAATTATTTCAAAAGGAACGGCGAGACCGCGATCTCTCAGCCGAAATGGACAGCCATCTCCAGTTGCACATCGAAGACAATCTCCACGCCGGCATGAGCCGCGCAGAAGCCCAGCGGCAAGCCTTGATCAAACTCGGCGGCGTCGAGCAAACCAAAGAAATGGTTCGTGATCTCCGCGCCTTGCCTCTTCTCGAATCTCTTCTGCAAGACATCCGTTACGGCGTTCGCATGCTGCTCAAGAACCCCGGCTTTACCTTTGTCGCGGTGCTGACTTTGGCTCTCGGCATTGGCGTGAATACCGCTGTCTTCAGCCTCGCCGAGGCTTTCTTGGTGCGGCCGCTTTCTTTGCCCAATCTCCACCGTCTGGTCGCCATCACGACGGGGCAAAAGAGCCCCGTGGCTGCTGCCGACTATTTGGACTGCAAGACCCAAGGCCAGTCTTTCGAACAGCTTGCCGCGTATCGCGCAAGCGATATGAATCTGACCGGCTCTGGTGAGCCAGAGCGTGTTTACGGCGCGGCAGTCACCGCAGGCTTCTTCACTGCTTTGGGAGTCGCTCCCGTGCGGGGCCGCGGGTTCCTTATCGGCGAGGACGAGCCGGGCCACGATCAAGTGGCCATCTTAAGTTACCGGCTCTGGCAGCGCCGGTTCGGAGCGGATCCCGTCGCGTTGGGGAAGACTGTCAACATTGACGGCAAGCCCTACACGATGATTGGCGTGATGGACCGCAGCGTGGAATTCCCTGTGCCCACTGATCTGTGGATCCCGCTGGCATTGTCCCCAAAGGAAAAAGTGAATCGTGCCGCCAATTCCCTTCACCTGGTTGCGCGCCTCAAGGACAATGTCAGTCTTTCCACGGCGCGGGCGGAGATGACTCTGCTCGGGCGCCAGCTTGCTGACGCCTACCCGAATACGAACAAAGACCGCCAGTTTGACGTTCTGCCACTGGTGGAATACGTCGAAGGCAGCATCACTCGCGCCTACACCGTTCTGATGCTCGCCGTCGTTGGCATCGTCTTGCTTGTGGCCTGCGCCAACGTTGCCAACCTGCAGTTCACCCGCGCCTCTTCCCGCCGCTCGGAGCTGGCTATTCGCGAAGCGTTTGGCGCTGGCCGCGCGAGGCTCGTGCGCCAGATGTTGACGGAAAGCATCCTGCTTGCGCTTCTTGGCGCCGCGGCGGGACTTCTGTTCGCGAAATTTTGCCTGTGGCTCTGTGTATCGAAAATGCCGCCGTACGTCGTGCGCTTGTGGGCCGGTTTCGACAAGATTCGCTTGGACGCTGGAGCCCTCTTCTTCACCATGGCCGCCGCGCTGATTTCGGGAATCCTGGCCGGAATTTTGCCCGCGGTTGCAAGCTCAAAGCACCACACGACCGACGGCTTGAGAGAAGGCGGCCGCGGCGCAACAGTTGGCCGCGGGACGCGCCGCTTGCGCAGCGCCTTCGTCACCGCGCAAGTCGCTGTTGCGCTGGTCTTGGTGGTTGGCGCGGCCCTGCTGATCAAAGGCTTTCGCCAGATGACTGGCTCGGCGGAAGCGTACTCTCCCGAACGTGTTTTGATACTCGGCGTGAATCTCCCCGCTTCAAAGTATCCGCAAACTGGGGAGCGCCTCGCCTTCTATCGCAAAGCGCTTGCCGATCTCAGTTCCCTTCCTGGGGCGCAATCCGTGGCAGCCTTCAGTTGCTATCCCCTGAGCAACAACGGCGCGATTTGGGGCTATTTCCAAGTGTTGGGCCGTGTGGCCCCCGACCTGCGGCATTCACCGTGGGCCGACATGCAGACAATCAGTCCCGAGTATTTGGGCTTGATGCATGTGGCGCTGCTAGCTGGCCGTGAATTCACTTCGGACGACCGTGAAGCCACCCAACCGGTCGCCCTTGTCAGCCAAAAACTTGCGCAACGCTACTGGCCCGGAGAAAGCGCTCTGGGCAAGCAGATTCGCATTGGCGGGCCGGCCGATTCTGGTCCTTGGTTAACCGTGGTTGGTATCACCGCCGATGTGCTCTATGACTGGACGAACCAAGTCCCTCCGCCGACGATTTATCGTCCCCTTACCCAGGCCCCTCAGGCGGCGTCCCTCCTTGGCATCCGCACCGTGGGCGATCCCGCTTCATTGGGACAAGCCACGCGTGCGCGAATCGCGTCCATCGATCCTGAACTGCCTGCCTTCGATCTAAAGCCGCTGGACGTAGCCATCCATGAATCGACTGTGGGTCTGGGTTATACCGGGGCGATGATGGGCATCCTTGGGCTCATCGCTCTCGCGGTTGCAGTCGTTGGCATATACGGGATAATGGCCTACACCGTGGGCGAACGAACTAACGAGTTCGGCGTGCGCATCGCCATGGGCGCGCAGCGAGAAGACATCTTGTGGCTGGCCTCGCGGCATGGCTTGCTCATTTCTGCTGCGGCCTTTGCCATTGGCTTGCCGGCCGCGATCGCCGGCGCCCGCTTCCTCGCCGGTCTGATCTACGGCACGAGCCCCGGTGACCCCGTCGTGTTTGCGGGAGTCCCGATCATTTTGTTCGCCGCCGTGCTCACCGCCGGCTACATTCCGGCGCACCGCGCGACGCGCGTCGATCCCCTGGCGGCGCTGCGTTATGAATAGTTTTCCAAGTCCTGAAGTAAGGAGTAAGAAGTAAGAATTTGAAAAAAGAAGGATGGCAGAAGGCATCATGAATAAATTTCGCGCATGGCTGTTGCGATTCGGCGGACTCTTCCGCAAACAGCGCCGAGAAAAAGATCTCGACGCCGAGATGGACAGTCATCTCCAACTGCACATTGAAGACAATCTCCGCGCCGGCATGAACGCTGCAGAAGCCCGCCGCCAAGCGCTCATGAAACTTGGCGGCGTCGAGCAAACCAAAGAAATGGTTCGCGACCGCCGGGGACTTCCTCTTCTCGATACTCTTCTGCAGGATCTGCGATTTGCTTTTCGCATGCTTCTGAAAAATCCCGGCTTTACGGCGATTGCCATTCTGACCTTGGTGGTCGGCATCGCCGCGACCACCGCCATATTCAGCGTCGTCTATGGCGTTCTCCTGCGGCCTCTTCCTTACCCCAATCCCGACCAGATCCTCCAGATGTGGGAGCTCGATGCCACGGGTCACCGGATGAACTTTCCCGAGCCCAATTTCTCAGACATGCGGAGCGCCTCGCAATCCCTCGCGGCTTTGGCAGAATGCAACGCCGGACCTTTGACTATTACTGGCGGGACAGAACCCATCCGAACCGTTGCCGCCGAAGTTTCCCGGGATTTCTTTAAGGTGATAGGCGTCTCGCCGCTTCTTGGAAGGAGTTTCAACCCGGAAGATCAGCGCGAAGGCGCGGCGCCGGTATTGTTGGTTAGCCACGCCTATTGGGAGCAGCATTTCGGCGCTTCGAACGAACTCTCCAAATTCAAACCCGTCGCGGATCACAAGGTTTTTTCGGTCATCGGCGTGATGCCGCAAGGTTTTCGTTTCCCGGATGCAGCCGACCTCTGGATTCCGCGTGAACTCTATCCGCCGGACAACTCCAGCCGTACCGCGCACAACTGGCACATCTTCGGCCGACTGCGCGAAGGCGTAACACTCTCGCAAGCGCGCGCCGAATTTTCGGCCATCGCTCATCGGCTGAAGCAGCAATACGGCCAGGACATCGACATGACTGACGCCGCGGCCGACCGCTTGAGAGATGCGATAACCTCCAACGTGCGCGCCGCGTTGCTTCTTTTGCTCGGCGCCGTCGGTTTTCTCTTGCTGGTGGCGTGCGCCAATGTGGCCAATCTTCTTTTGGCGCAGGCGGCGCGCCGTGATCGCGAACTGGCCATCCGCGCGGCCCTCGGCGCCGATAGGCGCCGCTTGGTTTTTCAATTTCTGATCGAGTCGGCTTTACTTTGCGCGCTCAGCGGGATCGCTGGGGGGCTCGCGGCTCGCTGGGGCGTGAATGTTCTTTTGGCGCTGGCTCCCAGGAATCTGCCGCGCCTCGACTCCATCTCCGTCAACATGCCCGTGCTGTTGTTTGCTGTGGGCTTGTCGTGCGTCATGGCCACGGCCCTCGGAACCTTCACTGCGATTCGCGCTACCGCAGGTGATGTCCGCGATGCTCTTGCCGAGGGCGGCCGCGAACAGATTGGAGGTCAGGGCGCGCACCAATTCGGTCAGACGATCGTCGCCGGTCAACTCGCGATTACGCTGGTGCTGCTGGTCGGCGCGGGACTTCTCGGCCGCAGCCTGATCCGCGTTCTTTCCGTCGAGCCGGGATTTCGCACCGAGCACGTCGTCACCATGGACCTTTCATTTACACACCCTGGGGATAACGAAGCGGCAAAGGCGCTTCACGTCAACAAGCTCAACAGTTTATTCGAACGCTTGCGTGCTATTCCCGGTGTCGAAGCTGTAGGTGGTACCAACGCGTTGCCGCTGGTGAATGGATTCCTCGCCGACGGCACTTTTGTGATTCTCAATCCCCGAGATGTACCCGCGCGCATGGAAGACTTCGAGCGGCTGTTTCACAATCCGTCCATCACCGGCTACGCCGACTACTGCGTGGCCAGCGAAGATTACTTCCGCGTGCTGGCCATTCCGCTTCTGCGTGGCCGGTTTTTCGATAATCGAGATGTGATGAGCGCGCCTCACGTCGCTCTAATCAACGACGCTCTTGCGCGAAGTCGCTGGCCAAAGGAAGACCCGCTCGGCAGGACAATTGAATTCGGCAACATGGACGGCGACCTGCGATTGCTCACGATCATCGGCATCGTCGGCGACGCCCGTAATCACAGCCTCGAAGCCCCGCCTAGCCCGACCGTTTACGTAAACTACCGTCAGCGGCCGCAATCATCCGATCTCTTCACCATCGTGATGCGCACCAGTTTGCCGCCAGAAGGCGTGATTTCCACGGCGCGCGAAATCGTCCACAGCGTCGATCCGGATGTTCCGCCACAGTTCCGCACGTTCGCACAGGTCTTCATTTCTTCGCTGGCCACGCGGCGGTTCAATCTCACTCTGATCTTGGCGTTCGCTGGAGCCGCGTTGCTTCTCGCGGTAGCGGGCATCTATGGAGTCATGGCTTACAGCGTCACGCGCCGCACTCGGGAAATCGGCGTGCGCATAGCCCTCGGCGCTGCACGTGGCGACGTGCTCCGTCTCGTGCTCGGCCAGGGGCTGTGGACCACGGCGATTGGCGTAGCCATCGGAATTGCCGGTTCGCTCGCGCTGACTCGAACCATGCAGTCGCTGCTGTTCGGAGTGAGCCCCACCGATGCGCTCACGCTGGCCGCTGTTTCGCTCTTGCTCGCTAGCATGTCCATGCTGGCTTGCTGGATCCCTACGCGGAGGGCCATGCGTGTCGATCCAATCGTCGCCCTGCGCTATGAGTGAAGATTCGCTTTCCCGTTTTTGTTTCTCGTTTTGAATTTCTAGTTCTTGGTTTCTAGTTTCTGATTTCTAGTTTCTAGTTCTCTTTCTCAAGGCTTTTTCTTTTTGAACAATCCTCCCAGCGCGTTTATCGCGTCGGCTGGATTTTGCATTTGTTGCTGCGGATTAGCTCCTGGGGCGGTCCCGCCGGTGCAGGCAAGCTGCGACTGGAGCAGGCTTGCAGCGGTCCCGCCGATATCGGGAACAAATTTCGGCTCGGCGGTCGTGCCATGAATCTGAAAAGGAATGGTCGCTCCTTTGCACCCGCCCTTGCCTCCCCCGATGGCGCCCAGGATGCCCCCGATTCCTGACGCCGGCGCCCCGCCCGATGAAGAATACGTTGCTGTGCTTGCCAGAGTGGCTGCCATTTTGAAGTCCAGATTATTTTTCGAATCCAGCGTGCCCGCCCCAACCAGCGTCCCCAGCGCGGGAATCGCCGCCAGGAAATTCTCCGCTTCCAGCCCGGTAGGAGCCATGTGCAAATTGGTCGTGATTTTTTCGATGTCCAAATCCTGGCCGGTTTTCAGGCCCGTCAGCGCGGAAATCGTAGACATCCTCGATCCCAGGTCGAAGCCCGCAAGCTTGGCGTTGTACAGCCCAACTGTCCCCGTAGTGATCAGTTTGTTGGTCGGCCCGGTTATATTCAGATTTGTGTTGAGCGCGCCTGCGGCCACCGAAGCGCCTTTCGGAAGGTGGATGCCGAGCGCAGGAAGAAAGGCCTCCAGGTCGCGTGCGGGCATGTTCTCTCCTTCGACCTTCGCGTTGACGATGGTTTCGTCCCCAGGCGACTGAAATGTGCCGGACAGGTGCGCCGCCGCATTGCCGATCTTCAGTGTGGATGGTTCCAGCACGCCGGCGTTCTTGCGGAGATTGTACTTCGTACTGAAATTCACGGTCACAGGAACTCCAGCCGCTGAACCACCGGCGATCAGAAGCGCCTTGGAAAGCTTGGCGTTCCCTTTGGTCTGCGCTTCGCCGCTTTGCGACGAAAGGTCGGCGTCGAGACCCACAATGCCGCCGAGCCCCAAGGAAGGATCGAGGAAACCGGTGGAAGCAAGATTCAAGTCCGTGACGTTGAGCTTGGCATTCAGTGGAGTAAGCGCAGTATCCACTTGGTCCACCGGGCCGAACTTGCCGTCCAGCTTCAGCTTGCCGCCAGCGGGCAGATCGGCGGTGACCGTAACCGGAAACTTGGAAGTCAGCGAAACATCCGAAGCCGTCACGTTGACGTGGTCGTACGTGCTGCGCTTCTCGGAAGTCGTCGAGCCGACGATGATGCTGCCGTCGCTCAGCGTAAGTTTCTTGATGGAAACTTCCGCCGCGCCCGCTGCGCCGGAGGGTTTTTCCGCGGGCGGCTGTTTCGCTTGCGCCTTTGCGGCGGAAGCGCCCAGCGAAGAATAGTTCCACTGCCCGGCGGCATTGTGCAACAGCGTCACTTTGGGGCTGGCAATCGTAACGCCGGTGACGTTGAGGGTCTTCGAGAGGATCAGCGGCATCATTTCTAGGCCCACGTTCAGCGACTTGGCCGTCAGGAACGGAACAGAGCTGAATTTCGGGTCGTCTCCGATGGAGAGGTTTTCCGCGGAAAGCGATCCGCTGATCAGGGACAGACTGATGTTGCCCAATTGCACTTTGCGTCCCAGCGCCGCGGAAGCTTTCTCTTCAATGATGGGCCGGAACTGGTTCACGGGGATCAAAAACGGCGCAACGAGCACCACCACAACCAGCACCGCCACCACAATCAGCACAATCTTCAATGTCTTATTCACGGCAGCCTCCGGTCCGGTAGGAACAAGCGCAGATCGGGTCGGAGGCATAATGTTAGCACGGACCGACCAAGCCAGGTCGGGCGGAACGGGCCTGTGCGCTATTTCTTTTGTAGGGGCGCAGCACCGCTGCGCCCTCTCCCGCCGCGCCACCCCACCCACACTGTCATTCCGAACGCAGCAGGCCGATTTCCTCTTCCGCTTTCGCTCCTGCGAAAGCGTCGGCCTGCGCATGTGAGGAATCTCTCTTCTCTTGGCACACTGCCTGCCCTATCCTTAGGTTGATCGGAGTGCCTCAGATCATAAGCGGTCGTAAGACAACCCAGCGCGAACGAAAACAGTATGAAGAAAAAAACTGAGAAACGAAGACGGCCTGACGAACTGCGCCGCGAGTACGACCTTTCTAAATTGAAAGGCGGCGTCCGTGGCAAGTATATCGCGCGCTATCGAGCGGGAACGAATCTCGTACTTCTTTCACCGGACGTAGCTGAGTATTTCCCTAACGAGCAGTCCGTCAATACAGCCCTACGCACCTTGATTCATGCCGCGAAGCGCCCTCTCCGCCGCCCGCGCTGACCACTTCATCGGTGTAGCGCCGGCTCGCCCTGAGTCTTTTCGAAGCGCTTTGCCCCGGTTTGTGGGGAGAGCCCGGCATCTTTCGTCTTGTAGCGGCGACTTTATGTCGCCACATTACCTTCTTCAGGGGTATCAGCCCAGGCCAGCATTCAAGTGTTTTATTTTCAATCAATTCCGCACTCTTTGCGAAAAACCACCCGGGTGGGGGTTAGGGGCCCTGTTGACTAGCCATTCCTCTTTGCAATGCGCCACTACAATCATGCGAGACTGGATCGGAGCATATGGCGGCCACGTCCATGAGTGGAACCCAAACGGGAGCGATCGAGCCGATGATGGAGCCCATCCCGGAGGGCTGGTTCGCGATGGGATGCGAAACCGGGCGCGACGACGAAAAACCGGTGCATCGGGTATGGGTGGCTGAGTTTGAGCTGGCAGTGTACCAGGCGACGAACGTGGAGTACGCGCGCTTCCTTGCGGCAACGAATGGCCCTCCACCTCCGCATTGGAATGATGCGAATTTCAATGATCCGCACATGCCGGTTGTTGCCGTGTCTTGGCAGGAGGCAGCGAGCTACTGCGAGTGGCTGAGCGGAATGACCGGCAAACGCTATCGTTTGCCGACGGAAGCCGAATGGGAACGCGCGGCGCGCGGCGGAGAGGAGAATTTGCTTTATCCGTGGGGAGATGCCCCTCCGGAGACAATTCCCGATTACGACAAGCGCTGGAAGCATGGGCCGGAGCCGGTGGGACTGTATAAGCCGAACGCTTACGGGCTTTACAACGTGGGCGACAACGTCCACGAATGGTGCTCCGACTGGTACGACGACGGCTACTACGCGCGTTCGCCGGAACGGAATCCGCAAGGGCCGCAGAGCGGCACGCGCAAGGCTTCGCGGGGTGGCTCGTGGCGCCATCACATTAAGGTGACGCGCACAGCAGCGCGTTCCAGCATTCCGCCGGAGTTTCAATACGCGGACTATGGATTCCGAATCGCGCGGTCGTTGAGTAGGTGAGAATGCCGGAGTGGCTCCCTGCCGCGCATCGAAAATTCCGCGCGCAATTTGTTTGTGTGACCAGAGGCAGCAAGAACGAGCTTTGTATTCATGTTAGGATGAAGGAATGCGGCCCGCCTCATCGGCTGTGCGATTAATGGCATTGCTGGTGAGCGTCGCCGCAACGGCGGCGGCCCAGCAAGAGCCGAAGCCACAAGACCTTCCCGATGCGCCCGTCGCAAAGCAGGAAAGCGCGCCGCAAAAGCGCCAGAATCGTGTCCAAACAACCATCGAAGTTCTCGAGCGGCGGTCGATTTTCTTTCCCGATATCGCAACCAGCGCCGGCCCGCTCAGCACGAAGCAGAAGTTCGAACTTTTCGCGGATGAAAGCATCGCTCCTTCGCGGCTTCTCAGTTCCGCGGCGGGTGCGGGGATCGGCCAGGCGCAGAATTCGCTGGCCGCATATGGCCAGGGAATGGGCGGATACGGAAAACGGTTTGGTACCTCAATGGCCACGGCCGCATCGACGAATTTCTTCGGAACGTTTGTCATTTCGTCCGCGCTACACCGCGACCCGCGCTACTTCGTAACGCTGCACGGCGGGTTTGGGCACCGCGTGGGATACGCGCTGAGCCGCATCGTCGTGGCGCGCACGGATGAAGGTAAAGACGCGGCGAATTGGGCGGGAATGCTGGGGCCGCTGCTGGCCGAGAGCCTGGCCAACAGCTATTTGCCGGTGGAAGAACAAACGGCGGGCCGCACGTTTCAACGCTATGGAATACGGATCGGATTGTACACCGCCAGCAACGCGCTGCGGGAATACTGGCCGACGATTTTTCGGAGCCTGCGCATCAGCAAGATTGCGCCCAGAACAAAATCGAATCCGGCGCCTACGGCGCCCGGAGCTTCGCGGCCATCGCTTTGACAATGGGCAAACACAGACGGAACGAAAATGGCCGGGAAGTATTACAATAAAGGAGCGGGGCTGTAGCTCAGATGGATAGAGCAGCAGTTTCCTAAACTGCTTGTCGGCGGTTCGAATCCGCCCAGCCCCACCAGAAAATCCTCGGGATCAGTCGACTAGCTTGACGTCTTCCATTAGGGAGAAGAAGCCTTCGGCGAGCGTGGGATGGATATAGACAGCGCCTTTCAAGAGTGTGTACGGTTGCTTCGCGAGCATGAGCGTGCTGAGGATTTGCACGAGTTCGCCTCCTTCGGAGGCAAGGATGGAAGCGCCGAGCACTCGATCGTTCGAAGCATCGACGACAATTTTCATGAGGCCGGCGGTTTCGCCGCGCTCGATCGCGCGCGCCACATAGGTCATCGGGCATCTGCCGATTTTTAGTTTGAAGCCTTTGGCGCGAGCTTCTTTTTCCGTCATGCCGACACCACCGAGCTGCGGATCGGTGAAAACGCAGGACGGGACGAGCCGGTTTTCAATCGAAAGATTCTTGCCTTCCACCAAATTGCCGTAAACAATCTGAAAATCATTGTAAGAAATGTGCGTAAATGCCGGGCCTCCTTTGCAATCACCAAGGGCCCACACGCCGGAAACATTTGTCTCGAGGCGGCTGTTCACTTTGATATAGCCGCTCTGGTCGGTTTCGATGCCAGCCTCGTCGAGACCGAGATCGTCGGTGTTTGGACGGCGGCCAGTGGCGACCAGGAGATGCGAGCCGGTGACGCTCGATGAACCTGCAGGCGATTCGAATGACACCGTGAGAGCGCCGTTTTTGCTTTCGACGCGAGTCGTGCGAGCGTTGAGCAGGAATTGAATACCTTCGGCTTCCAGGGCTCCCTGCAGCTCGGCGGCAATTTCGGAATCTTCGCGAGAAACAATTTGTTTGCCGGTGTGAAGAACGGTGACGCGGCTGCCGTAGCGGCGAAACATTTGTCCAAATTCCAGGCCGATGTAGCCACCGCCGAGAATGAGGAGATGCTCGGGGAGAGCCATGAGCTGCATAGCGGACTCGTTGGTGAGATAAGAGACAGTATCGAGGCCAGGGATCGCAGGAGCGGTCGGGCGGCCGCCAGTGTTGATGAAGATTTTTTCGCTTTCGGGCAAATCATCTCCGACTTGGAGTTGATGCGGGGCAACAAAACGAGCATGGCCGTGATAGAGGCGAAGGTTGGGGCGCTTGTCGATCTGTTTCTGCCGACCGCTGCGAAAGCTGAGAACGACTTCGTCTTTTTGCGCAACAATTTTGGCGAGATCGACGCTGACATTAGAAGCATTGACGCCCCAGCGCGCGGCGTTTCGCGCATAGTGAGCGACTTGCGCGCGGTGGACCATTGTTTTGGTGGGCGTGCAGCCGACGTTGATGCACGTGCCACCGAGATGCTTTTTCTCGATGAGCGCCACAGACCACCCCAAGTCGGCGAGCCGATAGGCGAGAGGATTGCCGGCCTGGCCGGAGCCGATGATGATGGCGTCGTATTTCATGCGGACGGACCTCCGGAAAGGAATGGCTCCAAAACATACCATCGGATGCGGCACCGGTACTCATGGGATGAAAAGTTTTTCGGGAATGGACAGCGTTGCCTAAAGATACAAAGAGTATTGCGGCGCCCACTGCGCGGAAGTTATGGCGTTGCGCAGAGCTTCCGGCGTTGTCTGGGGAGCAAGCCCATCGCGCTGGGCCTGTTCGGCTGCAGTGAAAGCGATTTCGATTGCCGCCTGACGAAGGCTGGTCAACGCCGGCAGCAAGGGCGCGGACGGATCGGCGATGGCAGGAGACTGCGCGGCAAGCGAGCGAGCCGCGGCAAGAAACATGCGGTCCGTGACGCGGCGCGCCTGAGTGGCAAGAAGAGCGAGGCCCATGGCCGGGAATATGTAGACGTTATTGCATTGAGCGATACGAATGGTGCGGCCCTGATAGTGGACATCCGGGAACGGCGAACCAGTGGCGACGAGAGCGCGGCCGTCGGTCCAACGAATCAAATCCTCGGGGACGGCTTCGGACTTGGACGTGGGGTTGGACAGCGGCAGGATGATGGGCCGAGGACATTTGCATGCCATTTCACGAACGATGGATTCGGAGAATGCGCCTGGGAGGGTCGAGAGGCCGATGAGAATGGTCGCATCGACCTGATGGATGACTTCGCTAAGGCCGACGTGATGGTTCGCGGCGCTTCGCGGAAAATTTGCCAAGCGCTCCGCTGGCTGCGCGTAAACACGCTGCTCCGCGGAGAGGTCCGTGCGTTGCGAGTGAAGCAAGCCGTCGCGATCGATGAGCCAGAAACGAGAGCGCGCTTCCTGCTCCGACAGACCGTCGGCAACCATGGCTTCGCGGAGAAAGTCGGCTACACCAACGCCTGCGGAACCGGCGCCGAGCATAACGATTTGTTGATCGCGAAGGCGGCGGCCGGAAACACGGACGGCAGAAAGGATCGCTCCGCAGGCGACCGCAGCGGTGCCTTGAATATCGTCATTGAAGGTCAGGAGCTGGTCGCGGTAGCGGTTGAGGATGGGACGAGCATGGGCCTGCGCGAAATCTTCCCACTGAAGCAACGTATGGGGCAGTTCTTGTTTCAGGGCTTGAACGAAACGATCGACAAAATCGTCATAGGCATCGCCAGTGATGCGCTCGTGGCGCCAGCCCAGATATTCGGGATCAGCAAGGCGCTCTTCATTGTTGGTGCCCACATCGAGAACAACGGGCAGCGTTAGCACCGGAGGAACGCCGCCAATCAGGGAGTAAAGGGCAAGTTTTCCGATGGGGATGGCGAGGCCGCCGACGCCTTGATCTCCAATGCCGAGGATGCGCTCGCCATCGGTAACCACGATGACGCTGACTTCTTTGTTGGGGCGATTTTGAAGCAACTGCCGAATGTTGTCGCGCAGCGGATAAGAAATAATCAGGCCGCGAGGGCGCCGGTAGATGTGGCTGAATTCCTGGCACGCCTCTGCAACCACGGGCGTGTAAACGATGGGCAGCATCTCCTCGATGTGATCGAGAAGAAGGCGGTAGAAAAGAACCTCGTTGGTGTCCTGGAGTTGGCGGAGATAAATGTGACGCTCGAGATTGTCGTGCTTGCGCAGATAAGCTTTGTAAGCGCGAGCGGACTGTTCTTCAATGGCTTCGACTACAGGCGGGAGAAGCCCATCAAGGCCGAGGGCCTGGCGCTCCTGCGTGGTGGAGGCGGTGCCTTTGTTCAAGGACGGCATCTCCAGCAGCGCACGTCCGCGCAGATGAGGAGCGAGCTTGGGCAAGGGCGATGAAGGGGATATGGCGGCCAAGGGAAGCACTCATTCCTGAAGCGTCACGCACACCCCGTTGGGGTCAACCGCGCCGAACTCTTTCGTCCCCCAGGGCTTGGTTTGCAGCGCACCATTAGGGTGCACTTTTCCGCCGTGTTTCTGATATTCCGCATACATGGCCTCAAGCCTTGAACGGCGATGCGCACCATGGTCTGGTCTCCGACCTTGCGCGCCAGTTCTTTGTCCCTCATACCGGCTATGTGCAGGTAGGCTTCGCCGCGGTTGATTCCGGTGTAGTTCGGGGGCGTGGCATCGCGAAAAGTTTCCTTGAAGCCACAGATCTCCGTCCGCCAATTCAGGGATTCCGTCGTGTCGGCGGCAGGAAGAACGGGGATCGCGCCTGTGATAATCGGGTCCATGACCGAAGGATAACCGAATTCCATCCTGGTCGCCTACATCCATGCCGCCGGTGCTGGACTGATAGAATCCTTGTCTGAGAACCGCCTAATCAGATGTGGATGTAACCGGCCCTTACCTTTGGCTTCTCTTCGTGGTCAGGCCGGCGAAGAGGTTTGTTGCCAGAGAGGCTGCGTGGGCATCACCGCGCGGCGCCAGCTTTGCGGATGTAGATACCGCCATTGAAGTTTGTAAATTGCAATTCGGGGCCACCGCCGTTGATTGTGGCATGGACGGCCTTGTCGATCTTGACGAGGTATTTGCCGCCGTGGCCGCGCCCGTCCTCGACGATTTGCTGCGGCGTGGAAGCCTGAACCTGGACGTCGAAATCACTGAAAATCTCTCCGCGATCGGACTTAAGGCTAAGGTTGGCCTTCAAATCGGGGGGAAACGTAACGTCAATGTCGCCGTTCAAAGAACTGAAGGCCATGGGCTTCTGGGGATTCACGCGCGAAAAAGTAGCCAAAAGGCGCCCGTTCAAGGCATGCGCGACGGCGCTGCCGGAGACGTTGTTCAGGGTGACGGAGCCGTTCACGTCGTTGACGTCCAATTCGCCGTCCACGCCAGTGACCACGATGTCGCCGGAGTTCACGGCACTCAGCTTTAGGGAAGTGTGAATGGGAACGGAAATGGATAGGTCGACGGCGCGCATGAACGAATCGGTGGAGATGCGCACTTCGTTGTTTTCTTCTTCCACGGAAAGGCCCGTCCCTGAAACGGGGATGCGCTTCATGGTCGAATCGGAGCGCGCCGATTCGCGGTTGCGGGCGCGGGCCTCGACGACAACTTCTTTGCCGTCATAGCCCTTGATGGTAATTCCGCCGTTGACCAGGCTCGCCTTCACCAAAGCGGGCCGCGCGGGATCACTGAGGTTCACGGAAACGCGATCCGCGCCAGATGGCGTTTGCGTCTGCCCGGGGGCCGGCGCGGCGGCAAACGAAACGCAGAGAATTGCAGCAGACACAACGAGGGATGGGAAACGCTGGGTTTGATTATTCATGATTTTCAAGAATACGAATCTCTCCATTTAGATTTTCCACCTTGATCTCCGGCCCGCCGGAATTCACCCGCACACCGGTATAGCGATCTGCGTGAAAAACTACCTTCGCGCCATGATGCTCTTCCTGAATGGCGCGCGCCGGCAACGCGGTGACGGGAAAATCGCTGTAGATGCTGCCGTTGAAGGTCTTGAAGCGAAAATCCGCGGCCAAGCCTGGCGCGAAACGCAAATCCACGTCGCCGTTTATGGTGCGGAAATCGGAATTTTCGCGAGGGTTCTGGCGAAAGGAAACCTTGACAGGACCATTCACAGTACGCGCCGTCCCGGAACCGGCAATGTTGTCCATTTCGACGTCGCCATTGACATTGCCCACAAGGAAACTCCCGCTGATGTCCCGCACCAAAACGCGCCCCTCATTCACAGTCTTGACTTTGATGTCCATGTCGCGGGGAACGCGGAGTTGAAAATCCATCTTGACGATGTAGCCCTCGAACTCGCGGCGGCCACATCCATCTTTGCAATTGCAGCGGAAAGGCCCGTTCACATAGAGCTTCAGGGAGCCTGCTTGCTCGGTGATGTCGAGGGTGACTTCCTTGCGAGCCTGTTCGAGCTTTTCCTTGGATTCCGCGCGGACAGACTTCTTGACCGTGAGTTGCGCCTGGTCGGAATTTGTGCCCACGACTTCGATGGAACCCCAGACGTTGTCAATTTCGAGGGACTTATGCTGGACGCCCGCCATCGAAAAAGATTTCTGGATGGTCTCCTCCTCCTGCACTGGCAGGTCGCGATCAGAGTCGTCGAGAGTGATTGGGAATACGGACGGAAGATGAATCTCCAAGGGAAGAACCGGGGCGACTTTTATTGCCGGCTGCGGGACTTTTATGGTCACGGACTGGGCAGACAAGGAAAAGGGAAGTAGACAGCCGACTGTCAACACCGTGAAAAAGCGCACGTTTCGCATGGTCTCCTCCTCAATTCAGTTTGCTTTTGGCCCACTCGACGCGTTGTCGCACCGTGGGATTCAGATTCGGGGCTTGTTGTAGAGCCTGGAGCCGCTGCGCAGCATCGGGATCCCTCCATTCGAGCAAAAGATCGATCAGGGCTACCTGCACCAGGGGCGATTGCTGCTGCTGGAGAGAATCCAAAATTCCCTTGTGAACCTGGGGCTGCCGCCCATGGCGGCTGAGAGCATCGAGAGCCGCCAAGCGCACATCCACGCTCGCGTCGTAGCGCAGCGTGTGAAGGAGAGCGGAAAGCACCTGCGGATCAAGTTGCTGGTCGCGCGTGCTCCAAGTTACGCCCTCGAGCCGCGCGCTGGCCGATTGCTGCTGCAGCATCGAAAGCACGACCAATTGCTTCATGCTCGCGAGTTCGGATTGCATTGCTTGGAAGTCTTGGGAATGGGATTTGGAACCAGCCACCTGAAGACCCGCGTAAACGCCGATAGCAAGCAGCGCGGCGCTCCACGCTGCGGCCCCCAGAGGTGAGCGAAGCCAATGGAACACATTCCAGCTCCAGGCGGAAGCGCGTTTTCTCCACGACGAGTCGTCCGCAGGCTGATTCGAACGACCCGCTTGGTAGGCCTGCAGCATGGCTTCAAAACGCGCGCGAGAGGCAGGACCTGGCTGTTCGACGGGCAGAAGCGAGAGTTTTCTCCAAATGACCACTTCTTCTCTACAGTCCGCGCACTGTTCGAGGTGGGCTTCGACGTTGTGGTGCAGCTCGGCGCTCAAACGCCCTTGCAGGTAGTCCGGCAAGAGTTCCGCGATGTGTTCACACTTCATGGTGACCTCCTCGGGGAGGAATACTCTCTGCAGCTGCCGCCTCGGCTTTCTTCAGCATCGTGCCGCGCGCGAGTTGATGAAAGGCCTTGCGCAAATCCTGCAGGGCCCGGTGGATGCGCGTTTTGACGGTGTTGAGTTCGCAGCCGAGAAGAGCGGCAATTTCCTCATACTTCAGTTCTTGAAAGCGGCACAGAAGCAGGATTTCTCTTTTTTCCTCCGGCAACTGCTGGAGCGCGCGTTGCAACAGTTCGACTTCCTGCTGCTCCTGCGCAGAATCCGTGGGAAGAACAGGCGGCAGCATTTCCGGCTCGAGAGCGGTCTGCCGAGGAAACTTGCGAAAGTGATCGATGCGCGCGTTGCGAGCAATCTGGTAGACCCAAGCGCGGAAAGGGGTGCCGGGGCGGTAGCTCTGGCGGTATTTCAGGATACGGAGGAATACCTCCTGGACAAGGTCTTCGCTCAGCGTTCGGTCGCCCGTCAGCTTTGAATAGAAATTGAAGAGCGGCGTTTGGTAGCGATCAAACAACACGCCTAGCGTTTCGCCCGCGCCATCGCGCACTTGGAGCATCAGATCCTCGTCGGGAGCCAAAGTCATCGCCGAATTATGGTCCTAAACGGCTGTAGTTGGCCTTACAAGGAGTGAATACCGCGGATACTGGAAAAGGTTCCGTCCACTAGCCGGCGCGACGACAAGGCCTAGTGGCGCGTAGGGCTTTCGCCGCCCTGGGAGTTCCTGGCCAGTGAGTCGCCTCCAGTCTGGCCGTTAAGTCCCGATAACGCGTCACCGGACCTAGGAAATTGCTGGTCCGGCAACACCGCGCACTCTTACGCCCCGAACCTCTGCCGATATGCGCTAGGGGAGAAGCCGGTGTGCCGCTGGAAGAGCGCTCGGAAAAAGGCGACATCTTGATAACCAACGGCGCCGCTGATCTCCTGCATGGTGCGATGGTTGCTTTCGAGCAGCCGCTTGGCGGCGGCGACTCGCAGCTTCTGTAAATAGAGCAACGGACTGTCTCCGGTGGCTTGCTTAAAGCGACGAACGAAATTGCGCAGGCTCATGCCCACGCGCCGGGCTGGGGCCTCGAGGGGGAAGCTGCTGTGAAAGTTCTGGTGCAACCACTCCTGCGCGCTGGAGATGTTGTCATCGCTATGCTCAGTCTTCAAGGGGACGATGGCGAAACCAGCCTGCCAAGCGCGCCGTGTCTCGATGAGGAGCGCCTTGGCAGTCTGCACGGCGATATCATGGCCGCAGAATCTCTCCACAAGATACAGACTGAGATCGAGTGCGGCGTGTACGCCCCCGCCACAGTAGAAGCCGCGGTCCTCGGTCACCATCAACTCCGGCATCCACTTTACATTGGGATATTTCTCCCGGAAGCGCTCCGCCAGGCCCCAGTGCGTGGTGGCGCGCTTGCCGTCCAGCATGCCGGTGGCTGCAACCAGACCCACACCTGAGCACACACTGGCAATGGCAGCGCCGCGCTTGTGCCAGCGCCGCAGCCAAGGCACAACCGGAGCGTTGCGCTCGACCACGTCGTCCAAACTTATTCCAGTGGTCGGAATGAAGATGAGGTCGGTCTTGCGGATGGCTGCGAGCGCTGCCTGAGGGCGAATGTGAATTGGCCCGTCGCAGCGGACCGCACGTCCGTCCACAGAAGCGGTGGTCACTCGAAAGCGAGGCACTTGCCGTTTTCCCGTGAGGAAGTTCCACAGCGTGCCGGCATGACGGAAGACCTCCATCGGGCCAATGGCAGTAGACGAGAAAGTTTGGTCGAGAAACAGGACGGTGACCTCCATCATGTCTATCCTCCGGGTGGCGAAGCGCCAAATGGCCTAATCACCTATGTACAATGGCATATCCGCCATCCTGATTTCAACCTTATTAGGCGTCTAATCTTGGGAATCGCGAATTACTTGTTTTGAAAACCGTTGGCTCACCTGGGAGGAGCAAATGAGCGAACACTACCATGACATCGGGGATCTACGGTTTCTCAAGGACATGGGCAAACTCGCGCCCACAGAATTCAACGCCTGGCTGGGCCTGGATAAGATCGTTGGCCGTGAGGACGGTGCCATTCCGAGGAAATACCGCGAACTCATTGCACTGGCTGTTGCCTGCACGACGCAATGCCCCTACTGCATCGAAGCGCACGTAAAAGCCGCAAAGACCGCGGGCGCCTCGCGCGAGGAAGTTACCGAAAGCACGCTGCTTGCAGCCGCGCTGCGCGCCGGGGGAGCGGCAACGCACGGGGCCATGGCGTTGAAATTCTACGAGTAACTCTGAAATCTATAATAGCTTGCATCACGGAGAGTGCTATGAACAGAGAGCGTGCATTCCAAATCGTCCTGAGACTGGTAGGGCTAATCTTCGTAGCCGGGATCTATCCGCTCACCGTTGTTTGGCCGTCCGGCTGGTCGTGGCACACAGGCCACTCGGACTACCTGCAGATGATTTTGGGCGTTTACGCGGCGCTAGGCGTCTTCTTGCTGATTGCTTCGCGTCGCCCGGCGGACCATCGCAGCCTCATCGCATTCGCCGCATGGTCGAGCCTTGTTCACGCGGGCATCATGGCAATGCAGGCATTGATGAACACGGGCGAGCAGGCTCATCTGCTGGGCGATGTTCCCGCCCTAATTATCGTAGGCATCGCACTGATCGCGTTGGCGCCGAAACCTTTGCGCCCATGGTTGCCTAGTTATCCCTGCGCGGTATTGATGGTCTGCCAGACGCCAACCAGACCTTCAGCGATCGGCCCTAAGACGTCCGTATCTCCAAAATACGCCATGTGCGAGAGCGGATTCCAGAATGCAAGCGGGCCCCCAACAAGGACCGGACAATCGGAAGTCACCGCCACACGATAATCGGCGTTGAGTTCCTTCAGCGGATAGCCAATGACATCCGCTTTGCCATAGAAATTCACCCATTCGCCAGCAAGATTCGGGTAGTAACTGTGTAACTTAGTTGATGGCACGTATATGGGTTTACCGAAGTTGCCGTAGCGCAGGCTCCACAGCGCGACGGGGCTGCCCATGGTATAGAACAGGGTCAATGTATCCCCGCAAGCGAGCGGAGCATCTCCCAACTTTTGGCGCACAGTTGGCGCAATCAAGGGTTTCTCAGCGGAGTGCGCCTGCAGGTCATAGAAGAAATTGCAGGCAATGACTGTGCCGAGGCTGTGGGAGATGACACATAGAGGGGCATGCGGGCCAGCCTCCTGCGCCAGACGCCGCAGGGAATCCGCGAACACAGCATGTACCCGGTCATAGGCATCGCGTCTGCCTGCGATGGGTTGATAGGCAATGGCGTCAGCAGCGAAATCCACCATGAACTCGCGCAACCCGGTCCAGCCCAACCGTCCCCCTTTGCGGAGGCGGCTCCAGAGTTCGTCCTCTTCGTTTTGCAGGACCGGAGCCCAATAGACTGGCTGGTAGAAGAAGCGCGGAGCTTCTTGAGGGTCGTCCCCGAGCTGCTGCACCACACGGTTGCGCAGTTGCTGAATTATTGCCGATGCGAAGTCTTCTTTCTGCCTCCCAATCCCATGGACGATGGCAACTGCGACGCTCTGGGGCATAATTTGCACCTCCGGCCTGTTACGACGGTGAGATTCTACTCGACACGACAGCGGCAATAGAGGAATTGTTGTGTGGATCTGCCCGGGCGCGATTTCACTCGGTTGAGGCGAGTACGCGTCTCGGCTTCTTAGGCCGCTTTCTGATTCTCGCGGCTTACTGGGCCCACGCTCATGACCGGCCGGCGAATATCTGCAAGTCGCACCACGGCCAGTTCCCAGCAATGCTGAAGCATGTAGAGGCTTGCGACCAGGATGGCAATCGTTGCAAAGCCCAGCGCGAAGAGGGCAAACACTGCGAGCAGTTCCTCAAAGACGTAGAGTTGGGACATCACGACAACTGCCAGGAACCCCCACAGCCCTATGCGACCGTTGTCCTTGAGCTTGGTTTGCACGGCAGCCTTCTGATTCGTGCGGCCCCAGCGGTTGGCCGCTAATTTCTGTTACAACGCCTGTACTGTCCAACGATGGTGTGCACTTTCTCGCGTTCAGGGCGCTGGAGCAATGCATCGAGGATGAATTGTGGATGAACTGGAGGTGAACCGAAAAGGGGCGAACGAAGAGTCCTACTGAAAGTCGAGAACCAGGAGCGTGATGTCGTCCTCCTGTGCGCGGGCGGAGTTGTGGCCGGAAAAACCGGCGATGTTGTCGAAGAGAGAGTTAGCAAAACGGGCGGCAGGGATACCGAGCTGCGTTTCCAGGAATTCTTTGCAGCGTGCCTTGCCGAATTCCTCCTGCGCGGCGTTCTTGGCTTCGAAGAGTCCGTCCGTGTAGAGCATACAGATCCACGAAGAGATAAGCAGCGGTGACGAAGTGCTCTTCGAACTTGCCGCAGAGGGCGCCGTTCAATCCGGTTAGAACGCGCACGGGATCGTGGGCGTGAGCCGCTTGGCTTGCGAAAGCAACCTTGAGCATGGAGGCGATCAGCGCAGCCGGCACGCCGTGTCCAGTGACGTCGGCGACCAGAATGCCGACGCGCTTTTCGTCCACGCAAAGGAAATCGTAGAAATCGCCGGCGACGGCGCTCATGGGCGCGTAGCGCGCGGCAATTTCGAGTCCTGCGAAACTGGGGACGAATTGCGGTAGCGTGGAGGACTGAATCCGGCGGGCGATTTCCAACTCTTTGTTGATGGCGATGAGTCGTTCTTCGTTAGCGAAGGTTCGGTACGCGGAAATGTATCCGAGACTCGCGACGAAGACCAGGAAGCCAAGAAACTCCACGTTTTGGCCCTTCAGGATCTTAAGGCCCAAGAGATTTGCGTGCACGACGAACAGCATCCAAACGAGAAAACCGCCGACAAAGACGAGGAATTCTCGGCTTAAGCGTTGGCGCGGGCCGGGGCGCCATTTATTGGCGACCAGGAATAGCGCGGTGGCCAGGAGCGTGCCGAGCACCACGAAGTTATTCGCGAAGGAGAGCTTAGTGAGACTGACTCTCAGCGCGGCGGCAAGAATCCCGAAAATCGCGAAGGCCGTTTGTGCGGCCAGAAGCCAGCGGAAGAAGTTTCTGAGGCGTTCGTCGAAAAGTTGGTAAAGGAAGAGGCCGAGGGGAAGAATGATTGTGCATGTGATGACCCAATTGACGTAGCTCCAAAACATCTGCGGCTCGTTGAAGATAGACCGAAAGGACGAGAAAGAAGCCAACACCCTGACGGCATAAAGAATGCACAGCAGGCCAAAGTAAATCAGCGTCAGGTCGCGCGTCCCGCGACGAAAACAGAAAAGAGCGATGGCAGCGACAGCGATAGACAGAATAGCGACGGCGGCCCCAATAATCGCGAGCTCCCAGCGCAGCTCCGAGCGCGAAAAAGATGCCACGGTTTGAGCCAAGAGAAGCGTGTTTGTGTTCGAGGGGTCGGCCATGTGGGATTGAATTGTATCCAAGTCCCCGATTCACTGCCAAAATCCGAAATGACACGCAAGGAGTCGCGGAAGTGCGAGAATAGTTCGGCAATTTTGTTGGACTCGCTCTTTTGAGATCGTCGAGGCCGTCTTGGCTTATTGCTGAGGCTTTTTGCGACGAGGTACTACATGGGACAGGCACTGGACGTCCACCGACTGCAGTTCGCTTTCACTGTCACCTTTCACTATATTTTTCCGCAATTGACGATGGGGCTGGCACTGCTGCTGGTATACCTAAAGACCAAGGCGCTGCGAACCGGAGATGAACACTACAATCGAGCGGCGCGATTCTGGGCGCGGATATTCGGCATCAATTTTGCGCTCGGCGTCGTGACGGGAATTCCGATGGAATTCCAGTTCGGGACGAACTGGGCGGCGTTTTCGAAGGCGGCGGGAGGAGTGATTGGTCAGACGCTGGCGATGGAGGGAGTGTTTTCGTTTTTTCTGGAATCAAGTTTTCTGGGATTGTTTCTTTTCGGAGAAAAACGGCTCGGGCGAATCGGACACTGGGTGGCAGCATTTCTGGTCTTTCTGGGTTCGTGGCTGTCCGGTTATCTGATCGTTGCAACGGACGCTTGGATGCAGCGTCCGACCGGTTACCGGATTGGCGCCCACGGTGAAATCGAACTTTCGAGCTTCTGGCAGCTCTTGCTAAACAAGTGGGCGCTGTGGCAGTACGCACACAACATGCTGGGGGCGGTGCAAACCGGCTGCTTCGTCATGGCAGGAGTAGGCGCCTTTTATTTGCTGACGCAGCGGCATGAGAACTACGGCCGCACGTTTGTGCGGGCAGGAGTTTTGGTAGGGGCGGCTGCGGCAATCCTGCAACTCTTCCCTACCGGGGACATGCAGGGAAAATTGGTTGCGTACAATCAGCAACCAACCCTGGCGGCGATGGAAGGGCTGTTTGAATCGCAAGAAGGAGCGCCGCTGGCCATTCTCGGGCAGCCGGACGTGGAAAAAAGAAAACTCGACAACCCGCTGGAAGTTCCGAACATGCTGAGTTTTCTGACGTACCGGCAGTGGCGCGCGAACATCAAGGGCTTGGCTGATTTTCCGCAGACGGAATGGCCGGACCAGATCGTGCTTCTCTACTATAGCTACCACGTGATGGTGGGGCTCGGGACGATTTTCATCGCGGTGATGGTTCTGGCTGCACTGCTGCACTGGCGCGGAAAATTGTACGAGTCGCGATGGATGCTGTGGATGCTGATGGTTTGTGTGCCGCTCCCCTACATTGCCAACACCGCCGGATGGATGACCGCGGAACTGGGGCGGCAGCCGTGGCTGATTTACGGATTGATGCGCACTGCAAGCGGAATCTCTCCGCGCGTGGCGGCGGGCAATGCGTGGTTCACGCTGATTGGGTTCATGGGGATGTACACGATCCTGGCGATCCTGTGGCTGTTCCTGATTTATCGCGAGATCGAACTCGGACCGGAACAGGGAAATCGTCCGACAGGTGAAGATGCGGTCGTTCTAGCAGCGGATTAAGGAGCGCCTGATGGGCACGATCTGGTTCTGGCTGGTAGCCATCATGATCACGATTTACGTGCTCCTGGATGGCTTCGATCTGGGCGCCGGGGCGATTCATCTCTTGGCGGCAAAAACGGATGAAGAGCGGCGGCAAGTTTTGGCTAGCATCGGCCCGGTCTGGGATGGAAACGAAGTATGGCTGCTGGCGGCGGGTGGAACTTTGTATTTCGCGTTCCCCGCGCTTTACGCCAGTGCATTCAGCGGGTTTTACTTGCCGCTGATGATCGTTCTCTGGCTTCTGATTTTACGCGGAGCATCCATCGAATTCCGGAATCACATCCAGAGTGCGGTGTGGGATCCGCTGTGGGACTTTCTGTTTTGCACGTCGAGCTTGTTGCTGGCGGTGTTTTTCGGAGCGGCGCTGGGGAATGTGGTGCGGGGTGTGCCGCTGGATGCGAGCGGCTACTTCTTCGAGCCGCTGTGGACTAATTTTCGGCTGGACGACGAAACGGGGATCCTCGACTGGTACACCATTCTTGTAGGCGTGTTGGCTTTGCTTGCGCTGATGATGCACGGCGGGCTGTGGGTGCAGATGAAGACCAGCGGGGAAGTTAGCAGGCGCGCGAAAAGAGTGGCGGGGCGAGCATGGTGGGGCGTGGTGGCAATCACGGCGATCGTGACCGCGTTAACGTTCCGAATCCAGCCGCAGGTGAAAGAAAACTTTACGACGTGGCCACTGGGATTTGTTTTCCCGGTGCTTGCGGTGGCGGGAATCGCAGGCGTTATTTTTGAATTGAGAAAACATGATGAGCGCAAAGCGTTCTTCGCTTCGTGTGCTTATCTGGCAGGCATGTTGACCAGTGTGGTTTTTGGCGTTTATCCGATGGTTTTGCCTGCGCGGAATCCGGTGTACTCGTTAACCGTGGCGACGGCAAAAGCCGGAGAGTACGGCTTGAAGATCGGATTGGCCTGGTGGATCATCGGAATCATTCTGGCAGCGGGATATTTTACTTATGTGTATCGCTCTTTCGCGGGCAAAGTAGCGGTCGACAAAGACTCGCACGGTTACGGCGATTGAAGCATTGACCCTTCTGAAGTCCTGGGGTGACCAGGATTCGATTCTCAATCGCCCCAGTTTCATGTCCTAAGCTCACCGACACTTTCATCGGTCAAGACCGAAAACAGTCGTCTCACTTGGCAGGTTCCTTTGCGGCGCTGTCTTTGAGCAGTATTTGAATCTCTCTATCGAAGGCGTCTTTGTCCACCATGCCAACGTGTAAGTCAGCGACCTTGCCATTACGGTCTATGAGCAGAGTCACCGGCAACGCGGTAATGCCGAAACGCCCCGCCAAATCCCAATCGCCGATAACCACGGGGTAGTTGACTTGCTTCGCTTCCAGGAACGGTTTGACTGATTTCCAGCCATCCTCATCCACGGAAACGCCAACAACGGATAGTCCGCTCTCTTTGTACTTCTTCTGGAACTCCATGTACCAAGGAATTTCTACTTTGCAGCCCTCGCACCAAGTAGCCCAGAAGTCCAGCAACACTACCCTATCTCTGTAATTGGACAGTTTGACGGCGGCCCCTTTCGAGTCGGCAAGAGTAAAGTCCGGGGCAGCCTTTCGGGAATTGACATCGATCAAATCGGCCTGTGGTCTTACGGGCAGCGCGAAGCACAGAACAACAAATACTATTTTTACTAAGGCACGACGCATCATCTGTAATCCCTCCTAAGTTCTTCGTGAATTCAATTGAAAGTACTTCAATTCGAATCGTCGTTTACAGGTAGCTGTTCAGTTGGGTTACTTGAGAACCGAGAATCAAGTGGTCCGGACGCGTGATTTTTTCATCGTCATCGGAGATAGCTACTTCGATCCTCGTTTGATGCATTGCGTGTAAAAGTTCCTCGATTTTCTCTTGACTCATTCCGACGGCGAAGATCGAGTGCCCTCCAAGGGCAATGCATAAGAACAGTTTGCGTAATAAGTTGCGCACCGACATGTGTATCTCCTACGACGCACGAGGGTTTCAGCGGCAGACCGGATTGCGACGGCGTTACGGACGCGAGAAGTTATCTAACTGGAGGCGGACGAGGCGAGAGAACAGGCAGCGATGGAAATGGAAGAGGAGTGCATACCGCCGGAACGAGGGGAGGGGCAACACCGACGACAATGGCAAGAAAGAACCAAAACGGGACTAAGAAGAGAAAGAGGAGACCCACTACGGGCTGAGCAAGAGTGGCAAGCAAAACCACCGCCACGCAAAGCAAGGCGACTAGCCTCAGCGCAGAATAGGAGGTCTTCATTCTCTTCATTTAATGTCATCTTACGCGGACCACTGGGATTTACAACCGATTTTAGACAGGCTGCTTGGCTAACTCCTGTGCAGTCGCCTAATCGGAACTGGCGCCCACTACGGCGGCGAATAGGTTGACGCAGGCTGACGGCCGGCGTAGCGTTATAAACAGAATAGAAATGCCAAAGGTGATGCGAATTCGAGTTGCGAGATGGCCGCTGCGGGCGTTGAGTCTGCTGACGATTGTTGCCTTGCTCGTTGCGCCTAACTGTGAGCCACTCTGCGCCGGTCAGAATTGCCGGCGAATCGATGCTTCGGACAAAGCAAACGAGAGTTGTCACGGGGTCGGCACCGCGCACCACGAGGCGCTGCTCATACATGGGATTCGAAATTGCAATTTGCCGGAATTGCCCGCGATAATTTCGACTTCGACTCCGTTTGGCGGAGCTTCCGGCGAATCGCACTTGGGCGCGCCCGGTGGAATGCCCCTGGAGGTTGAGCAGGGGAATTTGGCTTCCGCAGCATCGTTTCCTGATTCTTGGTTTTGCCGGCCGCATGATCTATCAAGTGAGTTTACGCCTGCGTGGTCGGGCGTCCTTCGAATCTGAGTTGTCCCTCCTGAAAAACTAAGAGCTGACAGTCCCGCGATGGCTTGGAGCACTGCCTGCTTTCGCACTCAACGGTTCTCAGCAGGCATGCAAACCGGAAATATTCCCCATTTTTCTTTCGCGAAGAGCGCGACTTGCAACACCACGAAACTCAGGAGGCTTAGATGAGCGGTTCACGAAGAAGATTTTTTCAGGATGCGGCAATATTCGGCGCGGGGCTATTGGGAATGAGCAAGAATCTCGAAGCTCAGGCCGAAAAACCAATGCGGATGGATCCGCGTGAGGCAAATCACTCGCACCCCCCGGCCACGGGCGCGCCTATGCCTATGATGACGCCGGACGTGGCGGACTTGCCGCACGAGATGGATGGCAGCGTAAAAGTTTTCCGCCTCGTGGCCGAACCGGTGAAGAGGAAAATCGCGCCGTTCAAGAACATTGACGCCTGGGGCTACAACGGAAGTTGCCCCGGGCCGACAATCCAGGTGCAGCAGGGCGACCACGTGCGCGTGATTTTCGAGAACCGCCTGCCGGAGTCCACTTCCCTGCACTGGCACGGCCTGGAAATTCCCATCGGGCAGGACGGCGTGCCGTACATCAGCCAAAAGCCAGTCGCTCCCGGCGAGAAGTACGTTTACGAATTCACCTTGCACCAGGAGGGGACGTTCTTCTACCACGCGCACAGCGCCATGCAGGAGATGATCGGGCAAATCGGATTTTTCGTGGCGCATCCGCAAAAAGAGTACAAGCCGCGCGTCGACCACGACTATGGATTGATGCTGCAGGAATGGGCGGTGCTGCCGAGCAACACCGTCCCGAACACGGCGGCGATGGAGTTCAACTGGCTGACGTTCAACGGCGTTTCCGCGCCGATGACGACGCCGTTGCTCGCGCGGCTGGGAAGCCGGGTGCGTCTGCGCATCGTCAATCTCGGAATGGATCATCATCCCATTCACCTGCACGGGCACCAGTTCGTGGTCACCGGGACGGAAGGCGGGCGCGCGCCGGAATCGACGTGGTATCCGATGAACACCGTGCTCGTCGGCGTGGCGCAAGCGCGCGTCCTGGAGTTTGAAGCGAAATATCCGGGCGCGTGGATGATCCACTGCCACCTGCCGCACCACATGATGAACAGCATGATGGATTTGCTGCGCGACCGGCAGATCGAGACCGCCGATCAGACGGACATGAAGGCCATGAGCCAGATGGCATCACTGGCGAAAAGCGTGCCGTTCGAACACGTCCATCACGCGCCGATCGCGCAAAACGCGGAGAGCGTGCCGGGATTCCCGCAGGACGCGTTCATGGAAATGGGGATGGATGAAGTTGTGGCAAAGCCGGAGACCTACGGCCTGCCGAAAAATTGGAGCGCGGGAATGATGGGCATGATGACGATGGTTCGCGTGCTGCCGGAGAAAGAATATGAGGCCATCGTCGCGCGAAAGAAAGCATCTGGCACGGCAATAGAGCATCACCAGGAATCGTGAAAAGAAGAAAGAACATTTAGCACAGAGGGCACGGAGAGCACAGAGTTCATAGAGAAGACGAGGAAACGACATGCGAGTCAGAGCGAAATTTGGAGCGATGATGATTGCAGGAGTGCTGGCGGCGAGTGGCGTCGCGCGAGGGCAGGAGATGCAGATGCCCGGGCAGGAGCAGCACCATCCGATGCAAATGGCCGTGATAAAGCCAGAATATCCACGGATGGGAAGGGCGCAGGAAAAGGTGAAGGGCGCGCTGGTTACGCTGGGGCAAGTGCAAAAGATCGCCAGTGATTCGAATCCCACATTGCGGCAGGCGGAGGCGGAGATTCGCACGGCCAAGGCACGCCAGCAACAAGCCGGGCTGTATCCGAACCCGACAGTGGTTTACACGGGAGATGAAATCCGAGGAGGATCGGTCGGCGGCGGGAAGCAGGGATTTTTTGTGCAGCAGACGATCGTTACGGGTAGAAAACTCGGGCTGAGCCGAGACGTTTTCGGAAGAGACGTGAAGCTCGCGGAGATGGAAGCTGAAGAACAGAAGATGCGCGTGCAAAGCGCTGTGAAGATGGCCTTTCTGCGTGTTCTGGCTGCTCAAGAGCTGCTCGACGCCCGGCGCGACATGGCCGCGATCGCGCAGGATGCCGCGGAAACGCAGCGACGCCTGATGAACACCGGGCAGGCTGACGAAAGCGAAGTACTCGAAGCCGAAGTGGAAACGCAAAGGGCACGCATATCCGCGCGGATGCAGGAAAACACGCTGCGCGAAGAATGGCGTTCCCTCGCGGCGGTGATTGGGCAGCCGGACCTGCCACTCGCAACAGTGGCCGGTGATCTGGAAAAAGGCTGGCCGGAATTGAACGAAGAAGAAGCTGTGGAGGCGATTGCGAAAGAGAGCCCTGCCGTTCGAATTGCCGATGCCGCCGAAGTACGAGCACAAACCGTTCTGGACCGTGCCAGGCGCGAGGCCATTCCGGATGTTCAAGTTCGGGGCGGAATGGAGTACAACCACGAGCTGCTGGGCAGCGTCCCCTTCGCGAAAGGCTGGGAAGGAATCGCGGAAGTGGCCGTACAGATTCCGCTCTTCAATCGAAACCAGGGAAATGTGACGGCAGCGCGAGCGGACATCGATCGCGCCGGACAGGAGAAGAAGCGCATTGCGCTAACGCTGCGCGAGCGCGCGGCCTCGGCCATCGATCAATATGCGAACGCGCGCCTGATGGCCCTGGAGTATCGCGATGAGATGCTACCCCGCGCGAAAAAAGCGTACGCGCTGATGGTGGAAAAATATGGCCAGATGCTGGCGTCGTATCCTCGCGTCCTGGACACGCAACGGAAACTCTACGAATTGCAAATCGAGTACATCGCTGTGCTTGAGAGCGCCTGGACCAATGGCATCGCGCTGCAAGGGTATCTTCTGACGGATGGGCTCGAAGCGCCGGCGCGGCCGGGTGAAGTCGACCGTCCCATCCGCGAAACCAACGTGCCGATGCCGGAACGCACGATGTCGCCTCGGGAATCGATGCGCAACCCGTAGGTTGCCAGCCGGGCCGCGAGATGCGGCAGTTGCCCCAAGGAGCCAAGAGGCTGCTCGAGCGACACTCCGACCGTATCGAGTGCGAAACACTGGTACCCCAGTAGCGTTGACCAAAATAAAATCCAGTGGGTACTGTGCAGGATAGGGCGTCCGGGTGTCGGCGGAGGTATTTCCGCTGGTTAAAGACCAGAAAATGAACGATTGAAGGTCTGAAAGTCTGGTCAGGTTCCCTGCTTTCCAGAGCCGAAACCCGATTCGCTCCATGGGGTTTGTGTTACTGGTGCTGCTCTTGCCGGGCGGCAGATCGATGGAACGATGCCAACTGTAACAAAAGCCGGAAGATACGAAATCGTCGGTGAACTAGGCCGCGGCGCCATGGGCGTGGTGTACAAGGCCGTGGACCCGGTGATCGGGCGTACGGTTGCGGTCAAGACCATCCGGCTGAGTGAGGAAGGCACAGGCCTCTCGCGCCCAGAACTCCTGACGCGGTTCCAGACCGAGGCGCGCGCCGCCGGTTTGCTGACCCATCCGAACATCGTAGTCGTTTTCGACGCCGGCGAAGAAGACGGCCTCTATTACATCACCATGGAGCTAGTGGAAGGCAAGAGCCTGCAGGCGCTGCTTGACGACGGCCACGCGTTTCCTCTGCCGCGCACGCTGCGCATCATGGAGCAGACTTGCAGCGCGCTGCAATTCGCGCATGAACGCAACGTAATTCACCGCGACATCAAGCCCGCGAACCTGATGCTCACCGCCGACGATACCGTCAAGGTCACGGACTTTGGAACGGCAAAAATTTTGCAGTTCGGCACCGTACAGCAAACCGCGCACGTCATGGGCACGCCAAGCTATATGTCGCCGGAACAGGTCAAGGGCCGCGCCGTCGATGGGCGCAGCGACATTTTCTCGCTGGGCGTAATGCTCTATGAAATGGTGACCAACGAGAAGCCTTTTCCGGGCCAGAACATAACGACGGTGATCTACAAGATTGTCAACGAAGACCCTGTGCCGCCGCGGCAGATTAATCTTACGATTCATCCGGGAATTAGCGCGGTGGTCATGAGGGCGCTGGAAAAAGAGCCCGATCAGCGATACCAGAATTGCCGCGAAATGTTGGAAGATCTGAGGAATTACCGATCCATCGCACCGGCCAGCGGCAACCCACAATCGACGATGGTCATGGGCGGAGGGTCGCCGGCGGCGACCGTGGTTTCCGGAAATGCCGCGGGTCGTGGCTTCGCCAACGAGGATCAAACCATCATCACGACGGCGCGCTCCCTGAACGCGCGGGCGTCTTCGCCGGGCCAGACCCCGGTAGTGCGGAGAACGGGAGCTATCGCGCCGGCACCAGCGCCAGCGCCTCCGAAAAAGAAAAACGTTCTCGGGACAATTCTCGCGGCGATGCTGCTTCTGGGCGTGATCGTTTACGGGGCGAACAAAATCAAGCCGGTTTTCGAAGCCGCGCGCGAACTTCATGATGCGCAGAAGAAAGACGCTAGCTTGTCTGGCGCGACGCCGCCGGAAGCCACTCCGGACACCGCCAATGCGGGGACCGACGGAACTGGCGCTTCTGAGCAACGAAACGGTGTGGCCGATGAAGCTTCAGCGGCGAAACCAGTCGAGGTCGCCCCGGAGAAGGCGGCAAAGAATCCAGCAAATTCGATTAGCGCCAAAGCAGCGGAGTACAAAGGCCGGATCGAAGAGGCCATTTTCGAAAGAGGATTGACCGGGCGCGTAAGAGTTCAGGCGGCGGGAAACACGCTGACGCTTGCAGGAAAGCTCCGGCCCGCTGAGCACGGCGCACTCTTGAAATTATTGCGGAACGCCCCTTCGGGCGTCCGCGTGATCGATCACCTGGAATACGACGACACACCGGTTGCCGCCGGCGGCGGTGGAGACGAAGGCGCGCATCCGGTTCCCACAGACGGACGCGGAGCGATTCACGTCGTAACCGATGTGATCGGTGCAAAGGCGGTGCTGCGCGGTCCCGCGGGCCAGATCTTAACCAAGTGCGAAACGCCCTGCAGCTTCAACAATTTGTCTCCGGCGCGCTACGGCCTCGAAGTGCAAAAGGAAGGCTATCAACCCGTTCAAACCGCGTTGCAAATAAAGAGCGGCGACGCCCAGGACCAGAAGATCAAACTCGAATCGCTGGCCAAGGGCATTTTCATCAGCAGCCAACCTCCGGGGGCTGATGTCTTCATCAACGGCGCGAAACAGTCCGGACAAACACCTGTGACGCTTCCGCTCGCACCCGGCCAGTACAACCTTGTCTTGCGGCTACAAGGATATGAGCCTTACGCCGGGCCGATTCAGGTAAAGGACAATATCCAGACCCAGTTCCCGGTTGTCCTAAACGAAAAGGCTGCGAGCCGCGTCGCCTGGGCGCAGGTGAATTCCAATCCCAAGGGCGCAGAAATCATCGTGGACGGAGCGTCGACTGGGCAGTTCACTCCCGCGCGCGTGCAGGTACCTGCCGGAACCCACACGATTACCCTGCGTTTGAATGGATTTCAGCAGGCAAAGAAGATGTTCCAGGTAAGTGAAGGCGGCGCGGTCAACATTGACGAATCGCTCCACGAGAAATAGTCCTCTGAATTGCCGGGAGTTTCGAGCAATAGCTCATCGACCTCCTACCCTGAAACCCCCAAAGACCCTACTCGAAACGTAACATTTTGTTACATAAGACCAACTTGAGTCCTAGAACTCCCTCTGGTACTCGTTCCAGACAAAAGACTTAAGGGCCTTCGATCCAGGCCGGAGGCGTGCTTGCATTATTGGTTAGGCTATCTGCCCCCTTACGAGAGGGCACCACCAGTTGGAAGAGGGCTTCCTCGCCGCTCGATACGGTGTAACGAACTGAGAACAAGTGGAGATTCCTTTGGTCCGCAGGGCTACAGTGCCGATCAACGAAGCAAGACGCGAGGCAGCGTCGCAGGCAAGCCCGGACGCCACGCCGCGCACCTCGCTGCGCCAACTCGCCTACGCCGTCTCCCGAGTCCCTGCCAGCATAATGGACCAAAAAGCCAGCGAAGTTCAGCACGCACTTCGCAACCTTCATTTGCTGATACGGTCGGAACGCCTTTACGAGAAGGATCATCCACTCCGGCTCGATAGCCTGGACAGTGCTTACGATTCCATCCGCAACGTTACCGAACTTCTGGGCGGGCTGGAGATTCGCGTGGAACGCGGCGGTTTGGTGGCGCCGAGAATCGGCGACGCTCACCTGCCGGACTCGCGCGGAGAAATGCAGGCGCTTGCGGTCGACTTGCAACGCGCCGGAATCCACGCGCTGGCTTTCTTGAAGAAATTCCATGTAGGCGAACTGGACACGCTCGCGCGACTGGTGAAGGCATCCTTGCTAAAATCGGAAGACCCAGCAAACGGTACGGGCAATTCCTGGTGGCCGGCGCGACTTCTGGAGAACCGCGTGGAAGGCATTTCTGTCAATACGCAAACGGAGCGCCGTGTGGACACGGTGCTGGCAAGTCTCATCGGCGCGCTCGTGGCGTACGGCGGACATTCGCCGCGCGAAAAAGCCGATTCGCCCATCCAGCCGCCGGACTTTGACGATCTGGTGGCCTGCCTGCGGCTCTTGGCGCGGCTCACTCCGCCTCTCGAAAGCGCTCGCGGTCTTTCCCCGGAAGAGGCGGCGCGCGCCATTCACGGCGCGATGGAAGAAGCCAGCCGCGACAGCGTGTGCATGCTGCTGAGCTCCGTCTCGCAATATGGACCGCGTGAAGGCGAACGGCCGCAGCCCTATTTGTTGCGCCTCTCTGAGAACATCATTTTCGAATTTCTCGGCGCGGAATTTTCCAGTGGATCGCTGACCGCTTCCTCCGTCAGGCCGACCATCTCTCGCTTGAGCGACGTCATCGTCGAGGCCGGCGGCTATTCCGGTCCGCACTCCTCGCAGCATCTCTCGTCGCTGGCCGTCACCTGGACGACAGACACGCACCGCGAACAGCTTATCGATAAGTTCTGGCTGGAACTGCGGCCCCGCGAGAAATCCGCAGTCTTGCGCAGTCCGGACGTTTGGTGTGTTCCCGTTGCTGCGCTGCGACATACGCTTGGGCAACTTGCCGAAGCCGGCGCGGACGCTCCTCGCCGCGAAGCGCGCAACGTCGTCCTGAATTATGCGCGCCGCATCGAGCACGCGGAACCTTCCGCGAGGCGTTTTGTGGCCGCAGGGCTCAATGAACTGTCTTCGATTATCGAATCCCTTTGGCCAAACCAGTTGCCGGAAGACTTGAGCCGCGGTGCCATGAAAGCACTGGACACGGAGAAGTCTCCGGAAACCGCGGCGCTGCTCGCGGCCTTCGTCGAATCTCTCGGGCGAATTGCCGTAAGTCGCGGCGACTATTCCGGTTTCGAAGCTATCCTGACCGGTTTGGAACGCGCTCCTCACGATAAAGAACACGATCACATGTCGGCGCTGGCGCATCGCCTGGTCGCTCAGGATCGCTGGCTCTTGCTTGTGGACGCCGCTCTGGCAAACCGTCCCCTGGATCCTGTCCTTCCGCGGCTTTTGCAGCGCGATCCCGAGCGGCTGCTCGATCGCATGACGTTGCTTCTGACGGAACCACGCGGCCCGGAAATGGTGCCGGCGATGGCGCGGCTCGTCCGCACGATCGGCGTCCCCGTTCTGAACCTTCTTGAAGCCCGACTGTATGAAGCCCGCCGCCAGCGCGTGACCGCGGCAATCAAGCTCTTGGCCGCCGCAGACCCAGAGCGGCTGCTCCGAGGCCTCGCGCGCGCCATGGCCAGTTGGGAATGGAACCTCCAGGACCTGGCCGTCAGCGAACTCTCGCGCCCCAGTAACACTTCATCGGCGGTGAGTACCGCTTTCGTCTTCTCCGCCATCCTGGCCGACGCGCATCCCATGGTTGTTCCGATGATGATCGACCAGCTCGGCCTGGCGCAGGAAACCACCGCCGTGCCGCAACTCATGGAAATTGCTGCCGGCGAACATGAAGTTTTGCGCGATCAGTTTGTGCGTATCAAGGCCATCGAAGCGCTCGGCCGTATGCGCGCCTCCGATGCCGCCGAGCTCCTTCGCAAGCTGGCGGAGAATCGCGAGGGCCTCACTTACGCGGAGCCCGCCGGCCTGCGCGCCGCGGCGGAAGACGCCCTCGCCCTGATCGAGAACCGTCCGTCGTTCAAGCAAGCAGCGGCGGCGTTCGGAGCGCCCGCTCAATCGAGCTCAGGCTATGTCATTCCCCGCCGCTACACGCGAGTTCCGCTCGACTCGCCTCTTCGCGCGCAGATCGAGGGCGCACCAGCGGGGCTTTCTCGTGTAAAGACCATCAGCCTGGGCGGCGCTTATCTGGAGTCCCCCCAAAAGCTCAGTGTTGGCGACTCCATCAAGCTCGAAGTCCGAGCCGGTCTCCGCAAGATCAATTTCACCGCCGTCGTCCGAAACATCGGTCCGGACGGAAGCGGCATCGAATTCGTGCACATGCGCGACGAAGATCGCGAAAAACTCCGCAAGCTCGTCCAGCGCCACCTCCAGCTCTAATTCATTCCCTCTAAATCTAGGCTAATTCCAGTCCCTTGTTATTGTTCTCTTGCCCTGAATAGCGCCGCCGACGGCGTTCCGATGGCGACAAGATGCGACATTCTCTGGCTCCCCCGCTGTTTCGTACCTTGTCTCTTGCTAGTCCTCCGGCCTTCGTGGATTCTGCCCTGGTGCCGGGTGTTCCCAACGAAATCAGGCTGGCCCTCGGGAGAGAGCCAGAGGCGCATGTCTGCTCTCTGATAGTTCGTTCTGGGCGACGGTTCGGAAGTTTTCAGTTGAAAGCGACGCTACATTGCAGTAAAAGCCGTGTATTCAATTGTTTCATTAGAAGAGGCGGGTTGTCCCGCCACCGCTAGGGGTAGCGGAAGATTTTCGGGTGCACAACTTAGGAGGAGTCATGCAACGCAGTCAGGGTGGGTGTGTATCAGCCTCTTTGAAATCCATGTTAGCGGGAGCGCTCGTGCTTTTGGCGGTGCTCGGTTGCGCCACGATGGTCTCGGCACAGGTCAATACGGCAACTCTGTCGGGAACGGTATCTGACCCTCAAGGTTTAGCGGTCAAGGGTGCAAGAGTCACGATGACCAATGCAAGCACCGGCGCCCAGCGGACCGCCGTCACGGATGATGGCGGACGCTATAATCTCGTAGGACTTCCGCCGGGCCGATACAAGATGATCGTCGATGGCGGAACCAACTTCGCGGTCTACGAGAATACTTCGGTTGTTCTCACTGTAGGCGAGGCCGCTACATTCGATGCCCATTTGGACCTAAGAGGCATGCAGCAGACGGTAACGGTGACAACCGAAGCCGCTCCCATCGAAACGAGCAAGACCGATGTCTCGCAGACCGTCGAGCAACGCCGCATCGACAACCTCCCCATCAACGGCAGGAACTACATCAACTTTACGCTTACCAACTCGCAGACCACTCGTGACGTATCTCCTACCATCGGTCCTGCTCCCAATAGCGGGTTGAGCGTAGGCGGAGCGCGCGCTCGCGGCACGATGGTCAGCATTGACGGCGCCGACGCCGTCGACAACTCCATCAACGCCATTCGCTCGACAATTTCGCAAGAAGGAGTCCAGGAATTTCAGCTAATTCTCAGCAACTTCAACGCCGAGTACGGGCGCGCTAGCGGGGGCGTCATCAATATCGTCACGAAGAGTGGAAGCAATGAATCCCACGGCGACGCCTTCGGCTATTTCCGGAACAAGGCGTTCCAGGCGCGCAACCCTTTCTCCGGCCAGGTCAATCCGGTAATGGGTGCGCTCGATCCCGTCAAACAGGCGTATACACGCACCCAAAGCGGACTCGCTTTTGGCGGCCCGCTCAAGAAAGACAAGACCTTCTATTTCGCCTCCTACGAATATACCCAGCGTGAAGAATCGGGCTTCTCCAGCATCGGCATCAATAATTTCGGTATGATCCCGGCAACCACGCAGTTTATCCCTGGAGTCACGCTACAAATCACTAAGGATCAGGATGCGGCCGTTCAGGCCCTATTGGCCAAGTCACAGCAAGCTGCGGCCGCGGGGAATCTCGCGCTCGCCCAGCAACTCGGACAACTTGCAGGCAGCTATGAGGTGTTTATGGGTTCCGCATCAAGCGTTGCCCTGAATGGGTTTGATTTTGGCGCCGTCGCGAATGGGTTCTATCAGTCGAAAGGGATTCCCCTGACGGCTACGCCAGGCCGGCAATTCCCCATACCCGTAGCATGTCCCGCTGGTCAGCCCGTCAACAACGGGGCCACCTGCTCGAACTTCGGCGTGTACGTCGCCCCGCTGCCTGCATCCTTTGCACCGCTGCAGGGAGTTCGAGGGAACTATCCGGTCATGGAGAAGACCAGCTTGTGGTCCGCCCGCCTTGATCAGCGCTGGAACAATCGCAACAATTCGTTCCTTCGCGTGGGCGTTTCTCCCTCACTCGTGACGGGCCTTCCCTCGACTTCGCAAAATCAGGTATTCGGGCAGAACTCCGGCTCCCGCGCGGGCTACAACCAAACTCGCGATCTCAACTTTACGTTTCAACATGACACCATTGTCAGCGACTCCACTTTTAATGAATTTCGCACGCAGGTCGCCCGGCGCGGGATTCACTTTGGTTTTTCACAACTTCCGGGCGGCTCCGATATCGGTGTGAACATCCCGGGATTCGCGTACTTCGGGCGCGAACCGTACTCCACGGTAGACCGCATCGAGCGCCGGTTTGAATTCACAGACAACGTCAGCATGGTTCGCGGCAAACATACCTTCAAGATGGGCGGCGATTTGAATCTCATTCAATTGCGATCCAAGAAGGAGCAGATCTTTGAGCTGGATTTCGGCGGCGACGTGAACTTCGGCGGATTCTCTGCGTCGACGTTCAGTTTCCCTAACAGTGCTGCCGGAGTTTCCTTGCCCGGCACGACTGGACTGCAATCCTACGGTCTGGGAGTTCCAACTTCGTATATACAGGGCATCGGCAATTCCAACAATCCTTTTGACAATATCCCCATGGGCTTCTTTTTCCAGGATAGTTGGCGCATGAACCGCCACCTGACTGTTAATTACGGCGTGCGCTTTGACGCGGAGATCAGCCCGCTCTTCGCGCCCGCAACCGCCGTCAATGCCGCCGCAGAGAACGTGCTGGGCGTTGTAGAAGGGATCCCGCGTGATTACAACAATGTCGCTCCGCGTATTGGATTAGCCTGGGATCCCGTTGGCAACGGCAAGACGGTGATCCGCGCCGGTTACGGTCTGTTCTATGACCATCCGCTGCTAGCCACAGCTTTCGACTCCGTAACGGCCGACGGCGGGCGCTCAGTGCAATTACTCTCCACCGGCGGCACGCCTTCCGCATGCGGGTTGATCCCTCAAGCACCTGCCTGTGGCAATGGTCTAGATTCCCCCACCAACCTGAACGGCTCTTCCATTTTCCAGGGTGTGTTGAACGCGCTCCCGAATATGTTTTACCTGCCCGGCCAACAGCGCTTCGATCCCCTTGCCACCGGTTCACTCTTTGCCGATCAGAGCTACCTGACGGCCGGATTCCCGCTACCCATTCTGCCGTTCACTCTTCCTCTCGGGAAGAATTTCGTCTACGGCTACGCGCGCCAGGCGAATCTCACCATCGAGCGGGAAATCGCCGGCTCCTGGAAATTCAGTGTCGGGGCGCAGTCAACTCGTGGATTACACTTGAACCGTCCGCAGGATGTGAACTCCACGGACCCTCATCTACTCGCGCAGAATGCGTTTAACGCTGCTGCGTCAGGCCTCAGCGTCGGTAATCCCCTCACAGTCGTGGTCCCGAGCGGAGCGCCAAATTCGTGCGTCAATACAAGCACCGGCAGTATCTTGCTGATTGCTCCGGGTGCGCTTGGCCAGGGCTATGCCGCGGCGAACTGCCCTTTGGCAGCCCGTGTCGGTTTCGTGGGCACCCCAGCCTTCTTTAACTTCTTCCGGCCTTCTGGCCCAAATCCATCTTTCTTCGGCCTTGTGGCCCCCGGACAGCCACTCGCCGTCGGATACGCAACCCAAGTAGCATTGGCAACTCTGGCCGGCTACCCAAAGGGCTTCGGTGTCCCCGTTCCCTTCAATAGCGTCGACGCGCAGCTCTCCAACGGCAACTCCTGGTACAACTCTTTGACCTTCAATCTCACCAAGCGCTTCTCCAAGGGCTTTGAGCTGCTCTCCAGTTACACGTATTCCCACACCATCGACGACTCGACCGACCTGCAGTCTCCCCTCGAGCCACAGGACAGCCGGTTCCCCAACCTCGAACGCGCTAATTCGGTGAACGACCAGCGCCACCGCTGGGTGAACAGTGCTGTCTTCCAATCGGGGAGCGCCAAGCACGGTGACGGCTTCTTCAAATATCTCTTCGGGGATTTCAGCCTGTCCCCCATCGTCGAGTTCTCCTCCGGCCGGCCGTTCAACGTCATCACCGGCACGGACACGCGCCTGGATTTGGGCGCGTCGCAGGCCCGGCCTTCCGTTGGAGGCGGCACGGCTTCGCCCTTTATCCCCGGCGTGACCTTCGGTCCGGCTAACGTTTGCCTCAACAACGACGGCAGCACATTTCAGGTTCCTCTTGTTGCTCCACCGGCAGGTTGCAACGGAAATCTCGGCCGGAATGCCTTCACATCGCCGAACTTCTTCCAGGTGGATCTGCGACTCTCCCGTCGCATCCCCCTGGGCGAGCGCTTCAAGGTCGACGTCATCGCAGATTCTTTCAACCTGCTCAACCGCACCAACATTGCCGCCGTCAACCAGCTTTGCGATCCCTTGGCGGGTTCCACCTGCAGCGCAGGCCAGCCGACGGCTTCCTACGACGCGCGCCAATTTCAGTTCGCCCTCAAGTTGAGCTGGTAACACAACTTTTCGCACCGGCCTAAGCCCGCAATCCAAGAGGGTCCCTCCCCGGACCCTCTTTTTTTTCAATCCACGGCACTGCGCCTCTTGGCGCCGCCTATCCCTTTCTTCCTATCCTTCCGCCCTAGAGCTCCGCATCTTCCAATCTTCTCATTCCCTTTCCCCTTTCCTTTCAACTTTCAACTGTCGATCGAAGATCCCGACCGTGTCGGGACTGTCGACCTCTGTTAAAGTAAGAAGACCGTTTCCCGTGTTCGTATCGGAGAGGAAATGAATGCATTTCTGATTGGCGGCGTGATTCTTGTGGCCATCCTGGTGTTCTGGCTGGCTTTGCAGAGCTTGCAAAGCCGCCAGAAGAGCGGCGCTATCGAGTCGCAGATGAACGAATTGCGCCGCGACCTCCAGACCATCGCCACGTCACAGGCCCAAAGCACCGGACAATTGGAGACCATCGCCAAGGGCGTCGCGCAGCGCCTCGATAGCGTCACTCCCGCTTTGCAAGACGCCATCAAGAACTCCGCCCAGAGCACCGGCCAGATGACTTCCGACGCACAAACCAAGATGGCGGACGAGCTCAAGAACACCCGCGAGCAGATTAGCCAGATTCAGCGGCAGCTCGGCGAAGTCCAGCAAGCCGGCAAACAGATGTCCTTGACCGCGCAAACGCTTGAAGGCATTTTGGGCGGCGCCAAGTCGCGCGGCTCCCTGGGTGAAGTGACTCTCGAACGCTTACTCGAGGATTCTCTCCCTCGGGCGCAATATGAGATGCAGTATCGCTTTTCTAGTGGAGAAGTAGCAGACGCCATCATCAAGCTTCGCGACAAAAAATTAATGGCGATTGACTCGAAATTTCCTCTCGATGCCTACCGCAGGATCACCACCGAGGGCGAGGAAGCACGCCGCGCCTTCGCCGTCGCGGTGAAGGGCCATGCCGACGCCATCAGCAAGAAATACATCGTGCCCGATGAAAGCACGCTCGATGTGGCCTTGATGTTCGTTCCTTCGGAAAGCGTCTACTACGAGCTTCTGCAAACGTCGGACAACAAGGGCCAGCCCCTCGACGGTTATTGTCGCGACAAGAAAGTCATCGCCGTATCACCGAATACTCTCTACGCGCATCTCTGCGTAATCGCCATGGGCCTTCGCGGCATGCAGATGGAAGAAAACGCCAAGCGCCTCTTGGAAAGCCTCTCGGGGATGGAAAAGCAAATGGAGAAATTCGCTGACAAGTTCGCAACTCTGGGGACGCATTTGAAGAACGCCCAGCAGAGCTACAGTGAGTCCGACAAACTCTTCGAGAGGGCCCAGAACACTCTCGAAACCGTGCTCGGCGCCGGTGTTCCTGAGCTTCCTTTCGAGGATCCCCCCGCCACGCTCGTGCTTCCCCGCGAAGCCAGCGCCAAGAAAGGCGCTTGATCGATGCTTCGCAGCTTCTGCCGCAAGTTTTCCTGACTTTTTCAAAAACCGTGATGCACTTAACTTTGTAGATGACTCCGCTTGGAGCGAGGGAGTTTGCCATTCTTTTCCTCGGAGCAACCCTTTTCTAGGGTATGCCTTCCCAAAGCAGCCTAAGTCGCGTCCTTTAGCGACAACCTAATTTAGGATTCCGGTATACCGAAAACTCCTCTGCTCGCCGCAAATAGTGATTGTTGCCGTCTCACTACGGCGTATTCACCGGCTGCGGACGCCCAAGCGACGGCACCAGGCGGATCGAAATCAGGAAGCTGCCATTCTTTCGCCCCACAACTTCAAACTTGCCAAGATTTTCCGCACTGCCGCTGCTGGAGGCTCGCACCGGATTGCCGCCAGTAAGTTCCGCGATTTCCGGGGCCAGGTTTCGCGCTTCAAACGTAACCTTGGCCGTCGTTCCGCGCACGCGCACCGTAAGTGCCCGATGCTCGCCCGGTTTCAAGGGCGAAGAGTCAGCTTCAAGCTCCAGCCCGACAAACGTCACGGAGAACGCAGGCGACTGGCGTTTCGCGCAGGAAATACCCACCTCCGCGGGGCCAGGCTGCAGGTCTTGGGGGGGAAGCACGACCAGTGCAGTCGGGGAAGAGGCCAGCACCATCGCGGGCTGCCCCGCAATGGCCACTTGATTGGCGTCCGCGTCGCCGCAGAAGCCCTTCCCCAGAATTTCGAAGCGGTCCGCCAGCGAAGCGACTCGCGGCGCGGAGGAAACTTCGAGCGAATCCGACGCGGCCCCGCCCGGCGAGAGAATGACTGTGGGCACCTGCCCCGGGCGTCCCGCGATCGAGCCAAAAATCACGCCGGGATTCAACGGCGCGACGAAAAGAGCCCGGCCCGTCGCGTCGGTCTTCAGCCGGTCTCCGTTTGAAAAATTCACCGTAACACCCGGCGTCAGCCGACCATCCACATCCAGCACTGCGAGCGTGGCGCGCTCGCCCGAAACTATTCTCCGCGGCAGCAGCAGGATTCGCGCTCCGGAAGCTGCGGGCGGAGACTGCGGAACAGCAGTCTCGGAAGCAAAAACTACAGCGGAAAGAAAAGCGAAAGGGATTGCGGCGGCGCGGCGGCCAATAAACATGCGTGCGATTCTAGCGGAGAATGCCACGCCGCGAAAGCAGCCCAAAGAAGCGGCGAACATCTTCGCAGGTTATTTCTTGGCCAGCACCGGTTCTTCTTCCGGCGAATAGGTCAGCACCGTTCGCCCCATTACTCCGGCTGTCAATTTCCGCAGCGTGTAGCGGAAAGGTCGGGCCAGCATTCCGCTGGAACTCCCCTCCAGCCGGTAAAACGTATCCTGGTAACGCACGGTGCGCGGCGGAGTCCAATCCTCTTTTTGCCGGCTCGCGCGAATTTCCAGAAACTCCTCTGTTCCATCCGCGCGAAAGAAAAGTTCATCGGGAACTTGCACAAGCCGCCTTAATACAGCTTTTTCTCGAATGGCTTCCACATACGAAAAGAGATTGCCCTGCGCATACCCCGCGGCGCGCGCTGCACTTGGTTCGCTTTGTCCCGAAAGTCTTGCAAAGATCTTGCCGAATAAGAACAGCGGAAAGGTCCCCAGATTTGTCTCCGTGAATGCCGCGCCCACCAGCCGGACGGCGCCTTCGATTGCCGCGAAGGCGATGACCCATGTCAGAGGTTGCGTCGCCCAAATCACCAGCGCGGTGAAACCGATCTCCTGCTCTGTCACTCGCGCTCCCATTTTTCCAGCGAGCGCCGAATCCAGGCCACGATCCACAAGGAGTGCCATGTAGTACGAATACCAGTACATCAGTGCAATGACTGCGACTATCGCCTCGCCAAATCCGCTGAGAACCGTGGCTCTCCGCCAATCCACGGATGCGCCGCCGGGCAGCGATTTGCGCCACCTTCGCGGCAACAACGCAAGGAATGGGCCAACAATATAAGTCAGCACGGAAAATCAACCTCTGCCTATCTTAAAGGAGGTGTTCGAGACTTTGTTCGTTCCCGGAGCGATTAGACCGAATGAGTAATCGGAAATGAAAGCCGTGGCGGTCTCCGACTCTCGGGTAATTCTGGCCAACCCCAAAAGTTGAACAGCTCTGTGTCGCCCAGCGGGGGCGTCCCGCCTGCTTACCCGCGTATCCCTGTGTAGCGAAAGAGCGAGTAATCAGTAGGGTTCAAAGCCTTTCGCGGGCCTTGGGGCTCTGGTAGCTTGGGAACAGAGTCGCCCGGTATAGGTATGGGCAGGGGTGTAATTTCAAGGGGGCAGCGGGAGTTCGTGTGCGAATTGCAAGCGGCGGCGTGACCGATGTGGGTCGCGTCCGTTCCAACAACGAAGATTGCTTCAAGATCGTTGAGCCGCTGCACCTCTTTGTGCTTTCCGACGGTATGGGAGGCGAAGCCCACGGCGAAATTGCCAGTGCGATGGCTGTTGAAACCGTCGTGAAACATTGCCTGGACTTCGAGGCGAATCCTGCGGCCAAGGTCGTCGGAGCCGTAGAGCCCAAGTGGAGCGCCCGCACAAAGCGTCTTTCGACCGCGGTCCATTTGGCTAATCGGAATATTTTCAAGTCGGCGGAAGCGAACCCTGAGCAGCACGGTATGGGCGCGACTCTCACGGCCGTGTGGATCGATGGCGCAAGTCTCAGCGTCGCTCACGTGGGCGACAGCCGCGCTTATTTGCTTCGCGGTGGCGGCCTGCTGCAGCTTACACGGGATCACTCTCTGGTTGCCGAACAGGTGCGGCGTGGAATATTGACCGCCGCCGAGGCCGAAGAAAGCGACATGCAAAGCGTTTTGCTGCGCGCGCTTGGCGCGCAGGCGGAAATCGAAGTGGATGCAGAGGAGCACACGCTCTTTCCTCGCGATGTTCTGCTGCTCTGTTCCGATGGATTGACGCGCGTGGTCACGGAACCGGAAATTGCAGGAACGCTGCAGGCCGAGACCGACCCTGGGCGAGCGGCGGAAAAACTTGTTGCCCTCGCGAACGAACGCGGCGGCCCGGACAACATTACTGTTGTGATCGCGCGGCTCGACAAGGATTCCAGGGGATGGTTTTGGTGGTTGCGCGGCACACCGCGCAAAAATCCAGGTTCGAATGGCAATCTTGGAGGAAATTGAGATGCCGAAGCTTAGCCTCATGTTTGAAAACAAAATCGTCAAAGAGGTTTCTGTTGGCACGCGGCCGGTGACCATCGGCCGCTCCCCGGACAACGACTTGCCGGTGGACAACCTCGCCGTGTCCAATCACCACGCCAAGGTTTATTTCGAGGCTGGCCGCATGGTCGTTGAAGATCTCGACAGCCTCAACGGCACTTTTGTAAATGACCTCCGCGTCGAGCGCGCCACATTGCACGATGGCGACAACATCCACATCGGCAAGCACAAAATCAAGGTCGATGCCAGCGGCGACGCGCCGGTTCCCTGGGACTCCGGCCGCAAAGCCGCCGCGCCGCGCATCGACGAAACCATGGTGCTGGACACCAAGGAGCGCCGCAAGATGCTCCAGCAGGCCGCCGCTATGGGCGAATCCATGCAGTTTGCCGGAACGCGCATGAAGGTCCCCACACTGGTGGTTCTCAGCGGAAACACGAACCAAAGGGAATATGTTTTGACCAACAAGCTCACGGTCATCGGAAAATCCGCCATGGCCACGGTTCGCCTTCAGGGCTGGTTCAAACCACAGATGGCTGCGCAGATCAATCAACTCGATGACGGCTACTATCTCGGCGCCGGCGACAAAGTGCCCAGCATCAATGGCAGGCCCATCTCCGGTCCAGTGCGTCTCAGCGATGGGGATCTCGTCGAAGTCTCCGGCGTGCGGCTGAATTTTATTTTCCGCGAGTAGAGCCGGGCGCGCAAAAAATCTTTCCAGATCGTTCTGGACAAACGGCCCGATGATGGCCCCTCTCGCGCTGCTATGACCCACAAATAGCGCGCTATTGCGCTGGGCGGTCTTCCTCACTCACGCAATCCGATAGTCACAGATCGCCGTCCAATTTGGATGAGGGCGTCCGTGTACCTTGTGTCAGAATGTCGGCATCGAATGGAGTTGCAAACAAGGGAGAGCCGACCCACGGGTCTAACTGATACGAAGCGTGGGACTTAATTGAGGCAGTGTTTGAGTCGAATGTGCACCTTGGAATTGGGGCGGATGGTTGCGGAGTTGGTAGATGTGCCGCCGGATGGACAAGCGATTCGGGACGTACCCAAACAAAGGCCCCCAGGAATCTAAGTTGAATCAGTGGTGGGTAGGCGGCCCGTAGCAACAACGGGACGCCGCCAGTGCAAGAGAGCGAACTAAGACATTATGTGGATTGTTCGACTAGCGCTGCGGAGGCCATACACATTCGTGGTGATGGCGCTTGCCATCATCTTGCTTACCCCTGTTGTGCTGCTGCGCACGCCGGTCGACATTTTCCCGGACATCAACATCCCGGTCATCTCTTTGGTGTGGACCTACAACGGCCTGCAACCTCAGGAGATGGAGCAACGCATCACCTCCAACGTCGAACGCGGCGTAACCACGCTGGTGAGCGACGTCGAGCACATCGAATCACAATCGCTCAACGGAATTGCCGTCATCAAAGTTTTCTTTCAACCCGGCGCCAACATTCAGACGTCGTTGGCGCAAACCGCCGCCATCTCGCAAACCTTTTTGCGCTTTCTGCCACCGGGAACCACACCGCCCCTGGTCATTATTTATTCGGCATCGACCGTGCCGGTCATCCAGATCGGCTTGACCAGCGACACGCTCAGCGAGCAGCAGCTTTTCGATTTCGGCAACTATTTTATCCGCACGCAACTTGCGACTGTGCCGGGCGCTGCCACGCCATTTCCTTACGGCGGCAAGCAGCGCGTCGTTAGTGTCGATATCAATCCCACCGCGCTTCAGGCCAAGGGCCTTTCTGCGGTCGATATCGTGAACGCCGTCAACGCGCAAAATCTGATTCTCCCGACGGGCACGGCAAAGCTGGGCACTCTCGAGTACAACGTAGAGATGAACGGCAGCCCGCAATCCGTCGAGGAGCTGAACGATCTGCCGGTCAAGACCGTGAACGGCGCGACGATTTACATGAAAGACGTCGCTCACGTGCGCGACGGCTTTTCTCCACAGACCAACATCGTTCTGTCCAACGGGCAGCGCGGCGTGCTCATGAGCATCTACAAGACCGGCACGGCATCGACCATTGACATCGTCGACCGCGTCAAGAAGATGCTGGACTTTAACAAAGGCTCGATCCCCGAAGGCCTGCGGATCTCCACCTTTTTCGACCAGTCGCTCTACGTGCGCGCTTCCATCCAGGGTGTTATTCGCGAAGCGATCATCGCGGCCTGCCTGACTGCCGTGATGATTCTGCTCTTCCTCGGAAACTGGAAAAGCACGCTGATCATTGCCATCTCGATTCCCTTGTCGATTCTGGTCAGCATCCTCTGCCTCAGCGCTCTTGGCCAGACCATCAATATCATGACGCTGGGCGGCCTCGCGCTTGCCGTGGGCATCCTCGTCGATGACGCCACCGTCGAAATCGAGAACATCAACCGCAACCTGGCGATGGGCAAGGAAACCGTTCAGGCCATCCTGGACGGCGCGCAGCAGATTGCCGTGCCCGCTTTTGTTTCCACGCTTTGCATTTGCATCGTTTTCATCCCTATGTTTTTTCTATCCGGCGTGGCGAAATTCTTGTTCGTTCCGCTGGCCGAAGCCGTCAGCTTCGCCATGCTGGCTTCTTACATGTGGTCGCGCACGATCGTGCCGACGCTGGCCATGTATCTCCTGAGCTCGGAAGACGAATATCACGCCGAGGAGCACGCAGGCGAAAAGATGGGTTTCTTCCGCCGCTATCAACAGGGCTTTGAGCGTAGTTTTGAAAAATTCCGCGAAGGCTACCGGAGAGCATTGGGTGTGGCGCTGCATTCGCCAAAGCTGTTCGCCGCGTGTTTCCTGGCTTTCTGCGTCCTCTCCGTCCTGCTCGTTGGCGTTCTTGGGCGCGATTTCTTTCCAAAGGTGGACGCGGGGCAGATCCGCCTGCACATGCGCGCGCGCACTGGTCTCCGCATTGAGGAAACCGCGCGTCTGGCCGATCAGGTAAACGGTGTCATCCGCGAAACCATTCCGAAGGACGAACTGACCACGGTCCTCGACAATATCGGCGTGCCGTACAGCGGCATCAACCTCACCTACAGCAACGCCGGCACCATCGGGACCTCCGACGCGGAAATTCTTGTTCAGTTAAAGGAAGTGCGCGGCAAGCCCACCGGAGCGTACATCAATGACTTACGCGAGAAACTTCCGCAGCGTTTTCCTGGCGTGCAGTTCTTCTTTCAGCCGGCGGACATCGTGACGCAAATCCTGAATTTCGGCACCCCGGCTCCAATCGACGTGGAAGTCACGGGCATGAACCAGCGCGGAAATTATCTGATCGGGGAAAAGCTCGCCAGCGAATTCCGCCATATTCCCGGAGCGGTGGATGTCCACGTTCAACAGGCCTTCGATAATCCCACGCTGTTTATGGAAATCGACCGCGCCCGCGCGCAATCCGTCGGCATGCAGTCACGCGACGTGGCGCAAAACGTCCTTGTCTCGCTCAGCTCCAGCTTCCAGACGGCCCCGGCTTTCTGGTTGGATCCGAAAAATGGCGTGGAGTACAACGTCGCGGTGCAGGAACCGCAGTATCGCGTGGAGAATTACCAGGCGCTGCAAAATACGCCCATCAGCGGTAGCGCTCCGGGCTCGCGGCCGCAAATCCTGGGAAATCTGGTCACTACGTCGACGACTGCGCGGCCCGCGGAAATTTCGCACTACACCACGCAGCCGATGATCAATATCTATGCGGCCGTGGATGGCCGCGACCTCGGCGGCGTTTCCGACGAAGTCGAAAAGCGCGTTCAGGCTATCGAAAAGGATTTGCCGAAGGGCAGCCACATTGCCGTTCGCGGGCAAGTTCAGACCATGAAAAACTCGTTTGCTGGCTTGGGCTTTGGCTTGCTCGGAGCGATTGTGCTGGTTTATCTCCTGATCGTCGTAAATTTCCAGTCTTGGCTAGACCCGTTCATTATCATTACCGCGTTGCCGGGCGCGCTTGCCGGCATCTGCTGGACGCTGCTACTGACCCATACCACGCTTAACGTCCCGTCTCTAACCGGCGCGATCATGAGTGTAGGCGTTGCCACGGCGAACAGCATCCTGATGGTTTCCTTTGCGCGCGAGCAAATGGATGAAGGTAAGAGCGCCCGCGATGCAGCTAGCGAAGCCGGTTTCGTGCGCATCCGGCCGGTATTGATGACGGCGCTCGCGATGATCATTGGAATGGTACCGATGGCCGTGGGCCTCGGTGAAGGCGGCGAGCAAAACGCGCCTCTGGGCCGCGCCGTGATCGGTGGGCTGGTCTTTGCCACTTTCGCCACGCTCTTCTTTGTGCCGTGTGTTTTTTCCATGATCCATGGACGCCGGGCTCGAAGGCCGTCTCAGCCGGAGCCGCTCTCGCCGTAGACGGTTTGAGATTTTCGGACTGGAAGTGAAAGCGGGGATGGGGGCATGATGGAAGGCGGAGTTCAGATGGACGCTATAGACCAAGAGCAACCACGAGGAAAGGGCAGCCGGATCTTCACGATTCTCTTCTTTGTCGTGATTGCGCTAGTGGTCCTGGGAGGATTAACGCTGTTCCAGCGCCGCGCTCAGTATCAAGCGCTCGCCAAGGAAACAGAAACGCTCGCCATCCCCACCGTGGCCATATTTCATGCCTCGGTGGAATCGACGCAGGAAGACCTGGTCCTCCCCGGCGCCATGCAGGCATATGTCGAATCGCCGATCTACGCACGCACCAACGGCTATTTGAAAAAGTGGTATCACGATATCGGCAGCCGCGTCCGGCAAGGCGAATTGCTCGCGGACATCGACACTCCGGAAGTAGATCAGCAGCTGTCCCAAGCGCGCGCCGACTTGAATACCGCCCAAGCCAACGCGAACCTCTCCAGGATCACGGCGACGCGTTACCAGGAACTCATTAAGACCGACGGCGTCTCCAAACAGGAAGTAGACAATGCCGTTGGCGATCTGGAAGCCAAAGTCGCCAACATGAAATCTGCAGAGGCGAACGTGCGCCGGCTGGAAGAGCTGGAATCCTTCAAGCACATCTATGCGCCCTTCAGTGGCGTTATCACCCGGCGCAATGTGGATACGGGAACGCTGATCAACGCGGGGAACGGAGGAGCTTCACAACAGCTCTTTTCCCTCGCGCAGACGGACCCCATTCGCGTTTACGTCAGCGTGCCGGAAGCGTACGCACCCTCGATTCGCGCGGGTCTAGGCGCATTTCTCGAGCTCACTCAGTACCCCGGCCAGAAATTCGAAGGGAAAGTGGTGCGTACAGCGGAGTCCATCGATCCCGGCACGCGCACCCTGCTCACGGAAGTGGATGTTCCGAACCGCAATGGCGCGCTGCTTCCCGGCGGTTATGCGCAGGCGCATTTGCAGGTGAAAGTGACGGGAGCGCGGCTTGCCGTGCCCGTGAACGCGCTGCTATTTCGTTCGGAAGGACTTCGCGCTGTGGTTGTGGATGGAAATCACAAAACACATCTCAAACCGCTCACCATCGGCCGTGATTATGGAACAAGTCTGGAAGTCCTGCAGGGCCTCGATGCCAGCGACTGGATCGTGCTGAATCCCGCGGATTCCCTGGACGAGGGACAGGAAGTTCGCGTCAAGGAAATTGCTCTGAACGGCGCGCCGAATCAGCCCGGTGCGCAGCCAAACCCGGCGCAAGGAACCAAAAAACAATAATGAAGCGCACCAGGCAATTCCCCGCCCTTATTGGGCTCGCTCTTGCTGTCCTCGTTGGCGGTTGCACGGTTGGGCCGAAGTACCAGCGTGCCACAGCGCCCGTGCCTGCAAAATGGGACGTCTCTGAACCCTGGCGCGAGAGCGCCCCAAAAGATGGCGTTGCCAAAGGCGAATGGTGGAGTGTGTTCGGCGACGACGAATTAAGCGCGCTGGAAAAACAAGCGCTTGATGCGAATCAGACCATCAAAATTTCCGCGGCGCGCCTGGAACAAGCCCGCGCTGCAGCGGGAATCCAAATTGCCACGCAGTTCCCCACGGTCGCAACAGCGCCGAGCGTTCAGCGCCAGCGTCTCTCGGGCAATCGTCCCACGAGCAGTAACTTTCCCACGAACGGTCCGGTGTCGCAGACAAACATTTCTCTGCCGTTCACGGTCGGCTATGAAGTGGATCTCCTTGGCCGGCGGAGGCGCAGCATTGAGGCAGCGCAGGCGTCGTACCAGGCCGCCGCTGCCGATCTCGAGAACGCGCGGTTGGTGATCACTGCGGAACTCGCGGGGGATTACTTCACGCTGCGGCAGCTTGATGCGGAGCTGGGGATTTTGCATCGCACAGTGGAAACGCTGGAGCGCGGATTGCAATTGGTGGACCAGCGGCACAAAGGTGGCGTTGCTTCCGGGCTGGATGTGGCGCAGGAAGAGACGCTGCTGAACACCACGCGGACGCAGGCGATCCTGCTCTTGCAACAGAGGAAACAGTTTGAAGACGCAATCGCCGTCCTGCTTGGGAAACCCGCCCCGGAATTTCACCTGCCCGGCAAAGAACTGAATGCGGAGCCTCCCGCACTCAATGCCGGTCTGCCTTCCGACTTGCTGGAGCGGCGGCCAGACGTCGCCGAAGCCGAACGGCAGATGGCCGTAGCGAATGCGCAAATCGGCATTGCGCGCGCGGCCTATTATCCTTCGCTGAATCTTTTCGGAAATGGCGGCTGGCAGGCCGCAGATATCGCCAAGCTGATGAACGTGCAGAGCACCTTCTGGGCCGTCGGCGCCAACGTCGCGGAAAGCATTTTCACCGGCGGATCGCGGCGCGCGCAGGTGCAATTCGCGAAAGCGGGATATGACGCCAGCGTGGCGGCCTATCGCGACAGTGTCTTGAATGCCTTTCGCGAAGTGCAGGATGATGTAACCGGCTTGACCGTGCTGGACCAGGCAAATCAGTCTCAGCAGCAAGCAGTTGACGCCGCGCGGCGCACGCTAGACATCGCGAACAGCCGCTACGTCGGCGGCCTTGTAAATTATCTGGATGTCGTCAACGCCCAGCAGAACCTGCTGAACAACGAGCAGCAGCTGGCTGTGATTCACGGGCAAAGGCTGGTAACGAGCGTGCTCCTCGTCAAGGCGCTGGGCGGCGGCTGGGATGCTTCGAGCCTTTCCGCTGTTCAAGTAAAGCCAAAGCTGAAAGACGTTGTCGCTCCGTAAGAGAATACCTTCGGCTGGTAGCCGCTCACGGGTTCCCGGTATCGTGCAGCGAAACGACCCTGCCATACTGTGACGAGCGGCTCAGCCGGTCAAACATCTGGTATGCCGCCGTCGCGATGCGAACAATCGCATCCCCTCCGTCTTTTTCCCGCCGCAGATACGTGGTCATCACGCTGATGGCGAACGGCCGACTCCCCGTGAAAACGATGCCGGAATCATTGCGGACTCCTTCGAGCTCTCCGGGCTTGTTGGCGATGCGCAGATCTTCAGGCAGTTCACGCGGTATGTAGCTTTCCTTGTGCACGCTGAGAAGCGTAAAAAAGTCCTCGGTCATCGGCTTGTTCAACACTCTTCCGCGGTACAAAGATTCCAACAGGGTCACCATTTCGCGCGGCGTGGCGATGTTTTCGCGGCCTTCGCCGGCGGCCTTCACATCCATCATCTTTCGCCGTAGCCGGGTCTGCGTCAGGCTGAGTGAATCGAGCAGCGCGTTCACGTTTTCTATGCCGATGCGGTCGATGATGATATTGGTGGCGGAATTGTCGCTTACGGAAATCATGAGCACGGCAACGTCGCGAATCGTTAGCCGCGTGACGCCGGGAGTCAGCGCGCCAGCAATGCCGCTCCCGCCCGCGAGGTCGGAGGATTGCAGCGTGTAGAGGTCGCCGAGCTTGATTTTGCCCTGCTGCGCCTGGCGATAAAGTTCCGCAAGGATCGCGATCTTGATGGAGCTGGCCGTGGGGAGCACTTCATCAGCATGCAGAAAATATTTCTGCCCGGTGGTGAGATCCAGGATGGCCACGCCAAGGACGCCCTCAAGATTGCGGTCCACGCCATTGATCGTTGCTTCCAACTTTTGCCACAGCACTTGTTCTTTGTCTTGAGGAGCTTTTTCTTGAGGGCTCTGTTGGGCAAAAACAGGCATTGGGGCCCAAATGATGACGGCGAACAAAGCAAGAGAAACGAGTCTTTTCAGCACAGTGACCTCCGGGTCAGCGGGATTATACGGCTGAATGACATTGGACAAGGAAAAAGTCGTGCACATAATTTTCCGCAACAACAAGCCCGTTTGGCCAGAACTGCAGAAAAACGATGCGACGAGACCGTGCCTGATAGGGAACCGGGAGTTTTGCGCAGTGGAAGTGGGAAGCCCAAAAGGACCACAATAGAATGAGGCGTTCATCCGCCTGCAAAAGGCCCAACCGATCAATCAGGATCAGATGGCAAGAGGTCGTTGTTGGCGCAATCCTTGGAGAAACAACGTATGCGAAAAATTCTGGCAGGTATGATTTTCATGGCCTTGGCAGGAACGCTGTCGATCGCCGCGCCGCGTCAAGATCGCGACGATCATCACGACAATGGAAAGCATAAAGGCCGCGACAAGCATGAAGATCGTGACGATGATCGCGACCGCCACGACAATGGCAAACACAAGGGCTGGGACAATCCCCACAACCCCCATGCCAACTGGGATTCCGATCATGACCGCTTCCAGCCTGGTCGCGCTTATCCGCGCGGCCGTTACGAGCACGTGCGCGAGGTATTTGTGGCCCGGCGCATCGATTACCGTACGCGTCGCGTGGTGCTCTACGACAATTCAAATTGGGTGGTTGCCAATTACGACCTTGATCGTTGCCGCGATTGGCAATGGGACCGCGACCGCGTCTACGTTTACGACGACGATCACCATTCCGGCTGGTATTTGCTATTCAATGCCCGGCTCGGGCGCTATGTCCACGTCGAATATTTCGGCGTGCAGTAAATAAATTCGAGCCGCAGAAAAGCGGCACATTCGATAAGCGGTGAACGAGGGGCAAGTCCAATGACTTCGCCCCTCTTCAATTTGCGCTTGTGTCAGCGGAGAAGAGTTCGGAATCACACGGTACGACGGCCAGATCAGAGATTGTCTAGGAAGAATTGCGTGACGCGCTGCATCAGGACACGGCGCGCCGGCGGATCGCTGACGCCGTGGCCGCGGCCAGGAAATGGCAAAATCTCAACGTACTTCCCCGCCTCAATGAGATCGTTAATCACCGCGAGCGTGTTCGCGAAGTGCACGTTGTCGTCACCGGTGCCATGGGCAATCAGCAACTTGCCTTTGAGCTGTGCGGCATATTTCACCGGTGAAGAGTCTTGGTAGCCTTTCCCGTTTTTCTGCGGCAGGCCAAGGTAGCGCTCGGTGTAGATGGAGTCATAGTAGCGCCAGTCGGTAACCGGACCGCCGGCAAAACCCGCCTTGAAATCGTCGCCCGCTTCAAACATGGCGTGCAGCGTCATATGGCCGCCGTAGCTCCATCCCCAAATCCCGATGCGATTCGCATCGACGTACGGAAGCGACTTGAGATAACGCACGCCGTCGCGTTGATCGGAAAGCTCTTGCGCGCCCATGCGGAAATGCAGCGACGTTTCAAAGGCATGGCCGCGCCCCGCCGAGCCGCGATTATCAAGCGAAAAAATAATGTAGCCGTTGCGCACCACGTGAGCGTGCGGCCCTCCATACGTGTAAACCAGCACGGGATATTTCTTCTGCGGACTGAAATCCCGTGGCTTGATGATGCTGGCGTTGAGCGCAACGCCATCGTGAGATTGCACCGTCAGAAATTCCATCGGCGAAAAGTGGTAATCCGCGAGTTCGGCCACTCTGTTCTCGTTGATCGCGGCGATGCGCGAGCCGTCAGCGCGATAAAGATCCTGGCGCTGCGGCGCGGCGGTATTCGAATAGGTGTCGTAGAAGGCAGAAGCGTTGGGCGAAAAGATCGCAGCATGTGTTCCGGCCTCCTTAGTGATGGAAGTAAAGGCTGTGCCGTCGAGCGCTACTCGATAGAGGTGGCGCTCAAGCAGCGATTTTTCGGTTGCCGTGAAATAGACCAAGCCCTTTGCTTCATCCACGCCGTCGAGCGAAGTGACTTCCCACTCGCCTTTGGTGAGCTGCGTAAGTTGTTTTCTCTCGAGGTCAAACAAATACAAATGGCGATACCCGCTGCGCTCGCTCGACCATAGGAAGCGTTTGCCATCCTTAAGAAAATAAAGGTCGTCGCTGACGTTGATCCAATTGGGATCACTTTCTGTAAGGACGGTCCGCGTCTTGCCTGTGCCTGCATCCGCAATCAATAGATCAAGGATCGTTTGTGGGCGATTTAGGCGTTGAATGGCAAGATGTTTCGAATCCGTGAGCCAGTTGACGCGCGGAACATAAATATCAGTTTCCGCTCCAATGTCGATCGCGCGAGGCTCTCCGCCGTTTAGCGAAGCCACAAAAACGCGCACGATAGGGTTGGCGCCGCCGGCGGTCGGATAACGCTCCATCTCAGCTTCCCCGCTTGGCGAGGAAAAATCGACCAGCGGATATTGCGACACTTTGCGTTCATCCATTTCGAGATAGGCGATCGCCGAAGAATCCGGCGCCCACCAGTACGCCGTTTTGATGTCGAGCTCTTCCGGATAGACCCAGTCGAGTTCGCCCTTGCGAATCTCCTCCGTGCCGCCTAGCGTGACCGCGCGTTCTTTGCCGTCGGCGAGATTCACGAGCCAGACATTGTGATCGCGAACAAAACTCAGACTTCGGCCATCAGGAGAAATCTTCGGATCGGCGAGCGTGGCTTTGCCTGAAACCAGCGTGCGCCCCGTTTGCGTTTTCAAATCCAGCCACACGAGCGCCGTGGGGCCCTGAAACAGAATGCCCGCACCA
>Ga0209378_1000045_pt1 | contig 78882 bp, 85 predicted proteins | sample GraSoiAngelo_156_FD_186170 | JGI IMG/M metagenome (GOLD analysis project Ga0209378, IMG submission 186170) | Grasslands soil microbial communities from the Angelo Coastal Reserve, California, USA - 14_1009_13_40cm (SPAdes) (version 2) | ecosystem: Environmental > Terrestrial > Soil > Grasslands ...
ACTTCGCGGTCACAAAATCGCCTTCGTCTCAGTATCGGACAAGATCATTTCCGAGGCAGAAAAAATCATACGGGCAACCGGTCTTTATGCGGCGGACGCAGTCCACATTTCCACCTACAGAAGCGTGGCACAGCGCTCTCGCTTGGAGGGATTTCTATGTGAGGACGTACATTACAACCGGTTCAAGGAGGAGGTTCCAGTAAGAGCAATAGCAGACTTAGAATTTTTGCGGGACGTTGGCTAATAATGGCGACAAGAGCTTCTCCAAAATAGCATTCTTGACCGGAAATCAAGGGAATCCGACGACGGTAATCCCGGGGGGCCGATGAGAGCAAATCAACTAACAACCGAGAGTTGACAGAACCAAAAGCCCACCGAGACGATGGACCATGCCTGCAAGTCCAGGGTATGAGGCCGGAAGGAGTCAAGGGTACGACCTCGCACAAAAAGGGGTTTGAACTTGGATTTGCGCCCACGCCCGAGGCTCACCTAGGCGCCAACAATCACACAGATGGGGCCGGAGTCACGAGTCGCTAGCCTGAGTCCCGATCCTAAAGTTACTACATTTCTGACACAGATGCGCCCAAGGCCTGCCCCCAGACAAGAGTTTGCGAAGTGGGGAAGAAAATGCTGTTGCCCGGGATGGACCCCCCCTTGCTAGCAAATTCTAGATAAGCAGAAGCGCGAGGTGGGCGGGAACTTCCAGATGTGAGCTTTTCGTGGCAAGAGTGTCCTTTGTGAGTATGAGCCCACTGGTAGATTTTCCGGCCTTCTGAAAGTCGATTATTGGTTTCGCGTCGTCGGATGATATCCTGTTCTGGTATTTCACTTCCACCGGAAGGTACTTGTTGAGGCGAACAGCGAAATTCAGCTGTCTTGAGCGAGGCCCCTCCCAGTAGAAGAGCTGGTTGCTGTAGTCGAAGACGGATTGGAAAGTTGTCCTCAACCACATGAATAGAGGCTCTCCAAAGAAGCCAAAGAGTAACCTTCACCGGTTCATTGAAAGTTTGGAGGACAAGAGATTAATCGATTCCCTCAAAGGAGAGTTTACGCTGCAGGGGGATGTTGGTCCAAGGAGACGTCGTTCGAGGGAACAAGTTCAGAAAATATTCGACGAATTGGATGAATAGACCGACGAATCAAGCTCCCGTACGTGATCGGGGTAAACAGCCAAGAGTAATTGCAAGTGGATTCAATGGCGAATTACCATCCTTGTCTTGACAGACCGAAGCGACTGCAGGTCTCACATGTACACCAAACGCCTTATATCGATAATCATGTCGTATTACGACTAGGTTATCGATGGAAAACGTCAGGGTCTCGAAGAAGTATCAAGTAGTAATTCCCGAGAAATTGCGCTCGGAGGCGGGGATAAAGCCCGGCGACAGAATGGTCGCCATCTTAAAGAGCGGCATACTAACGTATGTGCCGGTGCGACCACTCCGATCAACCAAGGGTATGATCAAGGGCCTAGACACAAGGCATCTGCGTGATGAGCGAGATCGCTTCTGATAAGCGTTGACAGTTATGGCTGGATAGAACGCTTCACTGAAGGCCCCAAGGCTTCTCAATACAACCGCGTCATCGATTCAACAAGACCCGAGGAGATACTCACTTCAGTAGTTGTTGTGTACGAGGCCTACAAGAGAGTCAAGAGGGCAAAGGGCGAACAGAAAGCATTGGAAGCTGTTGCAGTTCTTAGCCAAACAACAATCATAACTGTAGACCAAACCCTCTGCCTCGAGGCTGCCGACTATAGTCTCCACCTCAGTCTGCACTTTGCTGACGCCTTGGTCTACGCAACAGCCCGGCATTACGGCGCTCATCTCTACACCGGTGACGATGACCTGCGTGGGCTGAAAGGGGTCAGTTTCATCTAGAACCAAGTTCTTCGCACCGATTGAAGCATCTCGCTACCAGCCTCCGCTTCTCAAGTCTCTATTCAATCCTAGGGCTGTTCAGCTTTCAGATCTTACCAGAGCTCTTCGTTCAGGAAAGCTGCCAGCTATTTTCCTGTCCTTCCTTATTTGACGCATTCCATGACCCTTCTCAGGTGGGCGCTCCAGTTTGCGGACCTCGGCATACGAGCGTTGGGGCGAAAAGGGTTTGAACTTGAATTTGCTCCCACGCCCGAGGCTCCAAACCATTCCTTCAGATCAGACTGTTTCTCATGCCTCTAGCAAAGAGCAGGCAAATGGCGGTATGCCCGCGCGAGCCTAGTCCCAGAAACATCTGGTGCCTGGCACCGATTCTGGGCGTCTTCGTGAAGGGCGGGGCGTGCGAAAATCGACCACCCAGGGGTCACAGACTAGTTAGCAGAAAAGAAAAGTTACGAGGAAAAAGTAGTTAGCGGAGAGGAAAAGTTACGAATCAAACGTAGTTTGTTCTGAGGAAGGGAATATGTGGTTCTGGAAGGAAGACTGTATTCATTTACTTTCGCAAGCGTCCGTGGGAACCACTCACGCCATGCTGGACCCCCAAGGGCTCCATTTTTCATGCGGGGCTGTTTCTGTCCGGGCGGGTTTCTAGACTTGTTTCTCTATTTCCCGTTGCATGAATCAGGAAATTGATTTCATGGGTCGTGCTTGAAAAATGGACAACGTATCGAACATCCCCTTCTCCTCATTTCTGTTGTCCACGAAGGAAAAACCGGAGTTTTCTTGGGAAAGCAGTGTTTCGCTATGGTTTCGGGTTCATTTCTATCGCGGAGCTTGATGGGTGCATTCGAAGTCCGGCTCAGTCAGACCACATCAAGAGACCACCGCAACGGAATTCCTCCTCCCAAGGTTCCTTGCCTTGGTTAGGCTTCGATAACAAGACTGCGCTCATTTTTGAGCTTCCCCGGATACAAATGGATATAACCGGAAATCCTCTCGAATCTTTTCGAATCTTTTCTTATATGAAGATAAATAGATAGATGTAGACAAGAGAAATTGCCTTGAACGTTAGATGGGCGAAAATACTTGTTTTTCTCCTCCCCGTACTGATCTTCGGCACAGGCTTTGCACTGTCTCAGATCACGTTCAACAACACTACAGTCATACTAGCAGGTCAAAACATCTTCATAACACAACCAACTCCAACAAGTCAGACCTGTCCTGCGGATGGCAATATCGCGTACAAGAACAGTGGTTTCACTTCACTGGCTTGGACGTTGACTCAAGGCGGAGGGGCGGCTCAAGCATTCTTTTGCATGGACAACCAAGGAACTTCGGCTGATACTCCGAGTGTTACTGCCTCCGGCACTGGAATTGCTAATGGAGTATGTCCATCAACTGCCAGCACGCTGACATGGGCAGCGCCTTCCGGAGTTCCCACAAGTCTCGCGGCACATACTGCAACCTCGACCCCAATTACTATCGCCGTCTGCGCGGGCAGCGGCACGTCCGCCGGGCCTGGCCCCTCCTTCACCGTGACAGTAACGTAGGAATCGAAGATGCGTCGATCAATCATCGTCCTCGTCAGCCCGCTTCTTCTTCTCCTACCAACTGTGATCGTGTTTGCCTCGACATCAGTTTCTTTCCAAAACAATACGATCATACTACCTGGCCTCGCCTCCTCATTTACTGCCAGTCCTAGCACCGTTAGCGTAGGGCAACCGGTTTCCCTATCCTGCTCGGCTAAAGGCGGAACTGCACCCTACGCCTACTTCTGGACGCTCGGAGATGGGAATACTGGGAACGGACCTGAGCCCAGCCACATGTACAGTATCCAAGGTCTAATGAGAATCGTCTGCTCCGTGACGGATGGCTCAGGCACATTTGCAAGTAGCGTTGGTTACGTGAAAGTCGGTTGAACTCGATTGCGCAGGGATTCAAAGCAGTAGGGATACCCATCTGAACAAGCTAGATCCCTCACGCCCTTGTTGAATCCGGAGCAACCGGTTCGGTGAGAGAATTTGGAGGCTTTCATAATGCTATCTGGGCAATTGCTGGATCGAGAGCAAAGCTTGTCTTGCCCAGTACTTCCAAATCCGGGGCATCTCGAGAAGGAAGCGCAAGTTGGCAAGGCAGCGCGAGTATCAGGTCGTAACCTTTGACTGCTACGGGACCCTTATCGATTGGGAAACAGGAATCCGAGCCGCGTTCAAACAATCCCTGAGAGATCTAGCCCTGGGCCAGTCCGAAGAAGCTAGAGTGTTCAGTCTGTACCAAGAAGAAGAGAAGAGAATTGAAGCCCTCCAGCCCTACAGACCCTATCGAAGCGTCCTGTCCGAGGCAGCGTCCGCAGCAGCGACAAGATTCGGAAAAAAAATTCCTAAGAACATATCAACTATGCTCGCAGAACAGCTTCCAGGATGGGACTCGTTTCCCGATACAAACCCCGCTCTTGAAAGGCTAGCGAGAATGTACGAGTTGGGAATCTTGTCGAATGTCGACAACGATCTTCTCGCGAGCACGTTGAAGCGCTTTCCGATCCCGTTCAACATAATCGTAACAGCTGAGAGAGTGAAGTCATACAAGCCGGGATTCAAACACTTCGAAGAAGCGCAGAGAATCATAGGAGACAGACGCTGGCTACACGCAGCAGCAAGCCTCTACCATGACATCGAACCCGCATCGAAGCTCGGAATCAAGACAGTGTGGGTCAACAGAAACAACTCGAACAAAGGCCAAGAATACTCCGGGAAAATATTGAGAGAAGTCGAGAACCTGACTCAGCTGGCAGATTGGCTCGCGCCTTAAGGATCAGGGGATCGAGTGTCTGGCATGTAGTACTACTCGTACGCATAGATCTTATCTCATGCGGAGTCCGAGGCAGGGACCCCGGTTTCAAGCTGATCTTCGGATTACTTTCAGTGAACACTATTTGACCAGAGAGTCTTGATCAGGATTCGCTCTCGAAAGGGTCCCCTTACCATTGTCGATAACCATTCTAGGCGTCTTGAGGATCTGTTGGTAATCCTGCGCACTCTCGTCGAGATCAGAAGCCACCCTGTGCCAATGATTCGGGACAGTAGCGTATACGGGCTCGAAAATTGCCCACCTGTCAGTGTAGGAGAAGAATTTTGACCCTAAATTTGATAGCAGGATATAGGCCTCACCGATCGACTGTTCATCAACTGTCTTCAAGTGTTCCTTGCTATAGAGCATCAACCGTTCCCTGTGGCCCTTCATCGTCTTGGTGCGCGCCAACCTCCAACGCGGGAACTCAGCTAGGACTTCAGCCTCTGATATGTTGCAGAGTGGACAAGGTGTTTCCCTCCCGACTTCGGTCCCCAACGTTCGGCTTCGCACCTGTTAGGCTATCCGACACAGCTGTCCTAAGCCGCTCTCGCTACTCGGGCTCACTGGGGTTTCCAGGCGATTGCTCTGAACGGGTAAGTAGAGTAGTTGGGGAGTTTTGTCAGTGCTCCGTTGGTGTAGGTTAGAATCGTCCCGCCCCCGCCTAGTATGTAGGCTGTTCCGGATGGTGACCAGCTGACCGCAGTAAGCCAGCTGCTGGTCACGGTCGGAAGCAGGCTGAGCGTTGACCCGTTGTAGGTGAGGACCATTCCGTTGTCTCCGACCAGCAGCGCGAGGCTGCCTGCAGCGTTGAACGCAATAGATTTGATAGCATTCGTCCCGGTTATGCCGTTCGTGTTGACCGGCGTGACTTGGGTCCCGTTGAACCTGAGGACTGCACCGTTTATGCCGCCGATGAGAGCGTATTGGCCGTTAGGATTCCACGCGGCCGTGTTGAGGTCGTTGGTTGTGCCTGAGAACGAGCGGATAGTTGTACCGTCGTAGGTTAGTGTGAGGCCACCCTTGCCCACCATAAGAGCATAGCTGCCGCTTGGATGCCAGTTTATCGAGTATATCGTCGTTGCGAACGAATTGGGTACGGTTGTTGCCTTGACACCGTCGTACTTGAGGAGGATACCCACCGAGCCTCCGATTAGAGCATACGACCCGTCCTGCTTCCAGGAGACGGTCCAGAAGTTGTACCCGGTCGAGATGCCGGTCGAGATTGTGGTAAATGCTGTCCCATTGTACTTGAGCAGGACGGCGGAGTCTCCTGCGATCAGAGCGTAGGAACCGTCCGGCTTCCACGCCACCTGTCGAAGCGCAGTCGTGACCGGCTGTCCGACCTGCGTCAAGGTCCTATTCTGGTAGAATCTGAACACCTTTCCATCGGATGTGACAACCAGAGCATAGGGCGCCCCAGGAGAGACAGTAACAGACGTGCTGCCAGTGCTGCTGTTGTGAGAAGGATCCCCACCGTAACTAGCAGAGACGGTCAGGGTCCCGGCTACCGTCGGGATGACGTTCACAGAGCAGCTAGCAGAATTAGCGGTTTGAGTCCCAAGTGTACAAGTTCCCCCCGAAGAAAACGACACATTACCTGTAGGTGCCGTCGGTGTTCCGGAGGAGTCCGCCACGGTCGCGGTGCAAGAAGTGACTTGGTTGACCACTACAGTGCTTGGGCTGCAACTGACACTTGTTGTGGTTGCGTGCAGTTGGGTTACCGTCAAGTTGAATGTGCCCGAGCCGACATTATGGGCTCCATCGCCAGAGTAGCTAGCCGAGATCGTGTGAGTGCCAGAATCGAGCGAGGTAGCATTGTACGTCACAGAGCACCTGCCTGACACGAGGGTGCAGGTCGAAGCACTGAATGTACCCGTGCCACTAGTCGACCAAGCGACACTACCCGTTGGCGTACTCGTTGATCCGGGTGATGTGTCAGCGAGCGCTGCGTCGCATGTCGAGACTCCGCCTACCTGGACCGTACTTGGATTGCAGCTCACTGTTGCAGCAATGCTGCGCTTGTTAACTGTGAGACTCGTGCCTCCCGAACTTGTCGCATGTGCAGAGTCGCCACCGTAGCTGGCGGAAACTGGCAGCGTTCCAGAGGCTGATGGGGTAATGTTCACAGAACACGACCCGGCGAGTAGTGCACAGGTCCCACCGGGCGTGAAGCTAACAGTTCCCGTCGGCGTAGATGTCGTTCCTGATGCGGTGTCCGCAATCGTGGCTGAACAGCTTAGAGAAACGCCTACAGTCCCTGTGGCGGGGCAGCTCACTGTTGTTGAGGTTGTCCGTAAATTAACGTTTAGACCAAACGTGTCGAAGCTACCGGCATGTGCCGAGTCAGAGTTGTATGTGCCGGTGATGCTGTGAGTGCCCGCACCGGCGGTTGGAGTATAGGTCACGGCGCAACTAGCGGAGGTAGAGGTTGGATTGGTCAGTGTGCACGGTGACCCGGTGAACGAGCCGGTTCCACTGCTGGTGAACGTCACCGTGCCAGTTGGCGCTGTTCCAACAGCGGAGGTGTCTGTAACGGTAGCGGTACATGTAGCAAGCTGGTTAATAGCAACCGGGTTGGGACTGCACGAGACTGATGTTGTCGTGGTGCCAACCGCGACAGCGATAGTGTCGCTTCCCTGGCTTGCAGCATGCGTCGCATCACCACCATAGCTTCCGGTGATCACGTGAGAACCCTGAGCGGTAGCAGTGTAAGTTACGGAACAACTGCCTGATGCAAGTGTGCAGTTTGACGCGCTGAAAAAGCCGGCGTTGGTGTGAGCCCAACCTACAGTGCCACTAGGAGTGCTCGATGTTCCCGGTGAAATATCCGCTACAGTAGCGGTGCAAGTCGAAACGAGCCCTAGGCTTCCCGACTTGGGAGAGCAGGCAACATTAGTCGATGTGTCACGATTAGCGATGTTCACAGTTGCGCTGCCAGTGCTCGCTGAATGCGTCGAATCGCCATTGTACGTGGCGGAAACATTGAGGGTTCCGGATGATGTGGGCGTGATGTTCACGGAGCAGGAACCGCTGACGAGCGTGCACGACCCGCTAGGAGCAAATGTCACAGAGCCGGTTGGAGTGCTGGCTGTTCCAGGTGAAGTGTCCGTGATTGTTGCCGAACATGACAGAGCTACGCCCACGGTGCCAGAAGCGGGACACGTGACCGTGGTCGCAGAGCTGCGGAGCGTGACAGTGACGATCTTCGATACCGCGGTGGATTGGCTGCTTGAGTCCGTCGCCGTCAGGGTGACATTGAAGGACCCGAAAGATGCGTATGTGTGTGTGACGGCGCTTCCGGAGGTAGAGCTTCCGTCTCCGAAGTTCCAGGTGAAAGTGTAGGGACTTTTGCCGCCTGAGGCTGTTGCGCTGAAACTGATTGCTTGACCCGATACAGAGTTGGTTGGTGAGTATGTGAAACTCGCGTTAAGAGGTGGAGGTCCGCCGACGGTGAACGTGTAGGTGAGTGATTCTGCGCAGCTTAACGGCTCCACAGTGGAATTGCTGTAGACGACCGCGAGTCCGTTCTCAACTCGCAGGTTCTTTACACTGTCAGTGACGGGGCAGTCAAAGTTGGCGTGTGTAAAAGTCAGCCGGTTCACGCCCTGTATCACAAGCGTTGTGTTAAGTGAAAACGCTACGTAGACGTTCGCGTTCTGCGGAGTATCGACTGCAGGTAAAGAGGCTATGAATTGTCCGTTCAATGTTAGGGTCTCCTCTCCACTTCCATCCCAGTCGAAGCCTTGCCAGCTGATCGTGTAATTGTTCGAGGACGGTGGGTTCACTGTTACGATGGTACTACCACTGCTTGTGCCGTGAACAGAGTCTCCACCATAGCCTGCGGATACGGTAAGAGCACCTTGCGCTGACGGTGTGATGTCTACGGAACAGGAGCCGCCGGAAAGAGTGCAAGGACCGCCTGGTGTGAAGGTCACCGTGCCAATAGGTGTGACAGCTCCTGTTCCTGACGTGTCAGCAACGGTAGCTGTGCATGATGTCGCCTGTCCCACAACAACAGTACTGGGATTACATGAAACCGAGGTCGAGGTTGTTCGTAGAGTGACTGCGAGAGAAAATACTGGCGAATTAGTGCTGCTCCCATGATTTGCATCGCCACCGTAAGCGCCGGTAATGCCGTGGTTTCCAACACCAGAAGGCGTGTAGGTGACCTGACAGCTGGCGGAGTTGCTTGTTGGGCTGCCTAGTGTGCAAGGGGACCCTGTGAAACTGCCTGTTCCACTTGATGTGAAGGTCACTGTGCCGGTGGGCGCAGTCTGCCCGGAGGAAGCCGTGTCCGTGACAGTGGCCGTGCACGTAGCGGCTTGGTTGACCACAACAGAGCTGGGGGTGCATGATACTGATGTCGTGGTAGAGTGAACCATTAGGCTAACACGGATGGTGGCCTGGCCTGAGCTGGGCGTGTGAGTTGAGTCCCCGCCGTAATTGCCATTAATCACATGGAAGCCTGGAGAGTTGGCGGTATAGCTCACCGAGCAGCTTCCTAACGACAGTGTGCAAGTGGTCGAGCTGAAAGCCCCCGTCCCATTAGTTGACCAGCTGACGGTGCCGGTTGGTGTCCTACTGGTTCCAGGCGATGTGTCAGCAACAGTGGCAGTGCAAGATACAGTTGTTCCATTGGTCGCTGATACTGGGCAACTGATGCTTGTCGATGTCAGTCTCGGATTCGCAGTTATAGACGTGCTTCCTGAGCTGGAATTGTGGCTTGGGTCGCCACCATAGCTTGCGGTGACTGAGGTAGTTCCGACGGTTGACGGTGTGATGCTTACAGAACAGCTTGCGGAATTGGTGGTTGGACTGCTTAAGGCGCAGCTACCGCTTGGTGTGAAGGTAACGGTGCCGGTGGGTGCCTTTGCGCCTGACGCGGCCGTGTCTGTGACGGTGGCATTGCACGATGTGGCTTGGTTGACAGCTACGCTGGAAGGAGTACACCCGACTGATGTCGATGTGTCGTGTTTGGGAGGAGGAGTGCCCACCGTGACGGATGCTGTTCCAGAGCTGGTACCGTGATTCAGGTCACCGCTGTAGCTAGCGGTGAGAGTGTACGTGGTGCCCCCGCTACCTGCGGGCGCGTTGAAGGCCACTGAGCAACTTGCGGAGGCTGAGAGTGTGCATTTGAGTGGTGAGGCCAGGAGACCGTTTGGAGTGCTGGTGAAGGTTATGGTACCTGTCGGGGTAATCGGAGTTCCAGGTGACGTGTCAGTTACGGTGGCGGTACACGTTGTGGATTGCCCCTCATTAACCGTGCTGGGTGAGCAGACGACGGCCGTAGAGCTGGAGCGCTTGTTGATGCTGAAACTGTCTTGGAAGCTGCCGGAAAAGTTGGTCTGTACGTCGATCCCGCCCGCGTACACTATGTATTTTGCAAAACCGTTTCCTGCACCTGGGGTGCCTGGAAGTCTGCCCATCAGACTGACAAAGTACGGCGCTTCGAGCGCGTTTTGCGAATTTGTTGCGGACCCGTTGACACCGTAGAGATCGTTGATCCATGCTCCCTGGACTACGACGACCGTTCCAGCACCCGCTGTGTAGAAGCCTTGAGAGCCGTTGTCCACTACGCAGCCTGAATTGTAGACCGCGTAGCCATTGCTGTCGTTTTTTATGCTGGAGCATGAACTTGTGTTGAGCGCGATTTGCTTGCTTCTCTCATAGGCGTTGTCATGTGCTTGGATTATCAGGTCGACTTTCTTCGTGAGAAGCATGTTGAAGAAGGCATTTCCCATGGAGCAGGTGGCGTCGCTGGCGCTTATGCAGAGCTTGTGAGTGGCCACTATTATCCATTTGATAGTTGACACTGTTCTGGCGTTGTCGACCGCGCCCGCTACCCAGTTGTAATGAATGTCGCCAGGAAGGTACTGCCAGCAGCCAAACGCATCGGTACAAGGCTGGCCCGGGGTTTGCGAGCTACAGTTCGGCCAGTTCCCAGGCGGTTCTAGTGCCTGAGTGCATACTCCTGTTATGTTGTAGATTTTTGGAGAGGCGAAGATGAAACGGGCGATGGGATTACTGGCTGGATAGTCGAAGTAGTATTCCTTACCGTAACAGGCTCCCGAAACAGGACCGCATACTATTGGAACATTCAGAGTCAAGGCGCAGTTGTTGACGTATTTTTCATAGCTATGCGTCTCGCTAAATCCCGCGGGGTGCCCGCCAGTGTCATGGTCTCCTGGAAAAATTTGAACATTATTGTATTGGGACTTGAACTGGGAGCACCAGACATCACCGGTCACTGAAGAGTCGTAGCTGAAATCTCCCAACCCGAGGAAGAAATCGGGATTGAAATCTTGTAGCAGTTTGAGGTTGTAGAGCCCGGTCACATCGGTAAGGCTCCCAAAGTCTCCGGAGGCAGCAAAGGAGAATCCCTGCGGCCTCACCGAGACTATTTTCGAGAATTTTGTCAACTGTCCGGTGGAGTCGTTTGTTGTTAGTGTTACGTTGTAGTTTCCTTGACTTGAGTATGTGTGTGTCGTGGTAGTGCCTGAACTGGTTGTGCCGTCGCCGAAGTCCCACCTGAAAGTGTATGGTGGAGTGGCCCCTGTGACGGTTGCTGCGAAAGAGGCTGGAACGCCTGGAGATGGTACAGACGGAGAATTCGTAAACCTGGTAGTGAAAGATAACTGAAAGGCGGTGAAAGGATGCAGTTCCCAGTGCCCCGGCAACTCGACACCATCCCAGAAGACGAGGCCTTGGACGTCTAGGGAGATAGCTCCCGATGAGACATACTGGGCGAGGGTGACGTTATCGCAGAAGGTTCCCGTACCGCAGTAGCCTGCGGCTTGCCAGTCGTGGTCTATTTCGACATGAATATAGCCGCTGGTGGTTCCGATCTGGAAGATGTTGCCTGTGCTGTCACAATAGGTGTCGGGCTTTCCGTCCCCATTTCTGTCCGGATAGTTTCCCCCACCGTTGACCACATCGTACTTAGTCGCGCAGTCTTGAGTGATCAAACTGCTTAGGTAAACACCATTGATCTGGACGAGGGAAGATACTGTTTGACCGTTTGTGTTCGATAGGTTGCACGGGGGAGAGAGGGCGCGTTTGCTTGGCACGCCACCGGCAGTGGAACTAGTCTGGTATCGACTCCCTGTCAGGGATTGTGAGGGATAGGAAGACCCGAGGATGTCTCTAACCGTGGCAAGAGTGGGCGTGCACGCAATCCTTGGGTTCCAGGAGGTGGCCGGGGCTGCCTGAGCAGATGAAAAGTGCGAACCCAATAGTGGACCGGGAACTAGGAAGATAATAAGAACGGCGATTAAATAGGCACGGCTGGTCCGGCCGCGGGCTTCTAAATAGCTAGGCAATTATGACTTGACTTGTCTTATTCGCTTGACTACTTAAGAGTTCGATATCCATAGCAGTCGGAATATACCTTGAACTAGAGAAAGAATTGGTTCTTTAACAAGCGGTTTGTCGGGGCATCCCTCGCAACAGGACCACCGGGAATTGGAAAACCAACATCTTCCGGTTCATCTCCTCCTCTAGAAGGATTAACCGGGAAAATCCCCGAGAATGGTTTTCTTTTCGCGATCCGTCGGCTGCAATTCACATTCTCCACAACTCCACGTTCGACTTTCCAGGAAAATGAGCATCTTTGGAGCCAGCTACTTTGCGTGAACGTCTACACGCCCAGTCCGAAATAGTAAAGATAGCTTTCTATCCGGTTCGTAGGAGCAGTGTCTTCTCGTGCGTTCAGCATAGGAATCAGCCTTCTTCGAATACTCGTTGGTAGTAGCCTATCAACCAACTAACCTTGCTCCTCAAATAGGAGATATTACTTGATACCGTCATAAATCGACGAATCGCCCAATCCTTCACACACAAACCAGGATACGAGCGTTTTTCTAGGGCGGTCTCGAGATACACTATACCCCTTTCAAAGGTACGTTCCGCCATTTTGGGGTCGTATCTCACGTATCTAACGTATCGCGAGAATCATGCGCATCTCCAGGAAGGCTGTTCTTTTCTGTCATGGTTGCACAACCCCATTATGGGTGGAGCGATGGACTTCGATGAGTGCGGGATATGCAGTCAAAGCCGCTTCCCGGAGCCCGTAGCACGATCAGACTCTAATGACGTTCTGAGCGTTGATTTCTTTATTCTGGTTGGAGTTATGGAAGGCAAACAACGTCTTCAAGATATTTCTCTTGTCCTTCGTAGTTGCATTTCTAGTCCTAATTCTTCTCTTTCATAACATCGCTGCTTCACGTTATCTACTCGTCGTTCTATTCGTCAACGTTCTTGTCTACGTAGCGTTTTTTATACTGCCTCTCCTCCAGAGGTTGAAGATCGCAGGGCAACCCAGACAGAAGAAGAGAAAAGATTCCCCAGGACCACTTTCATGGCAGTCCTTGTGATATTTCTGTTATTCGTGGCGGCTTTCTTCGGTATTCGAAATCTCACAAGTCCCTCATTCGGGTATCATGTCGTGAGTTTTCAACACTTAGTATTGCCCAACGGGACGACTCTCTCGATGACGTCTATCAGTCCGAGTAACGAGTGCGCCTGGTTCGAGAGCATGAATGTCACTACACAACAGTTCGCTCAAGTGCAGGGATTGCCGGACTGTGACTTTGCACGGCCACATATCAATTTGAGCGTACCAACTCTTTTCTTAGAGTTAGAAAACTTTACTGAGTTTGTTTACAATCTCAACAATATGATTGGTGTCTCCGGTCTTGCGGGAGTCAATGTTCTATGCTTTCCAATACCTAGCGAGAGTTTTCAGTGTTGGGTACCTCCTGCGACAGTATCACACCTCAAATGAGCCCTATGCCAAGAGGTTCTTCCGCGCCAAAGCGCAGACTTCCACATAGAAAGCTGCAACGTCTCCTGATGATCATAGTGATCATTATCATCATTCTTTTTGGGGTAATCTACGGATGGGATTACCGTCCACAGACGCTGATCGACGAAACAACCTCGATCAGAGAGAGCTACGTACGACAGGTCAATATCGACACATCCTTCGGTAGCAGAAACGTCGAGATCGTTGTCGAGACCCTTCAGATCCCTACCTACGTGACATTCTGGTGGCAACAAGGTACAACAAATGCCAGAATTCTCTTCGGTAATCAACAAGTCCAGGTGAATTCGACATCGACGACAAACGTTTCAGTTCAGAATCCCGGAGGAACGTACTATCTCATGGTTGCGAAGAGCGAGACGGAGTGCGCGCCATGTATGAATTGCGAGGCACCTACATGCGTAACAACCATCCATGTGGTAGTCAAGGTTTAGGTCAGCTTGAAAGAAAAAGAAAGAAAAAGTGGTAGCGTCAAATGTTGGATACCAGGCTTTGGGCGGGCATGAATTTGGCCATAGAAGGACAGAATTCAGCATTTTCGGCAAAGGCAATCACAAGGGACTTGACCAGACACTCGCTGCACCTCACTGTACGCCCTCTTCCATTTACAAAACATACCAGGCTTGGACCAGTGAAGGATTTCCTCAATTGGACTTGGAATCCGAAGATGGTCTGATGCGAAAGCTCTTTTTCCGGTGTAGGGTGAAGACAACCGATAGGATCGCAACCATGCAAATTCCCAGCACAGCTACGAAAATTAACGCAAGCCCCATGGTTCTGGGGAGGCCGAGGACACGCGGTGGAGCTATTGTTACTTGTAACGTAGCGGTCGCGGTCTCTTGCCCCTGGTCAGTAACAGTTACGGTTACAAGGTAAGTTCCACTCGACGTGGGTGTGCATGAGAAAGAACTGGAGTTGGCAGAAGAGCAGCCGGTTGGAAGGTTGGAGTATGAATACGTCAGAGACCCATTTCCTCCATTCGTCGATACCAGAAAAGCGATTTTTTGCCCAACGTCGAGACTGGCAGGAGTCAGCGTGAACGACGTGATAGAAGGATCGGTGTAAACTTGTAGCACGATTTGTTGGCTATTGGTAAAGGAGCCACGGCTATCTGTCACTGTGCAAACTACGTTCATCGTCCCCGTATCACTGTATGTGTGACTAGGACTACTTCCCGTACCCGAGCTTCCGTCACCAAATGTCCAAAAATAGGTGTAAGGAGAGACCCCACCCATGCCAGTGCACGAGAACAATGTGAGCTGCCCTACATCAACAGAGTTCGAACCAACCGTGACTGACGCGCTCAGAGTCCCTGGTGCGGACTCTATCGCGTCTCCGATTACGGCGAATGGCGAATCTTGAGTGTCGAAAGACCAGCTTACAATGTTTGAGGATTGGGTTTCCGATACGATTTTGTAAAAGGAGTTAGTTTGGAGGAAGTTAGACGCGCAATTGCTTGATTTGACGTGCGCACTGCCACTTCCAATTATCGTCGTAAACCCGGATGGGGTACCAGAACCTGCTGCGCCTTCGGCGCAAAATCCCTGAAGTATTATCAGGAAGTCGTTCGGGTTGTTTGTGCTGTATGTGACCGAGTTGGTGGTTAAGGTGTCGCTGCTTCCGTTTGGCATGCTCGTGTTCGAGTCAAAAGGAGAGTTGGTGTCAGCTCCTGCAATTCCAAACTCTTGGCAGACCGTGGCCACTCTTCCGGAGCTCAAGATGAAAGTGATGTTGTCAGCGGATAGAATTGATGAAGCTATAGCATAGTAGACGAAAACTTGTACATTCGCGGGTCCAGCCTGACTAGCCCTAGGAGTCCAGATGAGTGATTCGCTATCGGTAACGCTAGTGACACGCGTAGTTGTGTCATTGACAACGAGCAGTCCTACAATTACGTCTGGTTTTTTTGTGGTGGTCAGTGTTTGACTCAATGCACAGCTACCCCCGGTTTGTGAGCCTATTTCTGATCCGAAGCCTTTCCCATCAAGAGTCAATCCTTCGCTACCTTCGACATGGGGAATCTGGGCAATAACGCTCGTTAGAACTAGAAGGACGGCGAGGGCCATTACGCGTCGGTTATTTCTATTCCTCACTGAAGGCTAGACCAGCTCTGAACGGAGCTTTTCGGTTATCCGTCGCCACCTTCGCTCGTCTTTTTGGATTGGGTCCAATTTCACTTTCAGCTCGAGGGTGACTTTGCCATCTCGCGAAGGCCACCACCTGACGTTGGAAGGTCGGAAAGAGAGGTCCGGTCGGCCGAGAGCTAGAACTGTCAGGGCGGCTAACTTGACTGCAAGACCCAAAGAAAGGACCAAACTCATGTGTCGCTAACTATTGAAATAAACATTGCTCGGTTCCGAGGATAGAACTTTATTGCTAAAGGTTAGAAAGGATATACGCGAGCCGGGATTAAGGGCCTTGGGAAGCCGCACCTCAAGGAAGAGACTCTTGCATGTCTTACGCGATCCCCATCTGTCGAGGCTGTGAGAGGTTACAGGGTCCAATTGTTTTTGATCGGTTTCACAGGCCGATGTGCTCGTTGAGACTGGCGCACTTGAATTCCGATCAGGTCGGAGGCTCGGTTTAGCGGCTTGACGCCTAAAACCGCTCGTAGTTCTCCATTCGGAGAGGAAGGTCCAACCGGAAGGACGTACAACTTAGTTGAGGGTGGTCCTGGCCAGACGTACCACGCATATGTCTTCCTCCTCTGACCCACGACTAGTCTCACCGTATATGGACAATCTTGACCATGTTCAAGCTTCTGCAGTATTCGTCTAGCGCTTGTCTCGGTGACGTTGAGTTTGTGAGCGAGCTCGAGCGTCGTGTCTCCAGCGTTTGTCCAACACAGGTTCAGCCGGCGGGACTTGTTAATGCTGTTTTTGAAGGGTATTTCATGCAGGAAAGCGCTAGAAGAACTCGCTCATAGGCGCGGCTTTCCCATCTGTTGTCGCGTCCAGTGCCGGAAGGTTCCAGTTTTTCTCCACCGTTCGTAGCGGGGAGAAAGCATTGTATGGTATAACTGATTTGTAATTCTGTTTGACATTGCCAGCCCAGACTGTATAGACCTGGTTACCAGAGGTATGCGAGGGGCAGCCTGAGAATGTGCACGCCGGCTCGTCGAAACTGATGAATAGCGCGGCCCTTGTGGTTGCGAAGAGAGGACTCGAGAGAATCTGCGGAACGATCCTGCTGAGCCATGCGTTTCCAACCGAAACGTCGTTGCAGTCGTGGATGTCATCTATGAAGTTCGGGGTGAGAAACATGAAATTCGGCGCTAGAGCAGGCATGAGATCGGCGAGAAACACATCGTCCGTCTGGATGGAGTTGGTCGCGCACGGGTTCGGCTGGCTGACGGATACTGCGTTGGCGCTGACGATCTTGTTGCATCTGGTTGTATTGTTGGTTATGTCCTGGTAGTAGAGGAACGGGTTGTGGTTCGGACCGTAGTCGTTCGAGAAGTTGTTCAGGTTCGACGGGCACCCCTGGACGACGGGATAATTTTCCATGTAAGCTTTCCATGAAAGCCCGTGGCTTTCGAGAAGGTCAACGAGGTTCATTTCGGTGATCTGGGAGCACGGGGTCTTCGTGGGAGTCGAAGAGGTTGGGCCGTCGTTGCAGCTCGAATTGGGATCGGTGTTGTTGCGCCCCGATGTTAAGGCTATGTAGTCCCAGACGCTTCCGCCAATCTGGTCGGATTCGTGTCCGAGAGAGAGGCTCTGATTATTCGCGAGTCCTGTAAAGTAAGTGCAGTTTCCAACGCACGAATTCGTTGGTCCGCCGTTCCAGTAGGTATAGTTGACGTGATGGTTCTCCATTATGATGAAGACAACGTAGTCAAACCATGGCGCGACATTGGGAGTGATGACGGCTGAGTTGTTTACGTTCAGGGTAGTGTTTGCTAGTGTGCTAGACACAAGTAACATTGCCACAAATGCGAGAGATAATAGTGGTGCTCGCATTCTTTTTTCTTCCTATTTTAAGTGAAAGGACTTTGGTATACCAAACTTGGCCTGTTTTGCGTCAAGGAGCACTGTCCAATCGGAGTCTACCAGAGCGAAGGTCTGGGTGACGATAGTTCCCTTGGACTGGGAAGTGGGCGCGTCTGCATTTGTAATCCATGGGCGTTGCATATGTGTAACGACCAGTGCTAGCGATCCTGCGGACCTCGTTGCCGAGTACCTCGACCTGGAAAAGGAGTTAGGTTTCGCCCGAGTTGCACAGGCTCATCAGGAGGTTATGTTACGGTTATCGAGAAGGTTCCCGAACCCGCGGCAGAGGCTGTGGAGCTTACAGTTACAGCGACCGGACTGCTGACAGTGCTTGGTGGAATTGGAGGAATTGTTGTTGGAGCCGTGGTGAGCGATAGACAGGGTGCTGTAGTACACGTAACGCCGCTGGTTGCTCCCATCGTGATACTGGGAGTGGCATCGGTCCCCGTACCAGTGTTCTCAAGACAGAAATATTGAACGCCACTACCTCCGGCAGGAATTGTCCAGGCGTTGGGATTAGTGAAAGATCCGGTCTGGTAACTTGGATTGCTTACTGCAGGACAGGTAGTTGGGTTTGTTAGAGTTATAGAAACTCCTATTCCGTTCGCGGGAGTGATCGTGACTGTGTTGCTGGCCGTGATTGTGGTTGCAGCATAAGCGACGTAGGCTACCATTGCTACGGCAATTAGCAGAATTGCTCCTTTTACAACCTTGTACGTCTTCGGTTCGAATATTATCTTCAATTGATCTTACGCACCTCCATTCTCAATGGTGACTTGACCCTTGCCAATGAGGTATGAGGGGTATTGGGCTTTTCCCTCCCAAATCATTCCCTTTGTTGCCAATGATGCCCAAAGATCTACTCTTGAGACATGTGAATTTCTTCCAGCATGGGGATGAGTCCGTCAATGGCCATTTAGCCCTGAATCATAAGAGGAAGCGGTCCTCCATATCGCTAGTTGCTAGCGGTTGAGTGAGCTTCTCTCTAGCATAAGGGGGTAGGAGGGGGTATGTGCCTGCCCGATTCATTTCCACGGTATTCCACGCGTGGAATTCACACTCGTCTGTGCATGTATTAATTCCCGAACTCCATGACTCTACCGTCAGTGTCGCACTGAATGATTGAAAGTGCCGATCAACTATTCCCAAGGTCTGATGCTGATTGCTGCGACATAGAGATAGGGGATTGTGGTGTCCGTATTGGAGACTCAGTAGCGTCTGCCGAGACATTAAGGTTGAGAGGACGGCAAATCTCCAGCTTGTTTGGGGACTTTCCCATTGTGGCGCTTTCTTCTGGTAAAGAGAAAAATTGTAAGAGTGCCCACCATTACGACGAGAACAATTGCCCCTGTGAGCATGTAGTTGTCGTAGAAGAATTGTTGCACTGTCCGAAGGATTCCACTGTTTCCGATCTGGAAGCTGTCTTGGAAGGAACCGTCAAAGTTGGTTTGAGCTCTAATTCCGTCTGTTGAAACCGTGTACTTCACAAAGCCGTACTCGACGCCGTTTACATTTGGGGCCATGAATTTAGCGAAGTATTCCGCATCCGGCTCGGAGAGGTGCACGTCGAAGCCGTCCTGGCTTGCGCCAAAGGTTCCATCTACGACGAAGACTGTGCCTGCACCGCGGTTGTAAAAGCCGTCTGAGCCACTGTTGACGACGCAGGAGTTCTGGAACTGTTCCGCAGTAACGCAGTTCAATTGTTTGCTGCGCTGGTAGTTATGATCATGGCCTTGTAAGACGAGGTCGACGTGCTTTTCGATCAGCAGCTGTATTATGTCAGGGCGGATGGAGAGGTAGGCCCCAATATGACACTCGAACATTCCTGCCGACAAGCATACTTTATGCATACCCACAATCACCCACGGGATACTCCCTGATCGGGCTCCGTCAATGGTGGATGCTGTCCACACGTAGTGGGACGAGCCATTATCGTAATTGTAAAAGTCGGATTTGCCGTTGGGCTCGCTGAAGTTTAGCCCTGGAGAGATAAGTATGAATCTTGCGAGGGGGTTGACGGCCGGATAGTCGAAGTAGTACTCTCTTCCATAGTCACCTACGATTGGCCCGATCTGGTTCGGCATACATATCGTATAATTACCGATGTAACCGTCCGGGGGTCGGATCTCCTCACCGTCCTCATGGTTTCCAGCTAACAACTCAAACGGATAGTTTTGCCCTACATAAGACCTAACTATTCCACACCAGTGGTTTTCGGAGCTTCCGTTCCTATAACTGAAGTCGCCGAGGGCGAGGAAGAGGCTTGCTCCTGACGCGGCCAAACGAATTAGGCTGGCATTGGTATTTGCATTCTGGCCAAAATCACCTGCTGCAGCGAATGTGAAGCTTGTCGCTGCGTTGGCTCTAACCCAATTGTCGTCGTTGAGGGATAATACCGAGAGGACTACTAGTCCGAGCACAAAGATCCATTTCATCCCTTTCAAGACAAAGTATCACGTCGCTCGATCAGGAGGCACTAATCCGGAGCTTTAGTGCGGTTCGGGTATTGAGGACTTTGGGTCTATCCCGTCGCTGCAAATGAAGATCACGAGTATTCGTTCCAACTTGATGCATAGCACTCCGCTATACCATGTTGCTTGCAAGCTCGTCTTCGTCAGCTATCTCTTCTTTTCCTGCTTTAGGAACTTCGACCCGAAGAACTCTGTCTCCGTTAGCTCGATGGGTCCAACGGAAGGCGTTCCAGCTCTCGCTTCCTCTCAAAGTTACTATATGTCTCAAAATATTAGGCGTTGTGGGACAGTTGTCAAAACACTAGATTCTTCGTGAGCCTACGCTGAGGCTTCGTCCTTCACCAACAGGTCTCCTCTCTTGTCTTGTCGATGTCAGAAGATTCCTTTGGTGCACCGTTGACCTGTCTCACGGTTGAGCTGAATTGGCCGATTCGTGAAGACGTAACTTTCACTTCTAACTCTAGCTCTTCCAAGACTAATTCTCCTTTTTCGGTTTCCTTGTATCTTGTTACGAAGAAGCTCCCGCAAGTGTTGCACACCTGAAGGTTTGCCCGCGAGAGTTGGTGAGAGTGCTTTTCATCGCTGGACGCTGATTGGTTCACTTGCAAAGTCTGGATCTCTGGTTTCAACCTCGCAAGGGGTCTGACACACCCATTCCGGCCACGCCATGGTTCTATGTTAGTTTGCGAGCCTTCGGAATACCGTACCGGTGGATTCACCTGCGACCAGTTCTTCAGATTCTGGAAGCGGAACTTGGACAGTGCGCTCCTCCCGAAGAGATCGCTTCGCTGTCTCTAAGAGTCTCACAACACCAGTGCCGAGCATTCCGTCAGACAGGTTCGCGTACGGTTTCGACTCTGAGTTACTATCGACACATCCCGCGAAGTGGATGATCTCCTCCCGCAACGTGTTGCTTGGAATAGCCATTATTGTCTCAGTCTTATCAGGTTTTTGAAGAATCAGCTTCTGATCCAGGCAGTTAAGCCGTGCCACAGCCTCACTCCCTACGGCGGTTACATCTCTGTGTTTCTCCAAGTCCAACCAGCTGAGCTCTATGCTCGCATTGACGCCGTCCGGGTGTTCGGCTGTGATGAAGGCCACCTCGTCGCCGGCTCCGCCCCTGTAACCTCTGCCTCTGCACGAGATTTTAGCCGGCCACATGCCGAGAATATTGTTGCAAATGTCGAAGGGGTGTGGCCCTAGGTCTGTTATCACATCTCTATCGTGCTGGACGGGCAGGAAACCTGTCCATCTGAAGCGAAGGTAGTAGATGTCACCCAATATTCCACTGTCCACGACACGTTTTAGCTCTTTGACTCCATTGTTGAACCTGTGAACGTGTCCTACGCTGAGAACCCTGCGGCTTGTTTCGGCGAGTCTAACGAGCTCCTCAGCTTCCCTTGCGCGTAGAGCTAGGGGTTTCTCTACGAGTACATGTTTCTTCGACCTTAGGAACTTGGAAGCGAGTTCAAAGTGCGTGTTATTCGGCGAGCAGATGTGAACAGCCGAGGCTGCAGGATCATACAAGAGATCGTCGTAACTCAAACGATAGTTGAGGGGGCCGAATTCTTTTCGGCACTGCTCAAGCATCGATGGTGAGTTGTCGACGATAGAGTAGAGATTTACACCGCCGGTAGTCTGGGCAATGTCTAGGGTTTCTCGTATCACTTTCTTTCCCCAGTAGCCTGCACCTACGATCGACACGTTCAAAGGAATCATCCTTGTTAGCTAGTGACCGATCTTTCAATATAACCAGCACGTCTATGGACGAACACAAGCTACCACAATTCACCACAAAACGGCCTTCCCTATCTGACCGGTTTCATTTGCCCTAGAACAATCATGAAATGGTCCACGCAATGAGCCAGAATCTAATTAAGAAAAGGGGGGGTGGTTTCAGAGTTGACCGTGTTACAACAGGCTGATTGTAACTGTTACTGTTGTAGAGTGAGATATTGTCCCGCTGTTGGCAGTTATGGTTACCGTATAGGTTCCAGGTGTTGTTAGGAGCGAGGATGACACGGACATGGTTGAGGTGCCTGTTCCGTTTGAGGTTAGATCCACGCTGGCGGGGTTGAAGGATGCCGTTGGGTCGACGAGAGAAAGCGATGCGGTTGTGTCAGCTGGCGCCACCGAGGCCGCGAGGTTCACTGTCCCTACGAAGTTGTAGAGACTGTGGAGAGTTATCGTTGCCATTCCAGATGAGCCAATGGGAACTGTCATGCTTGTGGGGTTGGCTGATAAGGTGAAGTCTGGGGGTGGAGCTGTCACGACGAGGTGAATAGTCAGGATCCGAACTATGTTTCCGCTGGTCGCTTTGATGTTGAGGTTGTAGCTTCCGGTTGGAGTTGAGGGGGAAGTTTGAACTGTCATGGTTGACGTCGCCGAGCTTCCCTGAGTCAAAATAACCGTAGTCGGGTTGAGTGATGCCGTCGTGGTGTTTGCTATAGCGGGTGATGCGCCTGCTGCGAGTGTCACCGTACCTGAGAATCCGCCTGTGCTTTGTATTGTGACGAGAGATGTTGAGGACGAGCCTTGTTGGAGACTTAGGCTTGACGGGCTAGCAGCTATGCTGAGGTCAGGTGTGGAGCTGTTGGTTATTCTCCATCCTGTGAGCGGGTGTAGTTCCCATGAGGAGTATCCGTGACCCGAGCTTGAGGGCGGATGCCATGTTACGAATCCCTGGACATCGATCTTCTGGGTTGGGTTGAGAGCGTCGAGTGTTGAGTTGTTGCAGACTGTTCCTGCACCGCAGTAGCCTGAAGCCATCCAGTCCCTATCGATCTCGAGCCTTATGCAGATTTTCGGATTGGGATCCTGGAGTGTCTCACAGTTACCAGTATATGCTGACGTGTCCTGGAAGACCCCGTAGGCGTTGCAGAATGTCTGACCGCCAGGGTATGGCCCTCCCCCGTTCGTAGGCGTGTATCTTGCTCCACATTTCCCGCCCAAAGCTCCATCCTCGACGATCGAGTTTCCTGTCAGAGAGATTCCGTGGATTTCGACGAATGTCGGGTTAATTGTCCCGTTAACGTTTGGAGCCATACACGGCGGGCGAAGCGATGATTCGTCTGTCCCGTTGAGGACTCCGAACGGTCCACCACTTTCTAGTGCACCTTGGGTTGACGAGTTGAAGTGATTGCCTATGACTTGGTGGACGGTTGCTAACGTGGCATGGCAGCTTACATTGGGGTTCCATGATTGTAGATCTCCTGGGGCAATGGTTGTGCCGCTAACTGAATGCGCGGCGAACAGCCCTATTGAGACTGCAAGGACTGCCGAAAGCATTGTAAGAAGTAATGCCTTGGTTCGCTTTTGGTTGATCTGAGTTGCGGTTTTCAGTGTCTTTACCACCTCTATTTCCAGTAGAAGGGAAGCAACCGACGTATTTGTTCGGTCCGTCTACAAGAGCCTAGAAGCTAACACAATGTGACACAGCCAAGCGCCGACGCGAGGGTTGAACTGCCCGGAGAGGCATATTGAGGAATGGAACTGTATTCAACGATATCCTTGTGATGATGGGACGCATCCAATTGAATGCTGGAATCTGCGAAAGCTACATTAGTTGGAACGAGATCAGGCCTTCTCAATGAGAGATCGATGAAAACTAGACCTCTCCTTTTAGGCCTAGTAATCCCGATCACAACAGCGCTGCTCGCACCGGCGCACGCTCACACTGGCGCGGGAATCTCCATCGTGGGTCCAGTAGTAGACCAGGCCCAACAACCTCTACAAACTGCTGTACCAGTCAGCGAAATCATTTTCCTACTCGCGGCATTTCTCTTAGCAATTCGCCTCTCTCTCAGATTGCACCAAACCTTCTCGCCTAGGATCCGGGCGCGTCTGGTGGGTGGGTTGATGATCGCGGTCCTAGCTCTAGGAATTATCGCTTATGCGCTCCCTTCGCATGAAGTTTCGATCACCCCTCCAGTTAGCTTCTCTTTCTTTTTCGGCGGGGATACCGGATACTATTCTGGATCACTTGCGGGAGCTATATCGAGCAACCGACTAATCCAACCTGACTTTTTCCTGGACCTCGGGGACATCAGCTACAATGGCACTACAAATGGCAATCCAGCAACCGGAAATGAAGCTGACTGGTGCAATTTCGTAAAAGCCAACGTTCAGAACCGGCTTAGCAATTCTGGTTTTCCATACCTTTTCGTCACTGGAAATCATGAAGATGGCACATCAGCTCAGAAGGATGGTTACATAGATGCATTTATCGGGAATAATTGCCTTCCTCTTTCCGAATTCAATTCCAAGGCGACTGCTGGGGATGGATACATCAATTTCATAGGTTCTGGACTTTGTTCAGAAAGCCTTGGTCCAGATCCCTGTTACGGAAAAGAGGGCTATTTCGATTATCCTGCCGCAAACCCTGTAGCGCGAATAATCACCCTTTCCGTTGCAGACACTGTCGGGAACTCCTCCTCCCGTGTCAACTTCAACTACTGTCCACTTGAGGATACCGGTCGCATATCTGGATGCAACGACTCAACGATGGATCAGCACTGGACCTGGCTGAATGGTACCATCTCCTCTGCAAAGAATACCGGTCTTTGGATTATAGTCGCATTCCACAAGCCATGCCTCAGTCCTGCCTTTGCAATAGGTTGCGAAGGTAACGGGGCTACCCCCAATGGGCATAATGCCAACTATCAACTTGAGAATTATCTAATGTCCAAAGGAGTAGATGTGATACTCAATGGACATGTTCACCTTTATGCGCGCTCTAAACAGCTCACCTGTCTAGGTCCAACAGAGCCCGAATCAGACTCGAAGACAGGCATAACATATTCACCGGCCTGTGTTGCAAACGATGGTTCGTCTGGTGTTTACGAGCGCGGGATGGGGACTGTTGATGTAATCCAAGGGGTTTTCAGCCAAAGAGATGATCAGCTGAATTTCACTCGTCCTGACATCAACTTTTTCGCCAAAGCAATGAGTGCAAGAGGCCCGACCCTGAACGATTGCTGCTGGGTGTATGGTAGCCCCATGAACATGACTTCAGGGAATGGCATTGGTAGGATGACAGTTAACGCGACCCAGATCTCGTTCGATTTCCTACCATCAGTTTATAGTCATACTGTCGCAGGAGCTAGCAAGTTTGCTGACAGTTTCGTAATAAGATCCCCGAGCAGTCCCACCAATAGCACATCGCCACCACCCAGGGACCCATCATTATTGCTTCTAGCGTCTTCCATCGCGGCTGCAATACTAGCTGTTGCTATCGTTTCCGTATTTTTCATTCGACGAAGGAAGAAAGGTCTTGGTAGCCAACCCCCAACTTTCCAAGTTGCCACTGGGGAAGACAAACTGCCTTCAATCCATCTCGGCATGGTATCCCTGAGATATCCGGTTTTTCGTTATTCCGACGCGTTCTGGAATTGGCACCGGATGTTCAAACGAATCTTCCCATCCCGAGGGTTCGCAAGCTCAGATAAGGCCTTCAAAATGTCTTCTCCTTCGACCTCCTCGAAAGACCTCTCATCGCACTGAACTCTTCTCAACATAGTTTATTCAGAAGCCAACGCGCAAACGTGAGGTTACCGCCGAGCGTTCAAGCTGGCGAACTCCCATGATATACGGATTTTAGGAGGACTTTTCGTGCTCGCATTCGAATTGGCTATGACTAGGATATATCGAAAGGCTGCTTTTGATTCCTCTAATCCTTCATCATTGTGATACTAAGATTTGCGTTCGGAGAGTGGCTGGCGCTAGCCTTATCTTCAACACCGAGCAGTGAGCAAGCAGAGTCCCGATTCGTTGAAGGATTAGTCCGATGCGTGCTATTCTGGCCATTTTTTACTGTAGCCTAGTGTTGGCGATCGTTCCCTTCACCCAAGTTGCACAAGTCGGCGCGGAGAACTCTCAATTGCCTTTCGACCCTTCCAAACCCTACGCATTGGTGGTCGGGGACGGGGGCCGCCTCTTCGTCTTCGATGGGCGTCAGCTCTTCCAGTTCCCTACTCATACATCTGTTCACCTCACGCAGGTAAGATGGAGGCACGACGGAGCTTATGCTCTGGCCGTCGGGGAAAACAGCACCCTCCTGAAGATCACGGTCTCCAACGGTGCCGTTTTGGTCGAAGCTATCCCCACGCCATTGCCTAGGATCGACACGCTGGAAGGTGTTACGTGGGAGCATGACGATTCTTCTGCATTAGTCGCGGGTCCGGGCGGGAAGTTCCTTATTTTTGATGGCCAGAAGGCAACGCTCATACCGTCTGGAGTGACAAAGCCGATTTTCGCTTCGGCGTGGAGTCCTACGCAGAATCTTGCTTTACTCGTTGGCCAGAGCGGTCTCATTGCGGAATTCGATGGAACCCGTACCAACATCGTTGATCCCTCCCCGACGAACTATTCTTTCTTCGGTGTAGGGTGGAACCCTTCTGGTTCCTACGCATTGGTTGGCGGTGACCACGCAGAACTGTTCAAGTATCAGCAAGGTTCGTTCACGGAACAGAATACCGCGGTATTGTTCGAGGTCGCACCTCACCTGATTCGCGCCGTTGCTTTCAACCAAGATAATGGGATGGGCCTCATATCGGGCCAGCTTGGGCTGACGGTCATCGCCACGCAGACCCGGTGCGATTACAATATTTTCTACGATGCCAACACAGTCTGTTTGAGCTACAAACGTATTCAGTATTATACGGATCTGAACGGGACCAAGGTCGATCTTCACAGAATAGGGCATTTCTATGGAGCAAGCTGGATGCCTGGAACGCAGGACGCTTTCGCGGTTGGAACCTCGTTGGACGAGAGTTTCAGCTCGGTACGTGGTTGGACTGTCGCTCGAGTCACAAGTTCTGATGTGACCCTGTTGTTGCAGAACAGAAGCTCTGACTATTCCCTAAGAAGCATTGACTGGCAACCTAGGGTCCGATTTTCAAATCCACAAATGTTCACGTGGTATCTGGTAGCCTCAGGCTGCATTGGTTTTGCGGCGATCGTCATGGTGACGAAACGCAAGACTTTGAAAGAATGGCTCGGCTACTCGCCTAACCCATAGCCATTGATTCAACAATCATTCACGATTCATGGTTCTGAAGCTAGAGACATCTAGCGAGATAGCTTCTTTTTTCTCACTTTGCGCGAAATGACTGCCCCGGCAACAACTACCAGTGCTGCAATTCCGGCTATCGTCACCCACAAAATGGGTAATCCTAGAAAGTACGGGCCGGCCGAGGGGTTGCACTGACAAGGGGGAGGAGGTTGAGACTGCGGCGTAGGAGTGGCAGGGCTGACGGTCATGATCTCACTAGAACGGCCGCATTGGGTTTCGGTAGGAAAGTTGTTGAGGTCGCCTGTATACGGGGTCTGCCATTGGTATGTTCCTGGCGCTTGAGGTGTAAACGGTCTTGATACGTAGTTGCCGTTCTTGTTGACTGGATTAGTGGATCTGAACAGCGGAGTCCCAGTGCAGCTCGCGTTGGAAAAATAGATCACAAACGCGATAGCTCCTGTCGGGTTGAAACCCCGGGCCAACGTAGCGATGTCGGAGGCAGCCAACGGTCCTGATCCGATGGTGGCAATTTTCGGGTAGACTGATGCTACGATTTCGATTTGGACCTTCGTGACAGTTATCTGAACGGCGGCAATGATCGCGTTGATCCCATCGGTGACCTGGAAATGGAAAAGATAGTTTCCTGGGATGCGGTTGCTGCTTTGGCTTCAGTTGAAAGCTCCCGCAATCGGGGACGTGCCGGTGGTTGTGATGAATGCGGCGCCAGGCTGCGCGCAGTCCAGACAGGTCAGGACGAGCGTTTGAGGAGGAAGGTCATTGTCTACAGCTGTTAGGGCGAATGTGACATTAGACGCAACGGTAGTAGTCTCGTTCCCCGGGATCATCAGAACCGGAGGCATGTTGTGTGGAACGCCGCTTGTCGGAAAGACGGTGATCAGAATTGTCACACTCGAACTTTCGTCGCCATCAGAAACGGTGAGCGTGATATTGTGCTGCCCTACGTCTGAGGAGATAGGTGTCCAATTGAAATTCCCGATCAGACTGCCTAAGTCGAGGGTCGTTAGAAAGCTAGCTCCGCCTGGACAGTTTAGGCATGACAAGGTCAGGTTCTGGTGAGGAATGTTCGAGTCAGAAGCATTGACTTTGAATGATAAGGTGGATCCAGCAATTACGCTTTCCCCGCTGGGGGCCTCAAGGGTTGGAGAAACGTCTGGGGGTACGGGCGGGATCACTGGCTGAATCTCAGCAGGCCTCCCCAAGTGTCTAGCGCCCCACAGCATGATCCTTCGCCCGCCTCCCACCACACCCAGCCCATGTTCTCGGATTGCATGAGAGAAGTAAGATTCTGAATGAAGTGAAATGTTGTGTATGAATAGCTGGCATCATCTGTTCCGACAGTGTCAGGTGGGTTGGCGCAGACGTTGTTGCAGCTGTAATAGACGGCGCCGCCTTCCGTGTCTAGTATCGGCATGTGATATTTGCTGCTTGCTTGGAGCATTCCCCGGTTGTAGATGTCAGCAACGCACTCGGCTGTGGTGTTCCCCCAAGTATTTGCGCTGCTTGGACTACAGTTTCCATATGTGTTGGTAGTGCTTGACCAGAGGTCGTAGAAGAGGTATGGATGGATTGACAGAAAGGTTTCGTTCAACGGATCCATCACGACTGGATAGCAGTTGACTAGAGATAGAGGATCAAAGTTACAGCCTCCATTGCTCATTGTATTCTCGACAGCGATCCAGTGTTTGTCGCCGAGAGTTCGTGCTTGAGTGATCCATGCCTGGCATGCTGAAGACAATACGGTGACCAGCCCGGCAGGCTCGTTGATTGGCTCCCAGACGATTCGATCATAGCCCCAGTTAGTTGAGAGAACAAGATTCCAGAAGGCCAACCATTCTGTTTGACAGCCGTTAGTTAGGTCCAGATAGCTGTGGTAGTCAAGAATGATCCACATGTTGTACTGCCGAGCTTCCTGTATGGCTTGATTGAACCAGTCTGGATTCCAAGAACCCAGTTCCCCGGAAGAGCAAGGCGTAACGGTTCCACTGAACATTATTCTTATTCCATTGTATCCTGATTGGTTTAGTCTTTGGAGGGTCGGTTGGAGTTGTCCATTTGCTACTTCGTCGATGGTAACTCCTCCCCATCCTTGGACTACAGGGGGCAGAGCGGGATCTGAAGCGGGTACAGACCTGCTACTTGAAACTCGAACGTTCGTTGATTCAAGGTGTGTCGCCGAGACGTGTCCTTGAGTTTGAGGGGGAACTGGATTGATTGGCCGAACACGGGGGATGACAGTCAGCGCTATCAGGGCAAAGCAACACACTAGGACTAGTTTGGCATGGCGTTTTCTTGCGAACATCTGAGGAACATTCCTTGAGACAACAAGTCCCCTCGAGACCTGTCTTCTCGCTTCAATGAATAGTTGCTCGAAGAGAACGATTTGAACACTTTCCCCTTCCGTACCCAGACGTCCGATAACCGAGGCCAAGATATCCCTAAATATCCGACAGGGATGAAAGCCAACTCGAAAGGGACTATTCTTTCTCCTCATACTCCAATCTAGGCTGCGGAGGGAGAAAATCTTCGAGTGTATCGAACTGTTGCCGAAGATATCAATAGACTTAACACAATCAAGTTCGCTGCGAAAGGTAGGATAGGCCACGCAAATAAGATCCCTTGGATCTGGCGGCATAGTAACCGATGATACGAACTCGACACCCTACCCGTGTTATTCCTGCTAGCCTTGGCAGCTTTCAGTCCTATGATCGGCTCCCACCCCAGACAATCGGGGCGAACAACGCACTCTTGGACTTTCTCGTCGTTTTCGAGAATCGAGCCATCCCTACTACTCTCCCTCATTACTGGTCAACCAGGAATCGAACTTCCATAGTGAGCATAGAGGCTTTAATCGCCACGAGCATGAAATTGGCATAGACGTTCCTTGTTGAAATGGGAGACACACTGCCACACCGTCTACAGCAATAGGCGTCGTCGCAGATTTGATGCGCTGAATACACCTAGAGAGATGATAGAGGCAGCAATTGCAAAAGGCGTCCAGGGGATGATAATAACGGATCATGATAATGTAAAGGGAGGTCTAGTAGGGAGAAAGATTGCCCGAGACTACAAGGATTTTCAACTTGTTCCGGGAGCCGAGGTGACAAGTCGATCGGGTCACATACTCGCTATCGGCATTGAGGCAAACGTCCCCAAAAGACTCAGTGTCGAAGAGACGGTAGAGAGGATTCATGACCTAGGAGGAATTGCCATAGCATCTCATCCTTTTTCGAGCAGGGTCCGACCCTCTCTCGGTGAGGAATGTCTCAAGACGGACGGAATCGAAGTCTTCAACTCGATGAACAGAGGCTTAGCCAACGCTAGAGCGATGTCCCTTGCGGAAGCACACTGTCGTCCTCGAACCGCAGGAAGCGACTCTCACTGGGCGAAGACTGTGGGAAACTGCGGGATAATATGCGATGATCCTCTCACGGATATTGGGAGAGGCCGAACCCACTTGTTCGGGGCCTACACTGGGACTTGGGATATGAGAATCTTCAACTTTCGCCAACTAGTATCAGCTCTGTCGAATAGACCGATCTGGAAATGAACAGTTCGCACTAGTTATTGTGAACCATCGCGTGGCTAATCTTGGCACTGTCCGAACTAGTTTTTTGTGACGGTTTCCAACCACGACTTTCGACGATCCAACGGCTGTATTGAATCGAAAGTATTCTTAGGCGGTAGAATTATTGCCTAGAGCGACGATAACCGAACGATTTCTTATAGGAGCTGTTCCCCCTTCTCGAATGCCCAGTCACAGATGCGATGATACTAGAAAGCCCCGCGGCTGAGTCCAAAGGATCGGAAAAACGTGCTTGCTAAAAGGAGAACAGAGGTCCTCCTAGTCTCACAAACCGTCATCATTACACTCCTGCTGTACTGGATGTATCTCGAAAGCCGTTCAAACGGTTTTTTCAGAGCATGGCTCTCTCAAAACTTTCCGTTCGGTCTCATCCTACTGAATGAATGGATTGTCGCAGGCGCAATCACTGAGTTATTTCTTGTTACCGGTTTCTGGATCATGCGCCTGGAGAGCGGTAGAATTAGCCAGACGGGGAAGATCAAGCGATCTGTCAAGAAACGGACCGAACCGGGACTAGAGATCGAAGGCGAGAGACCGGGCCCGTTTTCCAAACCGAAACCGCTCTATGACACAATCGACATAAGGACACTTGTAGTAATCCTGCTGCTCTCTACTCAAGCAATCTCGCTCTGGTTCATTACAGCCTCAATATTCCGAATCACAAGCTTCACGGCTAACAGCTTCTACTACTATTCTCACCTGCCAATAACGTATTGGTGGGGACTCGCAGCCACACTCGCATTGTTCTTCATCCGGTCAGCTCTTCGAGGAAGGGCACAGGTCGGACTGGACATTTCTGTCCTATTCCTGCTTGCTTTCTATCTTGTCGGACTCCCAGCTTTCACTTATCAAGACCCAAGATTCCTCGACACGTATTATCACACTGGAAACTCGCTGGATCTTCTCAACTATCAAGGATGGGTGACCTCTCCCAACTGGTACGTTCACCAATTTCCGGGTGTCTTCGCATTCATCGCCGAGCTGGTGTCGATTGCAGGAATCGATTCCTTTCAGCTGATGAGGTTCTATCCATTAGGTCTGTCACTGGTGGTCGTGTTTCTAGCATACGTTATTGCTAGAATGCATAGCCCGCAGTATGCTTCCCTGGCCTCGGCAACCCTCTTGGGTGGGTTATGGTTTCAGTTGCACATCTCACCCCAAAGCCTGGAGCTGATCCTCTATCTTGGAGCAATATTTCTGTTGTTGAAGATAATCGACGATGAGCCTCGGAGAAAAGTCTGGACGATGATGGGACTCATGTCAACGCCTATTTTTGTCGCGAGTCATCCTGAAACCCCTCTCGCTGTTAGTCTCGGACTTGCAGGCTTCCTGGTCCTGTCGCGCTTGAGATCCAGGACCTCCTTCAACCAGCAGGCCTCGAAATTGGCCCTCCCGTTCATGGTGTTCATCGGCGTGATTCTCTTCTGGTGGGCTAGCATTGCTGTCGATGCGCGAGTCCTAGTTCAGACCTCCATCGTGGATAGAGCCCTTCAGTCACTCTTACGACTGCCCATGGGATCTCCGATCCAGACCTCGAACGTTGCAGCAACCCCATCTTACAGCTATGAATTGACAATCCTCGCAGAGCAAGGCGTCTCGGTCATAGTCTGGTCAGTTGGTCTTGCGTACTTCGTGCTCTTCCGGAAATTTCAGCCGAGAGAACTCTTCCTCGGAGGACTTTTCCTCGCGGCCGTATCCACAATTCCTCTAGCCATTTTCGGTCGTGCGGATGTTCTCCAGAGAAGCTACTTGTTCGCCCTGTTCCCTTTCGTGATTCTTACCGCGTGGCTTCTAGAGCGGAGGGCAGCTCTGACTCTACGGAGAACCGACCTTTTCCGTTTCGTAAAGGTGGGGTTTATCGTGATTATGGTCCTCTTCTCGGCCATAATACCTCTGACAAGATATGGGGTGGACCCGATCGAATACCTCCCCGGATCTTCACTGTTCGTTTCGAATATCGCCGCAGGATTGTACCAGCAACACTCGATCCTATTCCTTCACCCAGACGAGGATGGATGGAGATTTTATTCTGGAGCTAACGGGGCGCTACGAGAACCGAAGCTAGAGCAGAAGAACCTCGCCGGTCTGACTGGAGGCTACGTGAAAGCCGAGTCCGATCCAACGGTTCCGGGGTTTAACCTAACCTACACCCCGTCGGACAATTCCGCCAACTACATCATAGTGACAAACTATTGGCATAATCTGTACACCCTGAGGTTCGGATCGGAATCAACCTTCTATGTCCAAGCTCGGAACAACTACACCGCCTCTGTCAATCAAAACTTCAATCTAGTATACTCGACAGGCACCGACCAAATCTACGCCAACCAAGAGCTAGGATGAATGCGAGTAACTCACACAGCGTTGAACCAAACCTGAAGAGGGATCCCCACTCGGGAATTCTGTCCCTTGTACCCGTACTGGAACGATTTTGAGGTTACGTTATATGTCCATAGTTCAAAGAAGAACCTGAACTTCTGACCCGCTACAGCGCTCACAGAAGGGGAAACCTGTTGCCCATTAATAGTCATGTTGATATATACTGAGCCTCCCGAAACCGGCTTCTTTGTAAGACTCCACGTAAAATTTACGATGGCCGTCCGCGCGTTCGGAATGAAGATTGAGCTATTCCCTAGCTGAGGGACAGAGTCTCCGGAATCTGTCGCGTTAGGGCTGGAACTAGTGCTGTTGCCAAGCCTGTAGACGATCTGAACATATTGAATAGATCCCATTCGATTAGTTATGGCAAAGTGCCAGTCGAAGGGCTTGCCACTCATAACGTTGGCCTCACTTCCCGAGAAATAGTTCGAGAGAGCCCCGCTGGGAGAAAAAACCCCCCAAGCCATGAACTCTTGGGCGGGAGGCTTGCTGAGCGCGTAATACGCGATTGAGCTGTAAACTAGGCTAAAGCTTGCGAACAGAAGTATGAACACTATGATCCTTCGTTGCATGATGCTCGACACCTCAACCTAGCCGAATCCGACGCAATCTGATTTTCCGCACAAAATCGTTGAAGCGATGGACCTCTAGAACTGACAACGCGGAACCGAAACCAGCCACTACAGCTAGGGAGTATGCAGAGGCTTGGTCGAAGACAGAATGAGTTCGAGCAGCATTAGAGAAGCTCAGAGCCTGGACTGCAGTAGCATTAGACAGCTCCAAAGACTCGTTGGCGTAGATGGCAGACCCAAGTCTGGTCGCATTCTCTTCATAGCGGAGTGCTAGATTAAGACTATCAGCAAGCTGGGAAATCTGGCCTAGAGATGCACCTTGCAGGTCGGCCTCCTGGACCGACACGAACGCTTGTACCAGAGCGCTACGAGCATTATCGACCTGGGTAGACTGCCCGTAGGCTTGCTCTCTACCGATCAAAAAAGGGGAACTGCAAAGCATGAGAACTCCCAGAAGAGCCATCAGACGCAAGCGCATATCTGGGTCTTGGCTCTTAGCAGGCAGAGGTTAGGCTTTAGGATTTGCCTGAACTAACAAGAGAGGAACTTATCGAGGTTATCAAAAGGCACCGCTCTTACAGTCTCGCCTCTCTCCAGAAGTCCTTGAAAGGCGAAAATATCAACGTCAGCGATGAGAAACTTCTCTGGCTAGTCAAACAATTGCAATCTGACGGAACAATCGAACTGTCCACCAAGGACGCGGCCTCGTTCATGGGATATCTCATCGACATCTGGAACGCTTGGTGGTTCTACCTTGTAATCATCGTAGCGCTGTCGGAACTGTTCCTCGTAATCTCCAACGCCCAGGCAGGAGCTGCTCTGTTTCTGAGAATCCTATTCGGCCTTGGAATCTTAGGTATTATCCCAGGCTCACTCACAGTCATGATAGTCTTCCCAGGGGGGCAAGTGAATGCGCTTGAAAAAATTGCTCTCAGTATTTTCCTAAGTGTTCTGATATCGATTACAGTGGGGGTATTGCTCGGGTTAGGTCCGTTCTTTCAGGCATCAAACAATATCATCATCCTAACCGTTTATGTTGTCTTAGCGGACGTTGCCGCTAGCTATCGATCCTACGATTTCCTCAGAAGCGCCCACAAGTTCGCCTAGCAGAGAGCTTGATGCAATGATTTTCCATGCCTTTCGATGGATCGTGTCTGCGGATACTCGAGCGTTAACAATGGTTACGTCCCAGCTAGAACTCAGCTCGCGATAGAGCTGAAGCCTCTCGACATAGTCCTCCAGCCTTGGAAGATCAGGCTTTCTCTTGAACGCAACCTCAGGATCAATATCCATAAAGAAGGCAAAATTCGGCTTAGGAAGCAGCCGCAGAAGCTGAAAACCCAGCCTCGTTCTGCCGGGCACGTCATGCAGGCCGGCCATTCCGTCCACCACCATGTCTAGCGCATACCGGTCACAAATCACCGTTCGGCCGAGAAGCAAGGGAAAAACAAGCTTTACGCCGGTCTTCACAATATTCTCGACCTGGGTGAGAATGCACCAGAGAGACGTTAGCCCACCTCTGCTTGGCAGCCGTGTCTCGACTATGTAGACTCCGCCTGCCCGATGAACACTTGCATACCCTAACCTTCTCATGATAACTAGCAAGGGAAGTGACAGTACCGGACGCCAACGACTTCGGATTCTCAGAACCGGCATGTTGACTTTCTCAAAGCTCTTCTCGAGGAGCCCGACCTGGGTCGATTTGCCACTGCCATCCACTCCTGAGAAAGCGACTAGAATCCCGCGTCTCCGGAGCCGAGAGGATCTCCCTTCTCGATCTCGGATGCTTTGCAAAGGGCTTACCTTGGCGCTTCAACCGTAATCGGAACTCTCGTCCCGGGCACCTGTTGCCAGTTCATCTGGGGACCCTTGAAGCCTAGCTTCACTAGGCCAACCAGCAAGACAAGCTGGAAGCCAAGGAATGCAACAGCCCCGAAGACCCACGATCCAGTCCCGTGAAGACCCGCAACATCGGTTCCGCGATACCGGCCGATCAGGCCGCGCAAAATTGCAAGCGCGGGAATCGACAGTATCGCAGTCGCAAGAAGTGCGACCAGCGCCGAAATCGGGGAAACGACCAAGAGACCGAAGAAGAAAATCAAGGAAACGGTCAGGAGGATAGGCGAGACAATATGAACAAAGAATTCGAACGGAAAGACGATCGTGCCGTATTTCCCGAGGCTCCGCCTAAACAAGAGGTTAGAGTTCTGGAGGAGAGCATGCTGATTATTCATTCCTCTCCTAAGCTTATGCTGTAGCTTTGGCCTCAGCTTACCAGCTTCTGTCTCTAAGAACGATACATCTGGAGCGTATAGCGCTTTGAAACCCTTCGATCTGACCGTGACGGTAAGTTCCACATCATCACAGACAACTCCTGGACGCAATGGCTCTAGAAGCGCTCTCCTATAGGCTGAAAGCTCGCTCTCGCACATGAAGGGAGAATCAGTCTCGGCCTCAGCCATCCTGATAGCAGTGTATATCCGTCGATAGTCTGCTTCTATACCGGTCAAAATTGACCTTCCTCCAAGGGGAACTTCCACACCGGAGACAGCTCCGATGTCAGATCCCTCGAAATTCTCGACCAGCTTCCGCAGTGAACCCGAAGGAAAGGTAACGTCAGCGTCCGTCAGGATGATTATTTCAGATTTTACGCTACGCAAGGCTTCGTTTATCGCCTCGCTTTTGCCTCGCCTGACAGGCTGCTCTATCAGAACAAGATTGACCTCGCGCTTATGATCTCCAGCAAACTTCTTGACAATATTTCCGGTTTCATCATTGGACGCACTGTCGACAACGACCACCTCGAACTTTTCCCTTGGATAGTCTAGCTCGAGAACATTTTCGAGCTTCTGAAGGATAATTGAAGCTTCGTTATAGGTAGGAATGACCAAAGAAACGGTAGGGACAACCCCGCTAGCCCGCTGGAACCGAGGCCTTGGAGAACCCTTGTGCAGGAGAAAGAGTCCGAGAGTATAGGCTACGACAACGACGCTTATCATCACGTAGTAGAGAACTTCTAAAGCAGATATCAGGAAGGTCATTTGAAAGTCAAGACCTAAGCCTTGAACTCTTGGGCATCTCGATCACACTATTGGCGCTTGGACGTTCTATCTTGAACCCGTCCAATCCATAGCCCATAATGAGTTCGAGTTCAAGTTCTCCAATCGCATTCTTGCTCTCGTCTGAACGAGTGTTGATCATCCCCCCCTCGTCAATGTAAGACTCTTGTCGATAGATCCACCATCGCGCCATCTCGCCGAGAGTCATGATGTCGCAGGCTGGGTCCGATCGGAACGACCTTAGGAGACGGAGGTATTCCTTGCGCCCTTCTTCCTGACCGAACTCGTAGTCCGGGTGAACAAGTAGAACACAAGCACCTCGTGTCCCCTTGATCCATCTTGAGACCTCGAGAAGTTGGTCGACGGCTTCAGCGACTCGCAATCCGCCTACTCTGATGAGCTGGTGGTCTTGCGGCATCGAGACAGGAATCTCTACCAAGCCCGATATTAGGAAGGGAAAGACGGCTCCGATCCCGTGAGGCTTGAGCGAAGTCGGCGATAAAGGCTCCCAGCTCGGCATTGACGAATCGTATTCGTAGCCCGCCTTTCCGAGCGTTTCCACGAGTTCTCGCGAGTGCTGCAGAAGGGGAGCTCTGAACCCTCGAACGGGTCTTCGCGAGAGAAATTCAAGCCGCTCTCTGCAACGTTTCACCCTGTCCAACTTGTCGGTGATGCTTGCGAACAACAATCGGCCATCATGCTTCGTGTCATGACATCCAACTTCACCATTCTCCGCGAGCGCAATTACTAGTTGCGAGGATAAAGGGTACCGATTGGTTGGAAGGTTCCAGGTGGAACGTATGCCTAGCTCTTTCTCAACCTCAATGAGGCGTCCAGCACCGTCTTCAAGTCCGAGCTGTGTTTCCACGTCATGGCTGACTGCAAGCGCATAGGACTTGCCTCGCCGCCAGAAACCAATAATTGGGATCGGATCTTGGGAAGCGATTGATAGGCTCGCAAGGAAGAGCGAGCGTAGAAATTCTACTGGACCCAGTAGTTCCTCTCTGAAGGCTGTAACGCTTCTTTTCGCCTTGAAGAACCTGTTCCGAATGCTGGAAGGTATAAGGCGGTATGAGAAGGGCATTCGCGTGAGGAGACGGAATCTCCAGTTCGGATTTTCGTCCATTCGGCCGTACATTACCCGGTGATATTCCGATACGAGGTCCACTGAGAGAATGTGGACAGCTGATCCAAGTATCTTGTTGACTAAGATATTCTCGCCGTCTTTCAACACAGGTTCAAGCTCGGGCCCAGAAAATTGGTAGAGCCTTGTTTGCAGGGACACGGAAACGCCAGGCGAAATTGGCAAGCGAACTGGCGTTTCCTCAAAGGTCACATCCAATCCGAAGTGCCGTGCGATCTCTCTTGCGCCTTCGATTCTTGTTGGAGAAAAGATTGCCGGCCGAGAGTCTTGCGTGTCGATTTCTTTTGGCAGACTAGACGTGAAAAGGATATTTCTTCGATCAACTTGAGACCTGAGAGTGTAGGGCACTTTCCAGAATTCCGCGTACTCGGTTAGAATGGACAAGTCATGATCGTCGTTCCCAGCCAATACGATTGGGACGAATTTCTGGTCCAACTCTATTTCCTGACTCCTAGCCTGAGCAGGAATAACGGCCCTACGATCTGCCACCAGTCTTTGGACGGCGAGATATGCGAGTACTTCTTGTCTTTTATGGCGGAGTAATCTTTTGAAACTGGTCTCTCAGCGAACTTGTAGCCTAGAGTCAGTACTTTGTAGTGAAGGTAGTATTCGAGCTCGTAATTGTCAAGCCAACTCTGCCACATGTTGATGCGCGGGTCCGCAACAATCGAGGCCCTGTAAGCTCTGAAGCCGTTGGTTACCTCGGTGCACCGAACGCCAGTCATGATGGACCACACATAGGGAAAGAGCCGGGTGAAAATGCTTCTCAAGAAAGGATTCTTTTCTCGACGGCCGCCGGGCAAAAACCTGGAGCCCTGCACGTAGTCGTATCCCTCTTCGAGGATAGGCGTTGTCAACCGAGGGATTTCGCGCGGGTCATCCTTTCCATTTCCCGCCATGATTACGATGAGTTCGAATCCATTTTCGAGCGCGTACTTGTAGCCTTGCCGTATCGCGTAGCCTATTCCGTTTCGGACCGCGTTCTGTATAGTCTTTATTGGAACTCGTATTTGCCGGCCCGCTTCCTCGATGGCTCCCAGCGTCACAACTCCTGGCTTGTCTGCGACCACGCATATTTCATCGACATAGCTTGGCTCGAAGCGCTTGATAACTCTGGCAATAGTATCTGACTCCCCGTAAACAGGAATTATTGCTATCGTCTTCAATGTCGCGACGCTCCTTTCACGCCATGTGGACGCGTGAATGTGATAGGAACAGGCTCCTTCTTACTAACGACTCGTGCAGGGTTGCCGAACGCAATAGCGTTATCCGGTATGTCCCTTGTCACGACCGAGCCTGCCCCTATGAGGGCGTTTTCTCCGATCGTTACCCCTGGATTAATGACGCTCTTTGCACCGATAGATGCGAACTTCTTCACTCGTGTCTCAAGGAGTTTCCATTCACCATGGGCTTTCGGGTATTTGTCGTTGGTGAATGTGACGCTCGGTCCGATGAACACGTTGTCTTCTATAATTACTCCGGTTGGGATGAAGACGAAAGGTCGAATCTTGCAGTTGTCGCCTATTGTGACACCTTCTTCAAGATAGACGAAAGCGTCTATCTTGGTGTTCTCTCCGATCGTGCAGCCGTAGAGGTTTACTTGGTCATATACTCGAGATGACTGCGCGATTCTTGAGTTCTTGATAATTGAGTATTTTGGGCGTCTCCTCACTTTACATGTATCTCCTCGGCCAAGGGCATCTGGACGGTCACGGTTCTTTCTTGACGTAGAGATTCCCGTGCTGCCTCCAAGACACTGACGACCCGGGCCCCTAGAACCCCGTCTGAGAGATTAGCAAAGGGTTTGGAGTCATGGCTACTTGAAATGCAGTTGACGAAGTGGGTAACTTCCTCTCTCAGTGTGTTGCTAGGCGTGATGGAGATTTGGGTACTGGGCGAAGCGTGAAGAACTCCTTTCTGTTCGGAGCAGTCTAGGTATGCCATGCCTTTGCTGCCTACCACCGTAACATCTCGGCGCTTCTCACGGTCAAGCCAGCTTACCTCAACTTGTGCTGTCAAGCCGCCCGGGTGCTCAGCTGTAATGAAGGCGACTTCCTCGTTCTCCTTGGTTCTGTAGCCCTTTCCTCTGCAAGTGATCTTGTTCGGCCACATGTCTAGGAGGTAGTTGCATATGTCGAATGGATGGGGAGCTAGGTCAGTGATAACCTCTCGGTATCCTTGTGGGGGTAAGAAGCCCGTCCATCCGAACCGTACGTAGTAGAGTTCGCCGAGTATTCCCGTGTTCATGGCCTGTCGGAGTTCTCTGACTCCATTGTTGAATCGGTGAATGTGGCCCACACATAGGACCTTCTTGTTCTCTTCTGCGATTCCAACGAGCTGGTAGGCCTCCTTCGAGGCGAGGGTGAGGGGCTTTTCTACTAACACATTCTTCCCATGTCTAAGAAAGCTGGAGGCGACTTCGAAGTGGGTGGCGTTGGGCGTGCAAATGTGCACTCCTGACAACTCAGGGTCGGTCAGCAATCCCTGGTAGTCTACCCGATAGTCCAGCGGTCCAAATTCCTGTTGGCACTGAGCCAGCATGGTCGGGGAATTGTCTACGACAGCGTGGAGCTGGACTCGTCCGGTGGCCTTGCCAACGTCTAGAATCTCGCGAATGACCTTCTTGCCCCAATAGCCCGCGCCTATGACGGCGATTCGGACTGGATTTGTCGTGCTCACTTTACAAGCCTCTCTATTCTGTGGTAGATGCTCTGACGAGCCTGCAGACTGTGAGGACCTCTTCTTCGGTGATGGAAGCGTGAATAGGTAGGCTGAGTACTTGTCCCGCCAGCTTTTCTGCCATGGGGAACGATCCTTCTGAGTACCCGTATTCTGCCCGGTAGGGAACTTGCAGATGGATGGGTACTGGATAGTGGATGGCCGCCTCCACTCCGTTCTTTTCAAGATACGATGCGAGCTCATCTCTGCGCTCGCTACGAACAACGAACAGGTGATACACAGGTGTTTCCTTGGGCGTCTCCGTTGGGGGCAGTGTTATTCCCTGCGTTCCTTCCAGCGTTCTTCTGTACAGGTCGGCGATTCTTCTTCGAGTCTTGTTCCAGCCGTCCAGTTTTCTCAACTGGACTCTTCCGATGGCAGCGTTTACAGTGTTGAGCCTTGACGTATAGCCAATGCGCGACATCGTATACTTTGAAGCTCGACCGCAGTCTCTGAAGCTACGAGCCGCATCAGCAACATCCTCATCATTCGTCACGATCATCCCGCCGTCACCGCAGACGGTCATGTTCTTGCTGGTGTAGAAAGAGAAACACGCCGTGTCTCCGATCGAGCCGACTCGTCGTCCTTCGTACTCCGCGCCGTGTGCTTGACAAGCATCCTCAACGATGCTAATTCCCTTGCCCTCGACGAGGTCCCGAAATTCGTTCATCCTCGCAGGTTGTCCGTAAAGATGAACTGGAATGATGACGCGGGTTTTCGGCGTGAGCTTCGCTTCAACTTTTGAAGGGTCGAGGTTGAACCCGTTGTCTTCCACGTCAGCAAATCTTGGCTGGGCTCCTGCGTGGATTACGGCGTTGGATGTGGCGAAGAATGAGAATGGTGTAGTCATGACTTCATCGTTCGGACCGATTTGCATAGACTGAAGCGCGATTTGAAGGGCGGCGGTCCCAGACCCGGTTGACACTGCATATCGACTGCCACAGTATCGGGCAAATTCCTCCTCGAACTTGAACACGCTCTCTCCCATGACCAACTTCTCGTTCTGCAAAGAGTACACTGCGGCTTGAAGCATCTCCTCGTCTACCACCGGCCGCATCAGAGGAATCTTGAATCCGTGCTTGACACGGGGACCGGTCTCAGCGACGCCAATGGAATTTGCGGTGAGGACCGTTTCTTTAGCCGTTTTCCGATACCTTGAAAGGGTCATTTGAGACTCGCGAGTTTTAACCCTTCCTAGGCAAAATCGTCACTTTCAATCGTTGTAATGACAAAGAAATCCCAAGATATCATCCTGCTTTCCCTGAATCAGCGGCCGGAATTGAATAAATACCACGTGAGCCGAATTCGTTTGTCAAACAGCTCTGACGAAACTAAGTCTTGTGAATAAGCAAGTTGATCCCGCTAATTTGTCTTGGAGACTTCCCCCGCCGTTTTGGCCTAGACTTCGCAAACATTACCGATCATGAAATTCGACTGATGGTCAAAGTAATGTTCTTCTTCCCTTGGCTGGTAACCTGCGTGGCCGATTATCCATGAGGCTGAACTTCCTTGAAGAAATAGGGGGCGTAAAAACCGCTCGGAGGGAAGCAGAATCATTGCTCCTAGCAACAGCGCTTCTGAAAAATTACGAGATCAGTGTGAAGGACGAAGACCGAATGTTAAAGCTCGCCAAGAAGAACAAAGTACTCTTGCGTGCGGCCAATTTAATTCATCTCCCCTCGAACGTTGTTGACGAAGCGAAGAAAGACGCTGCCGAGGCATTTGATCTATATGATCAAATGAGCAACGTTTTCATGCAGCATCGAGTTTCATTCGTCGCGATAAAATCGTTCGACTCTCTCCCTGACATAGGACACGACATTGACCTGCTCGTCCCTTCTCCGACTGAGCTCGCAGATGCTGAAAAATTCTTAATCGATCAGTATAAAGCCCGACCCCAGGGATTAACTCATTGTGATAGGTTACTGGGAAAATTCAGCTGTTTTCTACCCGGCTATAAGCACGACTTTGAGCTTTACCCAACAATCAGCCAACTCGGCGAAACCCATCTAGACCCAAGCCAAGTTCTACTTCACCGAAGAAGAGAGACAGTTGAAGGCCATGAGGTGTGGATGACGTCGGATTCGGACAGAGTGCTAATACGCGTGATTCACGCAATGTTTCGTCACAACTTCCTGAAGCTGTCAGATATTCTGGACTTCTTGAAACTGATAGAAACCGCCAGCTCTCAAGAAGTCCTAGAGAAGATTGACAACGCCCTGATCGGCGACGCTTTCATTTTCTATCTAGCATCAATCGAGCGCTTCCTTAAAGCATGTCAAGTCGAAAACCCTCGCTTCCAAGAATTGAAGAAATCGGCCCAAGAAAGATTCGGTGACGATCGACTAAGATTCCTCAGACGTGACAGACTTGTCCTCCCCTACAGAATCCCCACCGCGGCAATTATCATATTATTTCTAGCTAAGGCAGCAAGAGATGCGGCTCGGGCAAGATGGAAGAGCTCGATTTTCTGCCTGGTCGCCCCGCCCCTCATAGTGCTTGATTTTATCAGCGCAGCGTTCAGAGCTGGTGGAAGAGGTGGAGTCTGGTAGTGAAGAAGATTCTGCTGACACTCAGTGGAACACATGGTTCCGGAAAATCCACCAACGCGGGGAGGTGTTACTATCTCCTCAATCGTTCCGGATACAAGTTCTCATACATAAGGCATCAAGACCTCCTTGACCCGTTCGGGTTTATCGTAAGGCGAACAGCGAGAATACTGCACATTGAACCCAACCGGCTGGAGAAGATGAAACCAACTAGAGTTGCCTGGTCCCTCTACTTGTTCTTCATCTACTGTCCAATCCTGGTCGGTGGAATAAGGCTCCGCTATTTGTTCGGATACAGCGTCGTGTCCGATAGGTATCTGTACGATGTTATGGTAGGATTCAGAGACAATGGCATGACTGTCCCATCAGAAAGCCTGCTGATGAGACTTCTTCCACGACCCGACGTATCATTCGTTCTCGACGCGCCCGAGCAAAGGATTCTGGTGGACAGACCCGAGCATAGCCGAGATTTCATCCGCAAAGAAAAAATTCTCTACCGACAAGTCGCGGATCATTTCAATCTCAGCAGAATAAGCACGAGCGACCCTCCTTCCATCGTTTGGAGCAATATGCTTTCGGAGATCAAAGTAGCTCTTGGGGAGAGAGCATCGGTAGAGCGGATTCCGCTCCAACAGGTGATTGGTTAATGAAAGCTCTAGTCATAGGTATAGATTCGGCTTCCCCGTTTCTGATCGAGAAGTGGATAGACAAGCTTCCGAACATTCGATCGGTCTTCGAAGCTGGCGCCCATGGAGTTCTAGAATCGATTGTTCCGCCTGAAAGCGTGCCTGCTTGGCAGTGCTTCGCGACAGGGAAGAACCCGGCGAAGATCGGGATATTTGGTTTCACATACATCGGAAGAGACAGGCACTTGAAGTTCGGGAGGACCACCCCTGACATTGGATGCTTCTGGGATATTGCTTCTGAAAAAGAAATGAAAGTGGGGGTCTTCAATGTCCCTGGAACGTACCCGCCCTACGCAGTAAACGGGTTCATGGTCTCAGGATTTCCCGTCCCAACCCGCAAGGTATGGTCGTATCCGGTTGACTTGATGGGGAGGATCGATTCCGCGGTAGGAGGCTACGAGGTCGACGTTCCATTGACCAAGCCAACGGAGATGAAGGGAGGGGAAAAAGCATACCTCCCAGTCGTTAAGCGGTTACACGACAAATCTCTACAAACTGCAAAGCTGCTGATCGAATGGTACAATCCTGACCTCTTTGTAATGACGCTTCAAGGAATAGATTTGGTACATCACGACTTCTGGAAATACATGGATAGGCCAGACTCGCCGTATTCCAACGTGTTACGGGATTGGTACATCAACATGGACGACGCCGTTGGCGAACTCCGAAAGATCGTTGGAGCAAATACAAACGTGTTGCTCCTATCGGACCACGGATCGGCGCCTGTATCATCCGCGTTATTCGTAAACAAGTATCTGGAATCGAACGGCCTCTTGACAGTAAAGGGTCCAGTGAAGAACAAAGGGGACAATTATACCAAACTAAGACGATGGGTTCTGAGAAACATGCCTCCTGGCATGGTAGCCGGTATCTACAAGATTACGCCCGATTTTGTTAGCCACAAACTCACCGCATCAGCTGCGATAGAACGAACTCTGCAGGGCCTGATCGACAATGTCGACTGGAACAAGACGCTAGCCTTCTCGACAGGGGGTCACCAGGCGCACATCTACGTCAATTATGATCTCGTTGACAAACTCAAAGATAATCAGCTATCTCAGACCGTCGATGACTTGGTCAAGAAGCTGTGTAACATAATGAGTGAGCTGACCGACCCCAAAACGGGGGAGAAACTCAGGCCAATATTTCATTTCAAAGACGAGACATTCAAAGGACCATTCCAGTTCGAAGCGCCAGACCTATGCGTCGAACTCTTCACCAAGACCGAAAAGATCCAAGTCAATCCCCGACTTGGAACTCCAGAACTCTGGAGCTCTTCTCCACATTTCTCATCAATTCACACACGAGAAGGGTTCTGGGGAATCGCGGGTCCGAATATTAGTCCTGGCGTCAAACTAGATGCTGGACTCCTAGATCTGGCCCCGACACTCCTCAAGCTGTTGGGTATTACTCCTCCGTCTGATTGCGATGGACGAGTTCTCGACCAGATCATCCTCTCAAGATCGTAGGAACCAACGAACCATGCTTGCCCTCTCGCCAACGAATGCAGCCTTGGGTTGGACGGGACATTGGCAATTGGAGACGCGTTCAAGTTGCGAGTAGCAATCAACGGTTTTGGTCGCATTGGAAGATCATTCTACCGGGCATTATTGGAAGACCAAGATTCTGACATAGAAGTCGTCGTGATAAACTCGACTTCTCCCCCTAGAACCCTCGCCCATCTCTTGAAATACGATTCAACCTACGGAACACTCCCTCTTGACGTCAGCTGGGACTCGGAGGGAATCGCATGTGAGGGAAAGAAGATACCGTGTCTCAGCGAGATGAACCCGGCAAAGATCGATTGGGGAGGATTCAAAGCCGATGCAGTGCTAGAAAGCACTGGACAACTACTTCAGCGCGAGAAGCTCGAGACCTTCATTTCTAAAGGAGCGCGTACCGTGTTGATCAGTTCGCCTTCGGAAGAGGCTGACGTCACCCTGATACCAGGATGTAACTTGGAAACTTATGACCCGAATCACCACAAGATAATCTCAATGGCCTCGTGCACCACAAATTGTCTCGCTCCGAGTCTGAAAGTCCTGGACGACAATTTTCGGGTCACACACGGATTTGCCACGACCGTCCACTCCTACACCAGCGACCAAAGGCTGCTCGACGGGTCTCATGAGGATCTCAGGAGGGCCCGGGCAGCGGGTCAATCTCTCATACCCGCTCGGACGGGAGCCAGCCAGACGATAGGCAAGATTCTTCCGCATCTAAAGGGGAAAATTACCTGTTCAGCGATAAGGGCACCTACCGCCGCAGTTTCACTCGTCGACCTTGTAGTCCAGTGTGAGAAGGTGCTGAGTACAAACGAGGTTAACAGCGCGTACGAAGATGCTGCGGCTGAAAGTTTGAAGGGGATTCTTGCAGTCTCACACGAGCCATTAGTGTCTGTTGATTACAAGAAGAACTCTCACTCGGCGGTCATAGACGCGCTCTCAACCGGAACCAACGGTGGAATGATACGTATCTTAGCATGGTATGACAACGAATGGGCATATTCGAAGAGATTGATCGACACATTCCAACGAATCGGACGCTCCGACTTGACCCCGTAAATTCTCCTTAGAAGCGCCTAAGAAAGCGACCCTTGGCAGACACCTCAGCCAGCTATTTCCTACACTAGCAAGAAGCGCTGAGACCTCAGTTATTGAAACGCCTTGTCTAGTCGGGATTTTCCTTCCCTTCACGAAAAAAGTACGCGACGCTTAAATCGACGATGATCCTCTGAACAACGAGGATCGAACGTTAGTCCGTCCGAAGGGTTGCTCATATGCTCAAACAAACTCGAAAGTGCTTTGATTGGCCAAGGGGAACTGGTCGTTGAGTCGATGGGAATGCTTGTCCGGACACGTCATTGAGGGAAACTTTTTCTCACCGCCAGCTGGATCTAACCGAGCCGATGCGAATGCACCCGCCACATTTTCCTGCCCTTCTTGCAGTAAGGTCATGACCTTGTCAGGAAGGGAAGGAGCTATGGAGCTACTGAAACGAATTCGAGAGTTCATAGGAGAGGTGTCTAGGAACCCGCAATATGGAACCGATGGCTCCTCAATGCTGACCGAAGTAGAGCGACTGGAGTTTACTATCAGGAAGCTCGCCGAAGAAGCAGCCAGACCGTAGCAGACTCCCATCGACTTTGTCAAAAGGCGCGTATCCTCAAATACAGATTTTTCCTTCCAGCGCCATGGTCTGTCGCAGAAGCAAGTTTTAGAAAGGCAGATGAGAACGGTTAGGCCTTGACTAGCTTCCGGCCATCTCAATCCGACCTCGTTCGGCTAAAAACCCCCCTCGGAAAACTACTCAAAGGTACGCCAATTGAAACCATGCCGAAGCTGAAAGTACTCGTTCAGCAAACCAAGCCCCCCAAAGTCACGACGGTTGGAGACATAGTCTCCCGAGAGACCCTAGCAACCGGGATACAAGTCAACCTGAGAATCCTAGATCAGATGACCCTTAGAAAGCGCATAAGCCCAATCGAGATCAAAGCAGAGCGAACTTACAGAGTGAGTAACCCACCGGGTGTCATAACAAAGGAAGCGTGGGACACAATTAAAGAAGCCCTACAAGATAGGGAAGCAGTAATCTCTGTGGAAGGTGAAGAAGACCTACTCGCGATTCCAGCGATCCTGGAATCTCCAGACAATGCCATCATTGTCTACGGACAACCCTCACAGGGACTTGTCGTCGTAACTGCGTCCCCAAGTATGAAACGGGAAGTCAGAGAAATGATGAATAGAATGACTGAGGAATAAACGACCTTCTGGAGCTTAGGCGCGAACGAAACTAGCGCAAATCATCCCATAATACGTCGGGACCTCGTAAGAAAGCATGTTCCCTCGCATCTTGACGACCTTTGTTAGACCAGCTAGTATCGCCATCTGCCAGAGACTGTCAGGCTTCGCGTCCTCGATGAATCGTTTGCTGAGCCGAGAAATGGACTCGATCTGATTCTTCTGGATTGCCTGTGAAACAAACTCGTCATACTTGGCAGCGCTTCGATGATACCCGTACGGCCCAGACTTCTTGTGTGCGTGAGACTGATCTGCGCTCGCAATGAACACGATGCGCTTCTTTCTCTTCTCGGCCATCTCGGCAATTGTCGTTCCTAGCGCGGTATTCTGTCTCAGGGGAATCTCTCTTGACGGGGTTACAATAACCGTCCTTGCCTTGACCTGTTCTTCTTTGGCAACAAACCACATCGGAACAAGGGTGCCCCAGTCCATCGGCATATCTGACGCCGGCCCCTCAGAGGTCCCATAATTCGCGCCTACAACGGGTAGGTGTTTTCGGGTTGATTCTTGAAGGAGGTCTTGGGCGAACTGTCGATCGCACTTCAGGCTCAGGCTGACTTTTTTTCCTGTTGGACCATTTAGTTCGCCTGTGCTGTTCTCGGAGGTCACGATCCCGATCTTGCTTTGAAGTCGTAGGTTATGCGGGCTTGCGATTACGATCGTATCGGGTCTCACCTCTCTTATGTCTCTCGCAATCTTTCGGACGGATTCTCTTGTCTTCCCGAATAGGTGCTCGGTTTTACGTACTGCAAGCTGGGGTATTATGTCGCTTCCATGCGGGACAATACAGGCATATTCCAGAGGCATTTCTTGGCTAGTGTAACGGGTTAAGCTACCTTCTAGAAGATTCTTATGGTTGCTACTGGCGTCTCCGAAGGAGCGTTGACGTGGCCAGTATTGAGGGGAACAATATTCCTGCCCCAACGTAAAAGATCATTTGGATTCCCAAAGCAGCGACAAACCCGCCGATGATATTCCCGATAGCTAGACCGATGCTCAGAACTATGCTGTAGAGCGCGTTCGCCGAGCCCCTCTTCGCTTTGCCCGAGATATCCCCTACATATGCGAGTATTGCCGGGGCAATTGCGGACGCTAGGAAGAACATAGGCCAGAGCAGCAGCTCGTACTTCACAAAGCCGCCTCCCGGAACGGACCACCCGAAGAGGAGTAAGAATCCGAGCTCTCCCAACGCCCCAACGACCATTATCCTCGTTCTCCCGATCTTATCGGATATGTGGCCGAACACGATAGCCCCGAGTGCGAAGAGGCCGCCGAGAACTCCAAGGAAGATTAGCGTATCTCGTGTAACGGGGATGCTGGAGCTGGAATCTCTGAAGGCTTTTGGCAGTAGAAAGTACATTCCTAGAATTACAGTCTGGGCGATCCAGACGGGGATTACTGGACGTATCTTGCCACCGATTCTTCTCTGTCTTATCTTGGGCTGCTTGAGCTCCCAGACTCTTACTGGCTCTACGAGAAACTTGGCCGCCAATATTCCGGCGAAGAGGAAGAGCCCTGCGGTTACCCAGAAAGCATACGACAGCCTATCCGCGAAAGAGTTGACTAGTAGTCCTCCAACTCCGAACCCGAGTCCGTAGCCTCCTAGGTTTGCTAGGTCGAATCCTCCCATCTGTTTCCCCCGATTGGTCAGTTTGGTTGCGTCTCCCAAAAGTGTCAGCGACGTTACTGCGGTGATCGCAGCTGAAACTCCCATCATTCCGTGGAGGACGGAGACGTCCAGCAGGTTTCGGGTAAAGCCGATCGCCGCGGTGAGTATTGTGATCAATATCATTCCGATGATATGGAGTTTTTTGCGGCTGAACCGGTCTGCGAGGCGGCCGATCGGCAGGGCGGAGCCCGCCTCGGACATTGGGTAGAGTGCGAGTATAACCCCGATTATGTAGCTTGGTGCCTGAAGGTAGAGTGGGAAGAGGATCGTAATCGAGCCGAATCCAATCCTTGTCAGAAATACGGCCACGTACAGGTACAGCACCATTCGCAGCCCGACCTTACGCGGCAAAGAGGCACCTATCTTTGGTTCGGGACTATGTCGAGCGTGTAATAGGCTAACTGGTCCTCTCGGTGCGATTATGAAGAAACTAGGACGAAAACTGGACGAGTGTCGCGAACGAACAAACTGGCTATATTCTTCGCGCTAATTGTAGCACGTTCAACCCAATCTCTGCATCCTTGGCTTTGACTAGCTTTCCTGGGAGCTTCCAAAGGCCGATTTCTACCATGTTGGCCGATGACCCCTCATCCAAGTGGCCTCCAATTACTGAAAAGTCTCTACGGCCTAGGGTCACATGAACGTGCGGGAGGGGCTCGCGGTCCATGGTGGCGATGTTGCCGGAGAGGTTTAGGATTTCCAGATCATCTTCGAATGTTTCGTATCTGTACTGTTTAGTCTTAAAATCGTAGTGGCCGAGCTTGACCTTGCTAAGGGAGCCGATGCCTTCGAGTAGGCCTGCGCTAATCCGCTTTGTTGTTGCGAATTGTCGTATGGTTTGGAGAATGTCGTCGCCGGATTCGAGCCTCAGGACGTACTTGTCGGTTCCCAGTTGTGTGTAGATCATGAAAGAGTCGGAGCGATAGGTTCTGGTTAAACCTAGTTGATTTGCTTGATAGACTAAGTCGGACCTGTTTCATGCGGCGACTGGAACGGTGGACGATCCGTAGGGAATCACGGCGACATCCTTTTCGTATAGGGTAGGGTCGAGGGTTCTCAGCGCGTCGTCTATGGATCTGAAGAACTTGATCCTCGTCTTGCTCAAGAGCTCTTCAACGGGCGCTGGTGCTTTGGGCGAGACCACGACGAAGTCGGTCTTCTTAGCGTCTAGGGAGAATCGGTTCGGCTTCTGCGAGGCCTCCGTAACCTTTCCAAGCTTGGCCCGCTTCTTCAAGTCCTCGACGACCATATCAGGCTCCATTTTGCCATAGGTCTCCATCTCGGTCTTGAACGCGTCTCCTCCTATCCCTGTTTCAAGCGACGCGAGTAAGACTACCGTGGCCTTCGGTTGGTGTGAGGGGATCACGAGGCCGGCGCCGAAGGTTGCCGCTTTGAGGGACTGGTACAGGTTTGTTCCAGTGGGCCCATCCGCAACTGTTACAATGAGGGCTGATGGGCGGGATGTCACGGAGTGGGCTCTACGGGAGTAGTTCTCTGCGAGCTGCTCGTGAGCAAGGTTGGGATCTCCATAAGCGGCTTTGACTAGGCCGCCGTCTTGGTTGAGGACGAAGTCTAGGATTCGATACTCTATCTTCATGAACTCTCGAAGGACGTTAGGAACCTCGTTCATGTCTTCTCTGGTTGAGTTGCCTTTGATGGCGAGCTCTCTGCAGTTCGGGTTTCCAATTACGTATCCATGGTTTGTGGTTATGGTCTTGAGGCCCGAGCAACCAGGGAGAAGAGCTTTGGCGCCTCCTTCGTAGCCGGCGAAGTAGTGTGGCTGAACGTTGAGGGTTGAGATGAGCAGATCTCTGTCGAAGAGTTCCTTGTTCAGCTCGACGGGCGTGCCTCTGCTTGTGACCCCGATCCACTCGTATTTGCTCGTGGGATTCTTGACCGAGCTGACTTTGATATTTTTCTGGTAGCGTTTGTAAATGTCCTCTCCAACCACTTTCTTGATGAAGTCTGGATCGGATGGAACGTGGGTCCCTCCGGCGCAGATGATTTTGATATCATCTGTTTTAGCTTCTATCATGTTGATGAGGTGTGAGATGAAGGGTGAGTGTTTTCGCGTGAAGTCTGAGAAGATGATGGCGGGGCTCCAGCACTTTTCTCTCTCGAATGGTTTCGCGCCTATCGGGGTTGCGAGGGCTTCGCGGAAGGCGAGTTCTGCCGACTTTGTAGAAAGTGGTGTTGGTCTTATCCAGCGAATCTTCTCGGGGGAGAGGAGTTTGCTGCCGCCAAATTGGTCTAGAACGGAGAGGCTGACCGTGCTGGTCAAGGCTACAGTTGGTATCGACTCGTAGCTGATTTAAGGATTATAGAATCTTCTCTCGTCTGCGGCTGTATTTTTGTTGACAAAGAAAGGGGTCCGCCCTTTGCCTAGGGCGGATTGAAGCTTAGCGGCCTGAGGTATTGGAGGTTGTCACGGATGCACCCTTGAAGGTGTATCCGAGGAATCCTCCGATGAGGCCTAGGATCAATCCGACAAAGTTCAGTGATATTACCGAGAAGACGAGCACTAGTATTGACCCTATTTTCCTCTGAGCCGCGTTGTTGTACAGCAGCCAAGATCCGACGAGCGTTAGTATGCCTGCGATGCTTCCCCATATCAGGATCATTGACGAGTCGATTCCTGGTATCAGCAGGGAGCTGACTGTGCTAGCTATGAAGGCACTGATCAGGGTGATTAGCCCTGCGAGCGCTGACAGCGCGAAGGCTGCTGTTGGCTTTGGCGACTTGTTTACTGCCAAAGTTCATCCTGACAGGTAACTCTCCGATGTAGACTATCAACGAACTGTAACCCCCGAGCCTGTGCATGACGCACCCCGGTGCACAATGACGGCAAAGATTCTGCAAAGCACTTCGGTCCCGCTTACAAAAGGCTCTCATGAGCCAGGAAGGCGCCGGTATTCAATTTCACGAAGGAAGGACCTCCTGGTACCAACCTGTGAACGTGAAGCCCTAGCGCTTTCACGAAGGGCGAGGCGCGGGAAAATCGACCACCCCGGGGAGTCGAGAAAAGCATGCTTATTTTTTGGAAATGAGGCCAGAGCCGGCCTTCAAGGCACTGGGCGCCTCCCTCAAGACCTAAGGATGCGGATTGCTGGGAGGGGACGAACCTTGTCTTTCTCCGTCTATTTCGTTCAAGGTTAATCTATTGACCCTAATGGGGCTCTTGAAAACGCAGATGAAGTACAGAGTTCTAGGAAAGACAGGACTCAAAATTACCAAGTAGGCTTAGGAGCGTGAGCTAAAGAGGGTTTTGTTGCCAATTATCGACTGCCTCGAACTTACGTGGGTTCCTCAACTTCACGCCTATCATCTGAGCCCACTGCACTCTTGAGCCTCGTGACACTTGTAAACAGTAAATGGGCCGCCTGGACACAATCTCAACACCACGGATAACGCGTCTCGAACCAGCTGGAGTGGTCACTCGAATACGCGACTCTACACAAAACCGGTTCTTCAAAGCCAACTGAAACACTTGGAGTAACCTCAGATCAGTGTTGTGCAATCTGGGATGCTCTCTATTCACATCACCATCGGCATCCCAAAACCCAGCCACAAAATCCGCTGAAAATCGACCGTTGAGAAAACCATCAATCTGGTCGTACCGTACTTCATGCGCGAACATGATCATCCGGCTTACCCTACTATTGCACCATGTCAAATCCAAGAGGCGTTCTTGATGGATAGATTTGTTCACCCCACCGCCGAGTTTGCGACTGAGTCGAGTGACAAGCGACTCCAAGACTGGCAGGTAGTTTTTCTTTTTCAGCGATTGATGAATCGAAATTGTCCTATGCGAAAATGAACCGTCTCCAACGGCAAAGCCGAGGAAGTAGGCTAGCTCTGAATCCGGGCTTATTGGGACAATTTTCACTCGTCTCCCTTGCATAGTTTTGATTCTCGGCAAGTTCTCTCTTTCGGGCAAAGAGCCGACAATCAAGGGAACGCCTTTGAATCCAATTTTGTGTCGGAAGAGTCCGAAGCGCCTTGTCCAGAATGCAATGAGTCTGTGCCTTCTGCCTACGCTTCGAGCGACCTCAGCCTCCGTCATGTAGTCCAGGATCTACAGCAACAATTGCCTGAGTTCACCCTCCCCAAAAACCGCAATTATCTTCGAGAGAGTCGCGCCCGAAGTCACTAGGTTAAAAAATGCCTCGGTCTTATCCGGTAAAGGACTGATCAAAGGGGATCACGCAGTCGCAATCACTAGTCCTGTGTCATCAACCGCAGAGGTCGCCAAAAGTATGCGATATAGGATTCTAGGCAAGACTTCGCTCAAGGTCAGCGAAGTAGGATTTGGGGGATGGCAAATTGGCGGTAACGCCCACGGGAACAGTTACGGGCCTACCGAAGACAAGCAGTCGCTGGCGGCGATCGGGAGGGCGCTGGAACTGGGATGCAACTTCTTCGACACTGCCGACGTCTACGGTCATGGGCACAGCGAGGAACTACTTGGCCGAGCACTCAGAGAACACCGATCAGAGGTTATCATTGCGACGAAAGTAGGTGGAGACTTTTACCACGGAGCCCCTAGAATGAACTTCAACTCAGACTATCTCGAGTTTGCCCTCGGGAAAAGCTGTGAACGGTTGGGCTCTGACTACATTGACCTCCTCCAGCTGCACAATCCTCCAATCCAACTGGTCAAAGATGGGAGAGTCTTCAAGACCCTTGAGAAACTCAAGGCCATAGGAAAAATTAGGCACTATGGGATCTCGATTCACGATCCACAGGAAGGGCTTCTCGCGATGAGAGACCGCGAACTAGGAGCCATCCAGGTCGCATTCAATCTCCTCAGACAGGAAGCCAAGAATCAGCTCTTTCGCGAAGCGACGAGGAACAATGTCGGGATCATCGCCCGAGAACCGCTAGCGAATGGATTCCTCGCGGGCAAACTGAAGGCGGAATCCGCCTTCCTCCAGGGAGACATTCGGCACAATTTTCCCTCTGACTACATCTCACAACTCACACTAGCAGCGGACAAGCTGAGATTCCTGGAATCTAACACTCGAACGCTCGCCCAGGCAACGATAAGATTCGTCCTCGACCACAAAGACGTATCGACAGTAATCCCTGGAATGAAGACGCGCGAACAGGTCGAAGAAGATCTCGTTTCCTCGGAATCTCCCCCATTGACAGGCGAGGAACTTCTCCGAATCAAGTTCCTTCGCGATCAGGAGTTCACCTAGTACGGCAAACCGATGCATGGGACGAAAATGATGAGATATCTTGTGAGGCTTGACAACAACCAAGCCTACGCGCCGAAAGACGTGCGGATGCTGGAAGCGAAGATCCGAGAATTACTGGAGCCTAACGAGAAGATCGGAAACCTCAGGGTGAGCACGACCGCTATCGAACTCGACCTCTTCGCGGCGCCATCCGATCTCGGCAGAACCAAGAATCTTCTCGAAGGCAAGATCTCCAAGGTCGTAACGCTCAGATCCCTTGAATCCAGAATTTCTACACGAGGGGAGGACGAAGTTTTGCGAGAAGGAATCGATCTGTTCAACCAAGAGAGGTTCTGGGAAGCTCACGAAGTCTTGGAGGAGATCTGGCATCCCGCAACAGGCGCTGACCGAGATACGATTCAAGGCCTAATCCTAACTGCTGCGGCGCTCGTTCATTACCAGAAAAACGAGAAATCTGTTTGCGTCTCAATCCTTGGCAGGGCCAAGGACAAACTGGGCTCACTCGACCAGTTCAAGGATCTTTACATTAGAGGTCTGAGAGTCAGTATTGAGCAGATCCTGAAAGACAACACGCCAGTGTTGCTTAGGATCCAATGGGTCAGAACGAAAACCCCTCCACCGACTCCGTGAGGGTATCTGTACCCTTTTAGCGGGAGAATTCAAGCAGAGCCGAGGGGACGCTTCTTTGGCATTTGTAAACATTGACAAAAGATACTCCAGCGCCCTCGCGATGGTAGCCGGGATTATTCTCACCCTGACAAGGCCAGTCCTATCGAACCTAGTGCCAGGCACCGCATCGAATCCATGGCTTGGACTATTCACAAGCCTCTCTTCCAACGGCCTAACAGTGTTCTCGGTTCTAGCGGGTATCCTCGCGATACTCGTACAGATCGGAGGAGTCACGATCTCTCTAGGCGGCCTACTGTGCTATGCAAACCATCTGAGATCAGGAAAGGAACTGGTTGGAATTGGAACAACATTTGGACTGGTGGACCTTTTGACCTCGATACCATCCCTCGCATCGGGCAGTTATGGACCTCCCCTCTGGATTGCTTGGGTAGGCCTATTTTGCGCTGTCTTCGCGGATAGACACATCAAAGGTCCGAAGGATTCGTACGCTGGCGAAGTACGAAAACTCCTGGTTTCTCTTCGCTCCCGAATGAGCCGGGAGAGAGTTTCCAAGAAAAAACGAGAAAGACAGGCTCGGAGGGTGCGGGCCAGAAAGAGAGCTACGAGAATCGCTGGAGTGTCAGCGAGACCATACAAACTCGGCAACAACAGCGACGACTAGGGCCAGTCCTCCGCCGAGAAGAATTGATGGGGTGTGGAGAAGTGTGAAGCCTCCCACAACGACTACGAGGATTACGAATAGTACTAGTAGATCAGCGATGAAGTTCTTGTCCACCTGATCCATAGCAACCACTTCTCCGTTTTCAGCTGCATCTTTTGGATTGTTCAGCTGGCAATTCGAAACTGTAGATAAGCTCTGCTCCGTCTTTCTAGTTCCGCCTAGCCAGTGATAGATCGTAGGAGGAGTAGAATGTTCCTCTTTCGCTCGCGCATCCTTCTCTTGCTGTAGTTGTACCACTCTGGTCCATAGGGAATGTACTCACTTACTCGATATCCTTCCTCGATCAAAGTTGGCTTGATGTCATCCCTGATACCCTTCAGCATTTGAAACTCGAAGTCTCGTTTCTGTTCTCTTGCAAGTTCTCTTGCCTTGTCAATGAGCTTTCCATCATGGGTCCCGATAGCGAACCGACCTCCTCCCTCAAAGAGCATGATCATGAGCCTGACATAGTTCGCATCAACATCACTTCTCTTCTTGTAAACCAACTCTCCGGTCTCAGGATAGGCACCTTTCACCAATCGGATTATTCCTCCGCGAGAAATGAGGTCTTTGAGATCAGATTCGGTCCGTTTCATGTTTGCCTGCAAGCAGACTCCCAATTGCCGATGACCTGGAAGAATTTCCCTGTAAGTTCTTAGCGTCCCTTCGGTGTACGGTGAGTTTTCCATGTCTATCCAGACAAACTCGTCATAGGCTTCGGCTCTTTCTATAATCCGTAGGAGATTCGTGCCGTAGAGGGAAGGATTCGCGGCAAGCCCAAGTTGAGATGGTTTTACAGAGATCGTGCCGTCTATTTTCCCTTCTTGTATCTGGTCGAGAAGTTTGAGGTATTCCTCTGTGTAGCCTTGAATCAGCTTCTCGTCGGGAGTATGTTCGCCCAGCCGGTTGAGGATTGCGCTGAGTTTTCTGTTGTTCGCGTTGTGGGCGACTCTAATCGCGTCTTCGAGTGTGTATCCAGCTATCCATCGCTTTGCGACACGGTAGAGAAGTCTCTCAGTCAAGCTTGGCATCTTGTCGGAACCCGACCTCTTGTAAGACAGAGACTGGGTTGTCGGAGTTTCTTGGGTTAAGTCTTTCACCTTATGATGTCTAGAATATCGCCTGTAGAACTTCTAGCGCCATCGAATATTCTTCGGGCCCGGTTGCCTCTCTAGCTATTGGTGGGAGATCATTCTTCTCAATGCCGTAGTCGCTGAGCCTTTTGGAGAGTCTGAGGTCTTTGACTAACTCTTCGACTCGGTCCGCCGCAGATAGGGCTTGTTTGCTCTCACTGAGCCCCGTCGAGTCTTGTCCCTCTGCTTTTGCGATTAACACGAGCCGGTCTGGATATTTCCGAGCCTGGTGTCGCATTACCTCGGCAAGTGTCAGGCAAGATGTGATACCATGAGGGATGTCCCAGGTTGCGCCGATAACGCGGCCTATGGCGTGGCTCAATCCGGTCCCGACGCTTTGGACTCCGGCGAAGGACATCCATGCTGCCATTTGACAGGCGAGACGAGGGCCGATCTCGCTTGGATTGTTAGTGGAGGACTTGAGGCTTTGAAAGAGGAGCCTGACAGATTCTAATGCAAGAACGTCGACGTATGGTTGGTGTCTGGGGGAGTAGACAGACTCCACTGCGTGGTCGAGACTCCGGATTCCCGTACAAGCCCAGAGCCATGAAGGAGTATCAACTGTGATTTTCGGGTCTAGGAAGATCAAGCGTGGAACGAGCCTTGGATCACGAACACCTGTCTTTCTTTTCGAGGTGTCATCTGTCATTCCAGCTGAGTGTGAGAATTCAGCGGCTGAGAGTGTTGTTGGAATCGCGAGATGAGCAATGATGGGTTTGGCGAAGTTTTCTGATAGCTCCTTGACAGCGATCTTTGTCGAGTCGATAGGGCTACCGCCTCCAAGGCTAATCAGAGAATCAGCTCTTGCCCTTTGTACTTCACTGATTGCTTGTTTTATGGCGCTGATCGGAGCGTGCTGTTTGATGCCAGAGAAGACGCCGACGAACTTTCGTCCTGATGCCTTTTCGACTGCGTCTACTAGTCTTGTCTTCTCGGCGATGGTTTGTCCGGTGATGATGAACGGACGGTGTGATGGTATTTTGTCAAGCTCTTCGGCTAACCGTGCAATCGAGTCCGGTCCGAAGTGGACCCTCTCGATAGGTAGATAGGAGTAATCGCCGCTGACAACTCCCAAATTGGACAATAGTGTCAGCTTCGGATTCGGAAGAGTGTGGCACCTCTATTTATTGGCGGGTGTCTGCCAGCTGAAGGGATAGTTGGGATCGTCCAGCTTCTCAGCGATCGAAGTCACCTTCAACGGCTTCTTGGTCTCGATCATAATTGCCAGTTCATTGGTGGAATCTTTCCCCAGGCTTGCTTCCACGGCTCCCGGTTGTGGTCCGTGGTGTACTCCTCTCCGGTGGAGTGTGAAAGATCCGACCTCGATTCCTCGGCGGCTGCTGAAGTCTCCGCTGACGTAGTAGAGGACCTCGTCGCTGTCGATGTTGCTGTGGTTGTATGGGACTGGTATGGCTTGAGGGTGGTAGTCGAGTTTTCGCGGCACGAAAGATAGCACATCGAACCCCGGTGCCTCGAATGTCTGATGGATCGGTGGCGGCTGGTGAACCCGACCCGTTAGCGGCTCGAAATCGTTGACATTGAAGACCCAGGGATAGAGATAGCCGTCCCATCCGACAACATCGATTGGGTGATAATCGAAAACATAGGACATTAGCGAGTTGTCGATCTTGACTCGGACCTCAAACTCCCCGGAGTCGCTATGTGGGACAAGTTTCTCGGGTCGACGGAAATCTCGGTCCGCGTAGGGTGCCAATTCTACCAACTGGCCGTAATCGTTTCTATATCGCTTCGGAATCTCGATAGGCCCGGCGGATTCGGTTACCATGAACCGATTGTCTTTTCCCTCCAAGTTTATCCGGTACGTGGTTCCTCGCGGGACGACGACAAAGTCTCCCTCGCGGAAAGGCAGGATTCCGAAGACAGATTCCAGGCTTCCCTTTCCTTCATGGATGAAGTATAGCTCGTCTCCTTGGGCGTTTCTGAAGAACCAGTCCATGCCGTGGGAGGGTCGGACAGTTGAGACGAATACGTCATCGTTGTAGAACAGGGGCTGGCGTCCTTCAATCGGGTCCTTTGCAAGTTCGGTGTTCTTGGTGCGGACGTGGTGATGGCGGTGGAGGTCGGGTTGCCATCGAGTTATCGCGAGCTCTTTGAGCTTCTTGATATGGGACACTTTGGTGGGGGGATTGATGTGGTAGAGGGTTGAGTAGACGCCGGAGAATGCTTCGGTCCCGAAAACCTCTTCCTGGTACAATGACCCGTCTGGTTTTCGGAACTGGGTATGCCTCTTGGCGGGAAGTCTGCCGAGGCTGTAATAACTAGGCAATCTTGCTCACTCTGACGTTTTCTCGGGGCGTATAACTTTGTTTGTCCCGTATCTTTCTAAGCTATAACAAAAAGAGTGCTGTCTCTCGAGGGCTACTAGCGAAGATTCCTGAGGACTGCAGTTCACCGGGCAACAGTCTGAGCAGGCTAGTTGGACGCGAAAGCGCTAGCTTGAGGAAGCAGAAATTTTTCAATGAACAACTGATTAGGTAGGGCCCGAATCTCTTCGAGTCTTATGGTTGTGTGAACGAAGAAGTCGTTCAGATTTGGTGTCTTGGGGTTGAGCCATGGAAACAGTTCCTCCAACTTCACATCCTTCGCAGTTGCCCTGCCTCCCTTTCAGCTGCTGCTCTTTCAGATATCTCAACCATTTTGCAGATTATCTGGTGAGTAAGATGCAATTCTCCAGTCTTTCACGTCGAATTCTGCCTTGAGGAGGAGACTCTCTGATTCATCATTGTCTATGTTCAGAGTGGTAAACAATCTTTTGATACGATGCTTTCGGGCGAAATCCTTGGCCGCTGAGATTAGAGCTAGTCCAATACCTCTTCGCCTGTGAGCAGCACGAACAGCGATGTAGTCAAGCCAAAGCACCTTGTCCCAGTCATTGACCCACCTAAGTGGCTGAGCAAGAAGAACACCTAGCAGTTTCTCGTTCTCAATCGCGGCGAAGCTACAATGAGTCGCAACATAGAAGTCTAGTTGGGAAGTGTCAAGATCGAGTCTAACAGGGTCGTATACTTCTCCTGATCTCTTTCTTTGATATCGCAGATATTCATTACTCACGGCTTTGTAAATTTCTCGAACACTGGAGTAGTCTCTGTGGCGGAGAAGCCTGACCTCCAATCTTCCGAACCCTGCATGGTTAGGATTTGTCCACAAAAAAGGGCTTGCCTCGTCAGGAAGAGGATCCAGCCCGCGCGTTTGTAACTTTGTTTGTCCCGTATCTTTCTAAGCTATAACTAACTAGCGACCGTACCGAGGCTACCGCTGGGCATGCACCATCATAATAGTATGTCCATTAGAAATCCGATTGTAAAAACGGGTTTGAAAATTCTTGCGACAGCAGACCCGAAACTGTGGAGAAGCTACTTTACCCACAGCGAAAGAGATTCTCGTGCAGCTTCCAAGACGCAGGCTGCTGGGCTGCTGCATGTCCCTTCGTAGGATTCTAGGATGCCCACTTTCGCAACAACTTCTCGGCTTCACCGGCAAGTTGGTCGACAACCTTTGCCGCTGGTAGAATGCTCTTCACGGAACCAACACCCTCTCCCGCCATGTGGGGCATCGCTTCAATGTTGCCCTTGACATCCCTCGTCACAGCGATCGGTTGGAATCGAAGAACCGGGGCCCACTCGTCCTTAGACTTCAGATATCGTTGGCCAACCTCTTCGCCCTGGAATGCCTGAGCAGCTTCTAGGCTCGAACGAATCACTCGATGAGGTGCGTTAGGCCATCCGGTACCGAAAGCCTCCGTGAAGACAGTGTCCTCGGCCTCAGCCTTGACTAGTGCCTTCTGGTAGACGGGGTGCGCACCTGCTTCTTCAGCCGCGGCGAAACGTGTCCCGACACGCACTGCTGACGCGCCAGCCGCGAGGGCGGCCGCCATAGCTCGGCCTGAACTGATCCCACCTGCCGCTATCACGGGAACATCCATCTTAGAAAGGACCTGGTCGAGTAGGGCCATAAGTCCAACATGTCCACGAATATGGCCCCCCGCTTCGATGCCCTGGGCAATGACGATGTCGCATCCCGCATCTATCGCAGCCCCCGCCTCTTCCTTCGAGCCAACTTGCCAGCAGGCCAAGGCTCGCTCGGAATGCACTACCTTGACGAGCTGGGCCTGGGGTTCGTGGTAGAAGAACTCGACGAGCCTAGATAGTTTCGAGGCGGCTTTTACAGACTCGGAAAGCTCCGGGAGGTCTTCGTCTGTTAGGCCCGGGATGAGAAAGTTGGCCCCGAACGGACGTGACGTTCTCTTTCTCACCAATTCGAGTTCCCTAGTAACCTTTTCCGGAGGAAGTCCTCCAACCGAGACCATTCCCAATGCTCCAGCTTCCGACACGGCCGCGGCGAGTTCAGGGTTAGCGAGAGCCGCCATCCCAGCCTGTTGTATCGGCACCGAGCAGCCGATCAACTTGGTAAAACTAGTTTCTAGCAAGACAGAGCCAACTCGAAAAAACCAAGGAAATCATGTCCTAAAAAGTTTCCGAAGCCTGAGGGACTTACCCAACTTGTTGATTCATTCGGAATAGTTTCACTTTAGGCCACCCCCTACCTCACCTGGTTTTTGCCCCTGAAAAGAGGCGGGCGCGCCATGCGTTCTTCAATTATTGGAAGACACTTCTGCGTCAAGTGTAACGAACAACGCGATCACGTGCGCTTCGGGCGGCGAATCGAGCCTAGCAAGACCCCGGACACGACCTTCATCTGGGCAGAGTTCTGGGCCTGCGACCATTGCGGCAACCATCTGGAGAAACGAGAGGAACGCTCGTGGCCCACAGACCGAGACATGATAACAAAGCGCTTGCTTAAGGTGGCCACTGACTACGCGCAGGTAAAAGCATCTCATCTCGAAGTCAGACCTGCAAAGATCGTTCTGACTCTGGAATTGCATCCTTGGCATATCGTAGAGGTGTTGCGAAGGGTCGAGGCCGCCCACCCGACCGGCTTCTACAGGGCGAGTGATCTCTACCGTCTTGAACAGTATGGCGTGTTGAGGTGTCCCCTGGACGAAAACCGCATGTTTCCCCGTAGATCCCCGACAAGACAGGAACGGAAGAGTAGCTACCTTCTTGGATAGAACTATAAGTTTCTTTGAACAAGATATCCTATTACATGTCCCGACAAGTAAGGAGACGGGCTTCAATCATTCTGGGCCTTCTTGGCAGCATCGTTGGACTCCTTTACTCCTACGCTGTGATGAGTTATAGTGGAGCCGGATGCGAATGTGACTGGTCTTTCATACAAATCTTCCTTGGATACCCGCTGATAATGGGCAGCGTAGTCGGACTTGCAGCTTGCGTTCTCTATCCGGTTGCTAGGAAACCTAGCGGAATATTCTTACTATCGGGAGCCATTCTCGTTTCTCCTCTTCCTTTGATCATCGCCGTCGGTTCCTGGCAAATTCTTGGCAGTCTAATACTACTCTCCGTGCTCCTTTTCGCACCCAACTATCTCGCAAGTCTGTTGCTGTTTCTTGGAGGGTTGCTGACTTTCCAAAAGACTCGTCGCATAATTAAGAGCTTGCACGACGGGGGATGGATACCTTAGCAAGGTCAAGGCATTCGACGACAAGTTAGCAGAAACGATTCCCCGCACCCGTATCTATATTCGTATGGGATTGGACGCGTAGACCCCTAACAAAAACCTGAACAGCGCAATGCAGCAATCTCTGGCATCCCGGAGAAAATCGCCAGGCACTAATTGCGCCGTGAGTCTAACCTGGTCCCCTCACGCCTCAATTATTTTGCTAGGGAATTGCTATGTTTTATGTTTTATGAGTGACTACTTTGTTTCTCAACACTCCCAGTCTTTCGATATCAAGCTCCACGATGTCTCCGGGTTTGAGCCAGGGATGAACCTCTTGTCCCAATTCCAACAGGGATCCTGTTCCCACGGTCCCGGATCCGAACACTTCTCCCGGCTGGAGCTGAACGGATTGGGAGGCCCGGGCTATCATCTGTGGAAAGGTCCAATGCATCTTGTCCATGTTTCCGATTGACAGTTGTTTGGCGTTGACTTTGGCGGTCATCTTGAGATTGAACTTGCCTGGCGCCGTCTTCCGGTCCTGCAGCTCGTCGGGAGTGACGAGCCATGGTCCGAGCGAGGTGGCGAAGTCCTTTGCCTTGGCTGGGCCTAGCCCGATTTTCATCTCGGGCACCTGAATGTCCCTTGCACTCCAATCGTTCATTATAGTGTAACCTGCGATGTGGGCTTCGGCCTCCGATTCTGGTATGTCTATTCCTCCTTGTCCGATTACGCAGGCAATCTCAAGCTCGTAGTCGAGAGTCTTAGTGTATGATGGATAGGGCACGTTATCATCGGGACCGTAGATTACGTGCGGGTTTGAGTAGTAGAAGGCAGGGAACTCGTACCACTCCTGCGGCATTGGAAGGCCTCGTCTGGCTCGGGCTGCTTTGACATGGTCTTCGAATGCGTAGAAATCTCGTAGAGTCGGAGGGTCTGGAACTGGAGCCTTGAGCCCGGCATCTTCAGTCCGGGTCATGAATCGGTAGACATACTCTGGCGGTATTCTGTTGAAGATCCGCCATGACACGGATTGAAGGTCGTCCAGAAGTTTCGGGTTCCGGGAGAGAATCTGTTTGACGGTGACCGCTGCAGGTAGGTTTCTGATTGATCGTGGTGCCGGAATCTTCAGCTTCTCAGCTGTGCTAGCAACTTGTTCGGTGTCTAGTATCCATTCTCCCCACAGCAGCCCAGCACGGATCTTTTTCGGTGTTTTCTTTGTGCTGTAGACGACCAGTTTCATCTGAGGCTAGAGGTTTCCCCGTTTCGCCTGTTCCGCTTCTATGGATTGGAACAGGGCCTTGAAATTGCCTTTTCCAAACGATTCGCTTCCCTTCCTCTGGATAAGCTCGAAGAACAACGTTGGCCGGTCTTGGAGGGGTTTGGTGAATATCTGGAGCATGTAGCCCTTCTCATCCTTGTCCACAAGTATGCCAAGACGTTTTAGATCATCTACCCTCTCCGAGATTCCTCCGACGCGCTTAGGAAGGTCTGCGTAGTAGCTGTCGGGTGTGCGCAGGAACTCTATTCCCCGCTCGGCCAATCTTGCGACGGTGGCAACGAGGTCTTCGGTGGAGATGGCGAGGTGTTGGACTCCAGCGCCCTTAAAGTAGTCCAAGTATTCTTGTATCTGCGATTTTCTCTTTCCCGCGGCCGGCTCGTTGATCGGGAACTTGACCGTCCCGCTGGGATTGCGCATGACCTTGGAGCGGAGGGCCGAGTATTCAGTGCTGATGTCCTTGTCGTCGAAGCTGATGAGCTGGGTGAACCCGAAAACATTACCATAGAACTCTACCCAGTAATCCATCTTTCCCTCCTCCACGTTAGCGACCACGTGGTCGACGTGTTTCAGGCCGACGGACTCCTCTTTCCCTGGGAATGGTGTGTATCCTGGGGCGAATATCCCGCGGTAGTCGTGACGTTCAATGAACGTATGCACGGTATCGCCGTAGGCTGCGATGGCTGCGCCACGGATAGTACCATGATCGTCCTTGAGGACCTTTGGGGCCTGTATTCCCTTGGCGCCGCGCCGAAGGGCTTCTTTGTATGTCCAGTCAACATCCTTCACTCGCATAGCAACGTCCGCTACACCGTCTCCATGGGTGATCACGTACCTAGAGATCGGATGGTCTGGAATTAGGGAGGATGTTAGTAGAAGTCTGATATCTCCTTGTTGCATCAGGTAGGAGGTTTTGTCTTTGACTCCTGTCTCTGGTCCGCTGTAGGCGACGGGTGTGAAGCCGAAGCCGTTTTTGTAAAAGTAACTGGCCTGTTTCGCGTTTCCAACGTAGAGCTCAACATAGTCTATTCCTTCGATAGGCAACGCGTCGTTCTTCAATTTTGGATCGGCTGGATTGTTCTAAGGTTGAACCTTTTAACCTATTTCTCAACATCCGAGATAGGTGGTTACGAGATCAACAGTAGGTTAGAGAAGATTATCGGAGAAGAAGCCTAGAACAAGCTTCTCCACCTCGTCAGGCGCGTCCTCAGGAACGAAGTGACCTGCCTTCACCTGTGTCAACTTTGCGTTCGGAATCAGCTTGGTCACTCTCTCAGCATAGGTCGGGGCCGTTTTTCCCGTTCCCCAGATCACTAGGGTTGGAATTTTCAGCCGAGGAAGACCTTGCTCTATTTCTTTCATCGGTTTGAAGCTCGGGTGCGTGGGCGAGTCTGGGAACATTCTAGGGAAGGCTCGGTAGGCTTTCTTGGCTTCGTCGTCCGGGAAAGGCGCCCAGTAGGCTTCCATGGTATTCTCTGTGATGTTCTCGGGGTTGACTGATGACTCCTTGATAATCGCAGGGGTGATTTTTGCGGCCACTTGAGGTGGAAGACGATAGTCTGATGTGAGGAAAGTGTTCATGATGACTAGACCCGCAATGTTTTGCGGGTGTCGTATTACGTACTGCATTGCGAGTGGTCCTCCCCAGTCGTGCACGATCAAGATCAGATTCCTCAGTCCTAGGGATTCGATGTAGCTGGAAACTATTCTTGCGTGGTGTGGAAAATCGTGGAGGTCCGGGTTTGGCTTGTCCGATTTTCCGAAACCCATTAGATCGAATGCGAGAGCTCGGTGACCGGACCCGGTGATTGCAGGGACCAGCCGCCTCCACATGTAAGACCAGGCGGGGTTGCCATGAATCATTACAACCGGTCGGGCGCCGGAGCCTTCATCTACGTAGTGGATTGCGAGCCCGTCTAGGTGAACCCATCTCTCCGGGAAGGGCCATTCTTCGAAGTATGGCCAGCCTTGTCGGATCATCTACAAGCCTCTCTCGTAAACAGCGTGATCGTTGACGAGATGCGCGGTCCGATAGCGATATAGGGATTTAGTAGCCTCAGACTCTCAATTCAGGTATCGGGTTCTCGGCTCGATCAATATCACTTCCCTCAGCTTTCACATCTGGTTGCGAGTCATTCCTAGATTGGAGTTTTCGTTCTGTCCAGATGGGAGAAACTGTAATATTCCGTTGCCGCCGCAACAGCGTTCGAGCTGAGAGAATGGACTGGGGAATGAAAAACCGACTTTCAAGAATTATCAAGCCTGAGACGGGTCGCACAGTGATGCTTGCAGTGGACCACGGCTATTTTATGGGTCCCACTCACAAGCTGGAGGAGCCTCGGAAAACGATCGAGCCTCTTCTCGCCCATTCTGACGCGATAATGTGCACTCGTGGTGTGCTCAGGACTTCTATTAATCCAGGATCCACCGTGCCGATTGTCCTCCGAGTTTCGGGCGGAGCAAGCATAATCGGAGAATCTCTGACTAACGAGGCGATTACAACATCTGTCCGCGATGCTGTCCGGTTGAACGTCGCTGCGATGGCTCTATCGATATTTGTCGGGTCTGCGCACGAGCATCAGACCTTGACGAACCTTGGCAAGCTGGTGAATGAAGGAGAGGAACATGGAATTCCAGTTCTCGCCGTTACCGCCGTAGGGAAAGAGTTGGAGAAGCGTGATGCGCGCTATCTTGCGTTGGCTTGCAGAATCGCCGCGGAGATCGGGGCCCATTTTGTCAAGACATACTACTGCGAAGATTTCGGAAAAGTCGTGAAAGGCTGTCCAGTGCCATTGGTTGTAGCTGGAGGGCCAAAGCTTGAGACAGAACTAGACGCGTTTCAGCTCGCTTATGACGCGATCCAGGATGGAGCTGTGGGCGTGGACATGGGTCGGAACATCTGGCAATCCGAGCACCCAGTGCCAATGATAAAGGCAATTCGAGAGATAGTTCATGGAGGCGTGACTGTGAGGGAAGCCCAAGAAGTCTACGACCGGTCGAAGAATACCAAGGAACAGGTAATTCTCAGACCTTCCCTGGCACGCTAGTTTGTTTGGGGAGATTATCGATGACGAGGAAATTGTACTGGGAAGAACCCTATTCCAAGGAGTTCGCTGCTAAGGTGGTTTCTGTCGAGGGGCAAGCTGTAGTTCTGGACCAGACATTGTTTTATCCGCGCGGTGGCGGTGTAGCCTGCGACACTGGTACTCTCAACGGCTCGAAGGTTCATGAGACAACAAAAGCCGACGACAAAATACTCCACACGCTAGAAGCTCCCGGATCCTTGAACGTTGGCGACAACGTGACTGGACGGGTGGATTGGGAGAGGAGACATCGACTGATGAAGATGCATACCGCCGGCCACCTTCTCAGCTCCTTATTCTATTCAAAGGCCAACTGTCGGATAACGGGAAACCAGATTGACGTGGATCGGTCGAGGATGGACTTTGATCTGGAATCGTTCGACCGGAGCCAGATCGAAGGATACGTGGCGGAAGCGAATAAGCTGATAAGAAAAGACGCACCGGTAAAGACATACTTTCTAGGCCGGGACGAGGCTCTGAAGCTGCCGGATATGGTGAAGCTCGCAGAGGCCGCACCACCAGCGGAGGCGAAGCTTAGAATTGTGGAAATCGAAGGCGTTGACCGTCAAGCCGACGGAGGATTACATGTGTCCCATCTCAGAGAGATTGGACAGATCCAACTGCTCAAGCTGGAGAACAAGGGAAAGACGAACAGACGGTTGTATTACGACCTTATCGAGAAGGGTCCAAACAGATCTTCCGATTCTGTTCAAGCTCGTCCCACGATCGCCACCTAGCCGGATCTCACGGTCTATCCGAATCAATTATCTCGTCGACAATTCGGCTCGACTTTGCCATTCTTCGCGATGGATGAAATCCTTCAGAGATCGCCTACCACGTTTCAACGAGGGGGACGGAACATCTTTGCCGAAGTCCGGATAGCCTAGAGAAAGGATCCCTACAGGCTCGTAGTGTTCGGGAATACCTAGCTCATTTCTGAGAAGGCCTGGATTGAAGATTCCAACGCTACCCGCGAACCCCGCTGCCAGTCCCTCGTTTACAGCAGCCAGGAATACGAGCATACAGCTGCAACCAACATCGAAATACCAGAACGGGATTGGCCAGTCAATTTCTTTTCCGCCCGAACGAATCTTGTCCGGTTCGCGGTAGCGGTCGTGGACGATTTTCTCGCTCACGCACGGAATCAATAGGACTGGGGCGTCGCTTTTTAGATCTCTTAGCTTCCTCACCTTCTCGCGTTTTTCTTTGTCAGTTATTACTACGTAAGCGACCTCTTGGCTGTAGCCGGCGCTGGGATAGTGCTGGGCGAGTGAGAGAATTCGCTTGAGCTTCTCTCGGGGGACCGGGTCTGGTTTGAAAGCCCGGACCATTCTGCGAGCTAGTACAGTTCCCGTAAAGTCCATGTTGGTCGAGCTTTGCCTCCGACCCCTTCAAAAGCATGCCTTGAATCGTCGCGGGTTTTTATTTGGCTTCTTTTTGACCCTCTGCCAAACACGTGCTGGTGTTCCTGGGCTTTGCAATCTAGGATTGTTTGTCCATGATAACGTTTGACAACGCTGGAAAGCGTTTCGGAAATCTTGACGCCGTCAAGGATTTCTCGATTACGATCAAGGACGGGGAGATTCTCGGGCTTCTAGGTCCGAATGGTGCTGGCAAGACTACTTTGATGCTTATGATGGGCACGGTCTATCGTCCTACTAGCGGAACAATCTCGGTTAACGGGTATGATGTTGTGAAGCATCCTAACGAGGTCAGGAAGCTCATCGGAATCGCATTCCAGGACCCGCGGGTCGACGGCATCCTTAGCGCGTTTGACGTGTTGAACTGGCACCTCAAAATGACTACCATGTTCGACAAAGTCGAGCGGCGGAGAAGAGTTGAGGATGTCTTGAAGTCTCTAGATCTATGGGAGGCGCGCAAGAAACGGACCTGGCTGATGAGTGGTGGTATGAAGAAGAAAGTAGAGGACGCTAAGATCCTGGTTCAACGCCCAAGCATAGCTGTGTTCGATGAGCCCACAGCCTTCCTAGACGTGCCTAGCAGATTGTTGGTCTGGAAGATGATCCGCCAGCTGCGAGATGAGGGATCAACTGTCATCGTAGCTACCAACATGATGGACGAGGCCGAACGACTCTCCGAGAGAGTTGCTATAGTCAACAAGGGCAGGCTGGTAGCGAGCGAAACACCGGAGCAGCTGAAAGGCACGGTAAAGGGCGGCGAGGTGTTAGAGCTCACACTGAACGACGGGTCCGAATTCAAGCCTGACTTGTTGAGAGAATTCCCAGAGATCCACGATGTAAAGCAACAAGACAACAAGATCATGGTCTTTCTCAATTCTGGTACACTTCTTCTTCCCAAGATCGTTGACACTCTTAGCAGTCAAGGCTTCAAGATCGAAAGCGTCCGACTGAAAGAGGTCAGTCTTGAGGATGTCTTTCTTACCTACACTGGCCAGCGCCTTGAGTAGTCCGCCCTTAGCTAAGGAATCGTCCACTCGTCTCGTATTTCAGATGGCTTTGCGAGACGTGTCGGTCCTATTCAGGACCCCTTGGATTATCATCACTCGGAGCCTTGCATTCGTAATCCAGCTTTTCGTCTTCGCGTACCTCATCAGCCGACTCATCAACGTGCCAGGGCTCAACTTCTTCCAATACTACGCCGTAGGAAGCGTTGTCGCAACGATCGCTTCCATTTCCTTCGTTATTGGCTACGATATTTTCGAAGAGGCCGAAGAAGGCGTGCTCGATTACCTTCTAACCCTCCCGATCTCAAGACGACAGTTCATCATTGGTCGTGCACTCGGAGGAGCGCTAAGGGCAATAATCTACATCATTCCGATGTTCCTTGTCGTCGCTGTTATCGAGGGTTTCGCACAACCGCTCTCGATCCTCTCAGCTCTCCTCTCTCTCTTCCTATTGGCCTTTGGCGTTACGGGTATGTCAATAACTGTCGCAGTGAGTGTGAAGAGCGCCAACAGATTCGACGTGGTCCTCGCTCTTCTTGAACTCGCAGTCTCGAGGGCAAGCACTGCGCTCTACCCGATCGCGTTCATGCCGCTCTACGTCTCGGTTTTTGCGCCTTTCTCGCCGGTTTCTTTTGCCGCCGATAGTGCGCGCGCCTCCCTGGTTGGGTTCACGCTCGACCTCCCAGCGATTGTTGGACTTGTCGCGTTTGTTGTGGTATTTCTTGGCTTAGGGGCGGCGTTCTATTTCCGCCGACTTGAGGGAGGAATCTATTCCTGAGCACGCGACTAATCCCACTGATCATCGAGAGAGATGTTCGGGTCCTCTTCTCAGACGCGTTCCTCGTCGCCATAATGTTCGCAAACTTTGCCATCGATCTATTCGTAACGGCCGCGACCTTCGGCCGGCTCGTGACAGGCCAAGGCGCGAACTACTTCCTTTTCATCGCACCCGGCTCGAATCTCATAACGGCAATGGTCGCCGCCTTCCAGTCAGGCAGAGATGTCTGGCGGGAGAAATACATCAAAGACCTGACCTCGTACCTTCTGACTCTTCCGGTGCAGAGGCCTGTTCTCGCTTTCTCAAGGGTTCTGGGCGGGGTTGTCAGAAGCGTCATCGCGACTTTCCCCGGGACGCTTGTAATTTGCTACCTCTACGGAATACTCTTTACTCCCAAGGTCTTCGTCGCCTACCTAATTGTCGGTCTCTTTTCTCTGGGAATCGTCGGCCTTTCGATGGCTGTTTCCGCGTTCTCTTCAAGTATCGAGATGTGGGTCACTATCCGGAGCGTGATCCAGCTTTACTTGTCTTTTCTGAGCACGCTGTTCTACTCGGTAAACGTATTTCCACAGCTATTAGCCCCGATAGTTTCGTCTAACCCGATGACTTGGGCGATACAATCGTTCCGGCAACTGTCGCCCATTTCATTTGCACAAGTTCCCGCCGGCGATTCTCTGGGGTCGATATTGATCCTAGCCGGACCCTCACTCGCCTTTGCGATGCTCGGAACAATCTGTTACATCTGGTACTCAAAACTCTAACTCGGCTTCCCTGGACCAGAAGGCTTGTTCTTTTGTCGGCTCCTCAGTATCAAATAGAGTACCACGACAAAGAATGCTAGAGATCCGATGTCCAAACCCAGCCCGATGTAGTCTGGCCCGGCTGGCTGTCCGTTAGGTGGAGGTGGGGGAAGGCCTATGCACTTGGCTGTCGAAGGAGGTATCACTTGTATGGCAAGGACGATTAGAATCGTCCCGATGACGATGATCGTACCAAGTGGAAGTCTAGGGTTCGAATCTCGCGGAGCTGACCGTGCCCTCCTTCTTCTAATCAGGATGCTTGTCAGTAGCAAGATCGAAGCGACAGCGATAATGATAGCCGGGAGGTAGGTTTGCAGAAGATTGAGTATTGAGAAGGTTCCTTGTACTTGGAGAAAGACAAACCCAACGGACGAAGTATTCCCATCTGTAATGACCATACCCGCCGTGTAGAGTCCGGACGGTAGGTTACCGTCAGGGGTAATGGAGAGAGTGACAGTCTTGGCCTGATTCGGATTGACGACGAGACTGTAGTTTGACAGCGCTATCTCGCTCGCGGATGTTTGGCCGTAGGTTGTGAATGTGCTTGTGACATTCAGGTTGATGGTGACGGAGCTCGCAGTGGTATCTGTCAGGGAGATCTGCGAGTTGACTGTTTGGCCCGCGTTCACCGCCAGAGGAGCTAGCATTGAGCTGGGAGCAATGGAGGAAGTTGCGTTCCCCGGGATCATTCCAAGCCGGTTCGCACTATACTCTGTGAACCAGAAATTGCCACTAGCGTCCAGTGCGTTACGGAGGGAGTATGCAAGGCCAGAGGTGGGGATTGCGAACTCATCCATTATCCCAGTCCTAGGGTCTAGTCGTCCGACCCTGTTTCCGAAGTGTTCGACGAACCAGAATCGGCCTTGCTTGTCGATGGAGATTGTTGCCGGGGCCGTCGTCTTGAAGGGTGAGGGCTGAGTGGTAGGATATTTTCTGAAGGTCGAATTAGATGGAATCAACTCCACGATTGAGCTCGCCCCGTGTTCCGAGACCCACACGTTCCCGTTCTTGTCGACAGCGATCCCAACGGGTGAAACCAGTGAGACGGAGGACGTGAATTCCTGGAAGCTGAGAGACGCCAAGTCAAACCGGGCAATCTTGCTAGCAAAACTTTCGGTGACCCACAGGTATGACGTCCCATTCTGGAAGGCGAGCTCGGCGGGGCCTGAGTTCGAGGTTGGCAGAGTAAACTTTGTGATTTGATCCGTCAGATGGTCGATCTTTCCAATGTAATTGGCAGTTGTGTCAGTGAACCATATTTCGTTGGTGGCATTGTCTACGATGACGAAGACGGGCGTCGAATTTGGCGTGTTCGTCAAGTATTGGTGGAACGTTACGGGAGACGCGGACGCATTGAGAACCCAGACACTAGGATTATTCTTGTTTTGATCGGTAAACCAGATTCTGCCTAGACCATCCAGTGCTAACGATGCCGGGATGGCCCCTCCTGTCTCGGGAATCGGAATTTGGTTGAAGGCTTTTGCTGTCTCGTTGAACTCGCCGATTTCGCCCGTGTTGTACTCCACGAACCAGAAGATGTGGTTCGGGGCAGAGACGATTGCATTCGGCCCCGGGTTCACGTACGGTATCGGGAATTCTGCAATCGGAGAGTTGGAACTGGGTTGTTGAGGAATCAGACTGCTTCCTGTTGCGTTGAGAAGGCCAGAGGACCCTCCCAGGATTATTGTAGACAGTGAGAGAAAACAGATAACGGAGAATGTTAGAGCTAAGCGTCGCTTGTTCTGAAATCTCAATCGCATGCCCTGCTGTCTCAGAAGTCCCACAGGTCTATGAATCTCTCACCTGCCTTCCTTAGAAGACTCGGGTTCTGGCTCCTCAATAGGAGTCGGATTTGTTCAGGTTGCTCCAGCTCATATGCAACAAAGTTCTCGGTCACTTGCCGCGTCTTGACTATACCCGCTCGCACAAGTCCCGCTAGATGTTCACTAACAGTGGATTTCGCTAGGTTTGTTTGCTCGCACAGCTGTTTGTTTGAGAGGATTGGGTCAGCAACTAGACTCGCCAAGATTTTCCTGTCTGTCTCTCTACGAAGAAAGGTGAAAATGGCCCTTTCTGCTTCGCCGATCCCGGCGGAATAGAGCCGAGAATACCCTCCTTCTTCTACTCGGATAATTTCGCCCGCCGTCGTCAACTTGTCCACATGGTACCGTGTAGAATTGAAGGACATGCCGAGGAGTCGCTGGAGTTCTCTGAGGTGAACGCCTGGGGCAAGCGAGATAAGTTGCTTGACCCTGACCCTACTGTTTCCCTGAACTCCCAGGGCTCTCTCCACTCCGAACAAGCAGGGCCAAGCTGAAGCTGGACAGCATCAGGAAGTCTAGAAAGTGCGACAAGTGCACCCCTGTTAGGGGAATGAAGATCAGCTGGTTAGACAAAAGTATGGTCTCAACTAGCTCGACTACTTGGCTAAGCGCGAGGAAGGCGAAAGCCAACGAGAGAAAAAGATATCTCGAGTCTCTCCGTCCGACATATGCAAGCAGAGAGATCAACAGGATTAAGGCCGAGAAAGCCACTAAGAGAACATGCACCAGCCCATCGGTAACGCTGAACACGGACGCCACGTCGCTCCTTCCATCGTTCAGGGGTTCACGTTAACTTTCCCATTCTGCATGAACACGTGGATCGTGCAGGAAATGTAGCAATAAACCAAGAACGAGCCCGGTTGATCGGCGGTAAACGTCACATCACTACACTTGCCGGGACCCAGCGCAAAACCGCCGAAGTAGCTTTGTATCGCGAACCCATGAGACTGAACTGTATCATTGTTTATGACATGAATCGTAACAGTTCTCCCCACCGTGACATTCATCATAGGCCAAGAGCCGCTTTGGAACTTGCTACCGTTGAACCCGACATTCATCCCTTCATTAGCCATCACCACGACGAAGTAGGCAGAGCTTGTGGGCACACTCGCGGGACGGGCCCAACAATTGGTTGTCCCGAGACCGAAGAAATGAAACGTATACGCAGTAACGAAAAACCCAGTGACTGCGACGACGATGATTACGATCACCAGAACCTGGCGCAATAGTTTTGTTCTCATCGATCCTTCCCCGCCCGAACTCCCAGCTATCACTCCGTTACTACCAACCTCTCAACCGAACGGCAAGGCATGTTGCATGGAAACCCAACTACGCTGCGATCGCAGGAATAGAGAGACCGATGTTCGATGATTAAGAGAGTTATGGCTCAACCTGCGAACTAGAAAACCTCTATGTGAGACGCACAAGAACGGTTTCGGCATTGTTCGTAATTTGATCCAAAAACCCTTAGAATATCGCACTTAGAGACATCATTTCATGTTGGGATTCGGGGAAAGCTTTCTTCCGTGGACTGCGTCAACGCTGATTCCTGCGTTTGTAGGATTGCTTCTAATCGTGTTCGCAGGAATGAAATTACAGGCAAGATACGTTGCGGCGTTTGCTTTCGGGATTCTGTTCTGGTTTTTTGTCGACACGTTAACCGGGGCGGCAAGCCTCGATGTCAACTCGGGTTTTTCGGGAGGTGTGGGCCAGGTCGCGATAGTAGGGCTCTTTGTGATTGGCTTGCTCTCCTTCTTTTCAGTTGATCGCAATCGGAATATCTTTTCTCCCCAATTGGCAGTTGGAAAGTATGGACTGACGATACCGATGCTGGTGGCAGTGGCATTAGGAATCCATGGGCTCGGTGAGGGTGCCGCCTTCGGCGGAACTGCAGCCATAACAACGAGTACGTCACTCCTCGACACATTCGGTGGCATTTCAGGAGGGGTGGCATATGTCTTGCACAAGGCGCTCGAACCTATGATAGTAGGCGCTTGCTATTGCGCATACTCTATCCAGCATGCTAGGACCACTACTGGTCGCCTGAGAGACCTAGCAGTTCTGAGCATAATCTTCACGATTCCCTCACTCATGGGTGCTGTCACCGGCTATTACCAAACCTACGACAGTAGTTACTTCTATGCTCTGGGCACCGGAACTGCGATCTATGCCGCGGTGAGACTCTTTGGACCTTTGTTCGACAATGCGAAAGTTGCAAGCTCGAAAGAATCGATGATGATGGCGGTACTCACAACCCTTGGACTCTTAACGATCTATTTCGCGGCCTTATTCCATTCAGGCTAAGATCAAACCGCTACTACAATTCTCGAGTCGATTCAAAAACCGCGCAAGTTCGATGGAGATGTCGGGTTAAGGTTTATCCGAAATCTAAGACTCTGATCCCGCTTCGTACTTCTGGGCCTCTCGTCGACTCATCGGACCACAAGGAGCCTTACGCTTTTCAGCTTCTTCTCTTTCTGGAAGGCACTAGTCATCGAAGCGACCTTCCTTCCCTCCCCTTCCAGGAGAAAGAGTTCGAAGCAGTTGTTTCGGCCCATCTTATTGTGAATATGGGTTCGCACAATGTCATCGTAGGCATGCTTCAACCGAGTGATTGGCTCTTCATTCGATTCGTCATGTGTAACTACGAGAATCGCGGCTACCAAACCAGTAAGAGATGCTTTCTCTCTCGAGTCAGACAGCAGGAGCCGGATTGCTGCTCTGACCACATCGGACCTTCCCGCGAACCCTTGCGATTCCTGAATGGTGGTCATCGAGTCGACGAGTTCGTCGGGTAACGAGACGCTGACGATTGTCATATACTTGACCTTGTGCGAATAATAACTTTCAAGTCGTCTCTTATATCAGTCTTATTAAAATCTGGAAAATACTTAATAATTTCGTCTTCATCTCGGGTGCCGTGAGTCTTCTCATCCCGGAATGGATTGTTCTCTTGCTAGGCTCTCTGAGTCTCGGAATGCTACACGGGATCATTCCGGACGAACATACCTGGCCAATCACATTCAGCTATTCAGTAGGTTCGGCTACCGGGAGAGGCGGTATGCTCTCAGGCGTGTTCTTCGCTTCATCCTTTACACTCCAACGCGCAATTATGGCTCAGCTAGTCTACTTTGCGCTCGCCAGTTATCTCGCCTTCGATGAAAGCTTGAACGCTGCAGTTTACGTGGCTGTTGGAATCGCTATGTCAATCGCAGGATACCTGATATTGTCCGGGAAGCTGCCGTCTTGGCATCCACTTGCTAGATTCCTGCGCACTCGCGGTGGAACACACTATGACGAGAAGGGTGTCTCGAGACAAGTTCCCATACATTGGTGTGTGATCCACGGGTTCATTGCCGGGTTTGGTGTCGACACAGGACTATTCACTACCTTCATCTATTTGGTCGCAGTTCCGGCAATGCCTGTGGCATACCTAGGGTTCGCACCTGGGGCAGCATTCGGCTTTGGCACACTGATCGTGCTCCTAGCAATTGGTTCACTCTTCGGGGGCGTCTTCCAGATCGCAAAGAGATGGGGTCCGGAACGAGTCCAGCTTTTCGGCACAAGGGCAGGGGCACGCAGCCTATTTTACGGCGGGATAATATTCATCATCGCGGGAGTACTCTTCCGAGCAGGTATACAAGACACGATCCCGCTTGATTTTGGGAATCTGATAGTTCTAGCCTTCATGATAGGAGTGATTGTTCCGATAATGATCATCACTTGGAGAGAGGTCAAGGTGAGCCCAGCCACCAACACTTGACGGTTCTCGCTGGATCGTCATGATCTCAACCTTGCTGCTGTTTCTCCTATTCACGTTCCATGATTCGGTGAAGGGAGGGGGATTTGAACACCAGTTTACCGGTAGGTATGTGAACAATCAAAGTAGAGTGACACAGTCGCCAAGATCAAGCGGCCCGTGAAAGATGGATCAATTTGTAATCGCCAGGGCCAAATCCATCGTTATGGAGCATGTTGGAACGACGGTTCACTGAGTCTATTGAATGTGGAACTGGTAGTGGCTCTTTGATTATGAGTCGGCATAAATTCGAACTCTATATGGTCAAGAAGACGTAACTTACTGGATTCTAATTACGCGACTGTGAGATTTGGGCGGATATGGCAAAGATTTTAGTTGAGGAACGACCTTCCGGTACTCTCCTTGGAACCAGAGAGATGCCCGGTCTGCGGAGCGTCTGTTAGGAAAGAGAATCTGAGATCACACTACGAGAAGGTGCACCCTCGAAAGGTTGCCTCGCTTGCCCAACCTAAGACGTTAACAGTGGCTAGAAGCGGGTCCGTCTTTCGAATTCATAGAAGGAGGAACATTCTGGTTCTCTCCATAGTCGTGCTCGTAGTGATTGGTGTATCTTTCGCGGCTGCAACCTATGACAGAGGGATTCACTGGCATCCGGTTCTTTCGATAACTTCGAACACGAGCGGTGCAGTAACGGTTCCGATGAACATTGGAATTGACCAGAGTCTTTGGAAGGACCACTCCCTGGATCAATACGGTGAGGGCGGGCTGTCACCCATGCACACTCATGACACGTCAGGAACCATCCATGTGGAGGCCAACACCTCTCATCACGACTTTACCCTCCACGAGTTTCTAGCTATCTGGGGTCAGCCGAGCGATGGTAGCGCGATCAACGGCAAGGCTGTGGTCTCGCTTACCATTGACGGCCAAGCACAGGCAAGTCCCACCCAAGACTTTGTTCTCAAGGACAAGCAACAGATCGGGATGGTCACGGCCTAGAAATTGCGGAGGTTGATTGGTAGACGCTACCGTTTAAAGGCACGAGTTATTGTTGGTAACGCTTTCGCCTCTTGAAGCCCACTAGGATAACTATCTCACGTGGACATGTCCGATGGAAATGCTTGGATGTGACTCATGAAATGGCAGAAAAGATCAAGCTTAGCATTCGCAGTATCGGGTCCCTCTCGGTGGGCGCCATGGAATCTGTCCCATGTCTTTCATGGCCACAGCATTGGTAGGTGGACTCCCCTCACAGAATATTTTCTCGGATTCTAGTGGGCGGAATGTCTGGGCGACTGGAGTGTCCTCGCGATTGTCGCGAGAGGAGCTGTTGAATCATAGTTGCCATTCTTAAATAATAGATTCGGTATTTGATTTGCATTGGTTATCTTGGATGAAGATCTTAATTCTCGCTCCAGTCACTTTGCTTGTGATTCTCTTGGCAGTTTTTCCTGTAAACGCCACCACTTATCCCCTGAACCTGAGCCTGCCTGACATCAAGGACATCCACCTTAGGGAAGGAGCCCTATTCACTACAGCCCTGAACGCCAGCTATGTCCCTGGCATAATGGCTTGGCAGGTCAACATAACATTCAACCCCCAGGCGGTTGCTGCTGTGGATTACTCCCTGGGCAGTGAATGGACAACCGCTCCCTATATCTCCATCAATAGGACACGCAACTCTAACGGCTACTACTTGTGCAGTGGCATCCCCAGCCCCACCCCCTGCGGCAACGTTCCGTTCATTGCTACCAATCATGGTACCATCCTTGCCGGTTTCACCTACTTCAGCGGTCACTTCCTAACGACTTCAGAAACCACGACCATGTTCACCGTTACCTGGAAAGTACTCAGCCGGTTTGCATATTCAGATCTTCACATAGTGCAGTCATCGGAAAACAGACTATTGGGTACCCTTCTGGTGACTCCACTTTTCCATATCCAAAGCTATACCACTGTTGACGGCTTCTTTTCAAACTGCAACCATCTTCCCACACGGGCTTTAGGTCACCTTCCTACCTAGCTCAATGGATTACAATGCTGACAGGGACTACCAGGGCAACTTTGTGAGATTGGTGTACTGTCTTGCCAACGGTGAACGAGATCTTGTTCCCGTAGCATCCAACAAGGGGACTTAGCAATTCTGGAAGATACTGTTCAGCTGCCTCAACCAGGTCTCTGGAAACAGGGATTTCTCGCAGATTCTGAAAAGAACCACCCAGGACTTCGAGCTAAGAATGACAAACAAGATTCGGCTTCTTCAAGACCTGAAAGGGGCCGGGATCTGGATCCTGGACGCAAGCATAGATGGCATCAATGGCCTTGACTGGCAGACCAAAGGTAATGTTATGCAACAGTGCTGGCAATCCTATCTAGGCCCAGCGATAACAAGTCTAAGCCCATGACCGAAGCTGGTGTACTGATTGGTGCGGGGGGTGGGATTCGAACCCACGAAGGCCTACGCCACGGGATAGCACACCCGCGCTTTGCTAAGGCATCAATCGTATCGACGCCTTTGCAGTATTGGGTCTTGAG
>Ga0209378_1000055_pt1 | contig 71441 bp, 78 predicted proteins | sample GraSoiAngelo_156_FD_186170 | JGI IMG/M metagenome (GOLD analysis project Ga0209378, IMG submission 186170) | Grasslands soil microbial communities from the Angelo Coastal Reserve, California, USA - 14_1009_13_40cm (SPAdes) (version 2) | ecosystem: Environmental > Terrestrial > Soil > Grasslands ...
CGGCGAGCGCCGCGACGTGCTCGTCCTCACGCGTCAGCTCAGCCTCGCGGGCCTCGGGACCGCGCGGCTCGGCCGGCCCACGTTTCCGGCGGGTCGTCTTCTTCGGGGCTCGGGGGGCAGCGCCCTCCGCTCGCTTCTTTGCGGGGCTCATGATTCCCCTCCTGCTTCGGCGGCTTGCGCGATGGGCCGCGGCGATGGCGCCGTGAAGTGTCGCAGCCGTTCGGCGCGGGTGGCGACCGCCCCGACCACGGCGGCGACGACGAGGGCACCGATCGTCGCGGCACCGGGCGCGCCTACCAGAGTCGTCGCGATGCCCGTTTGAAGCTGCGATGCGTTCGTCAGCCCGCGCGAGACGATCACGATGAGCGACATGACGCGGCCGCGGTAGGCGTCTGCTGCGGCAAGCTGCGCGATGGCGTTGCGCATCGTTCCCCAGGTCGCGTCGGCGAACCCCAGCAAAGCGAGCGCGGCGAGCGACAACGGGAACGACCTCGACCACGCGAACACGAGCAGCATCCCCGCATAGAGGACGCCGGCCCCGAGCATGAAGGCACCCTTGCGCCGCACATCGCCGACGATGACGAGCAAAACCATTCCGGCTATCGCGCCCGCGCCGATCGCCGAGAGCAACAACCCGAGTCCCTGCGCGTCAGTTCCCAGGACATCGCGCGCGAAGATCGTGATGAGCGCCTGGTTGTGGCCGAACACCGAGAGCGAAGCCTCGATCGCGAGGATGAGGGGGAGGATCGCACTCGCGCGCACGTACCGCAGGCCACTGACGAGCTCCTGCCGGATGGAGCCGCGAGGTCGCGGGGCCACCGCGGGGATCCGCATGGCAAGCAGGCCGAAGATGATCGCGAAGTAGCTGGCCGCGTTCACGAAGAACGGCGACGCCACCCCGACCCGCGCGATGAGGAGGCCGGCGACCGCTGGACCGACGAGATTCGAGCTGCGGAACAGCATCGAGTTGAGCGTTATCGCGTTCTGCATCTGGCCCCGCGGCACGAGGGTCGGGAAGAGCGATTGCCGGCCGGGCGCATCGAACGCCGCGATCGTCGCGTTCAACACGTTGATCACGTAGATGTGCCAGAACGCGACTTGCCCGGAGACAACGAGCGCGCCGAGCACGAGCGACGTGACGACCGACGAGCTCTGCGTGATCAGGAGAAGCCGCCGGCGCTCGACGCGATCGGCCACGGTCCCGCCAATGAGAGCGAGCGCGAAGATGGGCGCGGCGCGAAACAGGCCGCCAAGGCCGAGAAGGAACGGCGAATCGGTCAGCTGGTAGAGCAGCCACGTCGTCGCGGTGAGCTCGATCCAGGTGCCCGACATCGAGACCAGCTGCCCGACCCAATACAGCGCGTAGTTCCGATGACCGAGCGGAGCGAGCCCAGGGAGAAGTGCCGTCACGCGATCATCGCTGACGGAACTGGCGAATGTGCCTGCGCGTGAACGAGCCCCGCCGCGCGCCCTTGGGAATGATGCTGATCGACCCGTCGCGCTCGAGATACGCGCCGCCGACCTCCGCAAGGTCGTCGATCCCATGCTCGCGGGCGGCCATCTTGATCTCCTCGAGATCGACGTTCTCGTCCCGCACCGCTTTCTCGATGACCTTCCCGTCCTTCAGGAGCAGGGTCGGCTCGCCTTCGAAGAGATGCTGGATGAGCGGGATGCGGTGACCGATGCGCGAGAAGACGAGATTCATGGCGACGAGCGTCGTGGCGGCGATGACGCCGCCGATGAGCGAGTTATCGCCGCCGGTCATGGCGTTCTGGACGGCGTTCGAGATGACCAGAATGACCACGAGGTCGACCGGGCTCATCTGCCCCAGCTCCCGCTTGCCGGCGGCCCGCAGGAGCACCAGGACCACCACATACACGACCGCCGTCCGCAGGACGATCTCCCACCACGGCGTGGTCAGGCCGAACACCTGCTCAGGATGACAAAATCTGGCGCGCGAAGCGCGAGTCCGAATCTCCGACCACGGCGAGCGCCGCGCCGCGGTCGATCGCGACGCCCAGCCGCCGAAAATAGGCCGCGGTGCGATCAACATCGCGTCTCAGGAGCTCGCGCGCAGCGGGGTGGACGATCACATCGACGGCCTGCGAGAGATCGATGATCACCGGACGCCCGCGCCACCACAGAACGTTGAACGCCGATAGGTCGCCGTGCACGAGGCCGGCCTCGAGCATCCGCCGGATCTCCGTCTGAAGGTCGCGCCAGACCTGCCGCGCGGTCGCGAGGTCCAAGTCGACGTCGGCGAGCCGGGGAGCCGCGTACGCGCCATCGCCGATGAAGGCCATGCGATAACCATCGTGGGTTCGCTCGACGGGGGGCGGGACGGTGACGCCGGCCGCGTGGAGGCGCACGAGCATCTCCCACTCGTGTCCCATCCATCGCGCCTCGATCGCCTCCTGGCCGAACCGACTGCGCTTGCGGATGGCTCGATTCTCACGGCGGGATCCCCCGCCCCAGACGCCGGCGTAGAGGTAGTCGTTCCGGAAGGCGCGCTGTAGCCGCGGCTTGAAGCGCTTCTCGGCCATCAGGCAGGTACGCGTAGGGCCGGTGCGAGCGATGAGATGGACCTCGCTCTCCTTACCGGCTTTGAGCACACCGAGATCGTGGTCTTCATATGGTGCGTCGGCTTGCCAATCGCTTGGGAACAGTGCGCGCAACGCGTCCTCCACGACGGAGGCGCGAGGATGGGCGAGCTGCCGCGCGGGACGCCGAAGCTAGGTAAGCGGCGCTCCGGTGCGGTGGAGGCCGGCGGCGTCACGTGCGGTTCGAACGCTCATCTTCGGCCTCCTCGAGTGATGTCGACCTCTGGGTCGCGTGCGCAGAGTAGCACCCGCAGATTGCATCTACATCGCATGCATCAACGGTCCTATGTTCACGAGATCGCGGTTCTGGTATGTGCAAGGCGTGGAATCGAAAGAAGAACGCCGCAAGCGTGAGGCGAGAGAACGGACGCGTCGCTGGCTAGAACGACACCCTGAGTACAAGGAGAGAGCGCGAGAGCTGAACCGACTCCGCCTTGAACGCAACCGAGATTCGATTCGAGCCAAGGAGCGAGAACAGCAGCGTCGCCGCTACGCGATGGATCCAGAACCCACCCGCGCCAGAAATCGCGAGTGGTATTCGCGCAATAAGGAGCAACGGCATGAGTACTACCTGAGGCGAAAGGCAGCGGAATCCGATGACACTCGCCGTGCTCGTGAGCGCCAGAAAAGCCGGCGAAGATACCAGAAGAATCCGAAGAAGCACGGCGAATACCAAAAAGAGTGGCGCAAGCGAAACCCTGAAAAGGCACACGCCTATCTCAGCCGCTGTTTGATCCAGCGCTCGCGGGCGATCGGGCTACAAAGTTTCACGACTGCCGAGTGGTTCGCGCTGGTCAACCTGTACGAAGGAAGGTGCGCCTACTGCGGCGTGGAGGGGCCGCTGGAGATGGACCACCGCGTTCCCCTATGCCGGGGAGGCGCGAACACGATCGACAACATCCTGCCAGCCTGCCGTCACTGCAATCGAAGAAAGCACCGAAAGACGGAGGATGAATTCCGGGCGCTGCTAGAGCAGGAGCGCGCTCAAGGCACCGACGTACGGGTGGGTCGCGAGGGGAACGCCGGAACGACAAGCTCCTGAGCGAAGATCTTCGAGCGAGGAGTGTTGCTCAGGAACTGAAGGATGCCATTTGCGATGCCGCTCGCGAGCGTGTCCGGATGGTCGAGCATGAGCGTGCGATCGTCAACGCTCGATAGATACCCCATTTCGAGAATCACGCTCGGCGTATAGGGCGACACCGAATGTTGATATCTGCTCCAGTTAAAAAGGAAGTACCCACGCATATTGTTCGATATATGCGTCGCGTCGTACTCCATCCCCGTCGCATCGCCGTACGCCTTCTTGATCGTGGCGAGCAGCGCATCCTCGTACGGTCCACGCCGGGCGCTGTGCGCCATCTTGAATCCGCTCCATTCGCCGACACCGTCGCTATCCGCGTGCAGCGCGACGACCGCGTCGGCAAGATAGCCCGGCGGAACGGTCACCGGCAGGATGTCCACCGCGATCCCCTTGCTGTTCAGGATCACGGCGAGGCGCTGCGCGACATCGAGGTTCACATCGAGCTCCGTCAGCTCGCCCCACGATGCGCCGGTCTGCGGAATGAGACGGCGCAGCTCATCGGGTGCCTCATCGGTCTTCCAGTGACCGACCTGTATCCCGACGCGGCGCGGACCGGTCGGGATCGTCTTGGGCACGGGGATCCGGATCGTTCCCGTGGCGGACGGACTCGCGGTCGGTCCCGGCGTCTGCACGATCACGCCGCCGGGCGGTGCCGCCGCCGACCACGGGTCGTCGGGATCGTCCGGGTCGGTGCCGATCATCCCGAGCGGTGCACCCGCAGGGACATAGTTCGGATCCGTCGAGAGCCCCACGAGCCTCGTGACCGCGACTCCGGTCGCGGCCGAATTCATCACCAGCACCGCGGCGACACCTGCGGCGACGAGCGCGACGACGGCCGCGAGCGCGCGCCTCAGGAAGTGAACCTCACCTCACGCATTCTCACGCCGCAACGACCTCTCCGACCCACTTGATCCATAAGAATCCGCGAAGACCCGGCACCACGAGACGCAACGGATACCCATGTCCCGGCGAAAGCGGTTCGTTCCCGACATGCGACGCGAGGATGGCTCGCTCCGCCGTACTGCGGTCGAACGTCCAACGATGCCCGGTTACGGAGACGATCTCGACGCGGGTGGCGCCCGGGGATACGCCGGAGCGCTCGAGAAGGTCGGCCACGCCGATCCCCGACCAGACCTGTTCGCTCCACCACCCGCCGGTGCAATCGATCACGGCGGTCGCCTCGCGGCGCGGGAGCTCCGCAAGGTCCGCGAAGGAAAGCTCGGCCGGTAGGCTCAACGCGCCGCTCACGCGCAGACGCCATGCCGCGACATCGATCGCCGGCACGGTGTCGAGACTCCAGATGGTCACCGGGAAGGCGTTACCGCTGAAGGATCCCGCATGACGGGACCCGGTGGCGCGTCGCGCGAGCGCGACGCGATCGAATTCCAGGCTTAAGAGGAAGGACATTGCCAGGAGCCCCATGCCGCGTAGCGCCGCGCGCCGACCCGCGAGCGATATCAGCGCGGGCCGGGCCTCGCCGCGGATCAGCCCGTGCATCACGACGAGCGTGCCAAGCGCGAGACCGCTCATGACGTGGAGATTGAGGGCGGAGTACGCAAGCGGCCGGTCGAAAGAGACCAGCCCCGCAGTCCACGCGAGGCCGAGCCCCGCCGTCGCGACCGTCGCGAGCGCCGTCGCCAGGCCGAGCCACACTCCGGCGCCACGGAGGCCGCGCCTCCGGAGCGATCGTCGCGCGATGGCGTACTTCCAGACGAGCGCGAGGACGAGCGCGATGCCGGCGACGCGGTGCGTGACGTAGAGCCAGCTCGCTTCGGATTCGGGCAGGAGCCAGGCGATTACCCCGGTGACGAGCAGCGACGCGACCGCGGCGAGGAGCACGAGGTTCGCGAGCCGCCGGGGCATACCGGCAAAGATGCTAGACGCAGGCGCTGGCAAACTGGCGCGGTGGCCGACCGAGATCTCCTCGTCCTGAGCGAAGAGCCGCTGAACGCCGAGACCAAGCTCGGCGAGCGCACCGGAACGATCACGCCGGCGGGCAGCCACTACCTGCGCACGCACTTTCCGATGCCGCACGCCCGACGCGAGATCGCTGTCGACGGCGCCGTCGGACGGCCGATGTCGATCACGTTCGAGGAGATCCGCGCGCTGCCCGCGAAAACGCTCGCGGTGACCCTCGAATGCGCGGGGAACGGTCGGCGTTTTCTCGAGCCGAAGGTGCCGGGCGAGCAGTGGGGCTTGGGCGCCGTGGGGACCGCGGAGTGGACAGGCGCGCCGCTGCGCGCGGTACTCGAACGCGTTGCCCCCGATCCAAGAGCCGTCGAGGTGCTTTTCCGCGGTGCCGATGAAGGCGTTCCGAAGGATCTCGGCAGGCACATCGCCTACGAGCGCTCGTTGCCGGCAAACGAGGCCATGAGCGACGACGTGCTCGTCGCGTACGTGATGAACGGCGAGCCGATCCCCCGCGAGCACGGCGGTCCGCTTCGCCTGCTCGTTCCAGGTTGGTACGGGATGGCCTCGGTCAAGTGGCTCTCACGAATCACGCTTCAGCAACAGCCTTTCGTCGGCTTCTACCAGACCGACCGCTATGTCATCAACGGGCAGCCGCTGCGCAAGATCGCGCCTCGGGCGGTCATCACCCTTCCAACCGGTGGCGCAGAGGTCGCCGGCCCGGTTGTGGAGATCCGGGGCTATGCGTGGTCGGGCCGCGACCAGCTCCGGAGCGTGCAGGTGTACGGGAAGCCCGCGGGCACCCGCGGTGAACCACAGTGGCGTGAGGCCCAGCTCGCGCCGATGTTGTCGCGATCTGCCTGGCGCGGATTCGTACACCGGCTGCTCATCGAGTTCCCGCAGAAATGGTTCGAGGTCGACGTGGCCGCGCGCGCGGTCGATGCCGCGGGCAACACGCAACCTCTCGAGGCTCGATGGAACGCGCTCGGGTACGCGAACAATGCCGTTCAGCCCGTGCGGATCCGCGTGAGAAGCTAAGCCGCCCGGACCTCGACGACCTCGTCCAACCAGTCGCTGACCGCATCGAGCATCGTGCCGACGCGGGGCGCGATGTCGTGGAAGAGCGCCTGGGCTCCCACGATGTTCGACTCGGCGCCGGAGTGCGGATTCAATCTTCCCTCATCGATGCCATCCTGGACACGACCGTTCTCGCGGTCATAGACCGGCTTCTCCGCGGAATTCCGGCCGTCGAACCAGGCCCGAGCGTGGTCACGCCACTTCGCGTACGCGGCCTCGTTCGTCGCTTGATACAGCCGATCCATCACGTACACCGCGGCGGCCACGTCGTACGGCTGGACCGTCGCCTCGGGGAAGCCGGCCTCGATCTGCGGAGTGATGAGCGCGGCCGCGCTGCGTCGCGCGATCTCGAGCAGCTCGGGCCGATCGAGCACGACCGCGGCTTCGGCGAGCGCTCCTTCCTGCACGTGACCCCAGAGGTGCGGCGTGTTGCGCTCGTCCGGGCTATTGAGAAGGACATCACCCGTCCGGCATTCCGCGATCTCGTCGCACCAGCGCTCCAACGTTTCGCGCACGATCGGTGTGAGGCCCATGCGGAGGAGGTCCAGCGCCCCGAGAACCTGGATCGCCCGCACATCAGGTGGGGCTGGATTCTCGGTCGCGAACGCAAAGCCGCGCGCGAGCGGCACCGCGAACCGGTCATCGCGGAGCGCGAAATGCGCCTTGGCGAGCGCACGGACGGCCCGGGCCTGCCAGAAGGTGCTGCCGGCGTACGAGGTCGGGCCGTCGGTGTTGATTGTGCCGTCCGAGTCGCGGATGAAGTTGTAGAAGCGTCCATCGTCCCGCTGCATGTACAGAACGAAATCGACGAGCCCGGTGGCCCAATCTCGCAGCCGGCGATCCCCGGTATCGCGCCAGAGGTCGAGGAAAAGAACCGTCGCGCGGGCGGCGTCGTCCACGCAGGCGACACCCTCGAAACCTCTGTCGCGCGCCGCGAGCGCGCGATCCTCGTCGTTCGCGTACACGCTGATGGCGCAGGCGCGAGCGCCCGCGGCGGGCACGCGACGCGTGAGGCGCGCGAGCTGCCTAAGCGTTGTGCCACTCTTCGAGGCTGGCGAGGATCTCTTTGACCGAAAAGTCCGCTGCCGCGACGCACGAGTCCGCAGCGCCGTAGTACATGCGGATCCGGTCGTCATCAAGCCCGACGACACCGCACGAGAAGACGGTGTCGTTGAACAAGCCGAGACGCTCGTAGGCGGTGCCTGGCGCGAGGATCGGCGCGGGCGAGCGCGCCAGCACCTTCCGCGGATCGTCCCGATCGAGAAGCACCCCGCCCATGGCGTACCGATGGTTCCGATTCACGCCGTGGTACAGCTCGAGCCAGCCCTCCCTGGTCTTGAATGGCACTGCGGATGCGCCCGTGCGCAGCTCGTCCCAGTGGTCCCAGCGCGGAAGGCACACGGTCTCGTGGCCACCCCACTCGACGAGGTCATCCGAGAAAGCGATCCAGATCCCGAAGATGCGGCTGAACGACCCGGGCATCGGGCGCGTCAGGGCGACGTATTTTCCGCCGATCCTCTCCGGGAAGACGACGACGTCTTTATGGTCCGGAAGGAAGATGACGCCGCGCCGCTCGAACGAGCGAAAATCTCGCGTCGTCGCGAGGCTCGTGGTGATCCCCCACCGCGAGACCGAGACGTACGTGATGTAGAAAAGCCCATCCATGAAGGTCACGCGCGGATCCTCGACTCCGTACTCCTCGACATCGACGTGAGGTGCGATCGCGGGCTTCTCTTCGACGGTGAACTTGATGCCGTCGGCGCTTCGCGCGACGCGTAGGTGGCTCATTTGCGCGAGGTAATCGGTGTAGCCCTCGTTGGTCATCCCGAGCACGCCGGTCCGATTTCGATAACGGATGGATCGAGGATCGCGGAGATCGAGTCCGGCCAGGTCCTTCGGTATGTACGCGACCACGACGTGCGGCTTGTCGCCGTTCGTGTCGAGAAAGCACATGCCGATCACGTCGTGCTTCGTGTAGCCATTCGGCAGTGGACGGAGGATCGGGTGCGGCCCGTCCAGGTCGAGCGTCATCGCGCCCGGCGGTGGATCGATATCGCTGCGCGGACGCTCCGCGACGCGAAGCAGGAGGACGGTCTCGCCGTCGAGCTTCGCCGTTCCGGCGTTGAAGGCGGAGACCACCTCGAGCTCGGGTTGCGATGGCTTTACGTCGCGCGCCGTTATCAGCGGGTTCTGCTCGAGGCGCCGACCAAGCGCGGTGCGATCCAGGCGGGCGGTCGTCATGCGCTGTGGAGTGGAGCCTCGGTCTCGACGGGTTCTTCAGCAGGCCGCGGCGCCCCACTCGGCATATGCGTCGTCTCATCGAGCACCTCGCGGGTGAGAGCAAGGACGCGACGGCCCACGTTCGGCCACGCCATCTCCTTGCCGTACTGGTACGCCCTCTGCTCGAGCTCCGCCTTCAGCGTTCCGTCTCCGAGGATCGCGAGCACGGCGTGCGCGAGTCCGGCTGAGTCGCGCACGTCGACGAGCAGCCCGCGGCCATCCGCGAGCGCCTCGGCGGCATGGAGATAGCGGGTCGAGACGATCGCTTTTCCGGCGCCGAGCGCGTAGGCGAGCGTGCCACTTGTGATCTGGTTCAGGTCGAGATAGGGAGTGACATAGACATCGGTCGCGAGAAGGTAGTCCACGATCTCGCGCTGTGTGAGGTACTGGTTCACGAAGCGGACGTGATCCCCCATCCCCGAAGCGTCGATCTGAGCAGCGAGCTCGTTCCGATAGCGCTCGCCTTCCTTCCGCTGAAGCTCGGGGTGGGTCTGACCAACGATCAGGTAGAGCACGTTTGGATGACGGGCGATCACCGCCGGCATCGCCTCGATCATGTACTCAAGGCCCTTGCGGGGGTCGACGAGGCCGAAGGTCGAAATGATCGCGCGATGCTCCATGCCCAGCTGCCGCTTCAGCTGATGACGGCCGCGGGGCACGATCGCCGGCATCCCATGCGGGATCACCACCGGGCGATGCGCGACGCCGTAGACGTCCGCGAGCAGATGCGCGGCCGTCTCGGCCATCACGACGATCGTCGTGCTCCGGTCGGCGATGCGGCGCACGACCTCGCGGATCTGCGGTTCCGGCTTCGGCAACACCGTGTGCAAGGTGGTGATGACCGGCTTGTTCAGCTCCTCGAGCAGGGGCACGCAATGGTCCTCGTAGATGCCATCGCGCCAGACGCCAAAGATGCCGAATTCGTGCTGAAGGTTCACGACGTCCGCCGACGACTCGTTGATCGCGCGGGCGGCACCCCGATAGCTCTCCCGGTCACCCTGCCTGATCCGCCAGCGAACCTCCGGCCCATAGGCGCGCGCGGCATTCGGCTCGTCGATCGCGGCAGCGATGCAACGGACCGCTGGGTCGGCCGTCTTTACAGCCGCCATCAGATCAGCGGTGAATGTGGCGATCCCGCACCGGCGCGGGACCGCGGAGGCGATAAAGGCGATACGCACGACACCATTCTGCGGTGCCACCGCTGTCTCGACTGGCAACACCACGCTCGAAGGAGGGACGGGGGAATCGGCCACCCTCCAGGGGCCGAGCACGACGCGTGCCTTCGACTATGTCTCCCGCGATACCGGAAGCCCCGCGTTACGCCACGCGGTGAAGCCTCCGCGCATGTTGGCGACGTCGCGACCGGCCGCTTCGAGGACGCTCGCGGCGAGGCTCGAACGGATCCCGCCGGCGCAGTAGGTCACGACCAGCCTGCCGCTCGGGATCTCGCGCGCTCGATCACGAAGGTGCTCGTACGGGATGTGGATCGCTCCCGGAGCATGGCCCGCGACCCACTCGGACTCTTCGCGGACGTCGAGGAGGACCGCTCCGTCGCTCGCCCGACTCGCGGCAGCCCGAGCGTCGAGCTGCTCGATCCGCAGAGGCTCGTCGCCGACGGATGGCTCAGGCGAGAGATACCCACGCACGTCGTCGAAGCCGATCACCGCGAGCTGCGCGCGGAGTCTCTGCGCCTGCTCGGCATCGAGCGTGAGGATGACGACTGGCGTGCCGAACGGAACGATCGCGCCGACCCGGACCGCGAAGGAATCGTTGCCGACCACGTTCAGCGCCTCCCGACGATGCCCCGCGCCGAAGAGATGAGGTGGCCGCGGGTCGATGAGCGCAGCGCCGCGGGCGGGCTCGCGAAGGAGTGGCAGCGGCGAGCGTGAGGAGAGCTCGGCGCCTTTCGCGTTCATCGTGCGGACGTGTGGGTAGTAGGCCGGCGCGACCGGGAGGCCTTCGGCGATGGCCGCGCGAAAAGATTCGAAGTCTCCGGTCGCGGCGCGAGCGATGTGGTTGTGGAGACGTTCGAATCCGAGCGTCGTCCAGCGCGATCCCGCCACCTCCGCCGCGCAGGCGCTTCCGCCGCCGTGCGTCGGGAAAACCGCGACGTAATCGGCCAGCGGAAGTACGCGCTGGCGCAGCGTCTCGTATGCGGAGCGCGCCAGCTTTCCCCCGATGTCCGGTCCAAGGAGGTCGACACGCGCGATGCTGCCGACGAGGAGTGCGCCGCCTGAGAACAGGTATTGCGGATCGTCCGACCGCCGCCGATCGGCGACGAGATATGCGACGTGCTCCGGCGTATGGCCTGGAGTCGCGATGCAGCGGACGGCGAGCTCCCCGACCCGGATCACGTCGCCGTCCGCGTGTCCGGAGTGCGGGTAAGCGATCTCCGCCGACGTGCCGGCATGCACCGCGATGGGACGGAGCTCGGCGAGAGCGCGCGAGCCCGAAACGTAGTCGTTGTGGACGTGCGTCTCAAACGAGTCGGTAATGAGCACGCCCAGCCGCGAGGCGGCGTCCAGGTAGGCGTCGATGTGACGGTCCGGATCGACAAGAAAGGCGACCCCGGCATCCGGGTCCGCGACGAGGTAGCTCGCATGACCGAGGCCGGGATCGAAGAACTGTTCGATCAGCACCGCCGTCGCATTGTGCCTGCTCGCTCGGACGGTGCTACGGGCGCTGCGGCTGCCGAGTCGCCTTCGCTTCCTGCTCGAGCACCTGCTCGCCGGGCCCGGGCAGGCCGTCCTTCGGCGCGATCACCGGTGGGATGCGCTCATCGACACTCTTGCTTTTGGCCTGAGCTTGCTCTGGGGAATCCTCGGGACGAGGCTTCTCTTTATCCATGCCACGCTGCGCGGCAAGCGTCGTGCCGCGCGTCAGACCCCTACGCCCACGAGGCCGAGCGCGTGGGGCAGCAGGGTGCCAAAGATCCATCCCCCCACCGTCGCCGCGAGCACCAGCCCAACGATCTCGAGCCCCGACCGCACCGGATTGCGCCCCGTCAGCCTCGACTTCGCGACCCCGAGGAAGAACATGACGACGGCCGACAAGATCACCGCGATCGCCAGCGCCGTCGCCACCGGGAAGAAGAAGAACGGCGAGATCGGCACGAGCGAGGCGAGCGCGAACGTGAACGCGAGGACCAGCGCCCCTTGGAGCGGGCTGTGGCCCTCCTCTACTGTGATCCCGAGCTCCTTTTCGACCATCGTCTTGAGAAGCACGTTGGGCTCCCGCGCGATCTCCGCCGCGACACGTTTCGCGGTGGCCTCGGGCAGACCCTCCTGCTCGAGCATGTACGCGACCTCCGCTTCGGACTCGCCGGGACGATCGGCGACCTCTTGGCGCTCCTTCTCGATCTGCGCGAGGAAGATCTCGCGCTGGCTCCTCGAGCTCATGTATTCGCCCGCTCCCATGGAGATGACCTCGGCGAGCGCCGCCGCGATGCCAGCGACGAGCACCGCGTATTGCTGGCTCGTCGCCGTCGCGACGGTGATGACCACGGTGAGGATGCTGGTCACGCCGTCCTGCGCGCCGAAGATCGCCTCGCGGACCTCGCTCAAAAGATCGGCGGACCGGCGCTCGTCGGTCAGGTGCTCGGCGAGCCACCGCTTGCTGAGATAGTCCGTGGCCGGCGTCGCGCGTTCCGCCATCGCTTCGAGGGTACCGGCTAGATCACGCGACCGGCGCCGCCGGACCTGGTGACGAGCGGCAAGCCCGAGCGGGCCCAGGCGGCTACGCCGCCGTCGAGGTTCTCGGCCTCGAAGCCGCTCGCCCGCAGGGCTTTCGCGGCGCGGTCGCTCCGCGAACCGCTACGGCAGACCGCGACGACGACACGATCCTTCGGGACCTCGCCGACGCGAGCTCCGAGCTCGCCGAGCGGGATGTGCTGCGCGCCATCGATGTGGCCGGCGTCCCATTCGTCCTGCTCTCGCACGTCGAGAAGGTGCAGCTCGGAACGCCGCTTGCTGACGTCTGGGGGAAGCACGGGTCAATTCTGGCGTACGGAGGCGAGAAGTGGACCGCAACGCGATGCGCGAGCGCCTGGTGCGGGAGCGCGCGGACCTCCAAGGAACGGTGGAGCGCATCCGCGAACGCCTCGCGGTCCCCCAGCGCGACAGCGGTGGGGAAATCGCGCTCGTCGATCAGCATCCCGCCGACGCCGCCAGCGAGACCGAGGCGCGCGAGCTCGACGTCGCGCGGCAAACCATGTTCGAGGCGAAGATCGCGCTCATCGATGAAGCCCTCGCGCGGCTCGAGCGTGGCAAGTACGGACGCTGCGTCGTTTGCGGCCAGCCCATTCCCGAAGAGCGTCTCGAGCTCGTACCCGAAACGCCGTATTGCGTCGACGACGCCGAGCGGGAGCAGCAGAGCAGCGCACGCTGAGGGCCGCACAATGATCGGGTGAGGCCACCCTTCCCCACCAATATCCCACCGCTGCTACCGGAGTTCCTGAACACGCGCCGCTCGAAGATGACCTTTCCTCTCCAGAAGATCGAGGAGCTCGGCCTCGACCGGCCGGCGTTCATGTGGACGATCAATCTCTCGTATCGCGGTCCGAAGGGCGCGACCGCCGAGCCCGGGGATCTTGTGAGCCCGTACTCGACGATCCCGGATCGCTGGCTGCCGCAGGCCGCGGCGGCGCGTGGCGCGGGCCTCGTCGAGGAGCGCGACGGGCGCTGGCACCTCACCGACAAAGGTCGCGGTCTCGCACAGGCGATGCATGAGGCGGCCCGCGCGCATTACGCGACGCTCGCCGTGTTGCCGCAAGAGGAGCTCTCCGAGCTCGCGCGACTGCTCGATCGCGCCTTCCTCGCGGCGGCGAAGGCGGAAGAACCGCGGGAGCGAAGACACACGCCATGGGCATTCGCGTACCGCGGCGATGACCCGCCCGCCGGGTCATTCGCCCAGCTCGATGCTGCGGTCTACGGCCTCTGGCAGGTGCGCGACGACTGTCACATGGCGGCCTGGCGTGCGGCCGGACTTACGGGTCCCCAGATCGAGGTCCTCACGGCGATTTGGCGTGGGAAGGCCGCTGACGAAACGGCGCTGATCGACCTGATGCCGCATCAGCGTCCGGAAGACGTCAGGGCGGCGGTCGCGCGATTCCGTAAAGACGGCCTGGTCGAGTCTGACGCGCTCCGCACGACCGAACGAGGGGCGCAAGTGCGTCAGCAGATCGAGAACGACACCGACCGCTTGTTCTTTACGCCATGGCCCACGGAGGTCGGCGCAAGAGCCGATTGGGTCGCCGGCACGCTCGCTCGGCTGAACGCCGCTTTGGCCTAACAACTCGCCAAAGATGATGAAAAGGCGGTCGAGCGGGCGCTCGTCTTCACAAATGGCATGCCGCATGCCGGGCTTTCGTTACACATGCTTGACCAGGAAGTTGCTCCGGCCGCACGCCCGGCGGCGCTCGGGGGACGCATCCTCGTGGTCGACGACGACCGGGACGTGGCGCAGCTGGTCGGCACCGTACTCGCTGAGGCCGGACACCAGGTGCGAGCCATCACCGACGCGCGCCAGGCGATGGACAGCTTCAATGAGTTCCATCCGGATCTGGTGACACTCGACGTGCTCATGCCGAGCGTCGACGGGATAAGTCTCTGCCTTCAGCTCCGGCATAACTCCGATGTTCCGATCCTCTTTCTGTCCGCGAAGGACGACCCGCCCGACCGAGTCGTCGGTCTGCGCATCGGTGCGGATGATTACCTGGGCAAGCCATTCGACAACGACGAGCTCGCCGCGCGCGTCGAGGCGCTTCTGCGCCGTGACCGCATCCACGGCGATCACGGCAAGGACCGGCAGCTCCGGTTTGGTCGGTTCATCATCGATCTCGCGAGCCTGCAGGCGATCGCGGGCGACAAGCAGCTTCCGCTGACGCCCACGGAGTTCAAGCTCCTGCGGACGCTGGCTGGCGAGCCCGGACGCGTTTTCACGCGCGACGATCTTCTGGTCGGGGTCTGGAGCTACGAGCCCGGGAGCGACACGCGTCTCGTCGACGTGCACGTTGGCCGGCTCCGCAAGAAGCTGGAGCAGGCTCCCGTCACCGAGGTGTCGATCGAGACGGCGCGGGGCTTCGGGTATCGCCTGATCGAGCGGCAGAGGTAGAGACCGCCACGCGGCGAGCGCGGACCGCTGTCGCGAGGTCTCGCAGAACGTCGACGGTCGTCTCCCATCCGATGCACGCGTCGGTGATGCTCTGCCCGTAGACAAGCGGCTCGGCCTCGGCGTCCTGACGACCCTCGACGAGAAAGCTCTCGGCCATCACCCCGACTATCCCTCGCTCGCCCTCGGCGATCTGCGCCGCGACGTCGCGGGCGACCGTCTGTTGGCGGCGGTGATCGCGGCCGCTGTTGCCGTGCGAGAGATCGATGACGACGTGGGCGGGCAGACCGATCGAGCGCAGGGCTTCGAGAGCCCGGCCGACGCTCTCGCGTCCGTGATTCGGACCGGGCGTGCCCCCGCGTAGGACGACGTGCGCGCTTGGATTCCCGCCGGTCTCGACTATCGCCGCAAGCCCCTGTTCGGTGACCCCCATGAAACTGTGTGGCTCGCGCGCCGTGCGCACGGCGTCGATCGCGACCTGGACGTTCCCATCGGTCCCGTTCTTGAATCCCACGGGCATCGAGAGACCGGACGCGAGCTCGCGATGGACCTGGCTTTCAGTCGTACGCGCGCCGATCGCCGCCCACGCGACCAGGTCGCTCGTGTACTGCGGCGAGATAGGATCCACGAACTCGCAGGCGGCGGGGATGCCGATCTCAACGAGGTCCAGGAGAAGCCGGCGCGTCATTCGCAATCCGTCGTTGATCCGGAACGAGCCGTCCCGGCGGGGATCCGAGACGAGACCTTTCCAGCCGACGCTGGTGCGCGGCTTCATGAAGTACGCACGCATCACCACGACGAGGTCGTCGCGAAGCTCGTCGCCAACCGCGCGCAGGTGGCGCGCGTAGTCGAGGGCCGCCACGGGATCGTGTATCGAGCACGGGCCGACGATCGCCATGAGGCGGCCGTCGTCGAGGTCCAGAATGCGTGCGAGCTCGTCGCGCCAGCGGGCCACCGCTCGCGAGCCGCTCTCGGAGAGGGCAAGCTCCTCGAGGATGATCGCCGGCGGGACCAGCGGGCGATAGCCGGTGACCCGAAGGTCGCGCGTCTTCATCGCACTATTGTTCCCGACGTGCCGCTTTACGGCTACCGCGGGAAGATGCCGAAGGTCGCCCCCGATGCGTTCGTCGCCCCCACGGCCGTGCTCATCGGCGACGTGACGGTGCAAAGTGGCGCGTCGGTGTGGTTCGGGACGGTCCTGCGCGGCGACATGGATCGGATCGTGATCGGCGAGCGCACCAACGTCCAGGACAACTCGACGATCCACACGGACGAGGGCGAGCCAACGTTGGTGGGTCCGGACGTCACGATCGGGCACAACGCGCTCGTGCACTCGAGCGTCATCGCCCGCAACGTCCTGATCGGGCAGGCGGCGGTGCTGGTGGGTGGGAACGTCATCGGCGCGGAGACGATCGTGGGAGCGGGCGCCGTCCTGCCGGAGAAGTTCTCGCCGCCCGCACGTTCGCTGGTGCTCGGCGTCCCCGCGAAAGTGGTGCGCGAGGTGCGCCCCGACGATGCGCGGTGGACCGTGCGAGCGGCCGAGCATTACACCGAACTCAGCCGCTGGTATCGCGAGAATCTGAAATAGCGACCCTCCGCCTCACCGGGCACGATCTCTCGATCGCGGACGTCGTCGCGGTCGCGCGCCGCGACGTCGCGGTAGGCCTCGATCGCGCCGCGGAGCGTCAGGTACAGCAGGCGGCCAAGGTGGTCGCGCAGATCGCCGAGGGTGACGATCCCGTCTACGGCGTGAACACCGGTTTCGGCGATCTTGCGGCTGTGCGCGTGGCGCACGGGGATCTGCGCGCTTTGCAGCGTAACCTCGTGCGAAGCCACGCGGTGGGCGTCGGCCCCGCGCTTCCCGAAGACGTGGTGCGCGCGGTCCTGCTGCTCCGCGCGAATACGCTCGCGGCCGGACATTCCGGCGTGCGAACAGACGTGGTCAACTTGCTTTGCGACATGCTGAATCGGCGGGTCCATCCGGTCATCCCGCGACACGGGAGCGTCGGAGCGTCCGGCGACCTCGCCCCGCTCGCGCACGCCGCGCTGGTGCTGATCGGCGAAGGCGAAACGGTGGCCGAAGGGAAGCGCCGCCCGGGAGCGGAGTCGCTCAAGGCGGCCGGGCTCAAGCCGATCGAGCTCGCACCGAAAGAGGGCGTGTCGCTGATCAATGGAACGCAGGTGATGACCGCGATCGGCTGCCTCGCGCTGCACGACGCCGAGGTGCTCGCGACCACCGCGGACATCGTCGGCGCGATGTCGGCTGAGGCCCTTCGATCGACCGATCGCGCCTGGGACGCCGAGCTGCACGCGACGCGCCCGCATCCCGGCCAGCAGGCCGTCGCGGCGAACCTTCGGTCCCTCATGGCCGCAAGCCCAAACGTCGCGTCGCATCGCGTCGGCGACCTGCGTGTGCAGGATCCTTATTCGATCCGCTGCATGCCGCAGGTCCATGGCGCGTCGCGGGATGCCATCGCCTACACGCGGCGTGTCCTCGAGATCGAGATCAATGCGGTCACCGACAATCCGATCGTCTTCGCCGAGGACAACCGCGTCGTGAGCGGCGGGAACTTCCACGGCCAGCCGGTCGCCATCGCGCTCGACCTCGCGACGATCGCGGTCGCAGAGCTCGCGGACATCAGCGAAGCGCGCGTCGATCGGATGACCAACGGCCACACGAGCGGCCTGCCACCGTTCCTCACACGCGATCCCGGGACGAACTCAGGGTTTATGGTCGCGCAGTACACCGCCGCCGCGCTGGTGACCGAGAACCGCCTGCGTTCCTTCCCCGCGTCGGTCGAATCGCTCCCCACGTCGGCAGGGATGGAGGACCACGTGAGCATGGGCGTGCACGCCGCTCACAAGCTCGTCGACGTCGTGCGCAACACGCGGGAGGTCCTCGCGATCGAGGCCCTCTGCGCGGCACAGGGGCTCGACTTGCTCGAGGCCAGGACCGGCCCGGGCGTCGAGGAAGCGCGGCGCGTCGTCCGGGAACGTTCGGCCCAAGTGGACGAGGACCGCTCACTCTCCGCGGAGATCGGCGCGATGGCGGACGCCATCGCCCGCGAGGTCCTGATCGCCGCCGTCCGCATGCGGCTTCCCGAGCTCTTGTGAAGCTCACCCTCACGGTCAACGGCGCGCGGCGAGACGTCGACGTCCCGCCGAACGCGACGCTCCTCTCCGTGCTGCGCGACGACCTCGCGCTCACCGGCACGCGGTTCGGCTGCGGCCGTGGTCAATGCGGGGCATGCTTCGTGATCGCCGATGAGAGGGCCGTGGCGTCCTGCCTGCTCACGGCGGATCAGGCCGCGCGCATGGAGATCACCACGGTCGAAGGTCTCGCGCGCGGCGAAGAGCTGCATCCGGTGCAACGCGCCTTCGTCGAAGAGGACGCGATGCAATGCGGCTACTGCACGAGCGGGATGCTCATCTCCGCCGCCGCCCTCCTCGCGCGCGATCGCGCCCCCGACGAGGTCGCCATCCGCGACGCCCTCGCGGGCAACCTCTGCAGATGCGGCGTGTACGGACGGGCCATTCGCGCCGTGAAGAGAGCGGCGTCCTGATGTGGGATCGGAAGGATCCTGAGCGGCTCGAGCAGCGCATCCGTCTCGAGCGCGACGGCACCGTGACGGCGCTCTCGGGCAAGATCGACTTCGGACAGGGGATCAGGACGGCGTTCGCCCAGCTCGTCGCGGACGAGCTCGACCTGCCTATCGAACGCGTGCACGTCGTGCTCGGCGACACGGCGCAGGTGCCCTTCGATTTCGGGACTTTCGGAAGCCACTCCGTCGCACAGGAGACGCCGCGCCTACGCAATGCCGCGGCGTTCGCGCGCCGGCAGCTGCTCGAGCGCGCCAGCGCGAAGCTTCGCGTACCGGTCGACCGGCTCGACACCGACCGCGGCGCGGTCGTCGACCGTGGCGACCGGCGGATCCCGTACGTCGAGCTTCTGGACGGTACGCCGCTCACCGGGCCCATACCCGACGAGCTGCCGCTTATGCCCGACTCGCGCCGGCGCTACGCGGGTCAGCCGATGCCCCGGCTCGAAGCCCGCGACATCGTCACCGGCCGCGCGACGTTCGTCGCGGACGTCCGTCTTCCGGGCATGCTGCGGGGAGCGATGGTCCGCCCGCCCGGTCGCGGCGCGAAGCTGCGCTCGCTGAACGACGAGGCCGCGCGAAAGATGCCGGGCGTCGTCGCCGTCGTCCGCGAAGGCGATGTCGTCGGCGTCGTGGCGGAGCGCGAAGAGCAGGCCCGCGCCGCCGCCGGGGCGGTCGAGGTGGAGTGGCATCTTGTCCCGGTCGAGGGGCCGAGCGCCGACGTGCCGATGCGGTCCGACGCCGGCGTCGACCGGGCACTCGCGCGCGCATCTCTTCGACTCGCGCAAACGTACGTCCTGCCTCCGATCGCGAATGCACCGATCGGTCCGAGCGCGGCGGTCGCGGATGTGCGACCGGATGGCGCGACGATGTATGTAGGCACGCACCGGCCGTTCGGCGTTCGGGAGCAGGTCGCGAAGACCCTGGGGCTGCCCGAAGACAAGGTCCGCGTGCTGCCGCAGATCACGAGCGGCTCGTACGGGCGCAACACCCTTGGCGATGCGGCGATCGAAGCCGCGATCCTCTCGAAGGGCGCCGGGCGGCCCGTCCTCTTGCAGTGGACGCGCGAGGAGGAATTCGCCTGGTCGCCGTCCCGGCCCGAGGCGCTGCTCGAGGTGACCGCTGGACTTGATCCGGCGGGCCACATCCTTGCCTGGAACTACGACGAGCACACCAACGTGCACACGGCGGCCGGCCTGGACCCGCAGGTCCTGTCGGTCACCTCCGGGCGCAACGCGATCCCGCCCTACGGACCGTTCGCGGCGAAGGTGACCCTGCATCTGGAACCGACGCGCCTGCGGACGGCGAACTTCCGATCGCTCGCGGCCGCGGAGAACGTCTTCGCGATCGAATCGTTCATGGACGAGCTCGCGGCCGCATCGGGCCAGGAGCCGCTCGCGTTCCGTCTGCGGCATATTGAGGATCCGCGCTTCCGGCGGGTCGTCGAGCGCGTCGCCGAGCGCAGTGGCTGGAGCGGGGGGACGCTGCCGCCGCGCCACGGTCGCGGGATCGCGTGCACCGTTTATCACGACACCTACGTCGCTCAGGTCGCGGAGGTCGAGGTCACGGCATCGGGGCAAGTGCGCTTGCTCAACGTGTGGTGCGTCGTCGATCCAGGCCAGACCGTCAATCCCGACGGCGTCCGCAATCAGATCGAGGGCGGCATCCAGCAATCCGCCTCGTGGACGCTTCTCGAGGAGCTACGCCACCGCGACGGCCGCGTCACAACTACCGGCTGGGACGCCTACCCCATCGCGACCTTCAACGATGCGCCCGCATCGATCGAGGTGCTGGTCGAGGGCGACGCAAGCGCACCACCGACGGGCGTCGGCGAGCCCGGCGCCGTGCCGACCGCGGCGGCGATCGCGAACGCGGTCTTCGCGGCGTGCGGCGCTCGCGTGCGGCAGCTTCCGCTCACGCGCGACCGCGTACGAAACGCGACGGCGAGTTAGGTCAGGGGTTCTCGGTCTTACGCGGCAGCGGAGGCGGCGCCGGCGCGTACGGGAGCGGGATGAACTCGACGCCCGGGCGCCGCTGGCTCGTCTGCGGAAAGAGGTCCATGAGCTCGTAGACCTCGCGCGGCATCTGCTCCTGAACGGCGACGCCCAGCGCGCGCAGCTCCTCTACGTCGAGCGCGTAGTCGTGGGTCCACTCTCCGGAGGCGAGCTTCGTCGCTATCCGCTCGGCGTCGGCTTCGGAGTGATGCTCGAGCAGCAGTCGCTTCGTCGTCGCCTTGACCTGGCGTAACGCCTTCTCGGCCAGGTCGCCGAGAATGAGCGTCTGATCGTCGCGATTCGGGTTCGGCTGGGCGAGCGCCTTCAGGACCGACGCCGCGGGAAACGCCGCCTGCTGGGTGCCAAGTTGCGGATCGACCGGGCCAAGCACGGCGTTGGGATCCATGACGATCTCGTCGCCTGCGAGAGCGATGAGCGCGCCGCCCGACATCGCGTAATGCGGCACGAAAGCGGTCACCTTTCCCTTATGGCGCTTCAGCGCGAACGCGATCTGCTCCGCAGCGAGGACGAGTCCTCCGGGCGTGTGAATGATCAGGTCGATCGGCATGTCCGGCGGGGTGAGCCGTATCGCGCGGAGCACCTGCTCGGAATCCTCGATGTCGATGTAGCGCGCGATCGGGAACCCCAGAAAGCTCATCGTCTCTTGGCGATGGATCATCGTGATGAGTCGCGTCCGCCGGCGCTGCTCGAATGCGTGGAACTTCCGGTTCCTCTGAAGAGCGAGCATCTGCTTCTGGTACAGGGGAACGAAGAACTGGGCGAGGATGAAGAGCCAGAGGAGCCAGGAAAGATCCGGCACGTGGACAGGATGCGCTTTTCGTGCGTGTGCCGCCTTCCCTATCGTGATGCGGCATGGCGATCCCGCGCGGCGTCATCTTCGACCTCGGTGGGACGCTCGTTCACTGGTCGGACTGGGACACCGGCGCCGATGCGAAGTGGGCGGCTTCGTACGATCACCTCGTCACGCAGTTCGCCGATCGTCGGTGGCCGGCACGGGATGCGTACGTGATGGCGATGCGCGAGGCCGAGCGCGAGCACTGGAAACGGGTCGACACCGAACGATGGAGCGGGCCGCCCACCGGCCTCGTGCGAGCGGCCTTCGATCGGCTCGGCGTGCCGGTCAGCGGCGCTGAGCTGCTCGGCGCGATGGACGGCTACGCGAAGGCGATCGCTGGCTGGTCGGCGGTCGATCCGGACGCGGTCGCGACGCTCACCCTCCTGCGTGAACGCGGCTACCGGCTCGGACTTCTATCGAACACGTGGTGGGCCGCGGACTGGCACAACGCCGACCTCGCGACGCACGGACTCGCCGCTCTGATCGACGCGATCGCCTACACCTCGGACCTCCCGCATTCGAAGCCCCACCACACGGTGTTCGAGGAGATGGCGCGAAGACTCGAGGTGCTGCCGGATGAATGCGTGATGGTGGGCGATCGAATGGTCGACGACGTATCCGGCGCGCTCGAAGCCGGCATGCGGGGCGTGTGGCGGAAGAACGAATCCGGTTTCCCGTCGTCGATCGCCGTGCCGACTGCGGAGATCACCCGTCTCTCCGAGATCCCCGAGCTCCTTCAGCGCTGGGGCGGGGCCTAATGGTCGCAGCGGCGACGGCGCGCCGGCGCCGACGCTGCGCGTGGGCATCGCGGGAGCCGCTGCTCTCGTATCACGATCGCGAGTGGGGCGTGCCCCAGCACCGCGATCGACGACTGTTTGAATTTCTCATTCTCGAAGGCATGCAAGCCGGGCTCTCGTGGGAAACGATTCTCCGAAAGCGTGCGGCGTTCCGGCGCGCATTCGCTCGCTTCGACCCAGTCAAGGTCGCGCGATTCGGAGCGCGCGAGGCCGCGCGGCTCATGACGGACGAGTCCATCATCCGCAATCGCGCCAAGATCGACGCAGCGATCGCGAATGCGAAGGCGTTCGGCCAGGTGCGTCGCGAGTTCGGTTCGTTCGATCGCTACGTGTGGGCATTCGATGACAAGGTCGCGCTCTCCAAGGATCTCCGGAAGCGCGGGTTCGGATTCGTCGGCCCGACCATCGTCGAGTCGTTCATGCAGGCCGTGGGCATGCGCAATGACCACGAGCCGGGGTGCTACCGCCGGCGCGAGATATCCCCCCCGTTCGAGGGATAAGCGGCCCGGCCCTCGCGTGTAAACCTCCTACGAGAACCTAGGAGGCACGAGATGACGTTCAGATCCGAGCCCGACCCGACGCCCCTTCGCCTTCGGCTGGGGCCACGCGCGGACTTCTGGCACCAGTCGGAGGTGACGCCCGAGATCGCCGACGCCTTGGCCGATTCCCTCGAGTATCAGGGAGCGGAGGCCGGCGCGGACGATGTTGCGGTCGAGGAGATGCCGCGCGCTCCGGAGCTCAGAACGGAAGACGCGCCGGTCGTTGCGCTGGCACGCGGCGCGTGGAGCGAGGGTCTCGACCGCGCGGTTGCGCAGACGGACCGCCGCGTGGATCTATGGCTCGCGGATCAGCAGCGCCGGCTCGTCGCGGGCCTCGATCTGATGCTGGCGCAGCTCAAGGAGCAGCGAAAAGCCGAGGCTACGCGCCTCGAAGCCTGGAAGGTCGAAGAGCGCGAGCGGGTCCAGCACTACCTCGCCGAGGAAGAGGAGCGGTTCCGCGAGCGGCTCATGAATGAGCTCACCGCCTTCGAGGAGCAGCTCGCTCTCCGGCTGTTCGACCAGGAGGAACGCCTGGCGCGATGGTGGGATCAGGCCGAGCAGGTCGCGAAGGAGCGCTTTACGGAGCTGGGATTGTCCGCGACAGAGGAAACCGCCAAGCCCGACTAGCGGGCCGGTCCTCGCCGGAATCAGTCGGTCCGTCGATAGATGACTCGCCCGCCCAGGATGGTCAGGTCGACCTCCGTCGCCCGGATCTCTTCCGCATTGAGGGAGAGGATGTCGCGCGAAAGCACCACGAGATCGGCGAGCTTGCCCTCGGTGATGCTGCCCTTGCGATGTTCCTCGTGCGAGGCGTAGGCCGGGGTGGACGTGTACGCGGCGATGGCCTCCGCGACGGTCAACGCCTGCTCCGGGTGCCACTCGCGGCCGACCGCGAGCGCGATGTTCTCGAGCGGCGCGAGCGGGGTCGCCCGCTGCTCGTTGAAAGACCCCGGCCAGTCCGAGACGAGATCGAGGCGGGCACCAGCCTCGAGAAGCGATCGCCACGCGTGCGCGGTCCTTGCGCGTTCCGGCCCGAGCCTGCGCTCGACCAACGCAACGTCGTTCGCCAGGTGCTGCGGTGTGACGTCCGCGATCAGCCCGAGGGTCCCGATCCGTTGGACCTCGCGCGCGCTCGGGTACCAGGCGTGGATGACGCGGAAGCGCCGGTCGCGCGATGGATTGGCGCGGACGGCCGCCTCGTACCAGTCGAGCAGCAGCCGATGTGCGCGATCGCCGATCGTGTGGATGACGGGGTCGAAGCCGGCGCGGTCGGCCCCGGCGATGTCCGCGGCCATCGTCTCCTCGTCGACGAAGCGGAAAGTGAAGTCGCCCGCATAGTCCGGGTCATCCGCGTACGGCATCTCCATGAGGAAGCCATCGACGAAGGCCTTGAGTCCCCCAAAGCGGATCAAGCCGTCGTCGGAACGCGGCCTGATCCCGCTTTTCACTATGTCGCGCCAGACCGCGAGCGTGAGGAACGCGTAGACCCGGATCGTCAGCTGGTCGCGGCGTTGGAGCTCGCGGAAGATGTCGAGGTCGGTGGCGCTGCGCTCGACGTCCGTGTGGAAGACGCGGGTCCGCGAAATTTCCGGCAGGCGCGCCACATCGTGGATCGACGTGATCCCCACCCGCCGCAGGTCCTCCAGAGCGGCGCGAGCGCCAACGAGCAGGTACTCGAGGCTCGCCGGCGGCATGAGCTCGATCATCCGCTCGCCCGCGCGACCGAAGAGAAGCCCCGTCGGCTCGCCTGTGGCCGGGTCGCGATCGACGCCCCCGCCCCGTGGATCGGGAGCGCGTCGACCGAGGCGGGCGCGCGCCAGCGCGAGCGAGTTCGCGACGTATGCGCCGTCCACCCGACGCAGCAAGACCGGATGCCGAGGAGCGGCGCGGTCGAGCGCGGATCGGTCCACGGCCGGCGGCGCGGGCCGAGGACGTCCGGCGCGATCGGCCACCCACGCGTCGGCGGCGCCGAGGTCGCCACCGGTGATCCAGAGGCCTTCCGGCACCAGCTGCGCCGCGGCCGCCACCTTGTCGATGGCCAGAGGCGCATCGCCGACCTCGTAGAGGCTCACGCGGAAGAGCCACGCGGCGGCGTTCCCGAAGTGGGTGTGCGCGTCGATGAATCCCGGAAGCACGAGGCGATCGCCCAGCTCGATGACCTGCGTTGCCGGTCCCCGGAGTCCGAGCACCTCCTGCTCGGGCCCGACCGCGACGAAACGGTCGCCGCGGACCGCGACCGCTCGCGCCTCGGGCCGCTCTGGATCGACGGTCCAGACCCTTCCTCCGTGAAGGATCAGATCGGCCGGCTCGCTCATAATCGCGTGCCTTGAGCCCGCGCCTGGCGCTCACCATCGGCGCCGTGCAAGCGTTCGCGTTCGGTCTTCCTCTGCTGCTCTTCCCGGCGTCGATGCTCGCTATCTCCGGCCTCACGCTGCCGGATGGAGGGATCGCGATCGCACGCGGCGCCGGCGCGACGGTCACGGGACTCGGGGTCATCGATTGGCTGTTGCGCGGCGCGACCGGCGAGGTGTTGCGCAGTCTCCTCGGCGGAAACCTTGTCGTCCAGATCCTCTCGTTGCTGGTGAACGCGAGTGAGGTCCTTGCCGGCCACTTGCCGGCACAAGCCGCGAGCGCGTCTCTGCTCCACCTGATCCTGAGCGCGATGTTCGTCTTCGCGCTTCTGCGAACGGACCGCGGAGCGAAGGCTCAACCCCGCGGAAGTGCCGTAGCTCGCTAGCCGGTGCGTCGGCGCGCGCTGTGCCCGGCGCGGTAAAGGTTTGCGACCACCAGCGCGAGGACCAGGACGAGCAGCACCCAGCCGGCGTTCCCGCGGAGCGCCTCGGAACTCGACGCCGCGATGAGCCAGGTGATGGCGAGCGCGGCGATCGCCCCGATCGCGAGCTGGCCGTCGTCGACGAGCAGCCCGTACGTGTTGTCCCAGATCGCGCGCAGCACGCTAGACATTCCGCGCCTCCACGCGCGCGCCCTGTGGGAGTAGGCCGTTCAGGAGCCGCACCGCAATCCAGCTCGCGACGAGGAACGCGCCGAGGATGATCGGGATCGACGCGGCGTCGCCTGGCCACTCCGCACCGACACCCTCGCCGAACCAGAAGACGCCGAAGCTCGAGAGCATCGCGCCGACACCGAACTTCATCCAGTTCTCCGGAACGGCCGTGAGCGGATGCCGAAGCGCGGCCGCGAGCGCGATGACGATGATGCCGGCGGCGATGGCGCCGACGATCGCCGCGTTCATCGCGCCGAGGCCCTTCGCGCCGAACGCGATGACGATGAAGGCGACCTCGATGCCCTCAAGGAGCACCGCCTTGTATGCCACGATCATGCCGACCCAATCCCACTCGGTCTTCCTCCGGCCTTGCGAGCGAAGCTCGGCGACCTCTTTGCGATAGATCTCTTCCTCGTCGTGCAGCGCGACGATCCCTGCGAAGCGGAGGACTGCCTTGCGCAGCCAGCGCAGGCCGAAGAGCAGCAGCAGCGTGCCGACGAGACCGAGCAGCAGGTGCTCGGGTACGACCGTGACGAGCGCAACCCCGAGCGTGCCGACGATCACGCCGAGCGTGAGCGCCGCCAGCGCGCTGCCGGCGAGCGGCGCGCGCCAGCCGCGCGTGATCCCGACGGCGAGGACGATCGTTGTCGCCTCGACGAACTCGACGGCGCTGGCGATGAACGACGGTGTGGCGGCGATGGCAAAGGTCACCAGGTCCATCTAGCTCTCCAGCCAGACGTCGTTCATGGCGGTCCCGGTGAGTCCATCGGGTCCCGGCTTGAAGTCGTGCACCTTTGTGGACATGGCTTCGACCCGCACCTGGCTCATGACGCCGACGAACGGCAGGATCTCCATGACGCGCTTCTGCGCGTCGACGTAGGTCTGCTTGCGCTCGGGCGTGCTCAGGTCCTGCGACTGCCCCTTGACAAGCAGTGCGTCGAGCTGCGGGTCGTTCGTGTTTGAGAAGTTGCTCCCGGAGACCCGGTTCGCCGAGTGATAGCAGACGCGGAGGATCCCGTCCGGATCGATCGCTGTCGACGAAGTCGCGGCCATGTTGTGCTTGTATGCGCGCACGAAATCGAGATACGGGCCGCGCTCCATCACCTGCACCTTGAGGTCGATGCCAATGTCGCGAAGCTGCGATTGCATCGCCTGGGCGATCTCGGTCCAGGGGCTGCGGAAAGTGGCGAGAGCGATCTCGAGCTTCTGTCCGCTCTTCTCGCGGATCGGGCCTGACGCGCCGGCCTTCCAGCCCGCGTCGTCGAGGATCTTCTTCGCCTTCGCCGGGTCATAGCCGAAAGACTTCTCGATGCTCTCGTCGCGCGCCCAGACGCCCTCGGAGAGCGGGCCCATGGACACGTGATGGACGCCGAAGAAGATCTTGTCGACGATCGACTTACGGTCGACGGCCCAGTTCACGGCCTCACGGACCGCGTGGTCGTCGGTCGGCGCCTTGGTGACGTTCATGCTGAAGCCGAGCGTGTGGCTCGCGCGGGGTGACTGGACGAAGCGGAAACGTTTGTCTTCCTTCAGGCGCGCGTAGTCTGCCTCGGGGATCTCGTCGATGAACAGATTCTCGCCGCTCTCGAGAGTGGCCACGCGGGTCGACGGCTCGGTGATCGCGCGGAACTTCAGCTGGTCGAGGTAAGCCGCGCCGCGGTTCTTGAAGAGCTCATTACCCCAGTTGTAGTCGGCGAAGGCTTTGATCGTGACGACGCCGTCGGACGACCGCCCCGCGAACATGAACGGACCCGAACCGACGGGCTCCGCCGCTACGTCGCCGGGCTTCAGTGTCGCGAGGTATTTCGGCGAGAGGACCCCGAAAAAGTAGCGCCAGATCTGCAGCATGAACGCCGGATACGGCTGCTTGAAGCTGAAGACCACCGTCTTGTCGTCCGGCGTTGTGATCTTGTCGATCGGACCCACGAGCGAGACGACGGCACCGGCCTTCGTCTTTGGATCGAGGATCCGATCGAAGGATCCCTTCACCGCGGCGGCCGTGAGGGTGCTCCCGTCGTGGAACTTCACGCCGTCGCGGAGCGTGAACGTGAAGGTCTTCGAGGAGTCGGTGATGGTCCACTTGGAGGCGAGCGCCGGGTAGAGCTTCTGGTCGCTGTCGATCGTGATGAGCGTGTCCAGGATGTTCTGCGCGATCTCGCCGGCGGCCGCCCCTGTGGTGAGCGCGGGGTCGATGACGTCGATCTTGTCCCACAGCCCCCAGGTGAGCGTGCCGCCCTTGACCGGTTTGAGCGCCGCCGACGCCGCGGGCCCGGTCGCGCCGGGCGCGCAGGCGAAGACCGCGAGGCTCGCCGCCGCAAGCGCGGACCGCCTCAGGAATTGGCGCCGGTACATGTTCGCCTTCAGCGTGAGCCTGCCGCGTCCTTGGTGTTGGCGGCCAGCGCTGCTTCGAGGACGTCGAGCCCTTCGTTGAGTTGCGCGTCGGTGATCGTGAGCGGGACGAGCGTACGGATGACGTTCGAGTAGAGGCCCGCCCGCAGTAGCAACAGGCCACGCTCGCAGGCCGCGCGGATGGACGCCTCGACCACGTCCGGGGCCGGCGCCTTCGTCTTGCGATCGCGCACGAGCTCGATCGCTTGCATCGCGCCGATGCCGCGTGCCTCTCCGATCGAAGCGAACCGCTCCGCCATGGTGTCGAATCGCGCTCGGATCGCGCGCCCGATCTCGCCGGCGCGCGCGATCAGTCCGTCTCGCTCGATGATCTCGATGGTCTTGAGCGCCGCCGCGCAGGCGATGGGGTGGCCTCCGAACGTGCTCCCGAGCGTGCCCGGCCCAAGCGCCTCGAAGAGCTCCGCGCGCCCGGTGACCGCGCCGATCGGGAATCCGGCACCCAGCGACTTGGAGGTCACGAGAAGATCGGGCGTGAGGCCGGCGTGCTCGATGGCGAACATGCGTCCGGTCCGCGCCATGCCGGTCTGGATCTCGTCGGCGATGAAGAGGATGTCGTGACGGCGGCAGATCGCCGCGACGCGCTTCAAGAAGCGCGCCGGCGGCACGACGAAGCCGCCCTCGCCCTGGACCGGCTCGATGATGACGGCGGCCACGTGCTCCGGCGCGAGGTTGGTGTCAAGCGCTTGTTCGAAGAGGCGCACGTACAGCTCCGCGAGCTCCTCGTCAGCAACGTTCGCGATCGGCCGGTAGGGATAGGGGTACGGCAGATGGGCAATGTTCGGCGTGGTCGAGCGCATGAACGCCATCCGAGAGTTCTTCGTCTTGCCCGTCGCGGTCATCGCGGTGTAGGTGCGGCCGTGGAACGAGTTCTGGAAGGCCACGATCCACTCGCGCCCGGTGGCGACCCGAGCGATCTTGATCGCGTTCTCGACCGCCTCGGCGCCGCTGTTCGCGAAGACGCTCTTCGTCGCGACCGTCGAGCCGCTCGTACGGGGATAAATTCGGTCGAGCTCCTGGGCGAGGCGCACGTACGGCTCGTACGTCACGACCTGGGCCGACACGTGCGCGTAACGCTCGAGCTGCTCCTGCACGGCGGCGATGATCTCGGGGTGCTGATGGCCGAGGTTCAGGGCGCCGATGCCGGAGACGAAGTCGAGATAGCGCTTCCCCTCGGGATCGAAGACCTCCGCGCCGGACGCATGCGCGACCACCACCGGAGTCCCGACGTGCAGACCCCTAGGTACGTACTGCTCCCGCAGCTGGCGAACGTCCGCGCTCGAAAGCCCCATCCGTGTTTGCGTGAGTGTGCTCACTCCGTTCCCCCCAACGCGCGCTTGTCGATGCGTGCGCGCAGTTCCCCAAGCTCCTCGGCAGCGGCGAGCGCCGCCGCGCGATCCTGGCCCGCGAGACCAAACAGCAGAGCATCCAGCACGACGATCGTCATCGCCGACAGATGGAACATACCCCCGCCGGCGCGGCGCGCGGAAAGCGCGACGGTGAACTGGCCGTCGAGCGCAAGGCCCAGCGTGTCGGTGATGAGGATGGACGGCAGCTTCAGCTCGCGCGCGCGTTCGAGCGTGAGCTCGGCCTCGGGGCTCGAGCGGTCGTACGCGATGACGATGACGACGTCGCCCCGCCGCATGTCGATCAACGCGTCCGCCAGCGCCTGGCCGCGCGCACCCACCGCGACGGCAGGCCGCCGCATCCGGCGCAGTCGCGCGGCGAAGTACTCGCCCAGTGGAGCGTTCGGCCCGAGGCCCTGGATCACGACGCGCTGCGCGCCGGCGAGGAGCTTCAGCGCCCGCGCAAAGTCGGTGGTGCGCAGTGTGTCTCGGGCGTCGTGCAGCAGCTGTAGCTCCGTCGCGAGAACGTGCTCGAGGACGACCGAAGGATCGTCGCCCAGCTCCTCGATGCTGCGCCCAAGGCGGAGCGTGGGTGTCGCGCGCGAGCGAAGCGCGTCCTGAAGCTCGGCCTTGAGCGCCGGAAGTCCGCCGTACCCGAGCGACTGCACCGCCCGGATCACCGTCGCGTCGCTCGTCTCGAGCTGTCGGGCGATCTCCGCGGCGGAGAGAAAGACGGCCTCCTCGCGATGCTGGGCGAAGAACGACGCGACGCGCTCTTCCGCCGGGCTGAGCGTGGGACGCGTCGCGGCGATGCGCTCGTCGAGGGTCGCCGCAGGCCTTGTAGCGTTCGCTGCCGTTGCCACGGGCGGACTGTAGTGTATGCTGCGGCGAGATTCAAGCCGGGGGCGATGCGATGGAAGCTGCAGCGGCGTTACCGACGATCGAGATCAGCGGCGACCGGCCCGAGCTCGGGCGCCAGCACGGCGAGGCCGCACGGAGCCAGATCCGCGACTCGATCGGCTACTACCGCGAGTCGTTCAAGCGCACGACCGGACTCGAGTGGTCGGAGATCCGCCGCAACGCGCCGCGTTGGGTGCCGCCCATTGAGAGCTACCTCCCTGGGATCGGCGACGAGATTCGCGGCATCGCCGAGGGCGCGGGCGTCGACTTCGAGGAGGTGCTCGCGCTGAACGCGCGCGGTGAGCTCTCGACCCACAACCCCTTTGCCGATGAGGCTGAGGAGGGCTGCTCGTCGTACGCGATCCTGCCCCAGGCATCGGGCGACGGCCACGTCTACTGCGGACAGAACTGGGACTGGCGCTGCGAGACGGCGGGTACGGTGATCCTCCTGCGCATCATCCAACCAGGCCGGCCAACGATCATCATGCAGACCGAAGCCGGACAGGTCGGACGGCACGGCGCGAACTCGGCCGGGATCGCCCTCAACGCGAACGGGCTCGGCACCAGATGGGGCAAGGGCATCGGCGTTCCGCAGCCGATCATCCGCCGCAAAGTGCTGGAGGCGACGGAGATGCAATCGGCGCTCCGCGCCGTCTTCGACTCGCGCCAGTCGCTCTGCACGAACCTGGTCGTGACGCACCGCGACGGATTCGCGATCGATCTCGAGACGACGCCCGATAGACACGGCTGGATGTACCCCACCAATGGCCTGCTCGTGCACACGAACCACTTCGTCGCCTTCGTCCCCGAGCAGATCGCAGCGACGTACCGGCCGTTCTCGGTGAACTCGCTCTGGCGGCTTCCTCGCCTCACGGAAGGCCTGCGCGCGGCGAAGGACCCGGGCGATCCCGCGACCATCCGAGGCGCGATCGGCGCGGCGCTCCGGGACCACTTCGGATATCCGAACGCGGTCTGCAAGCATGGCGACGAGGCGTCCCAGGGGACGGACCTGAACCAGACGATCGCGTCGAGCATCGTCGACCTCACGACCGGCGAGTACTGGATCGCGTCCGGCAACCCATGCGAGAACGAGTACCGCCTGCTTCCGTGGAACCTCTACCAGGAGGCGACGGTCTCGGCGCGGCCACTTGCGGCTATCCGCTAGGGGCTTCGTGCTCGACTGGCTTTCGGCTGACGGCAAGAAGCTCCTTGCCACGCGCGTCCTCCGCACCTTCGCGTACGGCTACCTCGCGGTCGTCCTCGGGCTATATCTGGATCAGCTCGGTATGTCGAAGGTCCAGATCGGTTTGATCTTCACGGCCGCGATCGCGGGCTCCGCGCTCATGACCGTCCTCTGGTCCCTCGTGGCGGATCGCTACGGACGGCGGCGGACGATCCAGACGATGGCCATGCTCATGGCGGTCGGCGGCCTGCTCTTCGCGGTCACCAGCGATTTCTGGATCCTGGTCCTCGGCGCCTTCACCGGAACCATCAGCGCGACGAGCTCGGAGGTCGGGATCTTCCAAACCGTCGAGCAGGCCATCCTTCCGCAGACCGCGCCGAACGAGCGACGGACCTGGCTGTTCTCCATCTACAACACCGCGGCGAACTTCGCGGGCGCGCTTGGATCGCTCGCCGCCGCAGCGGTGGGCTTCTTCGCCGCGCAGGGTTTGCACGGCGCCGACGCGTACCGCCCGCTCTTCGCCTTCTACGCGGTGGTCGGGCTTCTCAATCTCGCGATCTTCCTCACCCTCAGCGACCGGGTCGAACTCACGAAGGTCGAGGGCGAGCGGCGCTTCCTCGGGATCCACCGGTCGACGGGGACGGTCGCCAAGCTTTCGCTCCTCTTCGGCCTCGACGCCTTCGCGGGCGGGTTCGTCGTGCAGTCGATCGTCGCGTACTGGTTCTTCCTGCGTTGGGGTTTCGATCCAGCGACGCTCGCCGTCCTGTTCTTCTGGGTCGGCGTGCTCTCGGGGCTCTCGCTCCTTTTGGCCGGCTGGCTCGCGGAGCGGATCGGCCTACTCAACACCATGGTCTTCACGCATCTGCCCTCGCAGATCCTGCTCGTCCTGGTGCCGCTCGCGCCGGTCTCCTGGCTCGCAGTCGCCCTGTACCTAGCGCGGATGAGCGTCTCGCAGATGGATGTCCCGACACGGCAGTCGTACACGATGGCGGTCGTCGATCCGGACGAGCGGACCGCGACAGCCGGGATCACGAACGTCGCGCGGACTACGGCGACGGCGATCTCACCGACGTTCGCGGGCATGGCCTTCAGCGCGGCCGCGCTCGGCCTGCCGTTCTTCATCGCGGGCGCGCTCAAGATCGTCTACGACATCGCGATCTACTTCACGTTCCGCGACGTCCGGCCACCCGAAGAGGTCGAGCGTCGGCAGCGCCGGCAGGCCGAGCGAACCCTGGCATCGGGCGCGGACTGAGATGGCCGGCGAGCTGCGCATCTATTCGGGACGCAATCGTCCTGACCTCACTCCGGTTTACCTGCTCTTCGAACGGCTCACCGGCATCAAGACCACTGTGGAGAAGGTCTACCACCACGATGTCGAGCAACGGATCGTGGCCGAGCGCGCCGATCCGCAGGCCGATCTCCTCCTGACCAACAGTCAGCTCGCGGTCGAGCTCTCGCGCGGTTCGGGGATCTTCGAACCGTACGCATCGCCTGTGGCGAAGGCCTACCCCGAGTGGCTGCGCGCCCCGGATTTCGCGTGGCTGTCTTTCACCGCGTGGCCGCGGGCCGCGATGGTCAATCGCGCGGTCCTCCCGGAGAGCGCCACGTGGCCCGTCCGCCTCGAGGATCTCACCGATACACGCTTCCGGGACGCAGTCGCGTGCGCCGCGCTCGTCGAGATGACGACAGTGGCGCAGTTCGCGGCGCTGCGCGTCGTCAAAGGGGACGCGTACGCGACGCGGCTTATCGACGCGCTGCTCGCGAATGGAATGCGGATCTACGGCTCGAACCTGCGCACGCGCGAAGCGCTCGCGCGGGAGCGGAAGGCCGTCGCCATCGCGAACTCCTCGAACATCCACGTCTTCTATATGGAAGGGAACCCCGTCGGCGAGGCGTGGCTCGACCAGGCTGGGAATGAAACGGGGACGCACGTCGAGGCGCACACCGTCGCCGTGCTCGCGGACGCGAAGCATCCCGCGGAGGCCCGTGCTTTGGTGGACTTTCTCCTCTCGACGGAGATCCAGACCCTGCTCGCGCGCCTGTTCGGCGAGACGCCGGTGAACGCCGGCGCGGTGCACGGGGCCGTCCGCCCGCTTTCCAAGATCAAGCGGATGGACGCGCCACTCGAGAAGGTGGCGCCGCTGATGGAAAGCACGGTCACGCTCCTGCGCGACAAGGGCTTCGATGTGAGGGACGATTCCGGCTAGCAGGGGAGGCTTGGGTGGCGAAGTTCGTCTCGCAGCGGCTAGTCGAATCCGTGCCAGTTCTCCTACTCGCGTCTCTGCTCGTCTTCGCGATCCTGCATCTGGTCCCCGGGGACCCCATCGACGCCATGATCGGCGCGGCATCCTTCGGGGTCGGCGACCGGGCCGCACAGGAGCAGCTCGTCGCGAGCCTGCGCCAGCAGCTCGGCCTGGGCGATCCGCTGCCGCTCCAGTACATCCGCTGGCTCTGGAATGCGACGCACCTCGATCTCGGGGAATCGTTCATTCGGCATCAGCCGGTCATCAAAGTCATCGGCGACCGGCTCCCGAGCACGATCGAGCTCGCCGGGTCGGCGCTCGTGATCTCGGTGCTGCTCGGCGTCGCCCTCGGGATCGTGGCGGCGGTCAAACGGAACTCGCCGATCGACCGTCTGGTGATGTTCGTCTCGCTCGGCGGCGTCTCGATCCCGAGCTTCGTCCTCGCGATCGTCCTCATCCTCGTGTTCTCGGTCACGCTCGGCCTCGTACCCGCGACCGGGTCAGGGAGCCTCGACCGCCTCATCCTTCCGATGCTCGTGCTCGGCTACGAGGGCATCGGCCTCATCGCACGGCTCACGCGCGCGTCGCTGCTCGACGTGCTCGGCCGCGAATACGTGCGCACGGCTCACGCGAAAGGCCTGCCGCCGCGCACCGTCCTGCTCGGCCACGCGATGCGCAACGCGCTCATCCCCGTGGTGACGATCGTCGGCCTGCAGCTCGGGCGCCTGCTTGCGGGGAGCGTGATCGTCGAGACGGTGTTCGCGCGGCAGGGCATCGGGCAGCTCGCGATCGACTCGATCCTCGCGAAGGACTATCCGGTCGTCCAGGGCGTGATCCTGCTGACGGCGACGAGCTACGTGATCGCCAATCTGCTCGTCGACATCTCATATGGCTTCATCAACCCCAGGATCCGCGCCGCCTAACCTCGGCGGCGCCCCGATCGTGGCCGCGGCGCAGGGATCGCAGCGACCCATGCCGCTGTTCCCTGCGAGCCCCGGCCCTTACATGCGCGCGTGGCGGCGCCTTCGGTCCGACCGCACCGCGATGGTGATGCTTGTCTACCTCGGCGCGCTCATCGCCACCGTCCTGCTCCTGCCGATGGCGATCTCGATCGACCCGTTCCGGCAGAGCCTCAAGGATTCGCTGCTCGCGCCTGGCTCGACAGGACATCCGCTCGGGACCGATCAGTTCGGACGCGACGTGCTGCTCCGGCTCATCGACGGCGGTCGCGCGTCGCTGTCCGTCGGATTCGCCGCCGTGACGATCGCCGCGATCTCGGGCGGGCTCATCGGACTCATGTCCGGCATGCGCGGTGGATGGATGGATAGCGTGCTCATGCGCCTGGTCGATGTCGAGCTCGCGTTCCCGGGAATCCTGCTCGCGCTCATCATCGTGACCATCCTCGGGTCCGGCCTCGAGAAAGTTGCGATCGCCGTCGGCATCGGCGGCATCCCGCGCTTCGCGCGGATCGTCCGTGGGTCCGTGCTCGCGACGCGTCACGAGCTCTTCGTCGAAGCGGCCCGGAGCATCGGCGCGAGCGAGGTGCGGATCGCCTTCGCGCACATCGTTCCGCAGGTGCTCGGGCCGGTGATCACGATCGCCACCTTCGGCCTGGCGACGGCGATCTTTTCGATCGCGGCGCTGTCGTTCCTCGGCCTTGGCGCGCAGCCGCCGGCGGCGGAGTGGGGCCTCATGCTCTCCGAGGCGCGGCGCTATCTGCGCATCGCCTGGTGGCTCGCGGTCTTCCCCGGGATCACCGTCACCTCCGTCGTGCTAGCCGCGAACCTGCTCGGGGACGCGGTCCGCGATGCGCTCGACCCGCGCCTGCACAGCAAGGCGGACTGACCTGACCGGACCGTAGCCACGGTCTCGACCTCGTCGAGGCAGGGCAGGACGACCGATGCTTACGATGGTGACGCTCCGAGTTGGTGCGTCGCCGAAACCGCAATCACTTGCTGCTGCCTGCGCGCGCTCGCGAACCCGCGCCACACGATGAGTCCGGCGACCGCTGCCCCGATCAGGGTCGGGACGAGCGTGGTGCCAGGATCGGCGACCATGTGTCTCAGGACGAACCCCCACTGCGTGTCGGTGATGTCCCAGGCGCGATAACCCGTCTCGTCGATGTTCGGAGTGACGTCCCAGTGGTAGCCGTTCCAAAAGAAAAAGTACCAGCCGGCCCCCGCGTACTCGAGGAAGACCGACCACAAGAGCGTGATGGCGAAGCCGACCCGAGCGACGAGGTGCGTCAAGAGTCCACGCTCTATCGCATACGCCAAGCCGAGCGCGAGAAGCGGCTGCGCGTCGGAGACGTAGCGCGTGCCGTACGCCCAACCGCCCATCCACACTCCAAAGAACGAATACACGAGATAGATCCCGAGCGCGGCGAGCGACGCATCGCGGACGAACAGGCTCGCATCATCGGACCGGCGTCGCCAGGCGATCACGAAGCCGGCCACGGCGAAGAGCAGGAACGGCGAGTAGACGAAGAGTCCCCGCGAGGGGCTGATCAATAGGCCAAGCCAGCCTGGCGGTGGGAAGAACCAGGGGACCCCGCCGTAGCTATCGCGGGGTCCGCGAAAAGTGATGAGGTAGTACGTCGCGAGGAACGCAACCGCCGGAAGGCCCCAGGCAAGGTAGCGCGCAGCGAAGCGCCGCCTTCGCGCGATGAGGAAGCCGGCCGCGGCGGCAAGGGCATCGACCGGGCGAATGGCCGCGGCCAAACCGAGTGCGAGCCCGGCGCGAGGGCTCCCGCGGCCGCGGACGAGCAGGAAGAGCCCGAGGGCCATGAAGAGCTGCGCGGGCCCGTGCATCCAGATCTGTTGCGCTGAGACGGTCCACACCGTGGTGCCGAAGGCATAGCCGACCGCCGCGATGAGGGCGGGCATCGGGCGTGTGAGCCTTGCGCACGCGAGATACACGAAGGCCACCGACACGCTGGCGGCGAGGATGCCCGCGATCTTGCCGAAGACACCGAGGAACTCCCACGACGCGACGTCGATACCTGCAGCCATCGCGACGGCGACGGGCGTGACCAGAAGCAACGCAGTCCCCGGAGGATTGGCCGGATAGACGTGACCGTCGACGATCTGCTCGGTGAACGGGGCGCGCCCGACGTACTCATCGAGGTCCGCGTTGCCTTGCGCGATCCACGAGGCGGCCGTAAGCACATTCGGTGTCGCGTTGGCTTCGACGGTCAGCACCAGATTCGACGAGTAGGCGACGATCGCCGCGAGGGCGAGCAGGATCGCTATACGCATTGGCGGGTAACGCTAGGGCCCGAGACCGCGCGCGACCAGAGTCCTAGTACCGCCGGGGTCCTCTCCAGAAACGTCCAACCGGCTCTCGTCCGCACGGTGGGGCCGAACGGTCCCGGTTGGTGGGCGCGGGCTTCTTGTGCGTGCTCGACGAGCGCGGTGCTCAGCGACTGCGACGGAACAACCAGCCGATCGTGAACGCGGCGACGTCGCGCAGTGCGCGCACGGAATCGGCCGGGGTAACTCCCTTCGCGGCTCCCGCGATCCGTGGCCTGTGGGGGATGTCGATCTCGCGCACGACCCGTCCGCGCGAGCAAAGGCCGATCAGGATCTCGGCCTCGAAAAAGTTCGACTCGCTTCGCGGCGGCACCGCCCGCAGCTCATCTGCACGGTAGAGCTTCACGCTGTCGATGTCGCGGACCGGGAGTCGGAAGAGCCAGCGAAGCATCGCCGAGTAGACCTGCGCGATCAGCACTCGGCTCGCCGGATCGCGCCGCGGGATCCGCCGGCCGACCACTAACGCCGCTCCATCGCGGATCGACCACATGCGTTCGAGCGCGGCCGCGGGCACCTGGCCGTCGGCGGGTGCGAAATAGATCCACTCGCCGCGCGCATCGGCGTAGAGCCGCTTCATGCTGAATGGGATCCCGGAACGCGATGGGTTCCGCATGAGCCGTAGCTCGGACGTCGCCGCACGGGAGGCCTCGAGCGCTGCCCACGTCGCGTCCGTGCTGCCGTCGTCACAGACGATGATCTCGAAGCTCGATGCAAGTGCCCGCGCGGTATCGCGGTGACCGGCGACGACTCCGGCCACCGTGGACTCCTCGTTATGCGCCGGGATGACGATCGAGAGTTCGATGCGCTCGGAGTCTACGGACGAGCGACAATTGAGCGGTGAGCCTCGCTACTCGGGTCGTCCAGGCACCTCGCGGCAGCACACTGCAGTGCCGCGGCTGGCCCCAGGAAGCGGCGTTCCGGATGATCCAGAACAACCTCGATCCTGAGGTAGCGGAGCGCCCCGAAGAGCTCATCGTCTACGGCGGAACCGGTCGTGCCGCGCGCTCGTGGGCCGCGTTCGATCGCATCTTGGCGACCCTGAAGCGGCTGAAAAACGACGAGACCCTCCTCGTGCAGTCGGGAAAGCCGGTCGGGGTCTTTCGCACGCACGAGTGGGCACCGCGCGTGCTCATCGCCAACGCACTGATCGTCCCGCGCTGGGCGACCTGGGACGAGTTCCGAAGGCTCGAGGCTCTTGGCCTCACGATGTACGGCCAGATGACCGCGGGCTCCTGGATCTACATCGGGACCCAGGGGATATTGCAGGGCACGTACGAGACCTTCGCCGCGGTCGCGAAGCGGCATTTTTCTGGGTCGCTCGCCGGTCGCCTGGTGGTGAGCGCCGGCCTTGGCGGGATGGGCGGCGCGCAGCCGCTTGCCATCACGATGAACGAAGGCATCGCGCTCATCGTCGAGGTAGATCCGGCGCACGCCGAGCGGCGGAAGGCTCAGGGCTTCCTGGACGAGATCGCGCCTTCGCTCGATGACGCGCTCACGCGCATCGTGCGTCACCGCAAAGACGCGACTGCGCGGTCCATCGGCGTCGTCGCGAACGCGGCAGACGTGCTACCCGAGCTCGTTCGCCGCGGCGTCGCGGTCGACGTGGTCACCGATCAGACGAGCGCGCACGACCCGCTCAACGGATACGTCCCGGCCGGCGTGGCGGATCCGGGGCGGGTGCGGCGAGAGGACCCCGACGAGTACGTCCGCCGGTCGCGGGCGTCCATCGCGCGGCACTGCGAAGCGATCGTCGCGCTTGCGGAGCGAGGCGCGGTCGCGTTCGATTACGGGAACAATCTGCGCGGAGAGGCGCGAGCGGCGGGCTTCGCGAAGGCCTTCAGCTATCCAGGCTTCGTCGCGGAGTACATCCGACCGCTCTTCTCGGAAGGACGCGGTCCTTTTCGCTGGGTGGCGCTGTCCGGGAACGCAGCGGACATCCGGCGCACGGACCAGCTTGTACTCGAGCTCTTCCCCGAGGATCACACTCTCGGACGCTGGATCCGGCTCGCCGGCGAGCGTGTCCCATTCCAAGGTCTTCCGGCACGTGTGTGCTGGCTGGGCTACGGCGAGCGCGCCGAGTTCGGTGAGCGCATCGACGATCTCGTCGCGCGCGGCGAGCTCGGCGCGCCGATCGTGATCGGACGCGACCACCTCGATTCGGGCTCCGTCGCGTCACCGTTCCGCGAGACCGAGGCGATGCGTGATGGAAGCGACGCGATCGCGGACTGGCCGATCCTCAACGCGCTCGTGAACACGTCGGCCGGCGCCACGTGGGTCTCGGTGCATCATGGCGGCGGCGTCGGCATCGGCAACTCCATACACGCGGGCATGGTCGCCGTCGCCGACGGGACGCCGCTCAGCCGCGAGAAGCTGCGCCGAGTGCTCACCACAGACCCGGGCACCGGCGTGATGCGCCATGCCGACGCGGGGTATCCGGACGCGATCGACTTCGCGCATCGGAGCGGGATCGACCTACCAAGCACCTAGGATTGCCGCGGTGTCGGCGGCCCGCCGCGTACTCGTCCCGTTCCTCCTTACGCGGGCCCTCACCGCCGCTGTCGCACTAGCCGCGATCGAGCTCTTTCCGACTCCGACGAGCTGCCCGGACGTGTGCCACCCGTCCGCCAATCCGCTGCTCGACGCGGCCACGCGCTGGGATGCCGGTGCATATCTTTCCATCGCGCGCGATGGATATGGCGCGGTGGTGACGGGCAACCACGCCTACCTTCCGCTCTATCCCGCGCTCATGCACGCGCTCGGCGTCGTGCTCGGCGGAAGTGACGATGCGTATTTGGCCGCCGGTGTGGTCATCTCGAACGCCGCGCTGCTCGCCGCGCTCGTGTATCTGGTGCGTTTGGTCGAGATCGATCACGACAGCGCGACCGGATCTCGCGCCGCGCTCTACCTGCTGGTCTTTCCCACGAGCATGTTCTTCAGCGTCGTGTACCCGGAGTCGCTGCTCCTCGCGCTCTCGATCGGCGCGGTGTACCACGCGCGACGCGGTGAGTGGCTTCTCGCGGGAGCCCTTGGGGTGCTGGCCGCGCTCACGCGAGCGTTCGTCGGCGCGGCGGTCGCGCTGCCAATAGCGATCGAGGCGTTCCGTCGCACCGGTGCCCGTGGCGCGCTCGCGACGGCGACCTGGGCGCCCGCGGCCTTCATCGCTTGGCTCGCGGTCCTCTGGCGTATGACAGGCGACCAGAAGGCGCTCTTCACCGCGGAGGCCAACTGGGGGACTCGTCCGGCCGTGCCCTTACAGGCCTTCGCCGACCTGTTCGACCCGAGCGTGTACGGGTTCCCGTACTTCGTCCTCGCTTTCACCGTGCTCATCGGGGCGCTCGTCATTGTCGCGTGGCGGATCCTTCGGCCCAGCCTCGCCGCGTATGCCACGGTCGTCTTCCTCATCTCGATCGCCACCGGATCGCTCACGTCAGCGCCGCGCTACTACCTGACGATCTTCCCGGCTTTCGTGGTCCTCGCGCTGGTCGCTCATCCCTGGGTCGGTCGAACGTACGTCGCGCTCGGTACGACGATCGGAGTCATCTTCACTGCGATGTACGCGCTCTGGTACTGGGTAGCGTGAGCCGTGTGGCCGCCGTTTGTCGCGCGAGCGTGGCGAGCGCCAGAGCGCAGAGGAGCAGGACACCCAGAAAATGCATGGCGATTGGCACGAGGGTGCCGACCTGCTGCGGTTCCATCAAGAGCCACGAGAGAACGACCGCGCCGACGATCGCGGCGCGCTCGCGTGACCCGCGTGCGGCGGCGCGGCGCAGCGTGTCGGCGGCGAGCGGTAGCGAGAGGATGAGGAACGTGGTCCAGAAATAGCCGAAGGGCGCGAGGTAGCCGGCGGTCGCGAGCGTCAGTCCGTGCCATGTGTCTTCATTCGCGCGATCGCGGCGCGCGGCGATCCCCGCGAGAAGGGCGACGAGGACCGAAGCGACCGCGAGCACGAGAGGAAACCATTCCGACCAGAAGATCGTCGCGAGCGCCGGAGGACCCGGCCGTGCGATGTGGGCGTAGACCCAGTCCTGCTCGAGGATCCGCGGCGCGAAGCGAACGTATTCGGCGGTGCGGTCGGGCAGCGCGAGCGCGCTCGTGACCAGGGCGGCCGTGCCGATCGCCGCCCCGGCCGCGACCGGCCGCCACCGTCCCGCCGCCACATAAAAAAGGAGGAGGTTGAAGGGCAGGAACTTGAGCCCGACGGCGGCCGCGAGGAGGACGCCCGCCGGGAGGGCCCGCGCCCGCAGACGCCAGGCGGCGAGAGCGAGGGCGAGCGAGATGAGGTTCACGTTCCCGAGGGTCACTTCGAGGACGAGGGCCAGGAAGAAGACGTAGCCGGCCGCAGCCCAGGGCCGCCAGGAGGGAGGGAGTGGGCGAATGAGGGCGATGCCGACCGCCGCGGCGATCGCCACTTGCAGCGCGGTCCAGAGCGGGAGGACGGCCTCGTAGGGCAGGAGCGCGAGCGGCACGAAGAGGATCGCGACGGCCGGCAGGTACCGAAATTCGTCGGGCAGTCCGAGGATCGTGTCGGGGCCGGGATAGAGCGGCGCGCCGGTCAAGAGATGCCGGCCCGCGAGCCAGTAGGCGCGGAAGTCGTATCCGGCGGGGAGCGCGCTCGCCACCACCAGCGCCGCGAGCAGCGCGAGGACCGCGACGACGACACCGGCTGACCAGACCAGGCCGCGCGCGTTCACCGCTCGGTGGGCTCTGGCTCGAACGACGGACGCGACACGAAGTCGACGCGCCGATGCGTCGAATCGCAGAACGGCTTCTTTGCCGAGTGGCCGCAGCGGCAGAGTTTGACGGTGTGACCCTCCGGGACGAAGTGTTCGTGCCCGTCGACGTCGAGGATGGTGAGCGGGCCGGTGACGACGTACGGCCCGTTCGCCTCGGTGCGAATCGTCGGTCCTGCCACCGTGCTACAGGCTAGATAACCCGGGAAAGCGCAGGCCTATTCACTCAGGTTTCGTACGAAGAAGTCGAGGGTCATCTGGATGATCTCGCGCGATCGCTCGTCGTTGTCGCGGATGTCGAACCCATGCTGGCCGGTCGGATGGTCGAGAACGGTGAGATCGATGCCGCGCTGCCGGGCTCGACGGATGAACGTGTCCGTGCCTTCGAGGATGCCGGCACCGTCGCGCCCGGCACGGGCGAGAAGCAAGGGTGGCAGGTCGGGCGTATCCGAATCGAGCGCTGTGACGGCCGACCAGCGCCGGATGGCTTCGTCGACCGGCGGACGAATCTGTTCCCGGTAGGGCGCGAGGTCCCAGATCGTGTAGAACCCCGCCGCACAGCGAAGCCAGTCCGGACGGAGCTGCAGCAGCGGAGCTAGCCCGAATGGGGCCCCGGCGGAGAAGACCCATAGCCCCACGCGCATCGGGTCAACGCCGAAGGCCGCTGCTCCGCCGCGCACGAAACCTATCGCCGCGTGGACCTCCGCCGCGATCTCGGCCGTGTGCTGCCCGTCGACACCCGAGCGATGGTTGAACGGGACGCCGATGAGCCCGAGCGCCGCCAGATGCTCGCCGTACGAGCGGAAGACGGCCCAATCCTTCGCCGTCGCGATGACGTCCTCGGGCGCGTCGCCGTTGACGAGGAACACCACCGGGCGCGGCCGGTCATCGCCCGGCGGCCGGTACACGTCGAGCTGCAACACGCGCGCGCCCTCGGTCCGGTACACCACATCGCGCTCGACGCGCGCGCCCGATGGCGGCGCGAGGACTGTGGGTGCGACGTGCAGGTCAGCGGGCATCACGCGTTCTCGCCGTGATACCTGCCTTTGTATCCCTCGCCGGTCGGTGCTGAAAGCCTGAAGAAGACGAGCTGCGCGACCCGCGCGCCGCGCTGCAAGCGATAGCCGCGCGAATTGAGCACGGAGAGCAAACCCTCGCCCCGGCCCGAATATCCGGCATCCCACACCGCGCCGTGGATAGCCACACCCGACCGAAGCAAGCTCGAGCGTGGCCGCGACAGCGCCATGAGATCGCTCGGCAGGTTCACCTTCTCGCGGTACGTGATCACGTACGCGCCCCGGTGAAGATCCCACCAACCGTCCTTATCGGTCTGCACGTCCTCGCGCGCCGCGGGCTCGCGCACGGTATCGGCGGCCCCCAGGAGTCCCGGCGATGTGAGGCGCTGGACGCGTTCGACCCGCAGATCGACGCCGTTGGGCTGGAGCTGCAGCCCAACGTCGACGTCCTCGACGAGCGCCGGCGTGCTCGCGAGGGCCGCGCGAAGCTCTTCACGGGAGAGGACCGTCACGTCGAGCGGATGCTAGCCGGGGTCCGAAGGACGGAGTCACAAGACCGATGCCAGAATCCCCGCGTGCCTGGACCTGCTGCCGGGGCGCCAAAGACCGTCGCCATCTCGAAGACCGTCATGTCGCGCACGATGCTCCCGTCCGACGCGAACCCGTACGGGAACGTGCACGGCGGCGAGGTCATGAAGCTCATCGACGAGGTCGCCGGCGCCGCCGCGACGCGTCACGCCCGCGCGCGGGTCGTGACCGCGCGCATCGATGAGCTCTCGTTCCTCGCGCCGGTCTACGTCGGACATCTGGTCACGGCAAAGGCGTCGGTGAACCACGTCGGCCGGACGAGCATGGAGATCGGCGTGCGTGTCGAGGCGGAGGACATGCTGACCGGGAACGTGGTGCACGTGGCCTCGGCCTATCTCGTGTTCGTCGCCACCGACGAACGCGGGCAACCGGTCCCGCTTCCGCCGCTCGTGGCCGAGACGGACGATGAGAGACGCCGGCTGTCGGCCGCCGAGGCCCGGCGCGCGCTGCGGCTAAAGAGGCCGCGAACCGCATAGTCGCTTCGCTCGTCGTCGCCATCGTCGCCGCGCTCGCGAGCGAGCTCGCGGTCGCGGACTCCTAGGCGACGTAGACTCCTCGCGTCTTCGGGGAGGTGTGTATGAGAGGGGCCACTCGCATTCTTGCGCCATTCCTGGCGACGCTGCTGGTCGCCGCCGCGTGCAACGCGCCGCGGGCGACATCGTCCGCGACGCCTGTCGCGACCGGCACGCCGAGCTTCACCGGAAAGACGCTGAACATCGTCACCGGCGGCACCGGCGCGGTGTACATCGTCTACGGCGCGGGACTCGCCGAGCTGCTCAACAAGAGGCTCGGGACGGCCGCGAGCGCACAGTCGACGACCGCGTCGGTCGACAACATGAAGCTCATCCGCGACGGCAAGGCCGACCTCGCTTTCACTCTCTCGGACACGCTCTTCGACGCGGTGAACGGCACCAACACCTTCGCGCCGCCCGAGAAGAAGGTGGATGCGAAGGCCCTCGCCGTCCTCTACTCGAACGCGACTCATCTCGTCGTCAAGGACGGCGGCGGGATCAACGCCGTCACCGAGCTCAAGGGCAAGCGCGTCTCGATGGGGACCGCTGGGAGCGGCACCGAGGTCATCGCGAACCGCACGCTCGAGGCCTATGGTTTGGACCCAGCGAAGGACATCTCGCGCGAGCGCCTCGGGGCCCAGGACTCGGCGAATGCGCTCCGCGACAGCAAGATCGATGCGTTCTTCTTCAGCGGCGGCTTGCCGGTCCCGGCAGTGCTCGACCTGTCGACCGCGACGAAGATCAAGCTTCTGGACCTTACCGACAGCATCAAGAAGATGGCCGATAAGTACGGCCCCTTCTACTTCTCGTTCAAGGTTCCGAAGACCACGTACAACACCGCCGCGGACGTGACGGTATCCGGCGTCGCGAACCTTCTCGTCGTGCCTTCGAACTTCGATCCCGCGCTCGCTCAAGCGATCCTGGCGACGATGTTCGACAACAAGGACGATCTGGTGAAGGTCCACGTCGCCGCGAAGGACCTCGTGCTCGAGAGCGCGACCGTGGGCTCCCCGATCGACTTCCACCAGGGAGCGATCGACTATTACAAGTCCAAGAACGCGTGGAAGAAATAGCGCTCTCGTCGCGCTGATCGCCGTGATCGTGACCTCGCTGGGGGTGGCGCTCGCCACCCCCGTCGCTGTCCTCAGCGTCGACGACGGGATGACAGAGTTCGTGGCCGCGCTCGACCGCGACGAGTCGCTCACCTACTCGTACCGCCAGTCGATCTATCAGGTGCCGGTCTATGAGGAGCTGACTCGCGCCGGCACCGGACTGCGGATCGAGCGCGTCCGGTCGCCGGACGTCCGCTCGGTCGAGTACTTCGGCTGGAAGGGCGAGCCGGCGCAGGAGGCGAACGGGCTCTGGATGGAGGAATCCCCCGCGACCGTCGTCATGGATCCCGAGCTCGTCGTCCGCATCACAGCCGCCGGCGAGCAGGCCTTCTCGACGTCGCGGTGGAGGTTGGATCTCAGGCCGCGCTTCGGGGAGACGGTCGTTCGTGTGCGCGCTCAGGACCGGCCGTGGCTGGTCGCCGTCCTCGAGGGCGTGCGCTGAGCGAACGGCCCGAGCCCGAGATCATCGCGCGTCCGGATCTGGACGCGGTCCTCGCCGAGGACAAGACCAAGGAGCTCATCGAGCAGTTCGAGTCCGAGGCGAAGACCCGGACGTTCAGCGGCCTCTGGGACGGCGTCGTCACGGCGCTCTCCGTCGCCACGACGCTCTTCGCCCTGTACTACGCCGCGGCGGGCGCCGAGATCCCGATGACCAACGTCGTGCTCGTGCCCTCGTTCCGCATCCTCGGGCAGACCATCACCACGCCGCAGATCTACGTGATGATCTTCCTCACCTCGATCCTCATCCTGACCTTCCTCCTCTACCCCATGCATCCCCGCTTCATCAAGAGCGTGAACGTCGTCGACCTGGTTCTTGTTGCCGCGTCGATCGCGATCACCGCGTACGTCTTCCTGAACTTCGAGACCGTCATCTACCGCGTCAACAGCCCCAATCAGACCGACTTCGTGTTCGGCGTCGTCGCCATCGTCACCGTCCTCGAGGCTGGGCGACGGACGATCGGCTGGCACCTGCCGGCGATCGGTCTGGCGGCGATCGCCTACGCGTACTTCGCCGATTTCATGCCCGGGCCCTTCCGCGGCCCGCCGAAGGACCTCGACGACATCGTCTCGAACCAGTACCTCGGACTCGACGGCATGCTCGGCACCCCGCTTCAGGTCGCGGCGACGTTCATCATCCTGTTCACGATCTACGGCGCCATCCTCGAATACACCGGCGCCGGCAAGTTCTACGTCGACCTCGCGTTCGCGCTGACCGGCCGGCGCCCCACGGGCGCGGCGCGGACCGTGACGATCGCGTCATTCCTGCTCGGCACCGTCTCGGGATCGGGGGTAGCGACGACGGTCACGCTCGGCTCGATCACGTACCCGATGCTGAAACGCGCCGGGCATGATCGAGAGTCGAGCGGCGCCATCCTCTCGGCGGGCGGTATCGGTGCCGTGATCTCGCCCCCGGTGCTCGGACCGGCGGCATTCCTGATGGCCGAGATCCTTGGGATCAGCTACCTGCAGGTCGTGATCATGGCCATGATGCCGACGATCCTCTATTACCTCGGCATCCTGCTGATGATCGAGGTCGACGCGCGCCGCCTCGGCGCGCGGGATATCGCGCTCGACGCACCGGGGTTCTGGGAGCTCACGAAGCGCTACTGGTACCAGTACACGTCGCTCTTCGCGATCATCGTCTTCCTCGTCGCGGGGTTATCGACGATCACCGCGATCTTCTGGTCGATCATCGTCGCGATCCTCGTCTCCTACATCCGCACGGAGACGTCGCTCACTCCACCCAAGCTCATTCGGGCGCTGGCCGGCGGCACGAAGCAGGTGCTCTCGGTCGCCGCGACGACGGCAGTCGCCGGAATCGCCGTAGGGATCCTTCTCCAGACCGGGCTGGGCCTCAAGATCTCGAGCCTCATCCTCTCGCTCGGCTTCGGGAACCTCGTCGCGACACTCGTAGTGTCGGGGATCGTCCTCTGGGTGCTCGGCCTCTCTCTTCCGATCACCGCGACCTATCTGGTCGCGGTGCCCACGGTGGTGCCGGCGCTGATCACGCTGGGCGTTCCCGCGCCGGCGGCGCACATGTTCGTCTTCTACTACGCGGTGCTGTCGGAGGTGTCGCCGCCGGTCGCGCTCTCGCCGTTCGCGGCCGCTGCGATCACCGGCGGAAACCCGTACAAGACGATGATGCTGACCTGGAAATACGCGCTCCCCTGCTTCCTCGTGCCCTTCATGTTCACGCAACCGGACGGTCTCGCGATCCTCTGGACCGGTGTCACGATCCCCGAGGCGCTCCTCGCGTCGGTCTCCGCGGCCATCGGGATCACGGCGCTCGTCGCCGGCGTGGGCGGATATCTGCTACGGCCGACGAGCCTCATCGAACGCGCGCTGCTCGTCCTCGGCGGCGTGCTGCTCGTCGCCCCGGGTCTCCTCGCGGACATCGCCGGGCTCACACTCTTCGTGATCGCTGTGGCACTCCAGGGCACACCGCGCTTGCTCGCCCGCCTTGCGACACGCCGACCGGTCTGAGGGCACCCGAACGACCGAGGCCCGCACGCGTTATGTCTGTGTCAGACGCTCTGCGCGGGGAGGTGCCTTCGGGATGCCTGACGTCATCCGCTACGAATGCGTCGCCAAGACCCACCAGCACGGGCAGACCATTCGTGAGGGCGGCTTGACCGTCCACCGCGGTGGATGGGCCTACTGCGGCACCGAAGAGCCGGACACGCCTCATCAATGGATAGCAACCGGGGGCATCGCTCTCGAGCAGCTCGTTCGCCGCTCGCGACGGCCTGGCGTCACCGAAACCACCAGTTAGATCAACGACCCGGTCCTGGTCCCTGCGCACCTGAGTCCGCTCGCGCGCCTGTTGCGCGCCAGGGATCGTTAGCCCCGCTCGGCGACTGCTATCGCTGCGCGCCTGCGTTAGGAGCTCGTGCGGGAGCCCTTCGTCTCGCCCTTGGCGCGACGAGTCTTATTGGTCGTGGCGGCGGCGATGCGCTCCGCGACCTTATTCGAAAGTCCGCGTGCGGTCTCGCTGCGCTTGATGTGCTCGTACTGCCGCTTGCGCTTCGCGCTCTTCACACCACGCGGTGGCATAAGTACCCTCCAGGTCGTATCTCTTTTCGGTCAGCAACCGCAAAATCCGGACCACCCGACCGGCTCATCGGTAGGCTTCCTCTGATGAGGACGCGCGTCCTGGCGATCGCGCTCGCGGCCCTGACCGCGTGCGCGCCGCGGCCGGTGGACCGTGACGCACCGACATCGCCGCCGCCGGTCGCACGCTTGCTCGCCACGGCCGGCGCCGAGCCCAGCGCGGTGACCACGCCATCATTGTTCCCGCCGACGGTACGCCCGGAGCCGCCCCCTCGCGTGACGCGTGAGGTCGGAGGCATCGAGTTCGCGCTCGTCCCCGGCGCGGCGGACCTCCGGATCGAGACGTCGCTTTCTCGAGACGACGAGGCGGTCGTCGCGAGCGCGGTCGCATCGGACATCCCCGCGGTCGAGCGCGAATTCGCCCGATCGTTCGTCGGCCGCCCCGTGATCTACGTCTTCGCCAGCACCCCCGGTTACACGGACGGGTTCGTCCGCATCTTTGGGTACGGAAAGGCGACCGCGACCTTCGTCGCCGATAACTCGGTGTCCTTCTTCGAACCATCGTTGCGGCTGATCGCGGTCAACTGGGAAGCCGTTCGCGATCGCCGGCCGATCGCCGCGATCCGACACGAGCTCACGCACCTTCTCACCCTCGACGCCTGCGCGCCGCGGTGCGACCTCGTCCCGGCCTGGCTGAATGAGGGCCAAGCGCGTCTTGCGGAGGCGCTCGTTCCCGGCAGCGACTGGCGGCTCGTTCGGGTCCGCTACGAAGCCGCGTCGATGGCCCAGACCGGCACGCTCATCCCGCTCAACGCGCTCGTATCGCAGCTCGCCTGGAACGCGCTCACTGACTGGGCGGGCTATTTCAAATACCAGGAGGCCGCACGTGTGGTCGAGCTCCTGCGCGAGGATATCGGCGGGGATGCGCCCATCGCGCTCCTCTACGAGCGGATGAGGCGTGGCCAAAACGTGGCCCAGGCGTACGCCTCGCTCACCGGCCGCCCGTTCCCCGAGTTCGTTTCCGGCCTCGCCGAGCGGATGCGCGAGGCCGTCCCGCAGGCGCCGGGGCTCATCGCGGTCGCGCCCGAGAGCTACCTCCTCTACGGATTCGCGCCCGCGACGACGGTCACGGTGACGATCAGCGGCCCGCGCGGCAGCGAAAGCTGGCCGATGGTCATCTCACCGTTCGGCTCGAACTTCGACGGCGTGCCACCGACGCGCGCTCGCGGCGGCTACACGATCAGCGCGCAGGATGCGAACGGTGTCTTCACCGCGAAGATCAGGAAGGTGGACCAAGGCTCGCCCGGGGACTTGCGCTAGGCGGCGAGCCAGCGCTCCACCTTGCCGATGTAGCGTTTCGGATCCTTTGCAAACCGTTCGAGACATCCCGGCCCGCAGAACGCGTATTCGCGCTCGGGGCGTTCGAGCGTCAGGCCCTGCTCTCGCTGCTCCGCGACATCCACGACCATGTCGCAGACCGGATCGAGGATCTTGCCTTCGCGCGTCATAGGACCAAGGTAGCGCGCCCACGAAGGTCCCCCATCCGGGGTAGCCGAAATCTCCCATCCCGTACGGTGTTCACAAGCGCGCGGCCAGCGCGCAAAGTGCCCGGCGTGGAGCAGGTGGCCGGCGGACCCTGGGACCGCGCAGGCGTGGACCGCGAGACCTGGCACGCCGCGCGGATCATGGCCATGGCGATCAGAGAGACGGCGCGGCTGGCCCTCGATCCGACCTCGGGCAACGAGGCCTCCACCGATGATCACGAGCGTCTGGGCGAATATGCCGACGACCTTCTGTCGGCCGTTGAAAAAGGTGACCCCGAGACGGTCGCGATGCTGTCGCGGCGCGCGCAGCGCCGAGCTAAAGCGATCTTCGGCTAAGGCCGGCCCCGCCGGCCGCTGGTGCTCGGCGCGTCGGTTCGCGTGACGGTGAAGGTGCTGCCGTCATGTCCGAGCACCGACGGCTGCGCGATCGCCTGCCCCGCCCCGTTGATCATCGTGATCGCCCTCGCACCGAGCTCCGCAAGCGTTTGGCTCTTCCCGTTCTGCACCGCACTGCCGGCGGTGACGCGCAGCGTCCCGAACTGATCGAGCGGTACGAGTCCGCGGCCGGCGCTCGGTGCCTCCTGGATCCACTCCGCGGACGAGTTGGACGAGCTGTACTGCACCGTGACGCTGTAGTTCGCTTTCGTGGTGTCGTTGTTGATCGTGATGATCCAGCTGTTGCCGGACTTCTGGGTGAGCGTCGCCGTGACGGCGTCGCCGGCGCGCACTGCGAGCGGGACGGTGTGCGAGGTCTGCGGGAGCATCTCGGTCCAGGCGGAGTACTCGACCATGCCGTCCGCGCTCACCATCGCCTGCGTACCGGCTTGTAGCAGGTCGCGGCCCGAGAGGCCGCCGATGCCGACCCACGTCGCGTCGGCACCGATGCTCGTGCTGGTCACCGTCGGCACGATCCACGAGCCGGTGACCGAGGTGAAGACGCCGCCCGTCGCGGCATAGCCGGACCAGTTGCTCGAGCGGCTCAGGGCCGCCGCGGGCGTGCCCGGCTGCGTGACGCTCGGTGAGGTGCCTGTTCCGGGCTCGATCACCCGCGAATCGGGCTGCACGTCCGCGGAGATCCGCCATGCGCCCGACAGCTGCGTGAGGGTGTACTCGTTGCGGTCGGTACGCTCGTCGTTCGACCCGTCGTTGTAGGTGGATCGCCAGGTCTCGAACGCGGTCGCCTGGGCGATCGTGCCGCTCACGATGACGTCGCCCCACGCGATGTTCGTAAGGGTGATCGACGTGACGCCGCCGCTTGCGAGATCGCGGTTCGTCTGCACGAGCTCCTGGTAGTACGAGTCGGTGGCGATGTCGCGCATCAGCGTGTCGTCGCTTTTGGCGAAGGCCCGCGCCTGCGCGTGATTCGCGCGCTCGATGACGTCCTTGATCGCGGTTACGGTGGCGGTGCCGGTGGTGTTCGTCGTCGTTGTCGTCGTGGTGCGCGCGGCGGGAGTCGGGGCGACGAGACCGCGCGCGCTCGAGACGACGCCCGCGAGGTCGAGACGCCCGGTGAAAACGGCGAAGGCGAAGGCCAGCACGCCGATCGCCAGAAGGCGCATCGCGCCCTGGCCCCCGGTCTTCTTCGGCGGCGGTGGCGGCGTGGGGGTCAGCGGTGCGGTGGTCGCAGGATCCGAGTCGTACATGCGCATAGCCTCTCGCGCCGGGCTCAGAGCGGCTTAAGAGCGCCCTGAGCGCGGCTTAAGAATTGCGCGCCCTCTCGGCTAAGAAGCCGCCTGCTTCGGCGCGAACATGGCGCGCGCGCCGAGCGCGAGCACCGCGCCGACCAGCACGATCACGAGCCAGGCTCCAAGAAGCCAGTCCGGGTAGGCGAGGCCAAGCAGCCGGTCGAGCGACCAGGCCCCGTTGCCGATGAGCGCGACCGCGAATGCGGCCGCCGCCAGCGGCACCGGGAACTCCCAGCCGACCTTGCCGCCGCCGGCCCAGAACCCCTGTGACCAGTGCGCGACGATGGCGACGACGACGAGATCCCCGGCAACGACCCCGGGTCCGAGCGGACCGCCGAGTCCGAGGACCATGAGCGTGCCGCCACCGGCCTCGGCCAGCGTGGCGACGACCGCCCACAAGATCCCTGGGCGGAGGCCGATGCCATTGAACCACCCGGCGACGCCGGCGATCGAGCCGCCTTTGCCGACCCAACCGAGCTTCAGGAAGCCGTGCATCGCGACGACCCCACCGACCACGACGCGAAGTACGAATATCGCGAGATCCACATTCATCGGAACAGTCCCTCCCGCTGCGGGTTCGCCGGAACAACAGCGCGCCGGCGCGGATACTTCCCAAAGGCTAGTACTTACCGAAAAGTTAGTATGATGCGGTGGTCACCATCGCGAATCCGCCGCCCGAGCTGCGCGCCAGCCCCGCCGCGGAGAGCTGCGCCGTGGAGAAGGCGCTCGCGGTCGTCGGCGCCAAATGGACGCTGATCGTCCTTCATCACTTGATGGACACGCCCAAGCGGTTCGGCGAGCTGCAGCGTCTGGTCCCCGGGGCCTCTCCAAAGATGCTGACGGTCCGTTTGCGGGAGCTCGAGCAGCTCGGTCTGCTCACTCGTACGGTCCACGCCGAGATCCCGCCGCGCGTCGACTACCAGCTCACGCCACAGGGCCGAAGCCTCCGGCCGATCATCGACTCGATCGAGAAATGGGGCCGTAGCCTCCGTCCCGCGAAGCGCTCGGGCTAGCGGATGCGCGGGGTCCTGCGTGGCTTCTGCATCATCGCGCTCGCGGTCGGTGCGACCTGGATCTTCCAAGGTATCGGCGCCCTTCCCGGGTCGTTCATGACCGGCCGGAGCGAGTGGGCGGTCGCCGGCGCGGCCCTCGCGGCCGGCGCCGTAGTGGTGCTCTGGCTCGCTCGCTCGGCGCGCCCCGGTCGAGGTCGCTAGGACTCTGCAGCGACCGCTTCCTTGGCCTCTCTGAGGATTAGGGCGCTCAGGGTCCCCGCAGCGACAGCAGGTCGGTAAGGGACCGGGCGCTGGCCGCCGCACCCAGGCGCGAAAGGCCGAACGTATCCTCGATCGTCGCGAGAAGCGAATAGTGGTCGTAGAGCTCCGCCGAACGGCGCGCGGCGGGATCGGGCGTCACCACGATAAGCGGGACCAGGTTCGCGCGATCTCCTTCGTCACCTTCGTCCCACACGACAAACAAGGCGCCGCGTTCGCGGAAAGAGGCTGACGCGACGATCCGCGCGACCAGCTGCGCCAGCCAGGGGCCGGCCTCCGCGAGGGCGCAGTCGTGCCCGTCGTGGCACAGGCCCGGAGTGATCCACACGAACTGCGGCGTCTCGCCGGCGAGATCCGCATCCAGCGCATCGAACGGGACGACGTTCTTGGGACAGGCACCGCCGTAGTACGCGAACGGATTGTGCTTGAGCGCATAGGGATAGGGACTGTTGCGGCAGCCGCCCGCGGTCAGGCCTTCCATGTACGCACGCCAGGACACGCCCGCCATCGAAAGCTGCGCGCCGATCCCGCCGGCAGGAAGCGCGTGATCGTCGTCGTCCGCCACGCCCCACGTGCTCCCTGAGGTCAGCGCCAGGTAGTTCGGAAGACTCGGCCGCGCGACCGCGTGATAGTTCGTGGCGACGCGGTATTTCGACGCGAGCGTCCCGACCGCAGGCGCGGCGAGCGCTCTCGCAAGCGACGCGTTCTCCATCACGATCACGAACACGTGCGGCCGCCCCGGCGCGGCGCTCGCGACCGCGGATACCGCCGGCGTCTCGCTCGGTGACGGCGTCGGCGCAACCGGTGCGGTCGGGGCCGGCGCCGTCGCAGCCAGCGCGGTCGGGGCCGGCGCCGTCGCCCTCGGCGACGCGCAGGCGCTGACGATCAGCGCGATCGTGAGCCAGCTCCCCGCTGCTATGCGCATCCCACCTAACTCTCCCGTCGCGACCTTGACGCTCCCGCCCTGACCACCCGATGCGCTCGATTCGTCTCGTGCGTACGGTACCTGTTCGACGCCGCGACGGCCAGGACAGGTCGACCCCAACGACGATCGCCCCAGGCTCGGCGCCCGGGGCGATCAGTTTTTTCGATACGAGTCTTCGCGCGAGGTCAGATCAGATCGGCTCGAACACCCACTCGTGGCGTGTCAGCGGGGCCCAGGGACGGACGCGCCAGCGCTCCGGGGCGAGGGCCGCGCCCCCACGACTGCGAACACAGCGGCGCACCTCGATCTCGAGATCGGCGAGAGTGACGCGGCCCACCTTCGCTCGCCAGATGGCGCGAAGAGCGAGGATCGCGTCGAGCGCGGCGTTTGTGTCCATACCTACATAACGCTCCACGCCTGCCATGCGGTCTGCGCTCGAACGAACGGGGGGTGCGACGTGTCCAACAGGTTTCGGTCCACGCCGTTTGTCAAGGCACGCGTCATGCCAGGACACGTTGCGCCCACCTGCGACCGGATCCGGTAGCAGGCACGTTTCGATCGCCCTAATGGGCCGCGGCGGCCTCCGCCACGAGCCGCGAGAGCATCTCCCCACGCACGCGGCTGACATCCTCCTCGTACTTCAAGAGGACGCCGAGCGTGCCGTCCAGCGTCTCGAGATCGAGATCCGCGGTGCCGAGCGCACCGAGCGCCGTCGCCCAATCGAGCGTTTCCGCGACGCCGGGCTTCTTGAAGAGATCGTCGCGCCGAAGCGCCTGCACGACGGCGACGACGCTGCGTGCGAGGCGCTCCGGAACGTCGGGCAGGCGGCGCGCGATGATCGCCAGTTCGCGCTCGACGGTCGGGTAGTCGATCCAGTGGTAGAGGCAGCGGCGCTTGAGGGCGTCATGGACTTCGCGAGTACGGTTCGATGTGATCACGACGGGCGGGGGCGCGGCAGCGCGGAAGGTACCGAGCTCGGGGACCGTGATCTGGAAATCGGAGAGGAGCTCGAGCAGGTACGCCTCGAACTCCTCATCCGCTCGGTCGATCTCGTCGATGAGCAGGACGGGGCCGCTTGCGTCGGTGATGGCTTCGAGGAGCGGGCGCTTGATGAGGAAGCGCTCGCTGTAGATCCTGTCGCGCGCTTCACCCGCGCGACCCTCACCTTCGGCGAGACGTATCTCGAGGATCTGCCGCGGATAGTCCCAGTCGTACACCGCGGTCGCGACATCGAGACCTTCGTAGCACTGCAGGCGGATCAGGCGACGGCCGAGCGCGGAGGCAAGCGCCTTCGCGATCTCGGTCTTGCCCACTCCCGCCTCGCCTTCGACGAAGAGCGGTTTGCCGAGGCGGAGCGCGAGGTACAGCGTGACGGCGAGTCCGCGATCGGCGACGTAGCGCTCACCTTCGAGGGCTGCGGCGACCTCGTCCACGGATGAAGGCTCGAAGGCGCTCCCCATGTGCGCCAGAAGTCTATGGGGGTACGAGGCCCCAATCGATCGGCGTGCGCCGGCGTTTCCCCCCTGCGCCGGCGCACGCTCGTGCTGGGGTCGACTAGCCTCGGGCGCGCTGCGTCGCGCGCTCCAGCGCGCGTTTCGCGTACACGCTGACGAGATGACGCCGGTACTCGGAGGATGCCGCCAGGTCCGATAGCGTGGTCATCCCCTCCGCGGCTTTCGCGGCCGCCGCGGCGATCGCCTTCGCGTCGCCCTTCGTGCCGGTGATGGCCCGCTCCGCGGCCGTCGCGCGGAATGGCGCTTCAGCCGCGCCGGTGACGCCGATCGCAGCGCGCTCGATGGTGCCGTCAGCTTTCGCGGTCACCACCGCCGCGACCCCGACCACGGCGAACCGCGATGCGGGATGCCGGAACTTGAGATACGCGCTGCCGGTACGGCCGGGCTGCGCCGGAAAGCGGATCTCGGCGGCGATCTCGCCCGGTGCCAGCGCGGTCTCGAACGGGGCCTTGAAGAATTCGCGCGCCGGGATGTCGCGCTTCCCTTTGCTTCCGATCGCGCGGATGATCGCGTCGAACGCGAGAGTCGGTGCGGGCTCGTCGGCCGCGGGATCGGCATGAGCCAGGCTTCCGCCGATGGTGCCGCGCGAGCGTACTTGAGGGTCGCCGACTGCGGCCGCCGCCTCGGCCAGCGCGGCGAGCTTCGCCCCGATCGTCCGGTCTTCGGCGATCGAGCGATGCGTCGCGAGCGTGCCGACCACGATCGTCCCGTCGGCTTCGGCGCGGATGTCGCGGAGCGATGCGATCTTGCGGATATCGACAAGCGTGTCGGGCTGTGCCAGCCCGAGCTTCATGAGCGGAAGGAGGCTGTGCCCGCCAGCCAGCACCTTGCCGTCACGGGAACGACCGAGTGTCGCGATCGCTTCCTCGATCGTCGAGGGGGCCTGATAGCTGAAGGGGTGCGTGATCATCGCTTTCCCTCCCCCTTGGACTTCAGGGTGGCCCGCCAGATCTTCTCCGGCGTGAGCGGCATGTCGAGGTGCTTGATCCCGAGCGGCGAGAGCGCGTCGATCACGGCGTTGACCACCGCTGGCGTCGAGCCGATCGTGCCCGCCTCGCCAACGCCCTTCACGCCGAGCGGGTTCGTCTTCGTGAGCGTGACCGTGTGGTCGAGCTTGAACGCGGGCACGTCTTCGGCGGTCGGGACGTGGTACTCCATCATGCTTCCCGAGAGCAGCTGGCCGTTGTCGTCGTAGACCGCGCCCTCGTAAAGCGCCTGCCCGATGCCCTGCGCGATGCCGCCATGGAGCTGCCCCTCGACGATCATCGGATTGATCTGGCGGCCGCAGTCGTCGCACGCCGAGTAGCGCACGAGCTCCACTGCGCCGGTCTCGCCGTCGATCTCGACCTCGGCGACGTGCGTGCCGAAGGGGAACGTGAAGTTCGGCGGGTCGTAATAGACCGTCGCTTCGAGCCCCGGCTCCATGCCCGCCGGCAGATTGTTCGCAACGTACGCCGCCATGGAGACGTCGCCGAAGTTCTTCGCCTTTTCGGGGACGCCCTTCACGAAGACCTTGCCGCCCTCGATGACGACGTCGTCGGGCGACGCCTCGAGCAGATGCGCGCCGATCTGGATGACCTTCTCGCGGATCTTCTCCGCGGCTTTGTGCACGGCGATGCCGCCCACCGGAAGGCTGCGGCTCCCGAACGTGCCGACCCCCATGCCCGGCGACTCGAACGTGTCGCCGTGCCGGACCTCGATGTCGTTCGGGCTGATCCCGAGGGCGTCGGCCGCGATCTGCGACCAGGAGGTCTCGTGGCCCTGACCGTGCGGAGACGTGCCGGTGAAGACCTGCACCGCTCCCGTCGGATGGACGCGGATGCGCGCGCTTTCGTAGCCTCCCCAGCCCACGCCGAGAGCTGAGTTCGCCTTCGACGGCGCGAGGCCGCAGATCTCGACGTAGCTCGAGATCCCGATACCCCGGTAGTTGCCGCGGCCCTTCGATTCGGCGCGACGCTTCTCGAACCCTTTGTAGTCGGCCATGGCAAGGGCGCGATCGAGCGCGGGGGCGTAGTTGCCGCTGTCGTAAGTGATGCCGGTGATCGTGTTGAACGGGAAGGCGTCAGGCGGGATGAAGTTCTTCCGCCGGACCTCCGCGGGGTCCATGCCGATCTCGTCGGCGAGGCGATCGATCGCGCGCTCCATCGCGTAGATGGCCTCGGGACGGCCGGCTCCGCGATAGGCATCCACCGGCGTCGTGTTCGTATACGCGCCGCGGATCTCGATGTCGAACGCCGGGATGATGTACGGTCCGGGAATGATGAACGCGTGAAGGATCGTCGCGCTCACCGGGGCGAACGCCTGTAAATAAGCGCCCATGTTCGCCACGGTTCGGATGCGGACCCCAAGGATGGTGCCGTCGCGCTTCGCGGCGACCTCGATGTCCCCTACGAGATCGCGCCCATGCACCGTGGCGAGGTATCCCTCACGCCGCTCCTCGGTCCACTTCACCGGGCGGCCGAGGGTCTTCGCGAGGTGCCCGACCAGGAGCTCCTCGGCATAGACCTGCAGCTTGCTGCCGAACCCACCGCCGACCTCAGGCGCGATCACGCGCACCTTGTTCTGCGAGAGCCCGAGGTTCAGCGAGGCGATGAGCTGTACGAAGTGTGGGATCTGCGTCGTCGACCAGAGCGTGAGCTCTCCTGCCTCGAACTTGGCTGCGGCCGAGCGGGGCTCCATCGCGTTCGCGATGAGACGCTGGTTCACTAAGTGCAGAGAGACTTTCACTTCGGCGTCCCCGAAGGCCTTGTCGATGTCCCCGCCCTTCACCGGATAGGTGAAGACGAGGTTCGTCCCGAGCTCCTCGTTGACGATCGGCGCGCCCGGCTCGAGCGCCTTGGTCGCGTCGACCACGACGGGGAGCGGCTCGTAATCCACCGTGACTGCGTCCGCCGCGCGCTTCGCGGCGTCGCGGGTCTCGGCCACGACCGCCGCGACGGCATCGCCGGCGTACCGGACCTTATCGGTCGCGATCGGCATGTGCTTCGAGGTGCTCTGCTTTGGGACCGAGATGAAGACAGGCAACACGCCGGTGGCCTCGAGGTCCTTACCGGTCAGCACCGCGACCACGCCGGGCTCCTTCGTCGCCGCTGACGTGTCGATGCGCCGGATCCGCGCATGGGCGTGCGGGCTGCGGACCAGGCTCACGTAGACCATCCCCGGGAGCGTCACATCGTCCGTGAACAGGCCGCTGCCGGTGATGAGGCGCGGGTCTTCCTTGCGCTGGAGGCGCGTCCCGATGTAGGTCGTCGTCGTGGCAGTGGTCATCGCTTCACCTCCGCGGCGACCTTCGACTGTGCGCTCATCGTCATCATTGCGGCTGCGGACCTGATGGCGTTCACGATGTTGTGGTAGCCGGTGCAGCGGCAGAGGTTGCCCTCGATCGCGTGGCGTATCTCGGCATCGCTCGGCGAGGCGTTGCGGGCGAGGAAGTCGACGGCGGTGATCATCAAGCCCGGGGTGCAGAAGCCGCACTGGAGCGCGTGTTCGCTCGCGAATGCGCGTTGGACCGGATGGAGCTCGCCGTTCTTGGCGAGGCCTTCGACGGTCACGACCTCGGCGCCGTCGGTCTGGACCGCGAGGATCGTGCAGGACTTCGTCGCGCGGCCGTCGACGAGGACGGTGCAGGCGCCGCACTGACTGGTGTCGCAGCCGACGTGTGTGCCGGTGAGCCCAAGCGTGTCGCGGAGGAGCTCGACGAGAAGCTGACTAGGTTCGACGTCCTTGGTCCGCTTCGTCCCGTTGACCGTGACCGTGATCGCCTGCGCCATTTCCTACCTCCTACCGCGCCGTTCGTCGCTCGACGATGCCTGGAGCGGCGGAGGGTGTGCATGCAAGAGACCTCTGAACATGGCCGCCCCCTTGATGCTCCCCGCCTCGGAAAAAAGGCGGCCTCAGGCTAGTTCCGGCGTAAAGGTCGGTCAAGGAGAGGACGCACCGCTCGGTGACTACTAGCATCCGAGCATGGGCAACTCACTCGACGTCGCGCGCTCATTCGTGCAGGCGGTGCAATCGCGCGACGCGGACGCCGCGGCCGCACTTTGCGCGGACGACGTCGTCGTGACGATCCCCGGCGTCCCCGTGCCCTTCCAGGGACGCGACGGCGTCCGTCAGATGATCCGCATGGCTCCGTCGGAGCTCGTGCAGAGCCTGCGCGAAGAGAAGGAGGAGGGGACGGACGTGCGCGTCACGACCCTGACCCGCGCTCCCGGCATCTTCGCCAACTACACGACCTGGCACTTCGAGACCGACGGCGAACGCATCCGCCGGCTCACGTTCGAGCTACGCGCCGCGAACTAGCGGCGCTTCGCCGTCCGCCTCCGAGTCGATGACGCCCGCGCCGTCGTTTTCTTCCGCGCCGTCGTCTTCTTCCGCGCGGTCGAGGTCTTCTTCGCGGTCTTCGTCGCGGCCTTCGCGCCGTTCGTGGGTTGCGACTGTTGCTGCCCGTTCGTCATCTTCGCGAGACCGATGACGTTGCCCTCGGGATCCGCGAAGAGCGCATAGGTGAGTCCCGCCATGTCCATCGGCGGCATCACCGTCCGCCCGCCTAGCCGCTCGACCTTGCTCAAGGTCTGCGCCGGATCGGGCGTCTCGACGTAGAACGTGATCCAGTTGCGGCCGTCCTGGCTCGCGCCGATGCCCCCGTTGATGCCGTGCCCCTTCGTCTTTGTGTCGATGATCCCGTAGTCCTGGGGATTGTTCGTGTCGATGCCCCAACCGAAGAGGTCCGCGTAGAACTTCTGCTGCGCCTTCGCGTCGCGCGCGTTCACCTCGAAATGCGTGACTGGATGCTTTGGCACGGCCTGTCCTCCCCTGCTACTAACTCAGGGGACACACTACGCCTGAACCCTGAACCGGATGCGCGACGACCGAGCGAGCTCCGCTACGGTTTGGTGAAGAGCACCGCGTTCGGGAGCTGGCGGCCGGGGCCGACCTTGTACGAACCGCCGATCCACATCGCGGCGGTGCCGCCGCCATCGAGATTGAGCGCGTCCCTTACGCCGAGCGCCTGGAGCGCAAACGCCGACTCGGTCATGGTGGCTCCGGTGACGATCGCCAGGTACACGTACGTTCCGTCGACGCCGATCGCGCCCTTGGTGCCGCGCAGCATTTGCGTAGGGCTCTGCTCGGCGGTCGAGTCGACGACCGCGCCGCCTTGGAGCAGGAGCGGATAGTTCGAGATCGCCGCGGTGGGCGGGGTCTGCGACGCGGAGCTTTGTGCGTAGGTGGCGCCGCGGCGGTAGAACGTGGGCGTCGCGCCGTTCCAGACCGCGAGACCGTTCTGGCTGTTGATCGCGCGCGGATTGAGCCACTTGCGCAGCACGCTGTTGAACACGGCGTACTCGTACGAGTTCACCTTGCTTGCACAGTCCGCGTAGTCCGGCGGGCAAAGATATGTGCCATTCATGCCGGCGTACGCGGCGTTCTCGAGTGCGTATTGGGCGAGCGGTTTGGCCGGGCAATTGTTGAAGCAGTCCGTGCTGTTCGCCGTCAACGTCTTCACCGTGACGTCGGAGAGCCGCTCCTTGATGAGGTGCACGCCGAACGTGCCGCGCACCGTCGCGACGTTCTGGAAGCTGTACCCGGTTCCGCTCGGCGCGGGAGTCGGCGGGGTGCCATCGGCGTTGAGGACGGTGACGAGCCAGAACACGCCGAAGTCCTCCATCCAGGTCGCGCCTTCGACGAGCGGACGCAGATAGAGGCGGTAGTAACCGGCCGTGGCGGGCGCCTGGATCGTGAACTGGAACCAGGCGACCTGGCCGGGCCCGACGTACGCGGCCGGCTGCATGGCGATGCGGTTGTAGCGCGGCCATCCCGTCGCCGGAGAACCGAGCGCGCCATCGCCGCCCAGCGGGCTCGCCGCATCCTGTCCCGGCTCCGGACCCCACGTCCCCAGATACGCGACCTCGCCCATGCGCCCGCTCACCCATCCCAGCGATCCGCTGTTGTAGTAGGCGACCGTCGCCGTCGAACGCTGCCCGGGACAGAGCGTGGGATATCCGCTCTGCCCGTACCACTGCGCGTGGAATCCGCCGATCCCCGCGGGAAGGCTCGCCGGCGGCGGGATACCAGGTCCGGTGCTACCGCTGCATGTCGCAGCCGCGGTCGCGGCACGCGCGATCGGCAATGGACCACCGAGCCAACTCACCATGAGGGCGACGACCGCCAACGGCGCGAGCACCCGCAATCCCACTCTTCACGGCTAACGCCGGTCGCGCCGCGGCAATACGAACGCCAGAGTCATGCGCCGATCTGATGATGCTTCGGTAGTCCAAGTTGCTACCGTCGAGCTACAGGTCCTAGCTCTTCGGTCCCGTCGCGACCAGATCGATGGTCACGCGAATCTCGTCCGTCACGCTCACGACGCGGAGCGGCACCGATGGCGCGGTCATACCGAAGTCGCCGAACTTCCAACTGGGATTCGCCGTGGCGGTGGCGGTGAGATCGCTGCCGTCGCGCTTGGCCACGACGTCGAACGTGACCTCCTTGGTCTTGCCGCGGATGGTCATCTTGCCGGTCAGTGTGAACGTGAAGCTGCCGTTCGTCGCGAGCGGCAGGGAGAGCCCGCTCACCTTTGTGGGCACGAACTCGGCCTTGGGAAACTGGCGGACCTGCAAGGTGTCCTGCTTGATGAAGCTGTCGCGATTGCGCTCATCGCTCGAGAGCGTGCTGACGTCGAAGCTGATCTTCGATCCCGATGCGAATGTGCCATCGCCGTTCAGGTCGAACGACCCGATCGCGCCGGTCGCGGTGAGCACGGCGTCGGATGGGAGGCTGACGCCGACAAGCTGCTCGCGAACGCGAATGGTGGTTTTCGATTTGTCGCTCACCGTCCAAACGCTGGCCGACGCCGCTGTGGTCGCAGCCGGCGTCGCGGTCGTCGTCGTCGACGGCGTGGGCGTCGAGGTCGTCGTGGCCGGCGAGGCGGATCCGCCGCACGCCGCCGCCAGGAAGCTCGCGAGGGCGGCGACCGCGATGGGACGAGCGGATGCAGGGTTCTTCACTCGGGGTACTCCTCAATGAGGCGTGTTCCGCTGACTTTACGAGCGGATCATGAAAGCGGCTCAAGCGAGGTCTAACAATTCCATAAGAAGGGCCTCATAACCGCTGACCGACGACGAATTGTTCTGGGAACTGATGATCCACCACGACCTGCACCACGGGCGGCGAGATCGGCGCCTTGCGCGACCTCCATCGCGCAACGCGTCGCGCGCCCGTTTTTAGAAGCGGGCGCTCTTCTCGAGAACGGTAATGACCGTGTAGATCCCGAGGTCGTCCATCCACGCCGCGCCGTCCACGACCCCACGTAGCGGGACCAGGAAGGTGCCTGGCCGCGTTCCCTTCACTCCGAAGCTGAACGTGGCGGCACCGCCCGGCGGAACGAGGTCCTCGGCCTGGACCGCCGGGCGATCCGGCGCCGGCCAGCCATCGCCGAGGAAGGCCAGCCGCGGATCGTTGTTCGAGATTCCCAGACGCGCTTCCTGCGAGGTGCCCTTGCGCCACGCCGTCGCGCCGGTATTGCGCAGGACGATCGAGACTCTCGCGGCCTCATGCGTGGCAATCTCGGGGAACGCCGTCTCAGAGACGAAGCTCGCATGGACGGTGGACGCGGTCGGCGGCGCGCAGAGGCTTGTGAGATACATGAAGTGTGGCCATCCCCACGTCGGACCGGGATCGGAGTGTGTGCTTCCCGGGACTTCGTTGTGGCCGACGACGTGCGCGCGATCGAGCGGGATCTCGTGGCGGGCTGAGATCGCGCAGGCGAGGACCGCGGCGGCGTAGTACTGCTCCGGCGTGAAGGCGGGATTCGTGATGCGATCGAGCTCGAGCTCGATGCCGATGGAATGTCGATTGAACCAGGCGCTGCCGGCGTGCCAGGCGGTGTCCGCTTCGCCCACGATCTGCGCAATGTGGCCGTCTCCACGGATGACGTAGTGCGCGCTCACATCAGAGGCACGAATGCTGAACGCCCTAAGGGTGCGCGCGTAGCTGATGGCGGTGTAATGGATGACGATGTAATCGATCGGAGCGCCGCCGCGGCCTTCCCAGTAGTTCGTCTGCGTGGGCAGCCATTCGGGCTGCGCGGCATATGGGAAGCGGGTCGCGGTCGCCGATCGCGGGGCCGAGGCGGCGCGAGGAGCCGGCGCCGGTTGCGGTGCCTCGGTCTGTTGAGCTACGGGCGCGGCCGGCGTACTCGCCTGATCGCTTTCGGCCAGCGGCATCGCGATGCCACTCCCGCAAGCGGTCCCGACGATGAGGATTCCCACCAACCCGAGCGAACGAAGCAACCGCTCCATCCTCCTATCGCCGAACGGTAGTAAGCAATAGGCGGTGCGTAATCCTGCTCGCTTGACGAGCAACCGTGCCCCAGGTCGCTCACCACGCAGGCGCGAGCGATCAGAATTTGCGAACTCTCAACCGGTGGAGCGGATCGACCTTTCAGCTTGCCGATCGGCGCGCTGTGTGGTCGCGTGTTTCGTTGCGACCGAAGAGAAACGTCAGCCGGCTCGGCGAAGCCGTGGATCGAAGAGATCGCGCAGGCCATCGCCGAGAACGTTGAACGAGCCGACGGCGAGAAGGATCGCAAGTCCCGGGAAGAGCGAGAGCCAGAGTTGGGTGCTGATGAAGTTCCGGCCCTCGCTGATCATGACGCCCCACTCGGGAGTCGGCGGCTGTGCCCCGAAGCCAATGAAGCTGAGGCCGGCCGCGGAGATGATGGCCGCGCCCATGTCGAAGCTCGCCTGGACCATCAGCGGAGCGAGTGCGTTCGGAAGGAGGTGCCGCGCGAGGATCCTTCCGCGCGACGCGCCGATCGCGCGCGCCGCCTCGACGAACTCGCGACGGCGCAGTGACAGAAGTTGGCCGCGCGTGAGCCGCGCGTAGACCGCCCAGGTGACGGCGGCGATGGCAATGATCGCGTTCGTGAGGCTCGGACCGAGAGCGCCCGCGATCGCCATCGCCAGGATGAGCGGCGGGAACGCGAGGAAGACCTCCGTGACGCGCATCAGCGTCTCATCCACCAGGCCGCCGGCGTAGCCGGCGACCAGCCCCACCAACGTGCCGAAGATCCCGGCCAGCGCGACGACGACGATCCCGATCACCAATGAGATTCGCGCGCCGTAGAGGAGCCGGCTGGCGATGTCGCGGCCGAGCTGATCGGTGCCAAGCCAGTGTTGCGGCGAAGGCGGCTCGAGCCGGGAGCCGAGCGCCTGCGCGAGGGGGTCGTACGGCGCGACGATCGGAGCAAGGACCGCACAGATCGCGAAGGCGCCGATCAGAACGAGCGCGGTGACATTCAGAGGGTTGGCGAAGACCGGGGCGCCGGCTCGCTGACCCACTCCGCGAAGGCGCAGCGCGCCGACGGCGGGATCAGCCACGCTGCGTCCGTGGGTCAAGCCAGTAATAGGCCACATCGACGGCGAGGTTCGCGAGCGGATAGACGACGGCTGCGAGAAGGGTCACGCCGAGGACGGCCGGAAAGTCGAGGCTCACCGCCGAGGCGGTCGCGTAGCGGCCCAGGCCCGGCCAGCTGAAGATCGTCTCGGTCAGCACCGCGCCGGAGAGCAGACTGCCGAACGTCAGTCCGATGATCGTCACCGTAGGGATGAGCGCGTTGCGCAGGCCGTGTCGAAAGATGACGACTCGCTCGCGAAGACCCTTCGCTCGAGCGGTGCGGATGTAGTCCTGGCCGAGGACTTCGAGCATGCTCGAGCGCGTCATACGGGCGATGAGGGCTGTCGAGAAATAGCCAAGCGTCAACGCCGGTAAGACCAGATGCAGCAAGCTGCTCCGGAGCGCGGTGAGGTCGCCGGTCAGCAAGCTGTCGACGACGAAGAGGCCGGTACGGGTCGGTGGCGGGTCAACGAACAAATCGATCCGGCCGCCACCGGGGAACCAGCCAAGCTGGTAGTAGCCGAGACCGATCACTATCAGTCCGAGCCAGAAGACTGGGATCGACCCTCCGATCAGCGCGAGAAGGCGAACGACGAAGTCGGGAAGGCGGCCGCGAAAGACGGCCGACCACACGCCGGAGGGTATTCCCACAGCGATCGCCGCGAGCAGAGCGGCGAAGGAAAGCTCGAGCGTCGCTGGGAACGAATCGGCGAGGTCGTCGGCGACTGCCCGCCGCGTGCGGATGCTCCGCCCGAGATCGCCGTGCAGGAGGCCGCCCACGTAGGTGAGGTACTGCTCCGCCAGCGGACGATCGAGGTGGTATTCGGCCCGGAATGCCGTGATCTGGTCGGCAGTCGCGTGGTCGCCAAGCGCGGCCACCGCGGGGTCCGCCGGGATCACGTGCGAAATCGCGAACGTGATAACCGACACGCCGATCATCACCGCGACGATCCCGACCACGCGGCGCGCGAGGAAGCCGAGGAACCGCACGGCGCGCCAGCGCCCTACTTACTTATCGAGGCGAAATCCGTCCAGTCCATCGGGCTCCAGACGAACCCCTTCACGTTGGAGCGCAGGCCGAAGGGTTCGGTCGGCTGATAGAGGATCACGTACGGGCCGTTGTGGAGCACGTAGTCGGTGATGTCCTTGTACGCGGCCGCCCGCTTGGACGTGTCCGTGATGAGCGCGGCCTCACGACCCTTGTCGGCGATCTTGTCGTCCCAGCCGTTGCGGTAGGCGATCGACTTGGCTTTGTAGTCGGTGAACGGGCCGACGTTGGCGTCTGGGTCCGGGAAGTCCGGCCCCCACAGGATCATGACGAGCTGGCCCTTCTGCGCGCGATATGTCGTAAGCAGATCGGCCTGCGTGGTCTGCTTGATGTTGACGGTCACCCCGATCTTCGCCCAGTCGGCCTGAAGCTTCGCCGCGAGGTCGGCCCATGCCACCCCACCTGGCGCGGGACCGGTCGGAACGAGCAGCTCCAGCGTCACCTTGTCCTGGTTGGCCTGCTTCATGAGCGACTGCGCCTTCGCGACATCGGCCTGAAAAGGCGTCGACTCGTTGTAGCCGGCGAGGCCGGCCGGAACGATGCCCTGCACCTTCTTGGCGTTCCCCTTGAGGAGATCCTTCACGATCCCGTCGTAGTCGACGGCGGTGCGCAAGGCCTCACGGACGTTCACGTTGTCGAGCGGCTTCACCGTCACGTTCATGCCCACGTAGACCAGCTGCAGGCTGTTCCCCGACGTGGTCGCCACGCCTGGCTTGCCCTGGAGCGCCGCTATCTGCTGGGCGCCCAGGTTCCGCGCGAGATCGGCGTCGCCCCGCTCGAGCGCGAACTGCTGGTTCGTCGACTCGGGGACGTGCTTGACGAGCACGCCGCCGAGCGGCGGCTTCGTTCCGCTGTAGTTCGGATTGGACTTGAGGAGAACCTCGGAGTTCTTCGTCCAGTGGTCCACGACATACGGGCCGCTGCCGGACGAGTGATCGAGCAGGTAACCCGAGCCGGAGTCCCCACCCGTCTCCTTCGCCTTCACGTCTTTCGAGTCGACGATCCCGCCGATGGTGAAGGTCAAAATCGATAGGAAGCCCTGCGGGCTCGCCGTCTTCGGCAGGCTCACGACGACGGTGCTCGGGTCGGTCGCCTTGATGCTCTCGGCCTTGAGCTGCGCGATGTCGGTGAACAGGAAAGCCGGTGACTTGTTCAGCTTGATGGCACGCTGGAAGGAGTACACAACGTCATCGGCGCTGAGCGCGTTGCCGCTCGCGAACTTGCCACCGGACTTGAGCTTGAAAGTCACGTCCCAGCTCGCGCCGCTGTCCTTGATGTCCCAGCTCTGCGCGAGGCTCGGTTTGATGGTCGAAAGATCTGCGCCCTCGAACTTCACGAGGGTCTCGTACACGTTGTGGGCCAGGAGGACGCCGCTGAACTCGTACGCGACCGCCGGGTCCAGCGAGATCAGATCGCTCACATCGGCGTACCAGACGAGCGTGCTGGCCGCACCGCCCGCCGAGGCGGATGGCGTAGCGGTAGCGCTGGCGCCCCCAGGCGACGTGGCCGGAGCGCACGCCGCGGCGACGAGCAGCGCGGCGGCGAAGACGACCGAACGGTGGCGAATGGACATCAGCTTGGCCCTCCCCTGCAGGACGCGTAGCGTCTGAGCCTAGCACCGCGCTGCCCGCGGTTGACTCGGCGAAGTCATCTGCTATTCCTTCGTAGTAGTTCAGGGCGGAGGTCTGTAGATGCTTCGACTCGCAACACCCGCCGCGGTGGCCTCGCGGTGGCGGCGGCGGGCGCTTCTTCGTCTGGGCTTCCTCGGGGCGCTCGGTCTGGCCACGACGGAGCTCGGCGTGCTCGTCGCACCGTTCATTCGCGTGAACCGTATCGAGGGCCTCGGCGTCCCGGTCACGGTCGGGACCAAGCGCGAGATCCTCGACCGCTTCGCGGCCACGAACGACCGGCCGATCCTCTTCCGCGAAGGCCGCTTCTTCCTGCTGCATGCGCCGAGCGGGATCATTGCCGCGTACCGGAAGTGCACCCATCTCGGCTGTGCCGTGCCCTGGAACGACGCTGAGGACCGCTTCCACTGCCCCTGCCACGGCTCGCTGTACGACAAGAGGACCGCGGTGGTCCTTCGGACGCCCGCGCCCAAGCCGCTTCAGCTCTTCCACATCGCCGAGAACGCCGAGGGCGATCTAGTCGTCGACACGAATCCGTTTCGGATCATCGACCGGACGGAGGGCCGCTTCGATCCGTCGGTGATCGAGATCACCGACAGCTAGCTACAAGACTCCATCTCCGGCAGGCATGGGGATCGGCGCACTGCGGCGCGCGATCTCCTCGCGCACGATCGGCGCGACCTTCGTGCCGAAGAGCTCGATCGAACGGAGCACGGTATCGCGCGGCAGCGTCCCCACGCTCATCTGGATGAGGAACCGGTCGAGTCCGAAGAGCTCGTGCTCGTACAGGATCTTCGCCGCGATCTCGTCCGGGCCGCCGATGAGATTCGCGCCTCGCGGTCCACGCTCGGCCTCGAACTGCTCGCGGGTCGGGGGCGCCCACCCCCGTTCGCGGCCGATCTTGGTCATCACGTACAGGTACGCGGCGTACGCGTCGTCCGCGGCGCGCCGGGAGTCGTCCGCGATCAGACCGTGCGAGTTGATGCTGACCGGAAGCTTCGCCGGATCGTGGCCGGCCCGGCGCGCGGCCTGCCGGTAGAGGTCGATGAGCGGAACGAAGCGCCGCGGCTCGCCTCCGATGATCGCGAGCGCCAGGGGAAGACCGAGCCGTCCCGCGCGCACGACCGACTCGGGATGTCCGCCGACCGCGACCCAGATGGGAAGCGGATCCTGTAGCGGACGCGGGTACACGGTAAGGTCTTCGAGCGCCGGCCGATGCTCGCCCTTCCACGTGACCCGCTCGCCCTGCCGGATCCGAAGGAGCAGCTCGAGCTTCTCCTCGAACAGCTCGTCGTAGTCGGCCAGGTCGTAGCCGAACAGCGGGAACGACTCGGTGAACGACCCGCGACCGGCCATGATCTCGGCCCGCCCACCGGAGATGAGATCCAGCGTCGCGAAGTCTTGGAATACACGAACCGGGTCGTCCGAGCTGAGCACGGTGACGGCGCTCGTCAGGCGGATGCGTTTGGTGCGCGTGGCGGCAGCGGCAAGGATGACCGCGGGCGTGGACACGACGAACTCGGAGCGGTGATGCTCGCCGACCCCGAAGACGTCGAGCCCGACCTGATCGGCGAGCTCGATCTCCTCGAGGAGTCGGCGGATCCGCTCCTCCGCGCTGATCGTTCGACCGGTCCTCGGGTCGGGCGTTCTCTCGCCGAAGCTGTAGATGCCGAGCTCCACGAAGGCCAAGTGTGCAAGGAGATGTCCACCCGTGTTAGGACTGCGTCCGAGATGCGGCACGCGGATTCCGAAGACGAGCGACCCGTCATCCGGCCCGTGGCGTCGGACGAGCTCGAGCGCGTCCTCCCGCTCTTCGCGGATTACCAGCGCTTCTATGGGGTCAAGACTCCGGATATCCCCGCGAACCGCCAGTTCCTCCGGGGATTCATCGCGCCCAGCGACCGCGGCGAGCTGATCGCGGCATGGGACGATGGGCGCGTGGGGGGTTCGCGAACCTCTACTGGACGTTCAGCAGCGTCGCCGCCGGGCCCATCGTCCTGCTGAACGACCTATTCGTGGTCGAAGCCCAGCGAGGAGCGGGGATCGGACGGCGGCTGATCGAATTCTCGCTGCGTCGCGCCGAGGAGCGCGGCGCGAGCCGCCTGGAGTGGCGTACGGAGCTGGACAACCGAGTCGCTCAGCGGCTCTACGAGAAGTTCCGACGCGGTGCGGACCGTGTGGTTCACCTACGCGCTTTACCCCGGCTCGCGCGAATGAGCACGGGCGGGCATGCGGCATGCTCGTCTTCTGAACATGCGTACTGACGGTGGGTTCTCAGCGGGCTTGGCGCTCGGTCTTCTTCTGCTCATCCTCGTCGTGGTCGTGATCCTCGCGACCGTGCCGGTCGGCAGCGGGCCGGAGGCCAAACCGCTGATCGATATCAAGCTCCGCTGAGGCGCTACCTGTAAGGGCCGAGCTGCCTGATCGCCTCCGCCGCGAATGATCCATCGACGACCTTGCTCAGATCGACGGCCTTCGCTTGGGTGCCCTTCTGCACGAAGTACTGCTGCGATGCATTGAGGCTTTCGCTATTCACCTTGCCGTCCGGATCGACGTTCGGCAGCACGATCCGCCCGATCAGCGTGGCATCGAGCTTCGTCGCCTTCGCGATGATGTCGATCGCGTCGGTGCGCTTCGCGGCGTCCTTCTTATCGAACGCGTCCGTGTAGAAGCGCGCGCCTTTCAGATACGCGACCATGAACCGCACCGCGACGTCCTTCCTCTGCGCGAACTTCTCGGAAAAGAGCACCACTGCGGTCTGCTCGCCCGGCACGACGGTGTCGGTACGGGTGAGCAGGACGCCGGTGCCCGCATCGAGGATGCGCGTCGCAGTCGGCTCGGTGGGGACCGCGACATCGATGGCCCCGCTGGCCATCGCCGGGATCATGTCGGTGAATCCAAGCGGAACGACCTCGATGTCTTTGATGGTGAGCCCGCCGGTGCGCAGGAACTGGTCGAGCGAGTACTCGGGGACAATGTCGCGCGCGGCGATAGACACCTTGAGTCCCCTGAAGTCCTTCGCCGACTTCACCTTGTCGGCGAGCGCCTTACGCACGATGACCGCCTCGTACCCGTGCCCCGCGGTGATCGTCCCCTTGTCGGCGACGATCCGCAGCTGCACGCCGCTGTTGACCGCGTTGTAGAGACCGGCGCTCGGCGCGCCGCCGCCCGCGTCGAGCTCGCCCGTGCCGAGCGGCGCCACCATCTGCGCGGCCGAGGTGAACGGCACGGCCTCCAGCGTGATGGCCTGCTCCTTGAAATAGCCCTTCGCGTCGGCGATGAAGATCGCCCCGTCGGACACGCTGCCGACCTGCCCGAACCTCACGGTCGCCGAGGCCGGGGTGGGCGTGGCGGCGGCGGTCCCCGACGCGCTCGCCGCAGGGACGGGCTGTGGGTTCGGCCCGCAGGCCGCGAGTGCGAACACCGAGACGAGGGTTAGACGAACGAAAGTCTTCACCGCGCTGGCCACCCCCGGCGTCGTGGGGCGGAGTGTACCGGCGGTCACGATGGCCGCGCCGCGCGCGAGGCCGCAGGCCGGCGTCCGGCGTGATAGGCGGCGAGGGCTTGTAGGGTTAGCGCTGGTAGCCGGCCTCCAGGCGCTGCTCGCGGATGAGATCGAATGCCTCGAGCACTGGGCGGTCGCTGAACGAGAACAGCACTGCCTCGCCACCGTCGGAGGCATGCTCGTGCCACGACCACGACGGCACGACGAAGGTGTCACCCTCGGCCCAATCGAATCGTTTGCCGCCGATGACGCTATACCCCCTTCCCTCGGCCACGTGATAGACGGTGCTCGCGGTGTGACGGTGCGCCTTCGTGTGCTCACTCGAGCGGATGAGTTGCAGGTACGCGCTCATCGTCGGCAGCGATGGACCGCCGGTGTTGGGATTGATGTACTCGAGCACGATCCCATCGAACGGGCTGCCCGTGTCATCGCGAAGAGCCTGCAGCGCCGACCGACAGTCGTCCCAGCGGTAATTGAGGATCGGCGAGAACTTGCCCGCATGACGCTGGTACGTCGGACGGAGATTCTTTGCCCAGCGGTGGCTCGCGTCCTCCATGGGCTTCGTGACCGGCTGCACCTCGTTCCCCGTTCGCTCAACGAAGAGCTCGAAGAAGACCGCGTCGAGCTCGGTGACCAGCGGGACATCGAGCCCATCGAGCCAGAGCATCGGCTTGTCGGACTCGTTGC